>Ga0070737_10001341_pt1 | contig 35875 bp, 34 predicted proteins | sample Coa_R1_10_FD_66438 | JGI IMG/M metagenome (GOLD analysis project Ga0070737, IMG submission 66438) | Surface soil microbial communities from Centralia Pennsylvania, which are recovering from an underground coalmine fire - Coalmine... | ecosystem: Environmental > Terrestrial > Soil > Unclassified... | reverse complement strand
CGACCGCGCGCTGACGGAACTCCGGGGGGTGTGGTGCGGGCATGAGGACATCCTTCCAGATGGCCGAGGCCACCTCAGGTCAGGTGTCCGGACTACGGGGGCAAGCTCATCTCCAGGTGTCCGTCTGGCCAGGTGCTGTGGTCAGGCATCTCGGTGCTGCGCACATAGCCTGGCGGCCTGAAAGTGTGCGTAGTTCCCCGGGCGGAGGAGCCCTGGCATGCCATTCACCCCTGCCCCGCGAGCCGGAACCCAGCTACCCGGGCGGGCCGGTCCCCGGCGCGGAAGGGCCCGCTGCGGGCCGCCAGCGAGTGTTACGACACCGCGTTCGAGACCACGTTGACGGCCCGGCTGGGTGTCACATTCACCCCGCGACCGGACACCACCGGGACGGGTGAGCCGGTGCGGGAGATCAGCCACATCCCGTTCGGCATGATCGGCACGATCGGCATGATCACCCATTTCTCCGTCCGCCGGAACGAGATCGAGACCCGGTACGCGACGCTGGTACGCGCCTACCGCCGCGAGCACGGCCACGATCCGCCCCGCGCGGTCTGCCACCACCTCGCCCGCCAGGCCAACCTCGACACCCGGGAGGGCAAGAAGCCCGCCCGGTCCCTGGCGGAGATGTGCGCCGCCTGGCGGGCCTCGCTGACCGCCGCGTTCGGCCCCGGCGCCGTCCGGCAGCTCATGGCCGCCGCGCCCGGCCCTGCCTCCCCCGCACTCGCCACTGATGCTGCCGGGCGCCGTATGGATATAGGCCAGATGGCCGAACGGGTGGTGGCGAATGTGGCCGCGCAGCGCTCCACGTGGACGGTGTGGAACCTGCGCGCCGAAGCCGAGCGCCTCACCCGCGCCGGACACGTCTTCCGCACCCTGGAAGAGCACCGGAAGATCGTCGAGGCCCTCACCGGCCAGCAGCTCGATGCCGGGCAGCGGGATCTGGTCACCGCGTTCGCCGCGCGCAGCACCCTGCTGGCCGCCGGGCTGGGCCCGGCTGGTGCCGCTGGCCACCTCCGCCGCCTGGCGCGCCGACATGCTGGCCGGGAAAACCACGCTGATGGCCGCCGCCACCGGCACCGACGTAAGCGCCCTGTCCGCCCAGGCCCGCGCCGAGCGCGTCGAGGCCGGGCAGGTCGAGCCCGGCTGCGTGCCGTTGCGGGACGGCACCCTGGCCGGGTGCGGCGGCTGGGTCGTCACCCGGGAAAACAACCGCACGCTCGCCGTGTACGGCGGCCGGGACTGGGTCAAGAACGGCGACGCCTGGCAGGTGGTCGCCCGGCATGAGTCCGGGGCGCTGCGCGTGCAGCATCTTGCTCATCGTGGCTGTGTCACCCTGCCCGCCTGGTACGCGGCCAGGTCGGCGGCGATGCTCGCCGCGACCACCCAGCCGCAGTTGACGATCCACGTCTTAGATGGCAGGTTCTGCAGTCCCATGGCCGTGTTCACGCGGACCTGGTCCTCGACGATGGCGTGCTCGCGGTGCAGCACGTCGGTGAACTGGGGTGATGGCCGCCGGGCACCTGCAGGTGATCGGCGGCGGTGTTCGAGCCCGCGTTCCCCGGCCGCAGCAGCATGGCCAGCGACTCGCCGGTATTGGCCAGCCAGGCGCCCAGCGGATGGAAGCCTTTTCTGAACTAAAGATAATCATCAATATCTGCTGTTCATGGGTCGTCTTCCGGAGACATGAAGGATCGCGGTGGCCAGCCTTGCGATGTTGTCGTCATCGAGGCCGGTGAAGGTGTCCTGGAGATCGAGGGGGTATGCCGTCGGCCAGGCTTGCCGTGATCTTCAGCAGCCGCTGCTCGCTCCCGGAGCAGGCGAGGCTTGAGCCCAGGGCGGCGATCACCGCGGGCCAGTCGATGATGGCGACTTGCTGTCCGCTGCCGATGCCGGGGTGGAGGGTGATGAACCGGCTGGTGAAGTCGTCGCGGTGGAGCCAGGACTTGGCGATGAGGAGCTCGGCGGCGCCCCGAAGACCAGCGCCTGGTGCGCTAGCAGCGCGATGTCGCTCATGCTGGCCGCGCCGAGCACGATCGCGACCGCCATGGACACCAGCGCCACGCCCCGGTGGATCTGCGGGAACTTCCCCGCCCGCGTCAGCGCAGCGCCGAGTGCGGCGGTCAGCCCGCACCGGCCGGCGAGCTTGCGTAGCAGCACCGCGTCCGCGTGGCCGGCGAGACCCTCACCGTCGCAGGTCACGGACAGGTTCTTGTCCCAGGGCGTATCCTTCGCCATGGAAGAACGCTCCAGTCTCCAGGAAATTACGCAAGTGTGGTTACCGCGTAATCTCCCAGAACAGGGCGCTCTTCGCTATCTGCTCTGCGTAACTCCTGCCCTCGCGCGTTTTCCTGATCCCGGCACCTGGCACGCGCCGCACCCGGAGGGTGCAAACGGCATCCCGCCTCCCGCATGCGAACTCCCAGGTCAGAGCTGCGTACCTGCAGAAAAGTGCTGATCAGGCAACTCAGGTTGAATCGCGGAGGTTAGGCTGGCGCAGCTCACCGGCAGCCCGCCGGATGGCGGGGACTGGGTCAGCGCCGCAGACCTGCGTGATCCCGGCCGCCGGCCACCGGTCTGATCCGGCGGGAACTGGCCCGCGAGTACCTCGGGCGATGAACGACAGCGAGTCCGTCGGCGAGCGGTACGCGATGCTCTGGCCGCCGTGCCCGACGATCAGCTCCCCGCCGGTGTGCGGGGAGGGCAGCGTCACGACCAGCGTGCCGATCACCGCGTCGTCCTTCTCCGAATCCCGGTGCGGCAGGAAGGACTGGCCGCGGCCGTACACGAGCATGGTGTGAAGCCCGGCCTCCAGCCGGCTGCCGGGCGCCAGTCCGGGCGTGGGGATTGCGATCAGCCCGCGGGCCGCGAGGCTGGTGGGGCGAGCACGGGCATTCGTGACCCCGGCCGTGCCCGGCAAGACACCAGCAACACCCTTGTACGAATCATCGTACGCTCGTGGTACATTAAACTTGTACCATCATGAAGGGGTGAGGAAGCATGACCGTCAGCGCCAGCGAGGCCCGCTCGCGCCTGTTCCCCCTCATCCAGCAGGTCAACGACGACCACGCCCCCGTGCGTATCACCTCCAGGAGCGGAGACGCCGTACTGATGTCAGCCGAGGACTACGACTCCTGGCAGGAGACCATCTACCTGCTGCGTTCCCCGGCCAACGCCCGCCGCCTCATGGAGGCCATCGCCCGGGACAAGGAAAGCCGCCCGGCCATCACGAAGACCATGGAAGAGCTGGAAGCCCTGGCCGGTGAGGTGTGAGGAGCGTCCACTTCGACCCTGACGCCTGGGAGGACTTCCTATTCTGGCTCGGCGCGGACCGGAGGATGGCCAAGCGGATCACCCGGCTGATCGGCGAGATCCAGCGCGCCCCCTTCGCCGGCATCGGGAAACCCGAGCCACTGAAGGGCGACCTGTCCGGATACTGGTCCCGCCGGATCGATGACGAGCATCGCCTGGTGTACCGGGCCGACGACAAGGAAGTGAAGATCCTCAAGGCCCGCTACCACTACGGAAACGACTGAAACCCTGCCGTCCCTGCCCGCCTCGCGCAGCGGGACTCCTTCGGTCACGACCCTGCTGCGGGAAACCGCAGGTGGAGGCGAAGCGGGTAGGACCGTATCCGGACAGGCCGGCGGTGCCAGCCGCCGTCACCAGGGAGTGCACAGTCCCCCGCACACGCAGACGCGCCGCTGTGCAGCGGGTGTGCCGAGACTGTTCGGGCTGTGGCGCTACCTGAATAACCGAGCTTCGCCACCCACGTCCTGTGGGGCTCGAATACACGGATGTGGCTGCGACCTGCTACTTTTTGTAATAGTGCCCGGCTGTCAAGCGGCGATCTGGTACTCGTGCATGAGGCCGCCGAGGACCTGCTTTCGGTGGACCCGGTGCTCGGCGAGGTCGGTCTGCGGTGGCCGGGCGTGAGCTTGAGCCGGCGGCAACTGGCCCAGGGTTCGGTGCGGCCGGGCCGTGTTGTAGTGGATCAGGTATTCGGTCATTACCCGGCGCAGGTGATGCTCGTTGACGATCAGCAGCCGGTCGAAGAGCTCGCGGCGCAGGGTGCCGATCATCCGTTCGCAGACGGCGTTCGCTCTGGGCGCCTGCGGCGGGCTGGGGAGAATCCTGATGCCGTCCGCGGTGAATACGGCGTCGAAGGACTCAGTGAACTGCCCTGCACGATCCCTGATCAGGAACTTGACAGAAGCCGCGCGCTGGCCGAGGTCCATCAGAAAATTGCGCGCTGCCTGTGTCGTCCATGAGCCGTCGGGGTTCGCGGTGACGCCCGCCAGGTGAGCGCGGCGGGTGCCGTGCTCGATGACGATCAGGGCGTAGATGAGCCGCAGCAGCACGGTATCCACATGGACGAAATCGGCTGCGAGGATGCCGCGGGCCTGCGCGGTCAGGAACTGCCTCCAGGTCGGGCCGGTCCGGCGGGGCGCTGGATCGATCCCGGCGTCATGCAGGACCTGCCACACCGTGGACGCCGCGATCCGGTGGCCGAGCTTGATGAGCTCGCCTTGCACGCGCCGGTGCCCCCACGTGGGATTGTCCGTGGCGATGCGGATCACGAGCTTGCGGATCGCGGCTGCCGTGGACGGCCGTCCGGGACGCCGCGTGCTGGTGTAGTCCCATTCACCGGCGACGAGCCGCCGGTGCCAGGCGAGCAGCGTCGCCGGGGTCACGGCGAACACCTCTCCCCAGCAATGACGGGGGATCAGCCGGGACAGTGCCCCGAGCCACAGCCGGTCGCCCGGCTGGTAGCGGACCCGGCCGATCTGACGGCGCAGACCGCGTTCTCATGCCGCAGCACCAGCAGCTCGGCTTCCTTGGACACCTCACGCCGGGCCAGCACCATCAGGCAGCTGAGCAGGCAGCGCGCGAGCAGGTAGACGACCGAGAAGATCCCCCAGCGATGATCTCCAACCTGGCAGGCCGCCGAGGCGAGATCGAGTAATCGAGCCCCACAGGGTACTCCTCAGCCCGGCTGATCCTCGCCACCGCGACCGGGGCCGGACTGGCACTGCTGGCGCGCTGGCGCGGACGGAAGCTGCCGGGGGCCTGTGCACGGCAGCCCAGCGGGGCACGGTCGCGCTCTCCGCAGCCTGGCCAGGCACGCGACAACGAGAAACATGAGGAGCCCCCGCCCGATTCCAAGGAGCAGCCATGACCGCCTCATCCCCGGCAACGGTCCTGGCAGGGCTGGACCAGGGGCGTCGCTGACAGGAAGGTTCCTGCCGCGACCTGCATCGCACCCCGGAACTGTCCCGCCAGGAACGGCGCACCGCCGGATGCGTGGTCGACCGGCCCGGTGGCTGCCTGGCAGGCAAGGCAGGCGGGTATCCCTACCGGCTGCTGCGGGCCTGTCAGGCGGGGGGCCTGCTGTCAGGGCCGCCGTCTTCCGGGGGGCCGTAGATGTGGCGGGACAGGCGGCGCGCGCCGCCCTCGGCCACCGCCTGGCGTAGCGCCTCGGCGAAGACCCCTGGGCCCCAGTAACGGCTGCCGAGCATCCGGGCTAGCTCTTGGCGGTCGGTGGGCCCGTGCTCGTTGAGGGCCCGCTCGATGGCCAGGATCTCGTTGTCCAGGGCCTCCTCGGGAGGCGGGGCAGAGCGGTGGTCGCCGGTGGCGTGATCAGGCGGCCGGGGCCCGGGCGGTACCGCCGCAACCCTGTCGCCTCCCGCTCGCGGCGCCGCTGCAGCCGGGCGCGGATGCGGGCGGCCTCGGCCTCCTGCCCGGCCCTTTCCCCCGCTTCCCGCTGGGCCCGCGCCGCCTGCCCCGCCTGCTCGGCCTGGCGGGCACCGGCCTCCTGGGTTTCTGCTTCTTCCTCCCGGCGTTAGGCCTCGGCTTCCCGCTCGGCCGCCTCGATCCGGTAGGAGGCGGCCCTGGCCCGCTCGGCGCACGCCCTGGCTGCCCGCTCTGCCTGGGCGGCCGCTTCAGCCTGACCTGCGGCCCGGCACTCATGGGCGCGGGCCAGTTCCGCGTGCATCTGCGCCCACAGGTCATGCATCCGGACCCGGGCCCGGCCGTCGCCGGCCGTGGCTGGTTCCCTCCCCTCCCCTGCTTTCGCGCTCGGCCAGATCCTGGTCGCCCCGCCCGCCACCGCCCGGGCTTCGGCGGCCAGGGCCTGCTGCTCGGCGGCCCGGGCGTGTTCGAGGGCGGCTTTCGCCAGCGCCCGGTGCCGGTCCGCCTCGCGCGTGTCGGTCGCGACGAGAGCTTCGGCTTCCTCCTCATGGTTGCGGGCCCGCATCTCGCTCGCTGCCGCGCGCCGGCCGCCGGGCCCGCGGTCGCCATCGTGCCCGGCCGGCGGGGCGGCCTCCTGCGGCTCGCGGACGCCGGCAGCGGGGGCCGTCCCGCGCGGCGCCGCCCCTTGCCCGGCGGCCGCCCGCCCCCGCTCGGCTTCCTCGACGGTGAGGGGCTTGGCGATGTCCTCCAGCTGCGTCCCCTCGGCCCTCACCCCGAACAGCAGCTCGGCAACGCCGCCGGTGATCATCAGCGCCGCGCCGATCAGGAACGCCAGCGCCACCAGGCGATGAGATCCGGTGGCGATGAGCGGGCCGAACAGCAGCGGGCCGATGATGCCCCCGACCGCCGTGCCGATGGCGTAGAAGAAGGCGATCGCCAGCGCCCGGGTCTCCATCGGGAAGATCTCCGAGGCGGTGAGGTAGGCGGCACTCGCCCCGGACGAGGCCAGGTAGGCGGCACTCGCCCCGGACGAGGCCAGGAAGAACGTGGCCATGACGACGGCGATGAAGCTCCACCGCCCCAGCAGCCCGGCCTGGGCGAACAGGCCGGCCAGCAGCAGGCCGAGGGCGGCGGAGCCCAGGTAGGTGATGCTGATCATGGGCACGCGGCCCACCGTGTCGAACAAGCGGCCGAGCGTCAGCGGGCCGAGGAAGTTCGACGCCGCGTACATGATCAAAAAGACGGGCACGAACCCCGACGTGACGCCGAAGAACGTCGACATCAGCGTGCCCAGGTTGAAGGTGATGCCGTTGTAGAGGAACGCCTGGCCGACGAACAGGGCGACGCACAGGATCGACCGTTTCAGGTACACCTTGACAGCCGTCCGGGCGATAACCCCGAACCCGATGGAGCGGCGCTGGCGCACCGTCAGCGTCTTGGTCACCGGCGCCAGGTGGGCCCCGTCTCCTGGGTGACCTCGGCCTCGATGCCGTCGACGAGAGCCTCGGCCTCGGAGTCCCGGCCGTGGATGAACAGCCAGCGCGGGCTCTCGGGGACGTGGCGGCGCACCAGCAGGACGGCGCTGCCCAGGATGATCCCGATGGCGAAGGACAGCCGCCAGCCGATACCGGCGGGGAATATGGCCGTGTCGAGGAAGAAGATCACCAGCGCCGAGCCGATGATCGAGCCCACCCAAAACGACCCGTTGATGACCAGGTCGACACCGCCCCGGGCCCGGGCCGGGATCAGCTCGTCGATCGCGGAGTTGACCGCCGCGTACTCCCCGCCGATACCAGTGCCGGTGAGGAACCGGAAGATCCAGAAGAACCACGGGGAAAAGGACACGCCGTGATGGCGGTGGCCACCATGTAGATACCAAGCGTGATCATAAACAGTCTCCGGCGGCCAAACCGGTCGGTGAGGTAGCCGAAGACCAGGGCACCGGAGCAGGCCCCGGCCACGTAGGTGGCGGCGGCGATGCCGATACCGGACGAAGTCATCGGGATGCCGCTGCCCGCCTGGGTCATCCGGGAGGCGGACCGACCCGACGATCGTGACCTCCAGCCCGTCGAGGATCCAGGCCGTGCCCAGGCCGAGGATGATGCGCCAGTGAAACCGGCTCCAGGGCAGCCGGTCAAGACGCGAGGGAATCTTGGTCTTGATGATCCCGAGTTCTACAGCAGCCACGGCGCGGCCCTCCCCCCAGGCGTGGCTATCGTGACCGTGTGTTCCGCTGCCGGGTCCTCGGCCACCGCTACCGCTTCCGGGCGGAGGGGACCGTGATGCGCTGGCCCTGCCAGCGCGGGTGCGGCGCCGGGGGAACCAAGACCTACCCCTCGGAAACCGACGCCGCCCGCTACGCCGCCGCCTTCGACCACGAGGACACGGCAGAACTCGGCCGCCACGCCCCGCTCGTCGGGCTGCTGCCGCTCCGCGCCTGGCACTGGGCCCGCCACCGGGCCAAGCGCACCAACTGACCTGGCCATGGTGATGGGCCGAGCTACCCACTAGACCAAGCCCAATACCGCTTCAGCTGCTGTTATTCATGCCCGTGCCCCGGGCCAGGCATGTCAAGCTGCAGACAGATCAGCGCCCTGCCGGATCACATGCCGGCCGGCGCGCCGACCCGGGATTCAGGAACCCCGCCCGGGGACTGATACCGGGGCCGGGAAGGTCTCCAGCTTGGCGAGATCGCCGGTCGCGCCGAAGATCACGAGCGCGTCAACATGGCCCGCCGCCACGGGCGCTCCTTTCGCTTCGACGCTGCGGAGGACAGGATTCCCGGAGGCAGCCGATGAGGCCCTGCGGGTTCTGCCCGATCCGGTCGATGAGGACCAGATCGCAGTGTTCCTCGCGCCCCGCAGCATAACCTTGGACGAACTCGTCAAGCCGCATGGGCGGCACCCTTGGAGGCCGGACAGAACATCCTTTGAGGCCGGACAGGACACCCGGTCCGCCTCAACCACGTTCGTTCGCGCGGGCCGCCTGCCCGCTGAGGGCGGCTCCTGCGTGCAGGCCTTCGCCTGTGGCTCATCGCAACCGGGTTCCCCCGGCCACGACAGCTGCCGGACTGGCCAGCTGACCTGGGTCGCCGGCCGGCAGCGCTCTCACATCGCCAGGCCTGCCAGTCTTCCTGCGCAGGCCCGGCCTCGGCCGCTCCGCTGGGCCATGGCAGTATGGAGGCAGGGCCCTGCTCATAGAGGGTGATCTTGGATCCGGCAAGTCCGAGCTGCTCGCCTGGGGTGCCTACGTGGCCGAGACGGAGCGCGTTCCGCTGGCGGCCAGTGCTGCGCTCCCGCTAACTGGTCCTAACAAAATGATCACCGTGATGGCGCCGGGCCGGCCTGGTGTAGATCACGGTCGGTCGTGAGGAGGGGTGAGTCGCCGCCGTGGATCGTCTCGGACGATCTGTGGGAGCGGCTCGAGCCGTTGTTGCCGGTGGTGCCGCGCAGGACCCACAATCCGGGTCGTAAGCGGGTGCCGGGCCGGCCCGCTTCCGCAGGTGCGCCTGCACCATCGCCGTCATGCGGGCCGAGGCTGGCATCGCCGGGGCGGTGGCCGGGATCGCAGTGGTTCGCCCGGTGTTCATCGAGGATGCTGCCGTGCCGGGTGGCCGTGAATCGCCGGGCGGCGATCGGCGCCGGGCTGGCAGGCCGCAGCGTTGATGGCGGTGACCGATGGCGGTTGGCTGACCCGGCGTCGCTGGCGTTGCGGTCACGAGGGTGGGTACGGAGGGTTCATGAACCTCTGCGCCGGGCCGCGCTCGGGGGCGGCCGGCAGCGCCAGCCTGGGCGGCGGGCGTGTTGCCCGGGTTGACGGTGGCCCGCCAGGGGCGCGGCCGTGACCGGATACCGGCCGGTGGCGGCGATCGGCGAGCGCTACCAGTCCTACAACGTGGAGATGGCCGAGGTGATCGGCGGCAGTTTCTGGAAGCCCTGCCATGCCCGGGCGGGGGAGGAAGCCGGTGGCGTGCCCGGGGGCTGGGGGCCGCTTCAGGCGGGCCGGCGGCGTTCCAGATCGGCGGCGTGGGCTCCTCGGCGTTCGAGCTCAGGCCGTCGGCTGACCTGTCCAACCCGAGGTTGCGGAAGCTCGCGGCCGCGCTCGGCCCGGCATACGTCCGGGTTAGCGGCACCTGGGCGACCAGCTCCCGCCACTGCTCCCCGCTGACCGGCGGGCCGCCCGGTGAAAACCCGCCGCCTCCGCCGCGCGCACGTACTTGCGCACCGTCTTGGCATCCACCCCGAGACTGCGGGCCACCTGCACCTTCGGCCGTCCCGCATACCAGTGCTCGAGAATCTCCGCTACGTCGATCACGGTGAACGTCCTCCTCGCCATGCCTTGTCCTCCGTCCCGATCCGGACAGAAGACAGCCTCAGCCGGAGGACCAAGACGCGGAACCCCAGCCGCCCCCTCGCGGCTGGGGAAAACGCTGACCGGGCAGGCGGGGAGTTACCTGATCGCCGCGGGCACCCAGGTAGGGAATTCCATGATCGTCAGCATCCTCGGGTGTTCGAGCCGGATGTGATCAGCGTCGGGGTCACCGATGGGGCGGTGACGCTCACCGGCCACGTCGCCTCGTACGCGGAGAAACTCGCCGCGGCGAGGGCGGCCGAACGCGTCTACGGGGTCAAGGCGGTGGCGAACGACATCGAGGTGCGCCTGCTGGACCGGCGGGACGACTCACACATCGCCGAGGCGATCGCCCACATCCTGGAGTGGAACGTGAACATCCCGGCTGGTCAGGTTCATGCGCGGGTGCAGGATGGGTGGGTCACCCTGGAAGGCAGCGTCGAGTACTCCCACCAGCGTCACGAGGTCGAGCGCATGGTCCGCCACGTCCGGGGCGTGAAGGGCATCACGGATTCGATCGTCGTGCGCCGTCCGCCGGTGTTACCCGAGCAGGTGAGGACGGAGATCACCGATGCGTTCCGCCGCAACGCGGAACTCGACGCCCGGAGCATCGGGGTGGACATCTCGGATCACAAGGCCCGGCTCTACGGGCATGTGCACTCCTTGCATGAGGTCCGGTCCGCGACGGCGGCGGCTGCCGCTGCGCCTGGGGTAACGTCCGTGGAGAACCACCTGACGGTATCTCCCTGACTCTGTTCCAGAAGCCCGCAGCTCCCAGGGCATGGCCGGGCCCGTCCGCGGGCCGGGATGGCAGCTGGGGACGTCGCGGGCGGGCGCTCGCCGCTGTGCTGCTGCAGCCTGCCAGAGGCCACCGCTGACGGCGGGCCGGTCAGCCGAACGCCGCGACGGTGGCGGGGTGAGCTCGGCGAGACGGGCCAGCGCCACTCGGGCCGCCCCGAGTGCCTCCGCTTTGTGCGAAGGAAACCGGCCGTGCCCGTACTTTGCGTACCCATCCGGCGGGCGGGTATGGGTGCGGCGGGGTGCATAGTTCCCCGGGGGCCGTTGCAGATGTGAGCCCCGCGCGTGGCCGGGACCTGTTGTGCCGGGCTGGCGGCCGAAGGGAGGACGACATGCCGAGCGCACCTGCCGGGCTGCATCATGTGACCGCAGTTGCGACCGATCCGCAGCGGAACGCGGATTTTTATCACACGGTGCTGGGGCTGCGGCTGGTCAAGGCCACGGTGAATTTCGATGTCCCGGATACCTATCACCTGTATTTCGGCGGTGGGGCCGGGCAGCCCGGCACGCTGATCACGTTCTTCCCCTGGCCGGGCGCGCCGCGCGGGCGGCGCGGGGCGGGGCAGGCCACCACGGTGTCGTTCTCGGTGCCGGAGGGGGCGCTGGGCTGGTGGCGGCGGCATCTGCAGGCTCTTGCGGTCACCGTGGCCGCTGCGGCGGCTGGGCCGGGCGAAGAGGTGCTGGCGGTGCGCGACCCCGATGGGCTGGCCCTGGAACTGGTCGCCCACCCCCAGCCTGGGCGGGCGCCGGCGTGGGAGGGCGGGCCGATCCCGCCCGAGCACGCTATCCGGGGGCTGCATTCGGTCACGCTGACCGAGGCCGGCTATGAGCGCACCGCCGAGCTGTTTACCGGCACGCTCGGGTTCCGGCTCGCCGGCGAAACAGGTAGCCGTTTCCGGTTCGCCACCGGCGACGGCGGCGCTGGCGCGCTGGTGGACGTGCTGTGCCGCCCCGAGGCGCCCCACGGGCTGGTGGCGGCGGGCACCGTGCACCACATCGCCTGGCGTACGCCCGGCGATGCCGAGCAGGCTGCCTGGCGCACCGTCCTGCTCGGGCAGGGGCTGGATGTCACCCCGGTCATCGACCGGCAGTACTTCCACTCGATCTACTTCCGCGAGCCCGGCGGCGTGCTGCTGGAAATCGCCACCGACCCGCCGGGCTTCACCATCGACGAGCCGCTGATGCGGCTGGGCCGGGCCTTGAGGCTGCCGCCGTGGCTGGAGCCTTCCCGGGCCGAGATCGAGCACGCGCTGCCTGCCCTGAAGGTTCCCGGTCCTGACGAGGAGATCATCATCGGCGGGGACGGCGGCGGGGGCGGGACATGACCAGCAGGCGGAGGTGTTCGTGCACCGCCTCGGGCCGGCCCAGGCCCCTGATGCGCTGACGTTGCTGTTGCTGCACGGCACCGCCCTGCTCGCCCGCACCGATCAGCTGGCCGTCTTCGTCACCGACGCCGTCGCACGCCACCGGCTGGATGCCTCCCGCCTGGCGGCGGCCGGGTTTTCCGCCGGCGCCAACGCCGCCGCGCTGCTGGTGCGCCGGCCCGCCTGCTGCGGGCCGCCTGCTGGCCGCTCCGATGGTGGCCCTGGGCGCGCCCGGTAAGTCCGGCCTGGTTTTACCGGGAACTGGCTGGATCTTCCGGTGGATAAGCGGGCCGGGACCGCCGCTGCGGGGGAGGCGGCCATCGACTGCCGCAGCGCCGTTGAGGCGGCAAACCCGCTGGGTAGCCTGTGCTCAGGTCTCATCACCAGCCGCGGACGGTGCCATTGACAGCATGGTGGAGACGACATCCGTCGTGGATGCGCGCACCGGTCACCGGCAGGCGCCGGCCCCAGGACCCGGCGGCGCGGGACACAGGGGGCCGGGGGTCACCGTGGGCCGGTCAGGTCATCGCACGGCTTCCGGAAGGACCCGCCGGCACGACGGTCAAGGCCGTGGTGCGCGCGACGCCGGAAACCCTGACGCTGGTGCGCCGCCGCGCCCAGCCGAGGGCCGTGTCCGTCGCGCGGCTGACCGGGACATCGGTCGCCGCCTACCTGCTCGCGCTTCTCGTGGCGCCGAGCTCAGGGCCTGTGCTCGCGCCGCTGACCGCCCTGCTCATCGTGCAGGTGACCCTGCACCAGACCTTCCGCAACGCGGTGCAGCGGGTCGTGGCCGTCGTCACGGGAGTGCTCGTGGCCGTCGGGCTGTCGGCCGTCGCCGGGTTCACGTGGTGGAGCCTTGCGATCCTGATCCTCGGCGGGCTGGGCATTGGCTACGGGTTGCGCCTCGGCGAAAGCGTCCTGGAGGTCCCGATCAGCGCCATGCTGATCTTGTCAGTGGGCAGCGGCTGCCGCGACCGGGCGGATCATCGAGACGCTTGTCGGGACCGGCGCGGGCCTGATCGGCGGTTTTCTTTTCCCCCCGCTGCGCGTGCAGCCCGCGGAAGAAACGATCGGCGACCTCAGCCGCCAGCTCGCCGGCCTCCTGGAACGGATCGCCGGCGACCTGGAGAAGGGAAAGGAAACAGCCGCTGAGGCGGCGGGCGGCTGGCTGGCCCGGGCACGGGAGCTCGATGGTGAGATGCACCGCGTGGACCGCTCCCTGGCCGAGGCAGAGGAAAGCCTCCGCCTCAACCCGCGGGCGCGATCGCTGCCGAACGCCGGAATCACGCTGCGCAGCGGGCTGGAAACCCTCGAGCATTCCGCGGTCACGTCCCGGGGCATCGCCCGCTCCATCGGCGAGGCATGCCGGATCACCGCCGGCATACCGCTTCACGACGCTGAGATCCGCAGCTGCCTGGCCGCGATCTTGCGGGAACTGGCCGCCGCCATCGCAACCATCGGCCCGCGCGTCCGCGCCGGCATCGCCGCCCCCGCGAACGGCGCGCCCAGCCGCGACCAGATAGCCCCCGGCCTCGCGCAGCACCTGTCGCAGGCGTGGCAGCTGCAGCACCATCTCGCCGAGTTGCTCCATGACTCGGCCACGCCGGGACTGCCCGGCTGGCCGCTGCGCGGTGAACTGCTCATTCACCTCGATCGCCTGCGAAACGAACTGCTGGCGGAACACCCGATCGTGCCCAGGAACACGTGCCGCGCCGCAGCCCCTGGTATCACCGGATACGCCCCCGATGGCCGCCCGCCCGCCGCCGCGGGCGATCCGCCCCGGAATAACCATCACACGGACCGCGGGCAACCCGCCCGCACGGCAGGCAGGCGGCGGAGACGCCAGCCGGGGCCGCCTGGCTCCCGGGCACCGGACCACACCCGGAGCGGGACGCGCCACGGGCCAGCACCCGCCCCCGGTTCCGCATGGCTCATCCGGGAAACCCGCAAGCCCGCAACACGGCCCGGCCCGCCCTCAGCTGGCCTCAGCAGGCATGAACCTCAGCAGGCATGAAAACGCGGCACCGGCCGCTGCAGCAGCATCAGCGCCGGCTTCACGTCCCTTCCCTGACGCCATCGCCCCCCTTCAGAGCAAGGTCTTGTGCCATGTAGGACGTACGGCAGTCCGGCGGTTCGTCGCTGCGCCCACGGCACGGCTCCCAGCGCGCCTGCTTCCCGGAGGCCGCTGGCCAGATGGAACTGAGCGATCATGCTACGGCCCCGCTACCGGGACGAGGAGTGGCGGGCCGGGGGCGGAGGGGTTGCTCAGTCCGGCTCCTCCCTGGCCGGGTCGATCACGGCGAGCAGGTCCCGCAGGCAGGTGGCCGCGAAGGAGACCACCAGGTCCGGCCGACGCTGGCCTGTGGCGGGCACGGCCGGGAGGCTGGCCAGGGTTTCCCGGGCAATCCGGGCGGCACGGGCCGGGCCTGCTGCCCCCGGGGATTCAGCCGGGCCGGCCGGATGGACCACGATGGCCGGCGCGGTGAGGTCCAATCTCGCCACCCGGTCGCCGGCCAGGATTTCGAGGGCAGTGATCAGCTGCCGGACGGACGGTCCGAGCTGGGCGGGCAGTTGGTGCCCGGCCCGGATGGCGGCGGAGGTGACCAGGAGCAGGCCGAGCACGCTGTCCGCCAGGAGGTCGAGCCGGCCGGCCCGCTCGGCTGCCCGGCTCACGGCCGGGCGGTCCCGCCACCGGCGGGGGGCTATGCGCACGACCTCCTGGGCTGAGGCCAGGGCCTGGTCGAGCTGGGCCAGCTGCTGGTGGATGCGCCGCCTGGCCGGGAGCATCTGCCGTGTCCCGCCAGCAGCCCCGTGAGCCAGCAGCTCCGTGACCTGGCCGACGGTGTCCCGGATGGCCAGCAGCGCTCCCCGGGTTGCCCGTTCGATGATGGGCCCGGGCGCGGTGGGAAAGAAGATCACGCTGATCACGAAGGCTACCCCGCCCCCGATCAGGGCATCCACCAGGCGCTGGGGGGCGGTGCCGCCCCGGTGCAGGGTCATCACCAGGACTGCTGCCGCAGCGGACTGGTTGAAGAACATGAGCCCTTGGGCGAGGAAACCCTGCCCCATGGCGACGGCCAGGACGAGCGAGACAAGCACGGCGCCTCCGAGGGCGACGGCGCTGGTGCCCGCCAGCCGGCCGAAAACTGAGCCGACGGCGATGCCGAGGACCACCCCGCCGATCAACTGGAGGGCGCGCTGGCCCCGCAGGAGGCTGCTGGCGCTGAGGGACACCGCTGCGGCGACGGGCGCGAAGAAGGGCTGCGGGGAGCCCAGGAGCGTGTGGGCGATATACCAGGCCAGCGCAGCGGCCACCGAGGTCTGGACGACGGGCCACAGCACTGGCCGCAGCCGCCGCCCAACTTCACCGGCCACCGACCCCAGCCACGCGGCGCCGCGCAATGTCACGTCTGCCGCCGCGTCGTAGACCTTGGTCATGCGGCATGCCCCTGCCCAGCACAGCAACTCTTTAGCTGGAAGCCCGCTGAAAAGGGGCTGTAAGAACAACGGCTCTGCCGCACTTCCGGCGGTAGCCGGATGTGCTGATGTTCCATGGTTAGTCCTGACGAGATTGTCCGGTAAACGGTGGTTATGACCGCCGGTGATGGCCTGCCAGCACCGGCTACCAGCAGCGATCACGACGCGTGTCCATGCTGTCCACCGCCTGCCGGGCGCTTTCTGCCGGGACAGTCCCGGTGACCCGTAGCATGCCACTATGAGGGCTGTGCGGTTCGACCGGTACGGCGGCGTGGACGTGCTGGAGGTCCGGGAGGCCGAGGACCCGGTCGCCGGCTCCGGCCGGGTGGTCGTGGGCATCAGGGCGGCGGGGCTCAACGCGGGCGAGATCGCGATCCGCGAGGGGCGGATGCACCAGCAGTGGCCGGCCACCTTTCCCTCCGGGGAGGGCACCGACCTGGCCGGCGTGGTGCGCGCGGCCGGCGAGGGGGTGGATTCGTTCTCTCCCGGCGACGAGGTGCTGGGCTGGAGTGACGAGCGTTCCAGCCACGCCGAGCTGGTGGCGGTTCCGGCCGATCAGCTCACGCCCAAGCCGCCTGCGGTGGCGTGGGAGGTGGCGGGCTCGCTGTTCGTGGCCGGGATGGCCGCGCTGGCCTCCGTGGAGGCCGTCGCGCCACAGCGGGGCGAGACCGTGGTGGTGGCTGTACTTCCCGCCGCCGGCCAGGGCTGGCATCTGGGCGGTGAACGCGCCGATGACCGCGAGGGCCATCTCCCTGGCGGCGGAAAGGTCATTCACGTTGCCGGGCAGCACGTCCGGGACCCATTCCGGGTGGAGGCCAGGGTACCCAGGGGTATCCGGTATCCGGGCGCCGCCACTTCGGCACCCAGCCGGGCCGGGCGAGCGCGCGGCTGCGCGAGATCCGGGACATGGCGAAGATGATGAGCGCCGTCGCCGTGCTTGCAGGCGACGCAGCGAGCGCTGTTATGCCTGTGCTGCTCTGCGCAGCGCCTCCCATACTCGCTGCGGGGTGGCCGGCATGTCCAGATGCGTGACGCCCCATGGCCGCAGGGCGTCAACAACCGCGTTCTGCACGGCCACCGCGCTGCCGACGGTGCCCGACTCGCCCACGCCTTTGACGCCGAGTGCGTTGCGGTCAGTCGGTGTCACGGTCTGGCCGAGCAGCCAACTGGGCAGATCCGCGGCGGACGGCATGGCATAGTCGGCCAGGTTCGCGGTCACCGGATTGCCGTCCGCGTCGTAGCGCACTTCCTCGAAGAGCGCCTGGGCGACTCCCTGCGCGAGGCCGCCGTGTACCTGGCCTTCCACGATCATGGGGTTGATGACGGCGCCGCAGTCGTCGACCGCGACGAACCGCCGCAGCGTCACCCGGCCAGTCTCGGTGTCCACGTCCACCACCGCGACGTGGGCACCGAACGGGTAGGTGCCCCCGTCCACCGCTGTCACGTCCGCCTCGGCGGCGAGATCGCCGGGGAAACCTGGCGGCCGCCGGGCGGGATCGGCCGCAGCGGCGCAGAGTTCTGCCCATGAAAGGCGCGTCGACGGGTCCCCGCGGACGGCGAGCCCGCCGTCGGTGAGGCCGATGTCCTGCGGGCTGGCCTCCAGCAGGTGGGCAGCGAGCAGCCGTGCGCGGCTGACCACCTCCTTCGCCGCGTTGAGAACCGCACTGCCGCCCAGCTGACCTGAGCGGGAGCCGAACGTGCCGACGCCGCGGGCGACCACAGCGGTGTCGGAATGCAGCACGCGCACCGCGTCATAGGGCACGCCGAGGGCCGAGGAGGCGACCTGAGCGAACGTTGTCTCATGCCCTTGGCCGTGGGGGGAACTACCCGTCGTCACGGTAACCGACCCGTCGCTGTTGACGCGGACCGTGCCATGTTCCCATCCACCGCCGCTGACTTCGACGAAGGTGGACAGCCCGATCCCCAGCGCCATGGGATCACGCCGGGCCCGGCGCTCCGCCTGTTCGCGCCGCAGGGCCTCATAGCCAGCCAGGTGCAGGGCCTCGTCCAGGGCACGCTCATAGTTCCCGGTGTCGTAGACGGCGCCGCTGGCGGTGCGGTAGGGGAACTCGCCAGCGCGGATGAAGTTGCGCCGGCGCAGCTCCGCTGGGTCCAGGTCAAGTTCGGCGGCGAGCATGTCCATCGCCCGTTCCATCATCGCCGCCGCTTCCGGCCGCCCGGCCCCCCGGTAGGGGCCCACGGGGGTCGTGTTCGTCACCACTGCCTGGGTGTGGACCTGCACCCTGGGCACCCGGTACACGCCGCCGGCCATCAGCCTCGTGGTCCGTGCCGGAATGCCGGCCCGCCATGGGTAGGCGCCCGCTTCGCTGACCGTGCGCGCCCGCAGCCCGATGAGCGTGCCGTCCCGGCGAGCGCCGAGTTCCACCTCTTGCACCTGGCCCCGCCCGTGGGTCATGGCCATGAGGTTCTCCGATCTTTCCTGCACCCAGCGGACCGGCCGGCTCAGCCTGCGGGCCAGCGCGGCCACCACCAGGTACTCGGGGTACACCCCGCCCTTGGCGCCGAAGCCGCCGCCGACCGCGGGGGCGACGACCCGCACTGTGGACGGATCCATTCCCAGGGCCGTGCACAGTCCTTCCCGCAGCCGGAAAGGTACCTGGGTGCTCGCGAACACCTCCAGGCCTTCACCGGCCGGCCGTGCAAGGATCGCATTCGTCTCGAGCGGGACGGGGGCAACCCGTTGATTGCGGAACCGGCCACGGACCACGACTTCGGCGCCCTCGAGCGCATCCTGCCCGTCGGCTGGCACGTCGATGACCAGGTTCGAGCCATGCGCGGGGAACAACAGCGGCGCGCCGTCCGCCATGGCATCCACCGGGTCCACGACGGCGTCCAGCGGGTCGATGCTCGCCACGACAAGTTCCGCCGCGTCAACCGCTGCGGGCAGTGACTCGGCGACCACCACGGCGAGCGCCTCGCCGGCGAAGCGGACCGTGTCTGTCGCCAGCGGCGGCCACGAGAACTGCTCACGTGGGCTCAGCGGCGGGAAAGCCGTCTCGGGAATCGGCGGAAGCCCGAGGTCACCGCCGGCGCATACGTCCACGACACCCGGGGCGGAGCGGGCCTCGCCCGTGTCGATTCCGGTCACCCGCCCGTGCGCGACCGGCGAGCGGACGAACACGGCTGACAGGCAGCCGTCCACTGGCAGATCGGCGACGTAACGCGCGGATCCAGTGATCAGCGGAACATCTTCCCGGCGCTGGACGGGATGACCGATCGCGGTATCGGAGATCATCAGCCTCCACTCGAATGATCGGACCTTGCGGGGATCAGGCCAACACAGCCAATCATGGCGCCATCCACCTCCTGTGGCGAGCGGGATGGACAGGCGGGCCTGCGAATCCCGGTGTACTCGCGCATACTCGCCGCCCGGGACGTGAGGGCCGGGCGCTGGCGCTGCGGGGCGGGCAGTGAGCGGTCTGCCGGCACGCAGCAACCGCTGGCGCCAGCCCGCCGCTTCACCCGTGTGGGCGCCGGAAGCCGTGCCGCCCCCTGCGGCCTGCGCGCATTCGCAGATCGGGCCGCCGAGCCGGTCCCGGCGCAGAACCCGGGCATTTGCGCCCGGAGCGGGTTGATACGGACGCCTGCCAGGCGGATCCTGCCGCAGCGCCCGGTGCGGCCGTGCGGCCGGTGTGCCCGATGCGGTCAGCGTACCCGGCGAGCCCGGTGTGCCGGATACGGCCGGTGTGCCAGGTGCGTCCAGCGCGGCCGGTGCGGCCGGTGAATGTTGCCGTGGCCGGCGTACCCGTCAAGGACCGCTGGCGATCGTATATTCGATTATTCTGAACCAGATTTGACATGAGTCGAATACAGACTTGATTATAGGGCTATGCGGGCCGGGTTTGCGCAGGTCACAGACGGGTTCGCGGGGCAGCCCGGAGTGCTGCCGGTGCTTCCGGCGCTGGCGGGGCTGCTGCCGGGGAACGGCCTGGCGCGGGGCGCGGTGGTGGCGGTGGAGCGGCCGGGCCTGCTGTGCCTGGCGCTGGCGGCGGGGGCGTCCCGGGCCGGGGCGTGGTGCGGGGTGGCCGGGCTGCCAGAGCTGGGGGTGGTCGCGGCCGCCGGGACGGGCGTGAACCCGGGCCGGCTGATGCTGGTTCCCCGGCCGGGCCGGCGCTGGGCTGAGGTGACAGCGGAGTTGCTGGAAGGCTGCGAGGTCGTGGTGACGCGGCTGCCCGGCCCGCCGCCAGCCCCGGTCCGGCGGCGGCTGGAGGCGGTGGCGCGCCAGCGCGGCGGAGTGCTGATCGCGGCCGGGCAGCTCTGGGAGGGCGCGCTGGTGCGGCTGCGGGTGACCCGGCGGTCTTGGGCGGGGATCGGGAACGGGTACGGGCGGGTGCGGGCGTGCCGGGCCGAGGTGACCGCGGAGGGTCGGGGGGCGGCGGCCCGGGTCCGGTCGTGCTGGCTGTGGCTGCCCGGCCCGGACGGGGCGGTCACCGCGGCTGAGCCGGCCGGGGTAACGGCGGGAGAACACGGCGGGAGGGCTCAGGCGGGATGACGGCGGCAGCGCGGGTGCTGGTGGCGTGGTGTCCGGACCTGGCGTCCGCCAGCGACATGGAAGGGTGCGGGCAGCTCGCTGCCGTGGTGGAGGAGTTCTGCCCGCGGGCTGAGGTGGCCGGGCCCGGTACCTGCGCGATCGGCGTGAAGGGGCCAGCGCGTTATTTCGGCGGGGAGAAGGCTCTTGCCGCCGCGATCGCAGCCGCGCTGACCCGGCGGGGGTACCGGTGCCGGACCGGGATCGCCGACGGGCTGTTCGCCGCCAGGCTCGCCGCCCGGGCCGGCGCCGTGGTCCCCGCGGGCGCGACGCGCCGGTTCCTGGCCCCCTACCCGGTCGGCGTCCTGGGGAACGCGGAGCTGGCCGGCCTGCTGGCCCGGCTCGGAATCACGACGCTGGGCGCGTTCGCCGCGCTGCCCGCCGCCGCGGTGGCGTCCCGGTTCGGCCCGGCGGGAACGGCGGCACAGCGGATGGCCCGCGGCCTGGAGGGGCGGCCGCTGATCACCGGTCCCCCGGCGGCCGGCCTGTCCGTCGCCTGCGAGTTCGACCCGCCCGAGCAGCGGGCCGAGCCGGTCATCTTCACCGCCAGGGCGCTCGCCGAACGTATGCACGCCGGGCTGGCCGGGCGCGGCCTGGCCTGCCTGGTGGTGGAGATCCAGGTGAGCTGCGCGGACGGGACGCAGATCACCCGGCGATGGCGGCATGACGGCCTGCTGCCTGCCCTTGCGGTGGTGCAGCGGGTCCGCTGGCAACTCGCCGGATGGCCTCCTGCCCGGGACGACGCGGCAGGCGGGATCACGGCGCTGCGGCTGGTCCCGGGCCAGCTCGTCCGCGATGCCGGCCGCCAGCTCGCCCTGTGGGGAGAGGAGGTGATCAGCGGCCGGGCCGGGCGGGCTGCCGCGCGCGTCCAGGCCATGCTCGGCCATGACGCGGTGCTCTACCCGGTGCCCGGCGGCGGCCGCGGCCCGGCGGATGAGGTGGCTCTGGTCCCGTTCGGGGAGCCGCGGCCTGCCCGGCTGCCCGCAGGCCGGCCCTGGCCCGCGCGTATCCCCCCGCCGTCGCCGGCCATCATCTACCCGGTGCCGCTGCCCGCTGCGGTGACCGACGCCTCCGGGAACCCGGTCACCGTGACCGGCCGGGCGAATCTGTCGGCCTCTCCTGCGCTGCTGGCGGCCGGTGACCAGGTACCGATGCCGGTTACCGCGTGGGCGGGGCCGTGGCCGGTCACCGAGCGGTGGTGGCGCCCCGCCCGCGCCTGCCGCAAGGCCCGGTTCCAGCTCGTCGCCGCGGGCAGTGCCTGGCTGGCCTCGGTCCGCGGGGGCCGCTGGCAGGTCGAGGCCAGCTACTAGCAGGCGGGCGGGGCGGTCATGGGGCGGGATAACTCCCCGGTGCCGTGGCGGGAATTCCGGCGGCGCCTGTCCTGGCGCGCTGATCGTGTCAGGCCGCTGCGGCCGGCAGCCCGGCCGCAGCCGGTGATTCGCCCTCCCCCTGCCCCGCGGGAACAGCCGGTGCCCTGGGCCGAGTTGCACTGCCACTCGGCCTGCAGTTTCCTGGACGGCGCGTCCTCCCCCGCCGAACTGGTGGCCGAAGCGGCTCGGCTGGGCGTGGAGACGCTGGCGGTCACCGACCATGACGGCATGTATGGGGCCGCGCAGTTCGCGCGGGCCGCGGCCCGGCTGGCCGCTGAGCAGGGGGTCAGGCTGGGCACGGTGTTCGGCGCCGAGCTCAGTCTTGGCCCCGGCGCGCCACGGGCCGGGATGCCGGACCCGCCGGGCCGTCACCTGCTGGTGCTGGCCCGGGACGCCGAAGGGTACCGGCGGCTGTGCCAGGTGATCAGTGACGCGCAGCTCGCCGGCGGGGAGAAAGGCCGCCCTGCCTATGACCTTGATGCCCTGGCCGGCGGGCACGGCGGTCACTGGGTGGTGCTGACCGGCTGCCGCAAGGGTGCTGTGCCCGCCGCGCTGGCCGACGCCGGCCCGCGGGCGGCGCTGGGCGAGTTGCGCGGCCTGGTTGCCATGTTCGGCGCCGGGAACGTGATGGTGGAACTGGCCGTCCGCGACGAGCCGGGCGATGACGAGCGCAACCAGGCACTTGCCGGGCTGGCCGGTGCCGCGGGCGTGGGCGTGGTGGCTGCCGGCAACGTGCACTACGCCACGCCCGGGCGGGCCCGCGTGGCGGAGGCGCTGGCGGCGATCCGGGCCCGCCGAACCCTGGCCGAGATGGACGGCTGGCTGCCCGCCTCCGGCACCGCCTACCTGCGCTCAGGGGCGGAGATGGCGCACCGGCTGCGCCGGTTTCCCGGCGTGCTGGCGCGCACCGTGGAACTGGGCCGCGCATGCGCGTTCGATTTCCGCCTCATCTCCCCGCGTCTGCCTGGCTACCCGGTCCCCGCCGGGCACACCAGGGAATCCTGGTTGCGCGCCCTCGTCACCCGGCAGGCACCGGACCGGTACGGGCCGCCGCACGCCGAGCGCGTACCCGGCGCCTGGGCCCAGATCGCCCGCGAACTGGAGGTGATCTCCCGCCTTGGTTACCCGGGATACTTCCTGATCGTGCACGACATCGTGCGGTTCTGCCAGGACAGCGGCATCTTGTGCCAGGGCAGGGGCTCGGCCGCCAATTCCGCCGTGTGCTACGCGCTCGGGATCACCGCAGCCGACCCGGTACGGCATGGGCTGCTGTTCGAGCGGTTCCTGTCCGCCGGACGGGAGGGGCCGCCCGACATCGACCTGGACATCGAGCACCGCCGCCGCGAGGAAGTCATCCAGTACGTCTATGACACCTACGGCAGGGACAAGGCCGCCCAGGTCGCCGACGTGATCACCTACCGGCCGAAGCTGGCGCTGCGGGACGCCGGCCGTGTCCTCGGCTATCCGCCCGCCCAGCTCAGCTCGTGGGGGAAACGCGCCGGCCCCGGCCAGCCCGGCCCCGGGGACACCGGCGCGCCGGCCGAGGTGGTCGCGCTCGCCCGGCAAATGCTCCACCTGCCTCGTCACCTGGGCATCCACTCCGGCGGCATGGTGCTCGCCGACCGTCCGGTGAGCGAGGTGTGCCCGGTGGAATGGGCGCGGATGCCTGGCCGCTCGGTGCTGCAATGGGACAAAGACGACTGCGCCTGGGCCGGCCTGGTCAAGATCGACCTGCTGGGCCTGGGCATGCTGTCCGCTTTGCACGACTGCCTCGACCTCATCGCGGCCTGCCACGGCCGGCGCTGGACCCTGGCCTCCATCCCCCAGGACGACCCCGCCGTCTACGACATGCTCTGCCAGGCCGACACGATCGGCGTGTTCCAGGTCGAATCCCGCGCCCAGATGAGCATCCTGCCGCGGCTGAAACCGCGAGCGTTCTACGACCTGGTCGTCGCGGTTGCCCTCGTCCGGCCCGGCCCCATCCAGGGCGGCGCCGTGCACCCCTACCTGCGCCGTCGCGCCGGGCAGGAAGAACCAGCCATCCCGCATGAGCTGATGCGCGGCGCCCTGGCCAAGACTCTCGGTGTCCCGCTGTTCCAGGAACAGATGATGCGGCTGGCCATCGACTGCGCCGGGTTCAGCCCCGCCGAAGCCGACAGGTTGCGGCAGGCGATGAGCGCCAAGCGTGCCCCCGAGCGAATCACCGAACTGCGGCAGCGGCTGATGGACGGCATGGCCAGCCGCGGCATCCCCGCCTCCCTGGCCGGGGACATCTACCAGAAGATCCTCGCCTTCTCCAGCTACGGGTTCCCCGAATCCCACGCGATCAGCTTCGCCTATCTCGTCTACGCCAGCGCCTGGCTCAAGCGCCACTACCCGGCCGCGTTCACCTGCGCCCTGCTCCGCTGCCAGCCCATGGGCTTTTACGCACCCGCCACCCTCATCAACGACGCCCGCAGGCATGGCATCGAAGTCCGCGGCCCAGACGTCAACACCAGCGGCGACCTCGCCACCCTCGAACCCGCTCCTGCCGGCGGGCAGCCGGCCATCCGGCTCGGCCTGCGGGCCGTCCGCAACCTCGGCGCCAGCACCGCCGCCGCCATCACCGCCGGGCAGCCATATACCAGCCTGAGCGACCTCGCCCGCCGCGCCGCCCTGCCCGCCCCCGCCCTGGAAGCACTCGCCATGGCCGGCGCACTGGACTGCCTGGGTATCAGCAGGCGCCAGGCACTGTGGGCCGCCGACCCGGCCGCCACCATCAGGGCCGGGCAACTCCCCGGCACCACCCCCGGGCTGCACGCACCGCCGCTGCCCGCCATGGCACCAGGTGAAGAAACCAGCGCCAGCCTGTGGGCCACCGGCACCTACCAGGCCCACCCCCTCACCCACATCCGGGCCAAGCTCGCCGCGCAGGGAGTAACGGTCACGGCGGCACTGACAACTGTCCCGCCCGGCTCCGCTGTCACCGTCGCCGGGATAGTAACCCACCGGCAGCAGCCAGAGACCGCACGCGGCACCGTTTTCCTGTCCCTGGAAGACGAAACCGGACTGGCCAACGTCATCTGCCCCCCGCACGTGTGGGCACGCGACCGTCATACCGGCGCGGCCTCCCCGGCCCTGCTCGTCCACGGCCGGGCCGAGCGCGCAGGCGGCACCGTCAGCCTCATCGCACGCCGGTTCTGGCCCCTGCACATCCCCGCCGCCCCACCCGGCCGGGACTTCCGCTGAAGCACGGCTGTCACGCGTGTCACCCGATATGGATGCCGAACGTCACCCAGATGGGCAGGGAACCCCGGCTGAGCCCCGCCGGAAAATCCCCGGGGCTGTTTGGCAAACGGTGGCTGCAACCGTCGGGGATTGCCCGCCGGCACCGGTTGCCAGCAGCGATCACGAAACGTGCCCATGACGTCCACCATCTGCTGGACACTCCCGAATCCATCCCCCATCCTCCTCATCCATCCCCTTCCTCTCCATCCATCCCTCCTCCCCATCCCCGGAGATGTCCACGACGCCGGGGCGGCGCTCGCCGTGGCGGCTGTCAGGCGGCCCGGCCGGCCGGGACCGGGCCTGCTGGACCGCTGGCATGCCTGCCCGGGCACAGGAGTTTCGTCACAGGCGGTCACAGCCGCCGGCTACATGGCGCGCGAGATCCGCATGGCGCGCGAGATCCGCCTAATTGAGGCGTGCGGGTAGGCGTTATGACCAGCGGGCCTGATCTCAGTGCCCCGGCGCCCGGGCGTGCCGGGCTGGCTGATCTGCGCGCGCCAGCCCGGAGGACCGCGGGTCCTGGTGGTCCGGGCCGCCGCTCAGCCCTGTGCCTGGAATGGCTCGATGAGCTGCCCGGCGAGGAGCAGCGGTCCCGGCGCGGCCGCGCCGTCCTGCTCGACCGGGACCGGCCGGCCGTCCAGGCCGGTACGCCCTGCCGCATCGCTGCGGGAGGGGAACCGTGCGCAGCCGGCCAGGACATCCCAGATCGTCAGCACGACGCCGAGGTTGATGCTCTGATCCTCCCGGGCGTGATGCAGCCGGTGGTATGCCGGGCTCACGATCACCCGGCCGGCCGGCCCAAAGGTCCACCGGAGGTTGGCGTGCTGCAACGTGCCGACACACACATAGATCGTGATCAGCACCGGGGCGATCGGGCGGCCCGGCATCAGGGCCACCGCCGGGATCGTCGCCAGCACGAACCCGGTCGTGTGCATCAGCGGGTGGGCGCGGAAAGACGTGAGCACGCTCAGCTCCTCCTGGCTGTGGTGCACGGCGTGGAAGCGCCAGAGCAAGCCGAGCCGGTGGTCGGCACAGTGAGCCAGCCAGTTGGCCGCGTCCATGGCCACGATGGTGAGCGGGACGATCAGCCAGCCTGGCCAGCGCTGCGCCGGGCGCAGCTCGATCCAGCCCGCGTGCGCCCCGATCAGCGCCGCCGCGCCGGCGCTGAGCAACGTCATCAGCGGGATCACCACGATGGCGTGCAAAGCCACATAGCAGGCATCCTGAACGTGGCCGCGGGCCAGGACCGGGCGCGGTTCCGCCGGCCATATCCGCTCGCAAACCCCGGCCGCAACAACCAGCGCCACCAGCACAGGCGCCGCGAGTTCCGCCCAGCCCGCCCTGAGCACGGTTTCCAGCCGGCCCTGCCTGAGCAGGTCCGCGACCCCTGCCCACACGATGACGGCCGTTACCCCGGCCAGCGCGAACGAGGAGGGGCACAGCCGCCGCCACCACGCCGGCCGGGTTCCTGCCCGGCGGCCGGCAGCCGCCCGGCCCTGGCCCGGAACAGCCATCCCCGCGCGGTCTCCGGCCGCTCCCGCCCGCACCCGGACCTGTGAAACAGACACCGGAACTCCCGGCTCATCCTGCGCGCCGGCCCGCCTGCCAGCGCGTCGCTGATTGAAGGCTACGGCCAGAGGCGTACAAAACCGGCGGGAACGCCGCAATTGCCTCCCAGGTCTGCCGGCCAAGCGCGAACTGCCAGAGCACCGGATCCACCGCCAGCAACCCTTCCCAGCCCCGGCGGCACCGCGACAATCTGCCTCCGCGCCGCCGCCGGCTGATCCGGCAGACGATGGCCGGCCAGCAGATCAGATCGGTCCCCGGATCCGCAGTGCGCGGGAGCCGCCCGGCGGCCGTTCCCGCCGGGCGGCCACCCAGGCGCGATCCGGGCGACCGTGGTCTGCGGGGCGGTGGCCCTCAGCGCTGCTCGACCACCATCAGCGAATGGCCGGCCGGGTCCCGCAGCCAGAACATCGGCGGCACCGGGCCGCCCATCCGCGACACCTCGGCGTCAACGTCCACCCCGCGGGACTTCAAGGCGGCGTGCGTGGCATCGATGTCGCTGGTGGTCAGCGTGATGCCGGTCTCGACCGGCCTGACCTCGGTCCCGGGCCGCGGCGGCGCCAGCGCGATCCCGGCCGTCCCCTCCGGCGGGTAGACCTCCACCCAGCGGTAGCCGCCGCCGAACGGCGTGTCGGTGCGCTTTTCGAAACCGATCGACTCGTAGAACCCGATCGCCTTGTCCTGGTCGGGCGTCGGAACACACACCAGGCTGATCCGGCGGATCCCGGTCGCTGCTGTGTCAGCCATCATGTACCTCCTGCGGTTAGGCTGTTACACCTACGACCGGCCCGGCCGCGGAAACTCATCGGTTAGCCGGCCCGGGGCGCGCGCCGCGTCTTCGGCGGTGCGGGGAGCCGGCAGTTCCAGCACGGCCAGGCCGGTGCCGCGCTCGCCGGGGGATGCCCGGAAACTGGCGGGCGCGCGTGCTCAGCGTCGTGGCCATGGAAGGCGCTCCTCGCGTATTCCGGTCCGCCCGGATCATGGCCCGGAAACCAGCGGGGCAGCACGGTCACCATCGCCGGCGTCATCGACGACCATGCCGAAGACGGCGGCAAGTCCGGTACGGCCGGCGCTGGTGAGCTGGACGGCTCGGCTAACGCGGGTACGGCGCAGACAGTCGAGTCCGAACAGGCGGGCCGTCAAGGCGGCGCCGAGGGTGCCGGCGAGGTGATGGCGCTGCTCGGTCCAGTCCAGGCAGTAGCGGATCAACGGGCGCCGGCGCGGCGATCGAACTGCCGGCCACCCTTGCGACCCTCACGCACACGTTCACCGCGCCCCGTGAGCGTGCCCAGGCAGTGGGGATCTGGGCCGGCGCGGCCGGCAGCTCGCTGAGCATAGGACCCGTGCTCGGCGGCGGGCTCGTCGTCGCCTTCGGCTGGCAGGCGGTGTTCCTTGTCAATCTGCCCATCGCCGCCGCGATCGCCGTACTGACCATCCGCTACGTCACCGATACCGCTGAGCCCGGCGCGGGCGGGCTGGACGTGCCAGGGCAGCTAACCGGGTCGGCGGCGCTCGCGCTGCTCGCCGCTGGCGCCATCGAAGGCGGCCGCCATGGCTTCACTGATCCGCTGGCGCTGGGCGTGCTCGCCAGCGGGCTGGCCAGCCTGGCCGCCTTCCTCGCCGTTGAGCACCGCCAGGCCAGCCCCATGCTTCCGCTGAGCTACTTCCGCCGTCCCGCCTGCTTTGCGGCCAACGCGGCCGGGCTGGTGATGGGCTTCGTCACCATCGGCCTGCTGTTTGTGTTCGCCCTGTTTTTCCAGCAGGTGCAAGGTGACTCCGCGATCGCCGCTGGCCTGAGGTTCCTGCCGCTCACCGTCGCATTCGTACTCACGGGGCCGCTCGCCGGCCGGGTGATCGGCCGCGCCGGCCACCGGGGGCCGATGGCAACCGGGTGCGCCCTGCTGGCCCTCGGCGCGTTCTTGTTGCTGCGGGTGCACGCCGGCAGCGGCTACGGCACGGTGTGGTGGCCATTCGCCCTCGCCGGCACCGGCTACGGGCTGCTGTCCACGCCGATGGCGGCCGCGGTCCTGAGCGCCGTCCCTCCCGCGCGGGCCGGGATGGCCTCCTCGGCCAACCTCACCGCGCGACTGGCCGGTGGCGTCTTCGGCATAGCCGTCCTCGGCGCACTCCTGCCCGCCGCCGGTGCCCACAGCGGAGACGCCTATGCCACGGCATTCACCACCGGCCTGCACACCGCACTGATCATCGCCGCCATTGCCGCCCTCGCCGGCGCCGCCCTCACCGCCACCTTGATCCGGGAGGACCGGGCATGACAGCCCCGTACAGGGAACCCCCGGTCACGGCGCCGCCGGCGGGCCCGATCAGGGCAGCGGGGCTCGGCCAGGGTGGCGGTGGAGAAGGCCGCGGGATGCCAGCCTTGGCAGCGATCTGGCCGCGGCTGCTGCCCTGCCCGCGCAGCAGCCGCGCGCAGCCGACCCCGCCGCCTGGGCGGGCGGCCGCCCGATGCGGCGGGCGGCGGCCTCAGCGACGGCGCGGGCGTGCGCGGCGCGCCCGGCGGTGAAGGCACGTTCCGTGTTCTCCATGCGGGCGCCAGGTACACGCGCACATCTTGTTCTGCCCGGTCACCATCTCCCATGACTTCACCGGCCTGCCGCCCGCCGGACCGGATCTCCGGCCACAATGAGGTGGTGGGCACTGTCTTGGGTTGCTGGCGTTATCCGGTGAAGTCGGCCGCGCATGAGGCGGCCGGCCAGCTCACCGTCACGGGCGAGGGGGTGCTCGGCGACCGGCGCTGGGCGGTCATGGACGAGGACGGCACGGTGGTCAGCGCCAAGCATCCCGCCCGGGGCGGGCGCCTGCTCGCGGTGACCGCGGCCTATGACGATGAGACGGGAGCCGTGACGGTCACCGTCCCGGGCCATGCCGCACACCGGGCGGGCAGCCCGGACGCGAACACGGCCCTGTCGCAGTGGCTGGGCCGCCGCGTCAGGCTCACCGATACCGTCCCGGGCGGGCTGCGCCTGCACCGCCTGTACCCCCAGGACGCGGGCATGGTGCCGGACTGGCACCCAGATGCCCGGCCAGGCCAGGAGGCGGTCACCGACGTCACCGGCGCCGCCTGGGGACGGTTCGTGGACTACGGCCCGGTGCACCTGGTGACCGCCGGTGCCCTGGCCCGGCTGGAGCAAGAACGAGGGCGGCCTGTCCAGCCGCTCCGCTTCCGGCCCAACCTGCTCCTGGGCCTCCCCGGCGACCCCGAGCCGGGCAGCGTTCTCCAGGCCGGCGAGGTGATCTTGCGCGTGGACCTGCCCACTCCCCGCTGCATCATCCCGTCCCTGCCGCACCCTGGTGCGGCAGAGCCCGATCCCGGGCTGCTCAGCGTTCTCGCCCGCCACCACCGCCAGCCCATACCTGGACGCGGGCGCGCCGCGGTGCTGGGCTGCTACGCCACCGTCGAAAAACCAGGCCGCATCACTGTCGGCGACGGCATACGCATACCCGGCCGGCGAGACTAGTGCCGCCCCGGGCAGTCTTTGTCTTTGCCCTGCCTGAGACGCGCGCAGGCGGCCATGATCGGCGCTGCGGACGAGGCGAACGTAACCGGCCACGGCACCAGTGCCTCGCTCATCCCTTCCCCGCCTGCCTGCGCCGGGCCGGTGCGCCCAGCACCCGGGCCAGCTTGATCCCGGCAAGCTCGCCACGAACCTTACGCATGGCCAGATCCTGCCTTTCGCCCGGACTATCCGGGCACCCGGCGCCAGCCCAGCCTCGGCCCTCTGGCCGGATTTCCGCAGATGAATGGTGAGGGCGCACGTGGCCGGCGTGCATGGCCAGCCAGCCCGGAAAAGAGGGCGCGACCGGGTTGACGTGTTTATGCACTTCGTCTAACTTATTCAATATTACGTCTTCTTGTACGTATATACGTACATTAAGCTAGGTGGCATTGTGCGCCGGGATTCCGACCAGGACGTCTCCCACCGGGGGGTGGCGAGGGTCGCTGCGATCCTGGAAGCCGTCAGAGCCGCCGAGGCCGGCCTGCGGCTCAGCGACCTGGCCGCGCGCCTAGGAGCACCGAAGACCTCCATCCGCGACCTGCTTCGCGGCTTGGTGGACGTCGGCTACCTGACGGAGCGGGACGGGGCGTACCGGGTGGGTCCCGGACTTGCCGTGCTGCTGGGCCGGACGGGCCCGCAGCTCGTGGTGGAGGTCGCCCATCCAGCCCTCGAAGAGCTGGCGCGCGTCCGCGATGTCCATCGGAGACGGCATCGGGCACCTGGGCGGAGCGATCCAGCCTTATATCGTCCTAGCCGTGCTGGGCGCCTTCGGCGCCCGCTACGTAGTTGCGCAGGCCGAGGCTGGCAGGGAACGGATCCAGGTAGGTCTGGCCCGCCAGGTAGCCGGCGCCGCCGGCGACCGCGTGGTGGCGGATCAGCGCGACGGGCACGCTGAGCGGCACCTCGTGCCTGCGGTAGGCGCCGATCACGGTCAGGATGTCGTGGCGCCTGGCCTGGTCCAGCAGCTTGCTGATCATGCCGTATGCGTGGTGCAGCGCGTCCGCATGACGGCCGGTGGTGGCCCGCCGGGACAGCGCCCCGGCATACAGCGCCATGTAGCGGGACTGGACCTCCTCCGGTGCCTGCTGCCGGGCAGCGGCGACCAGCCGCCCGGACGCGCGGTAGCGGACCGGGTCGTGAGCTAGCAGCTGCAGTTTGTGCCGGGAGTGGAAGCTGACCAGGTCACGCAGCCGCCACGGGCCGCTGAACAGGGCGAGCAGCCGCGCCCTGGCGAAGACCTGCTCCACGAACGCCTCCCGGAGCACCGGGTCGTTCAGGCGCCCTTCTTCCTCTGCGGGCAGCATCGGGCAGGCGCCGAGAACCCGCCCGGCGAACGCGCCCCGGGCGCCGCCCCGGACAGGCCGGCCGCCGGAGTACTCCCGGGCGCTGCTCAGCCCGCAGCTCGGCGAGCGTGATTTGAAGATGTAGCCGGACAGCTCGTTGAGCTGGCCGCGGCACGCCGTGACCGCCGCCGCGACGGCGGCGGTGTGGTCCTCGTCGCCGGCGCTGCTGACCAGCCGCCCGCCGGTGGCCAGGCGCAGCGGCGCCCGGGGAGCTCCCAGGCCGATCTCGATCTCCGGGCAGAACGGCACCCAGTCCACGTGGCGGCTCAGCTGATCGGTCAGGAAGCGGCTGCGGCTGTGGCCGCCGTTGTAGCGGACCGGCTCGCCGAGCAGGCAGCTCGAGACGCCGACCCGCGGCCGCATGCCGGGCATCCGGTTCACATCTCCGGCCGGGGCGCCGGTCCCCGGCGTGGCGCCGGGGACACTGCCGTGCGCGGTGTTCGTCATCAGGCTCCTTCTGTGGCGGGGAGGGGCGTGACCTGGGCGAGCTGGTCCAGGGCCTGGGCCAGGTCGGCGGGGCCGTGCACCCCGGCGGGTAGCTGGCCGGGGTCCCAGCCGGGCCCGCAGGCTGCGACCAGCGCCGGCCGCGGGCGTGCGGCCAGGACCGCGGCGAGCTGGCCGGCGTCGGCGGTGGCGGGGGCGTGCGCCCACAGCACGACCGCGCGGGGCCCGGTGCGGGTGATCGCGGCCACCAGCGCGGCCGCGGGTACCCGTGCGCCCAGCATCCGGCTCGCTGTGCCGCGGGCGGCCAGGGCGGCGGCGAGGGCTTCGAGGGGGAGGCTGTGCTGCTCGTCGGGAGCGCAGGCCAGCAGCACCGCTGGTGCGGCGTCCGGCCGCTCGACCCGGCTCAGCGCGGCCGAGACGGCCTGCGACAGCAGATGCTCGACGTCCACGTACCGGCCGGTGGCGGCGTGCCTGCGGCCGATGTCGCGCAGCGCCGGGCACATCAGCCGGGTCCAGGCGGCGGCCACGTCCTCGGCGACGGCCCGGCGCAGGATCCGGTCCACCTGGACGGCGTCCAGGGCCAGCGCCGCCCGCCGTAGCCCGCGCAGCTGCGGCAGGGACGCCGGCTGCGCCGCAGCCGGCGGCAACGGCCCGGTGAGCCGGTCCGGCCGCCCGGCCGCCCGGGCGATGCGGGCCGCCTCGGCGGGCGCGACCCCGTCGGCGGTGAGCCGGCGCATCAGCTCCAGGCGGTGCAGGTCCTGCTCGTCATAGCGCCGGTGACGGCCCTGTTCCCGGCGCGCGGGACCGAGCCCGTACCGGCGATCCCAGGTGCGGATCGTGGTCACCGCCACGCCCAGCCGGCGGGCCACCTGACCCGCGCTCAGCCCGGAGCCGGCACTCATGCCCGGCCCGCCGTGAGCGCGGAAGGCAACGGGGTAGCTGTCGTGGCCAGAGCACCTCTTCCCGGTCGTTGTTGCCTGTCCCTGCGACTATGCTAGCCGGGAAGGACTCAAATTGCATCGTTTCTTGCATCGAAACTAGCTGGATCGGGGACAGCGGTGAGCCTGCACGCCTCGTACGAGTACTGCCGCGCCCTGCACCGCGCGCACGGCCGTAGCTACTATCTGGCCGCCCGGCTGCTGCCTGCCTGGAAGCGGCGCCATGTCCACGCCCTGTACGGGTTCACCCGCCACACCGACGACATCGTCGACGGTGCCGGCGGCTCGCCACCCGCCGCGGGTGAGGCAGCCGGGCGGCTGGCGACCTGGGCCGGCCGGTTCGAGGCGGCGCTGCGCGGCGAGCCGGCCGGCCCCGACCCGATCCTTCCGGCGGTCCTGCACACCATCGCCACCTTCGGGCTCGACCACGCCGACTTCCACGCGTTCCTGCGCAGCATGCGCATGGACCTGACCGTCACCGGTTACCGGGACTACGCGGACCTGCGTGACTACATGGAGGGCTCGGCGGCGGTGATCGGCACGATGATGCTGCCGATCCTGCTGTCCGACGGCCGGCATCCGATACCGGCCGGCCGGCTGGCCGCCGCGCGCGAGCCGGCCCGCCAGCTCGGCCTGGGTTTCCAGCTCACCAACTTCGTCAGGGACGTCGCCGAGGACCTGCGGCTCGGCCGGGTGTACCTGCCGCAAGCCGACCTGGACCTGTTCGGGGTCACCCGGGCCGACCTGGCCGCGGCCAGCGCCGGCCCGGCGGTGCGGCGGCTGGTCGCATTCGAGATCGGCCGGGCCAGGGACCACTACCGCGCGGCGGACCCGGGTATCGCGATGCTGCCGCCGGTCTCGCGGCGCTGCATCCGGGTGGCGGCGGCGGTCTACGGCGGCATCCTGTCGGAGATCGAGCACGCCGGCTGCGACGTGCTTGCCCGCCGCGCGGTGGTACCGCGCCGCCGGCGGCTGGCCACCGTCGCCCGCGAGCTGGGACGTGCGGCATGAGCGGCCAGCCGCGGCTGCGTACCGCGATCGTGCTGTTCACCCGGGACCTGCGGAACGGCGATTAGGGAGGCGGGATGGATTCCTGGCAGTACCTTCTCCTGCTGGGGCTGTGCGTGCTGGTCACGCTGCCGCTGGAACTGGCCCTGGGAGCCCGGGTCTACCGGCGCCCCCGGGCGCTGGCGGCCACGCTGCTGCCGGTGCTCGCCGTGTTCGTCACGTGGGACCTGATCGGGTTCTACCGCGGCGACTGGACCTACAGCCCCCGCTACACGCTGGGCGTGAAGCTCCTCGGGCTGCCGGTGGAGGAGTGGCTGTTCTTCCTCGTCGTGCCGGTCTGCGCGCTGCTCACCTTCGAGGCCCTCGGCCGGGCCGGGAAAGCCGTCAGCAGGGCCGGCCATGCCCGCGGCAGCCATGATCGGTGACTACACCCTCGCCGCGATCGTCGCCCCGGTCTCGGCGGCCAGCCTGGAAGCGCTGCTCCGCACCGGGCTGCTGCGCACCGCCCGGTTCTGGGGGACCATGGCGATCACACTGGCCTTCCAGGTGCCGGCCGACGGCTGGCTGACCAAGCTCAGCGCGCCGATCGTGATCTACCGGCCGGGTGCGATCTCCGGGCTGCGCTGGCCGTGGGACATCCCCGTCGAGGACTTCGGCTTCGGGTTCGCGCTGGTCACCGTCACCCTGCTGGTGTGGGAACGCGCCCGCCGGCGATCAGCGAGCACCCCCGTCCGGCAGGCCGTGCCTGACGAGGAGGCCCAGCGGCGATCCGCGTAACGAAGAACCTGGCGGACGCGGGAGTGACGGTGCACGGCGCCCGGCCGGACAGCAGCAGGTCAGCGGGCCCGGCCGGTGATGCGCTCGGCGGCCAGCCTGCCGGACACCAGCACCATCGGCACTCCCACGCCTGGCTGGGTGCCGGAGCCGGTGAACACCACGTTGTCCAGGCCTGGCGCCAGGTTGCCGGGCCGCCACGGCCCGGTCTGGCCGATCGTGTGCGCGGCGGCGAACGGGGTCCCGGCGGCCATCCCGGCGGCGGCCCAGTCGGCCGGCGTGACGACGTGCCGCACCACGGTCGCCCCGGCCAGGCCCTGGTAGCCGCGCCGCTCCAGCACCCCCAGCAGTTCGCCGGCGTAGCGGGGGCCCACGCGGCGCCAGTCGATCGGCGCGGACAGGTTCGGCGCCGGCGCCAGCACGTAGAAGGACTGCGCCCGGGCCGGCGCCAGGGCCGGATCGGTGCGGCTGGGGTTGCACACCAGCAGCGACGGGTCGCTCATCAGCCGTCCCCCGGTGGTGATCTCCTCGAAGGTCGCCCGCCATGCCCGGCCGAAGTGGATGTTGTGGTGGGCGATGTGGGAGTAGGAGACAGTGGCCCCGACATGCAGCAGCACGCACGACGGGGAATAGCGCAACCGCCGCCGCAGCGGCCGGCGCAGCAGGTCGCGGCAGGCGACCGGCAGGTCCGGGTTGAGCACCACCACGTCGGCGGCAACCCGCTGGCCGTCCGCCAGCCGGACCGCCTGGGCGCGGCGGCCGCGTGTTTCGACCTCGGTGACGGCGTGGCCGTAGCGGATGTCCACGCCATGCTTGACCGCCGCCGACGCCAGCGCCTGCGCGACGGCGTGCATGCCGCCGCGCGGGAAATACACCCCGGCCACGGTGTCCATGTAGGAGATCAGCGCGTACAGCGCCCTGGCCCGGTGCGGGGCCAGGCCGGCGTAGAGGGCCTGGAATGAGAACAGCCGCCGCGTCCGCGGATCGGCGAAGAAACGGCCGATGCGGGCCGACAGCCGGCCGAACCCTCCGGCGGCGGCCAGGCGGGCCAGGTCAGGACGGAGCAGATCGGCCGGGGTGTCGAGGTTGCGGTCGATGAAGCTGTCCCACTCCATGCGGTACAGGCCGGCGGCGTAGTCGGCGAACCGCAGGAACGCGTCGGCTTCCCGCGGCCCGCAGACCCGGGCGATCTCCGCGGCGGTGCCGGCGGTGCTGGCCCGCACGTTCAATGTGGACCCGTCGGGGAAGTGAGCACGGTAGGCCGGGTCCAGCCGCACCAGGTCCAGCCAGCCCGACAGGTTCTCGCCCACCGCGGCGAGCGTCTGATCCAGCAGGCCGGGCATGGTCAGCACGGCCGGGCCCGTGTCGAAACTGAATCCGCCGTCGATGATCTGCCCGCACCGCCCGCCCGGCCCGCTGGCGCG
>Ga0070737_10001337_pt1 | contig 35958 bp, 38 predicted proteins | sample Coa_R1_10_FD_66438 | JGI IMG/M metagenome (GOLD analysis project Ga0070737, IMG submission 66438) | Surface soil microbial communities from Centralia Pennsylvania, which are recovering from an underground coalmine fire - Coalmine... | ecosystem: Environmental > Terrestrial > Soil > Unclassified... | reverse complement strand
GCAGCTTGTCGCCGATTTCGTACCACGGCACCTTCGAGTTCACGTAAGCGTGGCGGAGCGTTTGGCGCGGATGCCCCGGATCGGCGCCGTTGTCGATCGTTCCGGTCGCGACCACGATCTTGTCCGGCGCCGAGTCGACATCGATCGTGAGCTGGCATCCGCAAGTCTTGCAGAAATGGCGATGGAGCTTTTCCGAGCTGTTGAACGTCCCGAGATTGCTGGCGCCCTGGTCGAATTTGAAGCCGGAGCGCGGAAAAGTCGACAGCGTCACGAAGATCGCCCCGTGCAGCTTGCGGCAGATGCCGCAGTGACAGTGATGGGTATCGACGGCCGGCTCCGTGATCGTGTAGCGCACCGCGCCGCATTGGCATCCGCCGGTCAGTTTGAAATCCGCCATCGTTTCCATTCCTCCCTGACTGATTGACGGCTTTAATCACCGCCGCTGTGGTTCGTGCGGCGATGCTAGCATGATCGGTTTCCTGAGCAGCAACGGAATTCGATCGCGCTCCCGACCTGGCCCACGTTTGAACCGATCCCGTTGCTTCTGATTCAGCATCGCGAAACGACTGCAGATTGAGCGTTGGCCCTTTCACGTTTGACCGCACCTGCCCAAAGGGAGTACCGCAAATAATCAATTCGGATTTATCGATTGGCAAAGCGGAGGAATGATGAAGATCGAACAGAAGCTCAATGAGATGGGGTTCAAGCTGCCGAATCCGCGCAAGCCCGTAGGCAACTATGTCGGCGCGGTGCGCGTCGGCAACCTCGTCTTCGTTTCCGGGCATGGTCCGGGGCGCGAGACGGCGAGCGGGGAGCTCGAGCTGGTCAAGGGCAAGGTCGGCCGCGACCTGACCTTGGAGCAGGGTTACGAGGCCGCCAGGCTCGTCGCGCTCCATCTGCTGCGCGCGCTCAAGGAAGTGATCGGCGATCTCGACAAGGTCGTACGCGTAGTGAAGTTGCTTGGGATGGTCAACACAGCGGACGGCTTCAAGGATCAGCCCAAGGTGATAAACGGCGCATCTGATCTGTACGTCGCGCTGTGGGGCGAGGCGGGCCGCCACGCGCGCTCGGCAGTGGGGCTCTTCGAGCTGCCGATGGGTATCGCGGTCGAGATCGAGGCCATCTTCGAAGTCCGCGACTGAGTCCGCTCAGGTCTTCGCGGCCGGCCGCGAATTACCGTATGGGCCGGCCGCGAAAATGAGCGTAACGCTGGTCGCCTTCATCCGCGGGTTTCTCAAGGCCCGGGCCCAGGCGGAAGAAATCGGATTGGAAACTCGACGCGGTCAGAAGATCTTGGCCATCGTGCTGGGGCTGCTGTTGTGCGTCGGCGTCGCGCTGCTGGTCTACGGTACCGTGGCTGAAACTGATTCCCTCGCGATTCTCGGCTACTGCATCGTGCTGCCGGTCTTCTTCGCGCTGATGGTGAATCTCGGGATGCTGTTTGCCTGGTCGGATCGGAACAAGTAGGCGAAACATTAGGCCGGCGGCCCCCCTCCTGGCCGCCGGCGAAGAACTCGTCGGTCATTGGGCGGTATCGCGCTACTAGTGCCGCCTACGCACTCCAAGCGCGAGCAGGAACAAACAGGCCGCTACGGCAATCAATAGACAGCAAATGCGCCGAAGTCAAATCGTGTCGCGGGCCTGTATCGTCGTTTTGGTCACTGCGCCAAGCGATTTTTGCTTCGCGGGCTGAAGTCGAACGCGTGCAGAAGATCATTTGCCATCCAGTCGCGCATTCCGGTCGGATGTATCCGGAAACGCTCCTCCATGAACCTGATCAGTGATGAAAAATCCGCCTGCTAATGAATGAAAGATGAAGCCGTGACGCGTGAGTGGCGAGATAATCAGCAGCGGAACCCGGAAATTATTACCTCGTCGACCTTGGCCATCGTGCGATACGGCATAACAAACTCACAACGTTCGACAAGCAGCGGTGCTGAGCGATGGCGACTGTATCCAATCGCGCCAAAATCGAAGGGATGAGAGATAATGAGCGGAGGATACGAACTTTATTCTTATTTATTCTATAGCAGCTAATTTCTATCAACTTGGAATAAATATTGCTTGATTCACCGCCGGAAGAGACCGAAAGAAGACCGAAAACCCAACGGAGCGGGGGTCATGCAGGTTTCTGAATCAGAAGCAGCCGGGGTGAATCGAAGTCCAATTCCGAAACAGCCCATCCTCGTCGCCGAGGATAATCCGATCGCGCGCAAGCTTGCCGTTCGACAACTGGAGCGCCTCGGCTATCGGGTCGATCAGGCGGCCGACGGACGCGAAGTCGTCGAGGCGATAAAGCGCGAGAACTATGGGGTCATCCTGATGGATTGCGAGATGCCCGGGATGAACGGGTATCAGGCGACCCGCGAGATTCGCCGGATGGAGGGCGCGGCGCGGCATACCAGGATCATCGCGCTCACGGCGCATGAAACCGAAAGCGAACACGAGAAATGCCGAGCGGCAGGGATGGACGAATTTGCGACCAAGCCTCTCAAGCCGGAATCGCTCGCCCGAATCCTCGAGCAGGCGCAGTCGGCGCCGTCGGCGGGCGTAGCCGCCTCGACGGATGCGAATGATGAGCCTCGACTCGATCGCGAGATGCTCGCGGAGCTGCGCGACGATCAGGAATTGCTGGATGATCTGATCGACGCTTTTGTCAACAAGCTTCCTGATCGCATCGCCCAGCTCGCTGACGAATTCGCCCGCGGCGATCTAAAAGCGGCCTCAATGAGCGCACACAGCCTTAAGGGTTCGGCGGCCAACCTGGGCGCGAAACGGATGCGCTCGATCTGCGCGACGCTTGACATGATGGCGCGCAATAGGGCAGTCGAGAATGTCGCGTCGATCCTCGATGAGCTGCGCGCCGAATATCGCCAGGTCAGCATCGCGCTGGCCGCTGAGCACAGCGCTCCGACCGAGGACGTCGAGGCATAGCGGAGTTCGCCGAGTGCGCGGGCTCCTCGGCGATGAGAGTTTTCGATCGCATCGAAGAGATAGAGCCGGCGGCTCAGGAGCGAGCGGTTAGTCTCGCCGACTGGGTCGCATTGTTGGGATTCGTCGCGCTCTGCGTCGGCGCGGCGGCGGGCGGCGGCCTGCTGACGCTACCCGGCCTCGGAACGTGGTACCGCGGGCTTCACAAGCCGGGATGGACGCCGCCCTTTTGGTTTTTCGGTCCTACCTGGAGCGCGTTTTACCTCATGATGGCACTGGCGGCGTGGCTGGTATGGCGCCGGCGCGACCGGCATCGCGTGGTCGTGCCGCTCCTGCTCTTCGTCTATCAGCTCATCCTGAATGTCGCGTGGCCGGGGGTCTTCTTCTCGCTGCGTAATCCCGCACTGGCCGCAGCCGAAGTGATTTTGCTGTGGTTCTCGATCATGATTACCGTCATAGCCTTCCGCAGTATCAGCGCGGCGGCGGCGCTATTGATGGAACTCTACCTGGTATGGGTGACGTTCGCGGCGGCGCTGACGGTTGCGATTTGGCGTCTTAACGCTTGATCAGTTTCAGCAAGTCACCTGGGCCGATTACGACGGGCGGCGTGATTTCTCGCCTGCCGCAAGATGAAGCTCAGCGACGGGATTCCGGCCCGACATCCAGTTCTGATTGCGCTTGAAGACTTCCATGTCATGGCCGGGCACGATCCGCGGCAGCTTGTCGCCGACGATCGCCTTCATCTTTTCGAACTGCTGCAGCACGCGCCACGGATTTCCCTGGATGTAACCCGCGGGCCACATCTTTTCGATGTTCACGTACCAGTAGACACAGTCGCCAGCGATGATATGCGGGCCGGACGCGGTTTCGATCTCGACCCACTGGGAGCCGAAGGTGTGCGATTCCGAAGCCAGCCGGCAAGTGACGCCCGGCGCGACTTCGCGATCGCCCTCGAGCAGCGTGACGCGGCCGTCCGCGATCGTCTTGTCGAAGTCGTCGAAGTTGCTCCAGTTCATCGATGAGAGCGCCCACGACCCCGGACCATTGGCGCTGATTACTTCGCCGGCGCGCACTTTTTTCCAGCCTTCGTACTCCTCGCGCTGAACGTAGACGCGCGCCTTCGGGAACGAGACCACGTTGCCGCAATGGTCCGCGTGCATATGGGTCAGGATGACGGTGTCGACCTCCTCGGGACGAAAGCCGATCTTGCCGAGCACCATGTCGGGCCATTCGATGTCCGTGAAGAGATCGCTCAGCGTGCCTTCGGCGGCGGCAAAGCCCGTCACGCCGAAGCCAGTGTCAATCGCGATTACGCGGCGCTGTTTGGTTCCGGGCGCCGAGACCGCGAGCGAGTAGAGCATCGGAATCTCAAACATCCCGGTGTTGCTCGCGATCGGCGAGCCACCCATGAAATCGCCGGAGACCTTGGTCCGCGCGTAGCCGAGCACCCAGATCGAGTAATCGTTCCCCGCCATCGAAAAATTCTCCTGAGGACAGACCGGCCGAATCAGACCGCAAACTCGACCACTGCCGCGCCGCTTCCCCAAATGGGACCGTAGGCGAGCACCTTGCCCTTCGCGGTTTCGGAGCCGAGTGCACCGAGCAGCCAGTAGAAGGCCTTGAACTGCATGTCGGCTCCCGTCTTTCGCGCGTAGTCTGGCGCCGCGTCCATTGCGGTTGCGCACTTGCCCTGCGCGATTAGATCGAGCATGCGGCGATTCTCAGCGTCATCGACGTCCCCGACGATCCGATCCTCGTTGTCTTTGATGTCCTTGGTGAACCAATGGCCCGATAATCCCGTGCACGCTATCACTGCCGCACGCCGTCCGAGCGCGCGCACCGCATCGCCGACCGCCTTCCCGAGCTTCAGCTCCTCGTCGCGGCCGGCGTAGATGTTGCACGACATCCCAACTACCGGCAGCTCATGCTTGGGATCGAAGAAGTCGAGCGTCACCAGCATCCCGGTGTCGACCGGGAAGCCTTCGTAATCGACCGGACGCACCTGCAATCCAGCAGCGTTGCTCAGCTCGATCGTGCGCCTGGCTAGCTCGAGATCAGTGCGGAAGTCGTAGGGAAGATCGCCAAGGTCATACCAGTTCTCGTCGACGTGGACTCCCTTGGGGTTCGGCCGGGTCTGCACCAGGTGGCCGAGCACGGAAATCCATTGCGTGCTGAAAATCACCAGCACATCAGGACGCGCCGCGCGCGCATTCGCACCGGCCGTGCGAAACGCATTGCGCAGCTCGGCGCGGCTCGTCGAGTCTCGCGGCAGCACGAGATGCGGCAGGCCGGGGACGATGTAGCCGCCGACGATTTGCCCGTCAGGCATGGGCGCGCATCTCCTGATGACCGTTGCCGGCGGCGTCGCTCAGATCCCATTCGACGACTGCATTGCCTGTCGCGATGACGCTCCAGTAGCCGTGCACCTTGGCAGGGATGGTCGGAAAATCCATCGCGGCAAGCATCCAGAAGAGCCCGCCCGATTTGACCTCGGCGCTGGTTGCATCGATGAACTCCGGCAGCACCTTCAAAAGCTCGTCCATCCTGCCTTCGCGCATCAACTGCAGCACCCGCATATCCCACAGGTAGTTGGTGTGGCTGAAAACGTGTTCCTTGCTCATGTCTTCGGGAAGCGAAGGGTCCGGCTCGCGATCGAAATGGAAGTGCGAGAGCGTGTTGCTGGCGGCGAGCACGGCGCGCCGTCCGCTCTTCTCGATAGCGCGTCGCGTCGCGCGTCCGAGCTTGAACATCTCTTCGATCCCGACGCCCAGCGAGAAATAGTATGGCGAGTTGTTCGCCGAGAGGCTGACGATCGGGATATCCCAGTCAGGGTTGAGCATGTGCGCGGTGACGATGGTGCCGTAGTCGAGCCGGAAGTTGGGATTGGTCATCTTCCTCGCGGTCAGACCTTCGCCGATCGCCTCGTCGTAGATCGCGTCGGCCATCTCGCAATCTATCGCAGTATCGAAGTTGTAGCGGAACAGATGCGGAAAGATCGGATCGACCGAGAGGCCCTTGAGCCGCGGCACACGCGTGATGTGATGGCCTACGAGCGTCATCCAGTGCGGAGTGTGGATAAGGATCACGTCCGGCTTCTGCGCTTTAATTTTTGCGCGGCAATTGTCGTAGGCCCAACGCAGCACTTCCCATCCGCCCGTAGAGCGCGGAATGTTCTGTGGCGGGTTCTCGCCGTAAACCAGATGGGGAGGATGCGGCGCAATGTAACCGCTGACTATCTTGCCCTTGCCGGCCATGATGTTTGCCTCCGATAGATTTTCAGAGCGGGCATCACGATATTCGCGCATCTACTGGACCGCACGCAACTGCTCCATCTGCTCGAACATTTTCTTGATGGTCATCCCGGGCGTGAAGCCCAGCTCGAAAAACAGGTGATCGACTCCGTGTTCGCGCGCCGCCCTCACATCGGCCTTCACCTGCTCGAAAGTGCCGTCGAAGATGCGCCCGTTGGCGGGCCGCGGATGCTCGGCGAGGTCGACATGCGCGCGCATCACGACCTTTAGCTTTTCAGCCTCGCGTCCGGCCGATTTCGCGGTCTCGCGAATGAACGCCCAGTGCCGATCGAATGCCTCCCAACTCTCCGGGTTGGGCGGCTGCCATCCGTCGCAATAGAGCGCCGCGCGGCGCATCGCCTTCTCCGTGAACGCCGCCTGATAGATAGGCGGATGCGGCTTCTGGATCGGCTTCGGCCCGATCTTGCTGGGCGCGATTTGATAATACTTGCCGTGGAATTCGACGGTCTCCTGCGTCCAGATCGCGACCATCGCCTGCAACACCTCGACCATCCGGGCCTCCAGCCCGCGTTTCGTCATCCCGCAGGCCTCGTACTCGTCGCTGGACCATCCGATGCCGATTCCGCAGATGACGCGTCCGTTCGAGAGGACATCGAGCGTGGCGAGCCGGCGCGCGAGCAGCAACGGGCCGTGATATGGCCCCACGACGACGCTGGTGCCGAGCTGGACGCGACGGGTGAGCGGCGCGACGAAGGTCAGCGTCTCGATTGCGTCGAAGATTCGTTGATAGACCGCCGGCAGCCGTCCGTCGGGCGTGTCGCTGTAGGGCTCGCGCGGGTTGAGCGGCCACATCAGGCGCTCGTTGGTCCAGAGCGAATCGTAGCCGAGCTTTTCGGCGGCCTCGGCGAAGCGCGCGATCGACTCCGGGCCAGCCTCATCGCCCATCTGCGGGAGACAGATTCCGAGCTTCATAAGATCCTCTCGGCGTAGCGTCAGCGGCTAAGATGCGGCCGCACTTCGCGCGCAAACAGTTCCTGCGCGCGCGCCGCCTTCCACAATTCGATGTTCCCGTAGTGAGTGATGATCAACAGCTCGTCGATATCGACCTGTTTCAGCAGCGCGCCGCATTGATCAAGCACCTTGCGCGGCGTGCCGACGAAAGCATAGTCCTCGTTGACAATCTGCTCGTAGGTGAGCCGCGGCAGCAGCTCCATCATGTCGCTCGCATAAAAGGCGTAGTTGCTGTTGAGCAGGCGTTGCTTGATCTCGGCGCTGCCGCGCAGCGTCGGCACCGCGCTCGAATTATAAGCGAAGAACTTTTTCAGCACCGCTTCGGATTCCGCGCGCAGGTTGCGGTCATCGTCGGTGATGTAGACGGCGCGGACGGCCGCGACTGTCGGCTTGGTGCCGTACTTCGCGCAGGCTTCGCGATAGCGATCGACGCCCGGTTTGAACGCCGCGACAGGCGCGGGGCCGCCGAACGCGAGCGCCCATCCCTTGCGCGCGCCGATCTCGAACGCTGCGCCGCTCGTCCCGACCATGTAGACCGGCGGATAGGGCTTCTGCACTGGCTTCGGCACCACCGCAACGTCCTTCATCTTGTAGAACCTGCCGTCGTACGAAAATCGATCGCGCGTCCAGGCAAGTTCGATGATATCGAGCGATTCCTCGTAGCGGCCCTGCGTCTCCTCCATCGGGATGCCGGCCGGCGGATATTCCCAGGCATGGCCGCGGCCGACGCCGATATCGATCCGGCCGTTTGTGATGATGTCGGCGAAGGCGGCCTCGCTCGCGAACACCGCCGGGTTACGCAGCGGCAGTGTATGGCAAAGCGTGCGGAAGCGGATGTTGCGGGTTCGTTGTGCGGCGGCGGAAAACAGCGCCAGCGGATTAGCCGAGATGCTGAACTCCTGGAAGAAAAAATGCTCGATGACGCTAAAGATGTCGTAGCCGAGCTGGTCGGCATTCTCGATCAGCCGGACGACGTCCCATACGGTCTTGGTGTAATCGGCGTCGTAGCCGTTCTGGATCTCGCTGTAGATTCCGAAGCGCAAATTTTTCGCCATTCTAGGCCGCACCGTCCCTGTATATTGTTGCCCACGCAGGGCGCGGGCATTCTAACATCACTTGCAGGATAACCCAGCAGGGCAACGATCCCCACTAATGCGGCGCTACGGCGACGCAATTCCCCGGTCCCTCTTCGGCTTTGGTCTCCAGCAGGTCGGCGAGCGTGAGAGTATCCAGCAGGTCGCGATGGACCGCGGTGAGCCGGCCGATAAGCGCGCGGATGCGTAGGTCGGCGATCGACTCCATGCTGCCCGCCGTCATCGTACCAAGCGCGTCGCTCAGCCGAATTCCGGAAGGCGCGCGACTCAGCACCAGCCCGTGCCGACTGGCTTTGGGCTCGCCCCCTGCTTCGGTCGCGAACCCGTTGTCGCAGAGCCGCGCGATGATGGGCGCGATCGCCCCCTGAGCGACGCCGAGTTCAGCCGCGAGGCTGCCGACGGTCACCGGCAGCGCGCCGCGCACATGCTGATCGGCCAGGCGGAGCAGGATGTCGAGCGCTGCAACATAGCGGAAACCGATAGATGCGCGAGAGGTCAGGAGCAGTCATGTTGCTGCGTCGCCAGTTGATATCGGGCATTTGCTGATGAATTCAGCAGTGCCCTCACCTGTTTCGCATTGCAATTAAGCAATTGTTGACATTTTTTTCAGCGGATGTTAACGAAACCGGCTAAACTTGTTTGGTCGCAAGCCGGGCAGTAACCAGCGAGATGGCCGCTTGGATCTCGCACAAAAAAGCCGGGGTGGAACGCCTCCGGAGGGGAAAGGAAGTAGGGGAGATGCGTAAAGTAGTCGGTCTGTTGTTTGCCGTCCTGCTGATCTCCGTGCCCATCAGCACGAGCTGGGCTGCCGAGTCCGAAGGAGGTATCGCTCCGGGCACGGTAATCACCGAAAAGAACTGGGAACAGTACAAGCAGTTCATGACGCCAGGGCTGCAGGCACTCTGGGCCGGCACCTATGAATGGAAGCTCGGTCCGGAGTTCTCGATGGAAATCGGGCCGACGCGCCATTACCCCGCGCCGCCGACTTATCAGAAGCTGACCGAGCAGTATGCCTCGCAGGTGAAAATCGAAACCCTGCCCGACGGCCGCCATATCCTCCAGAACTACGTCGCCGGCCTGCCGTTCCCCAATCCGCAGGAGCCGATGAAGGGCTGGAAAATTCTCGCCAACGACTGGTACGCGTATGTCCCGCATATCATCTGTAATGACACCTCGGGTCAGGTGTTTCGTGATCGGATGGGCAACGTGACCAGCAACGAGATCATCATCGTGCTGCGCATCTACGATCATATCGCGGATGCCGGCGTGCCGGTGAGCGATCCCTCGCAGGCGGGCGTCTATTACACCGAGTATTTTGAACTGACCAAGCCGGAGCAGGCGCGCTACACGGCGGTCCTCACTGTCTATTATCGTGATCAGACGCGCAACGAGGATACCTTCCTGTTCGTGCCGGCGCTCAGGCGCACACTGCGCCTGTCATCGGCGGCGCGATGCAGCCCGGTATTCGGTTCCGATGCGACCAACGACGACACGCGCCACGGGGCCTTCAACGGCAACATCACGAAGTTCGATGCGACGTGGCTCGGCGACGCGAGGGTCATCGCGCAGCCTGATCCGGACGTGATCAAGTCGGGCGACATGAGCCAGTTCATCCCGCCGCTCTACTTCCCGAAGCCGGACATCGGCAAATGGGAAGTGCGCGATGTCGACGTGATCGATGCGCGGCATATTCCGTCGCTGCGCGCGGGGTATTGTTATGGCAAGCGCGTACTTTACTGCGACAAGGAATCGCACAACGCGAAGTGGGCCGAGCTGTACGACGAAAACATGAAGCTGTGGAAGATCTTTTATGATCCACAGGGCCTGGTGAAGACCAACGAGGGCAACTACTGGACCAATGCTGGGTGGGGCAACATCATCGACGTGCAGAACATCCACGAGACCTTCGTGCATCTCTCGGGTCCGAGCGGACCGTTCCGCGCTAATGCAGATTGCCAGAACGTGAGCGGTCTTAATCTGACGGATTCGGGCCGCTACGGCAGCGTGCGTGGACTGTCGGAAATCATGCGCTGACGATTGGTAGTGATGGGAACGTAGAAAAATGGCGCGCCGCTTAAGCGGCGCGCCATTTTTCGTTGGTGCCGTTATGACGCTTAGCCGCGTTGCTGGATGCCGCGATTGACGCGGCTCGCCAGTTCGCGCCAGCGCGTGATCACCACGTCAGGACCGAACAGCCGTTCCTTGTACCAGCCGCCTTTGGATGCGTAGAACTCGTGAATCGCTTCGCGCGCCTGTTCATCCTCGTTGGTGAACGTAGTCGGCACCAGCGGCTTCCACAGCGTCGTACATTCGTCGAAGAATCGATCTTTCTCTTCCGCCGAACTTGCCTTACGCCCCCACGTCATGATGTACCGGTAATGGTCCTCGTCGACCGGCACGTACCATTCGAACATCAGGATTCCCGGCGCCGGGAACGGGTCGACTTTGAGCCCGCCGGGCATCCAGATGCTCACCTCGGGCACCATCTCGTTGTTGACGCCCTCATCGCCCGGCATAAAGCGCGCCTTGAGCTTGACGCCGTCGATCTCCGCCTCCCACACCGGATTGCCGACGCCGCGAATCAACACCACGCCCTTCGGACCCGGGCCGTCGATCACTTTCATCCCGCGCGAGTCGCTGAGCCCAGTATCACCGAACACGGTTGGCAGTCGGAATGCGCGCACCAGCGGCGAGTTGCGATGGATATACGTATGCGCGGGATCGAAGCCGTTCTCCGCGGCCATCCGCCAGTTGCCTTTGGCGACCACGGTCCGGCCCTCGGGAAAGACCGCGAGCGAGTCATCGAGAAAGCCGGGCTGCACGTCATCTTCGAGCGGCGGCGGCGGATCCAGGTCGCCGACGAACACGAACACCACGCCCTGCCGTTCCTCGACCGGGTAGCTCTTGATCGCGACCTTGCCGATCAGCGGACTCTTCGGATCGGTCAGGATGGTCTTGAGGCGGCCATCGCGCAGATCGTAGGTGAAGCCGTGATACCAGCAGGTGATGGTCTCCTTCGTGAAGCACTCGGGTTTCACCGAGAACGGCGAGCCCTTGTGGAGACACTGATCTTCGATCGCGCAAACCTTGCCGTTCACGCGGCGAAACAGAATCCGCTCGCCGAGGATTTCGAGCGTCTTGATTTCGGTGACTGCACCTTCGCCGAGGCCCGGGCTGATGTCGCCCTCTTTCAATTCGCTGCCGAAGAAGACTGGGTACCAGTGATTGCGGAACCCGAGCGCCGCATCGATGTACGGCTGCCAGGACCGGGTGCGCGTTGTGTTGGACTTGCGTTCCTCGGGGATTGAACTCACAGCGCGTTTTTTTGCCGTCGCTCCACTCATTTTCGGAAACTCTCCAAAGCGATCGATTAAGGCTAAATCGCCTCGATGACCGCGCGATGGATTCGCAGCAGCTCGCTGAAGCTCTGATCGGGTGGCCGGCGGCCCATCCCGCATTCCGTCGCCACACCGACCACGCCATTGTAATGCTTGCGCAGCCGTTCGAGCCGGCGCCGGCTGCCCTCGACGCCGTCGGTGTAATGAATCAGCCCGGCGTAAAGCGTTGAATCGCCAATCTTCAGATCCTTGAGCGGCGCGAAATACTCGTCGTCGTCGCGGGCGCGCGGAATCGGCATATGCACGAAATCGATTCGGCGGCCGGCTTCCCGTGCCGCGGCATTCGCAAGCTGCACGCAGGTTTCGAGCGTCCTGGGTTCGAGGAAATGGCGATGATGCAGATCGCCGTAGCAGAGGTGCAACCCGAGCACGACGTCATTCGGCACCGGGCCGCAGAGTTGCTTGATGAACCCGATGTAACGCTCCATCGGATCGCCGTTGCCCCTGTACTCCATCGGCTCCTCGCCGACGTAATCGTTGAAAGCGACGGCCAGTGTCTCCCAGTTGATATCCCATTGCAGGACGAGGTCTTTTGCCGGGACATCGCGGAGGATTGATTGAACGTCGCGCACTGCGGCGTCGGCATAGCCGTTCGCCATGATCTCCATGTCGCGCGCGCCGGCGGCGAAGAGCCGCGCCGCATCTTCGGGGAAAGGGATGCAGACTTGGAAGCGGGTATCCTCCGCGATCACGCCCGCATCGCGAAGGTTGCGGAAGACGAGGTACGAGGCCTTGGTCTCGATCGGATAGGTGAGCGTCGGCACGTGGATTCTATCGAGACCCGCCCTCACACGGTACTTGTAGAGGTCGCCGTAGCCTGACGGCACATAGCGCGGCATCCCAGGCACGCCTCTGGGCCGGCGCACCGATTCGAGATCCGGATGATGCTCCCAGACGCGAATCGCGACGAACAGCACCCAGAAACGGCGCTCGTTGGTCTCGCCGTCGGTGAGTCCAATCGCGAGGTCGCCGATGTCTTTTGAGCAGATGCGGAAAGCTTCTTCCGGAGAATTCGCCGGAATTCCGCCGATCAACAGTACCGGCCGCTTTGCCTTAACCATAGTACGAGGCCCTCAGACGGTTGCGGGCTGGTCCTCAGAACGGCCATTTCCAGTCCGTGATTTCCGGCTTGTCCATCCCGTTTTCGAAAGCGAAGGCCAAATTGTCATAAATCTGGTCTTTGAGCCAATCCTTCACGTGGGCGCCTTTCGCCAAAAGCTTCGGCACGCGATCTATCGCATCAATCGCGAGACTGAAGCGATCGGTCTGATTGTTGATGGCGAGTTGCAGGGGCGTGTTGATATTGCCGGTCTCGCGGTAGCCGCGCACGTGAATGTTGTCGTGATTCGTGCGGCGGTAGGCGAGTTTGTGAATCAGCCACGGGTAGCCGTGGAAGTTGAAGATAATCGGCCGGTCGCGCGTAAAAAGCGCGTCGAAATCGAAATCCGAGAGACCGTGCGGATGCTCGGTCGGCGGCTGCATCACGAACAGATCGACCACGTTGACGAAGCGAATCTTGAGGTCGGGGAATTTCTCGCGCAGGATCGCGGTCGCTGCGAGCGCCTCGATCGTTGCGACGTCGCCCGCGCTTGCCATCACAAGGTCCGGCTCTTCGCCCTGGTCGTTGGAAGCCCATTCCCACAAGCCCGCGCCCTTTCGGCAATGCCGGATCGCATCGTCCATCGGGAGCATCTGCGGATGCGGCTGCTTATCGGCGACGATCACGTTGACGTAGTCAGTGCTGCGCAGGCAGTGGTCGGCGACGCTCAACAGGCAGTTCGCATCCGGCGGCAGGTAGATGCGTGTCACGATCGCGCGCTTGTTGGTGACTACATCGATGAAACCCGGGTCCTGATGCGTGAAGCCGTTATGGTCCTGGCGCCAAACGGTCGAGCTGATCAGGATGTTGAGCGAGGAGATAGGCGCGCGCCACTGGACCTCGACCCGCGATTTTTCGAGCCACTTCGCGTGCTGGTTGATCATTGAATCGATCACGTGCGCGAACGCCTCGTAGGTGTTGAGCAGTCCGTGACGCCCGGTGAGCAGGTACCCTTCGAGCCAGCCTTCAAGCGTGTGCTCGCTGAGCATCTCCATCACGCGGCCGTCGGGCGCGAGTTCGCCGCCGTCCCTGTCTTCCGGCCGATACTCGGCCAGCCAGGTTTTGGGACTGGCTTCGTAAACTGCTTCGAGGCGGTTCGACGCGGTTTCATCGGGTCCGAAAAGACGGAAGTTGGTCGGATTCTCACGCATCACGTCGCGTAAAAATTGGCCGAGCACGGCAGTGTTCGAACTCGTTGTCGCGGTCGGCTTCGAGACCTCGACCGCGTAGCGGCGAAAATCCGGCATCTTGAGCGGCTTGCGAACCGAGCCGCCGTTGGCGAGCGGGTTCGCGAAGATTCGCCGCGGGCCTTCGGGCGCCAACTCGCGCAGCTCGGGAACCAAGCGTCCCTGTTGATCGAACAGTTCCTCCGGGCGGTAACTGCGCATCCATTTTTCGAGAATCTTCAGATGCTTCGGATTCGACGCCACGTCGGTGATCGGCACCTGATGCGCGCGCCAGTAGCCCTCGATGTGGTGGCCGTCGACTTCCTTCGGCGCGGTCCATCCTTTGGGACTGCGCAGGATGATCATCGGCCACCGGCAGATGCTTGCGTTGGCCGCCGGCTTGCGGCGCGCCTCGGACTGCAACTCGCGAATTTCGAGCACGCAGCGTTCGAGGGTCGCCGCCATCTGCTGATGCATCGCTTTCGGATCCTCGCCTTCGACCACGTACGGGGTGTAACCGTATCCGACAAAGAGGCTTTCGAGGTCGGCGGGCGGGATGCGCGCGAGGATCGTTGGATTCGCGATCTTGTAGCCGTTCAGATGGAGGATCGGCAGCACGGCTCCGTCGCGCACGGGGTTGAGAAATTTGTTCGAGTGCCAGGCAGTTGCGAGCGGACCCGTTTCCGCTTCGCCATCGCCGACCACCGGCACAGCCAGGAGATCGGGATGGTCGAACGCCGCGCCGAACGCATGCGAAAGGCTGTAGCCGAGCTCGCCGCCTTCGTGAATCGAGCCCGGCGTTTCGGGCGTGCAATGCGATCCGATGCCGCCCGGAAACGAAAACATCTTGAAGAATCTCCGCAGGCCCTGTTCGTCCTGGCTACGATCGGGATAGAACTCGGAATAGGTGCCTTCGAGATAAGCGTTGGCGAGCACGGCCGGCGCCCCGTGACCCGGACCCGAGATGTAGAGCACGTTGAGGCCGTATTTCTTGATCAGACGATTCAGATGAACGATCACGAAGCTCTGCCCGGGATCGGAACCCCAATGACCGAGCAGACGGTGCTTGATGTGCGCGGGCCTTAGCGGCTCCCTGAGCAACGGATTCTCGACAAGATAGAGCATCCCGAGCGAGATGTAATTGCAAGCTCGCCACCACGCGTCGATCTTTCGCAATTCTTCAGCATCGAGCGTCGGACGAGCCACGGTCGGTTTCTTGGTCTGCGCTTTCATCACGATCCTCCAGAAACTACGAGCTCGGTTCGTTGCAACCGGAGCAGGTTACGACAACTACGGGAGCGGCGAATGTCACTCGAAAGCTCCTCAGGCGAGCAGCACCGCGATCAGGCCCGATACGAAGACGCCATCGAAAGTGCCCGCGCCGCCGATCGAGGCGATTGGCGCGTGCATCGCCCCGATTTTCGGCAGATTCATGATGTCGGCGCCGATCAGGCATCCAAGCGTTCCGGCCGCGAACGCGATCGCCGGCGAGCGACGCCGATCCAGTAGCGAAGCGACCATCGCGGCGAGAATACCAGGGATGAGTGTCGGCACCGCGATTCCGACACCGGGTACGATGGTCGCGAAGTGGTAGACCACCACGCTTACGATCGCAACTGCGATCGCGGCTTTGACGAACACTCCGGTACGCGTCACGACCCATAGCGAGGTGAAAAAAGGAATCAGTGCGCCGCCCACGTTGATCGCGATTTCGGTGCGGCCAACGTGCCGCACCGTCGGTACGACGTAGGGCACGCCCCAATAGTAGATCACCTGGTCCTGCACGATGCCATGGCTGGCGATCGTCGCGATCGGAATATTGATGTAGCTGCCGAAGATCATCATTAGCAGCAGCAGCGAGACCGCGCGATGCGAAATACCGAGCCGCTCATAGGCTTTCCTGATCAGCCCAACCTCAACGATCACGAAAAGTGCAAGCAGCAACGCACCGAGGATCGCGAGCGCGAAGTTTGTGACCGGCGGATACATCGATTGTTTCTCCAGTTCTCCCGGCGCAGGCGTCCGCCGCGCGAGGGGTGACGTTTCAAAGTCTCCCGAGTGGTCGTTGCATCGCCCCGGCTTTCCCCTCGACGAACGATTCGCGTAGATTATGCCGACACTCGTTCACGGCCGCGCTGAAAGCCAGCGACACAAAATCGGAATGGTATGCGATCACGACTCCTGATTACGAGCGCATCGACGATGCTTGCGCTGACCCTGGTTGCGTCCTGCGGCCTCGTCGCCGAGACCCTCAAGACCGGCGGCGAGCAGAAGTTGACCAAGGCCGCGCCGCCGCCGAAGAAAGAAGGTCCGCACGTAATCGTCTTCGCGCTTGACGGAACTACGCCCGCGCAGTTGATGGAGGCGGTGGGTGGGGGACACGCCCCCAACCTAAGCGGTTTGCTGGGCCCCTATCAGGGCGGAGGTGTTTTCGAGCATGCTTACGCGGCGCCGCACGCGATGAGCATGCTGCCCTCCAGCACCATCGCCGACTGGTCAGCGATCTTCACGGGCACCGCGCCGGCAGATAACGGCGTCCCGGGCGACGAATGGTTCGAACGCGCGAACAATCGCTTTCTCGCGCCAGTGCCGGTCTCGGTCGACGACATCACGGACAACACCAAGACGGTCGTCGACGATCTGGTCGGACACGAACTGCGCGTCGGGACGCTCTACGAACGGATGCAGGTGCGCTCCTACGTCTCGCTGATGTCGGTGCATCGCGGCGCGACCTACTACACGACGGTGTCGCCAGGCTCGTTCGGCGACATGATTACGCAGCTAATCAAGGGCTCGCTGCTCTACGGCGCCGGACCGGAGAAATCGCTGAGCGGCGCGATCGATCGGGACTCGGCCGACAAGGTCGTGCAGACTATCGAGCAACACGGCATTCCCGATTTACAGGTGGTCTATTTTCCGGGCATCGACATTTACACGCACGAGGCCAATCCGCCGCTCGAGAAGCAAACTCACTATCTCGAAAGAGTGACCGACCCTGCGATCGGCCGGATTCTCGATGAGTATCGAAAGAAAGGCGTGCTCGAAGGCACCTACGTGATCATCATTGCCGATCACGCACAAATTCCAACCCTCGATGACGAGCGGCACGAACTCGGCACCGGTGACAATTCCCCGTTTACCGCCGTCAAGCGCGCCGGCTTTCGGGTCCGCAAGCCGCTGCTCGCGCTGGCCGATCTCGACAAGGATTACCAGGCCGTGCTCGCCTATCAGGGCTTCATGGCCTACGTTTATCTCGCTGATCGTTCGACTTGCCGCCGCGAGCATCAGCGCTGCGACTGGACCAAACCGCCGCGCTTCGAAGAGGACGTCATTCCGGTGCTGAATTCGTTTTATCGGTCGAATCGATGGGGCCGGCCAGTGCCCAAGCTCAAGGGCACCATCGATTTGATCTTCGCGCGTCAGCCGGTCCGGGCGGGCGGGAAGACGCTGCCCTACGAAATCTTTGACGGTCATCACCTAGTCGCGGTCGACGATTATCTGATCGATCACCCGCGCCCCGATCTGATCGATCTCGCGGAGCGGATGGAGTGGCTGTCCGCGGGTCCTTACGGCGATCGCGCCGGGGACATTCTGCTGCTGACGAAAGCCTGCAGCAATCTGCCGATTCAACGGCGCTACTACTTCGCTGGGATTACGCACTACACCTGGCACGGCAGCGCCTGCGAGCAGGACAGCCATATCCCATTCATCCTGGCGCAGGTCGGCGGCTCGGGTCAGCGCATGAAATCGATCATGCAGCGCTTCGGCGGCGACTCGCCCTACGAGCGCGAGCTGACCCCGCTTGTCGAGTCGCTGTTCAAGAACGCAGAGCAGTAATCGGCGGCCTCACAAAATCCGGCCGGCGCCGGCGGTGAGATCGCGAATCGGCCAGCGGCCCGACTCCACCTGATGAAAGAACTCGCCGACGATGCGGTTGAACAGCTCCGGTTCCTCGAGGTTCAGAGCATGCCCGGTGCGCGGCAGAATCGCGAGCCCGGCTGACGGGATCGTCCGCTTCAGCATCAGCGCCGGATCGAGACACGGTTCATCTTCATCGCCGCACATCACCAGCGCCGGCACAACCAGCCGGCTCAGCCGCTCGGTCATCTCATAAAGCGACGGCCGCATCTTCTGCACGCCGCGCAGCGTCATCGCAGAGCCGACCGGCGAATGCTCGGCAAGATTGCGGACGAACTCGGCGAAGCCGCGCGGGTCCTTGTCGCGCAATTGGAGGCGTCCCGGACCCTGCGCGTAACGTTCCGCCGACGCGGTCATCGGGAGCGTATCGAAACGCTGTGCGGCAGCCTCGGCTTCGGCCTGGAATTGCGCGCGCTTGGAGGGCTCCGCGCCGTAGCCGCATCCGCCGATCACCAGCGAGCGCGTGAGCTCCGGGTAGTTAAGGCCGAAATGAAGCGTCGCAAAGCCACCCATCGAGATGCCGACCACGTGCGGCCGATCGAGCTCGAGCGCCGCAATCACCGCTTTGATATCGTCGCGCGCGCGATCCTGCGAATAACGCGCGAGGTCATCGGGGACATCCGAAGGCGGGTAGCCGCGCGCATTGTATGCAATGCATCGATAGCGTCGCGCGAAGCAGCGCATCTGCGGCTCGTAGCTGCGCAGATCGCCGGCGAACTCGTGCACGAAAACGATCGGGATTCCGCTTCCCGCTTCTTCGTAGTAGAGCCGCACTCCATCGTCGGTCGTGATGTAAGGCATCAGAAGTTTCTCCTGTCGCGTTGGCGGCTGAGCGCGTGATTATGCGATGATCGCGCTTAAGACATAGTAGCCGATTCTCCAACCGAGGAGGTAATTTCGATGGCGCAAGTGCTTGCCGATCTCGTCGCAGGTTTGGCTGCCGGGCAGGTGAAGGTCGTCGACCTGACCAAACCTCTCTCGCCCGAGACGCCGATCATCCCGCTGGGTCCGCCGGCCAAGCAGCCTCCTAATATGGTGATCGAGACCAACAACAAGTACGACTCGCGCGGACCAACCTCGTACTCGAACACGCTCCACGTGTGGGAGCACACGGGCACGCATTTCGATGCGCCTATCCATTGGGTCACCGGCAAGGACCTGCCGAACAATGCTTGCGACACGATCCTGCCGCAGAAATTCATCGGACCTGCGTGCGTGCTCGATATGACCGCGGAGGCGGCGAAAAATCCCGATTTCCTGCTCATGCCCGAACACATCCACGAGTGGGAGCGGCGGCACGGCCGGATTCCGGCGGGCGCGTGGGTGCTGATTCGAACTGATTGGAGCAAGCGTGAAGGCGCGGCGTTTCTCAACGTCGATGCCAATGGCGCGCACAGCCCGGGGCAGCACGTTTCCGCGTCGAGATTCCTCGCGTATGAGCGCGACGTGATCGGCCTAGGCGTCGAGACGGTCGGCACCGACGCCGGGCAGGCCCATCGCTTCGATCCGCCGCTGCCGAATCACTACACGATGCACGGCGCGGGCAAGTTCGGTCTCGCGAGCCTTTGCAATCTCGATCAGTTACCGCCGACCGGCGCGGTCGTGATCGCGGCACCGCTCAAGATCGTGAATGGAAGCGGCAGCCCGGCGCGGGTGCTGGCTTTGGTCGCGAACTAACCCTGCATCAATGCGCGGCGATCCATCGGAGCGCGTGCGGCGCCCATGGGCCGTTCGGCTCGCTCGCGATGTAGCAGGCGCTGAAATGATTGCAGCCGGGGAGTACGATCCGCTGGACGTCGCCGCCCGCGGCGCGCAGCGCCTGCTCCATCAATTCGGCCTGGCGCGACAGATGCGGGAAATCGTCGCTGCCGTGCGAAATCAGGAACGGCGGCGGCGTCCCTTGGATATTGCAAATGGGACTGGCCGGCGCGTCATGGCCGGAATCCGCCGGCCCCAAAAAGCGCGGGCGCATCGGAAGTCCGGCGCCTTCGCGGAAATCGTACACGCCCGACATCGCCAGGCATCCGCGCACCACATCGCGCGGAAGACCCCGACGCTCCTGCCAATCGCGCCTGACTGCAAGCAAAGCGGTGTAATGACCGCCGGCGGAATGGCCGCCGATGAAGATGCGCCGCGAGTCACCGCCATAGCGGCTGATGTTTCGAACGAGCCATGCGACCGCATCGGCGACGTCGTCGTAGCCGGCCGGAAACAGATGCTGCGGCGCGAGCCGATAGCCGATGCTCGCGAAGATGATCCCAGCCTCGTTGAGAATCGGCGCCATGAAGAGCAGATGCTCCTTGTAACCGCTGACCCATCCGCCGCCGTGCGCCATCGCGACCACGCTGCCGTTGGGCTGCTTCGGAATGCATAGCGCGATGCTCTGATAGGGATTGGAGCCGTAGGAGACATCTTCGGCGATGACGCCGGCGCCGCGCTTCATTACCTCGGCGGCGAAGGCCTGGCCCGGTTCTGAGAGCGGCTCCTGGGGCGGATAGTCTTCTATACGCATGATTTCACCTGCGCGCATTATGCGCCGCAGCTTCCGAAAGGCAAGCGTTGGTGCCTGCGACGCGCTGCGCATCGGAAACCGAGTCGTTGTATCATGGATGCCGGGGCAGGCGGGTAACTTCGACGGGCCGCGTAGCGGGCGCTTTTAGGAGGCATTGACCAATGTGGCGCACAGGCTGCCTTGCGCTGATTGCCGTCCCTTTCGCTTTCATCACTACGCTCGCGTTCGGCGCGGTGGCGCAGGGCGCCGAACCGACGATGACCTTTCTGGTCGCGCGTCCCGAGATGCCCGATCCGCTGTTCGCGCAGACCGTCATTCTAATGCTGCCGCGCGAAACCACGGGCGAGGATTTTCCGCTGGTGGTCGGACTGATCGTCAACAAGCCGATCCGCGAGATCACGCTGCACAAGCTGTTCCCTAACAGCTCCGCGCTCAAGCAGCGATCCGACCCGGCGTTCTTCGGCGGACCGGTCGATATTGAGACTCCCGCGATCGTGTTTCGTGCGAACAAACCGATCGACAAGGCGGTCCGCCTGGCTGGAGACATCTATGTGAATCTCGACTCGGATCAGGCGGCCGCGCTGGCGCAGGATCCGAAGCAGGTCCGCGACTTTCGGCTGATTCTCGGGCGCTCGCAATGGAGCCCCGATCAATTGCATAGCGAGATGATGGAAGGCTCCTGGTACACCGTGAACGCGCCGGCCGACATTGTATTCAGCACCAACCCGGCGACCTTGTGGCACACGCTTGAGGCGCAGGCGCGGCTGATTCCGGCCTCCGTATCGAGCCAATCGCCGCTCGCGCCAGGTCTCGTGCTAATCCATGCGCCATGAGGGGCGCCGTTGATTACTTGCGCCAGGGCTTGCCGTTCGCGATTCCGTAATCGCGGAGCGGGTCGCCGAAGACCGTGATCCGATAGTCAGCGAAGAACTTATCGCTCGACTTTTGCGCGGCCTGATGCTGCGCGTTGTTGCGCCATGCGTTCAGCGCCTCGTCCGAGGCGAATTCGACGACCGTAAGCTCCTCGCCGTCGGAGGCGATGAAGGTTTTGGCCGCCACAAACCCGGGCGTTGCGGCCGCAAGCTTGAATAATTCCGAAGCCGACGCGTAGTACTCGCTGCGGCTGGCCTCGCGCGTATAGGTGCGAAAGATTACGGTGCGCACAGGCAGGCCGGTCCGTTCCGCTAGCGCGCTTCCCGCTCGACGATCATCTTTTCGTCAACGAACTTGCCGTGATCGATGATTACCTGGTCATCCAAAGTTACCGTGCAATCGCGCATTGGGACATCGTAGTGACCCAGCGTGTTGCGCGTGCCGCCGCCGAGCGTGTTCGGTCCGGTCGAGAACAGGAAATTGCCCGGAAAGGCGCGCGCTGCGGCCCGCGACCGTTCGGGATCGTCGCCGTAAAGCGCGAGCGAGTCCCATCGTGCCTGAGGATTGAGCCCCCATCCGAGATGTGAGATCGCGTGGCCGTCCATGTCTTCGGGGAAGCGCCGGTTGTCCTCGAGCCAGTTGTTCATCAGCTTGGCGTCGAGACCGCCCTCGATGCGCCGGATGAAACCTTCGCGAATCTCGAGTCGGATTTCGTCCTGGACGTAGCGGCAGTAGGGCAGGATAACGATGTCGCCGCGCTGGATAACGACCGTGCCGTTGGCCGAGCCTTCATTCGGAAATGTGTGCACGTGGCCGCCTCCCCAATGGTCGAAACGGCCCGGCGCCTCGGAAAATCCATATTGGATCATGGTCGGGTATTCGCCGAGCTGGACGGTGAGATCGGTACCGGCGTCGCTCGTGACGCGCATCTTCCTGGCCTGCTCCAGGCGCTTGCCCGCATAGATGGTTGCCTCCTTGAGTCCCGGCGGCGACATCAATTCGGCCAGATCGTCGGGCGCATCGATGATCATCAGCACCCGCGTACCGGCATCGCGCACCTCCTTGAGCCACTTCGTGAAGAGCGGCACGTGCATGCAAACCAGCATGTCCGCATGCTTCAAGGCTTCAAGTGTGCCTTTGCATCGGCCGACCGTCTCGACCCCGACTTTGGTCCAGGTCGGGACCGAGTTGACGCACATTTCATAGACATCGGCGCCTAGGTCCTTGCCCGCGGCGAACGCAGCCGCGACATAATCGCGTCGCGTGGTGAGGTCGGTGAGCAGGGCAATGGTTTCGCCTTTCTGCACATTGCAGAGCTGGAATTCCTTGCGATACAGCATCGCCATCGTTGCGGGATTCACGACTTGCGGATTCATGGACCTTGCTCCTTCGCGCGATCGGCGCACCGGCCGGCCGTCGATTTATCCGAATCTTATCAGACTCAATGATTCCGCTAACATCCCGGAGGCGGGGTGTCAAAGCCGGCGATGTCTTATGTTGGCGCCGCGTCTGGGCTAAACAGTTTCGAGGGGCACGGCTCGACTGACGATGGCTTACGGAATCAGACCCCGGAGCTTCGCGTTCGCCTTGTGGCGCGCGATCGCGCTCGCTTTAATCGCGGTCGTCGCGCTCGGGATTATTACGCAACACGTTTCAACCGGATGGCGGATGTTCGTGATCGCTCGCGGCCTGAGATCGGTATGGGCGGCGACGGCCGCGATCGTCGCGGGAATCGCCGCCGGGCTGGCGCTCGACGCGCTCGTTCCCGCCCGCCGCGTCCGAGTCTCTGCTGGAGGGTTTTTGGCCGGCGTGGTGAAGATCGCGATCGTGCTGATCACGGCTATCGGGACGCTCGGCTATTTCATGCCGGATTGGACGCCGCTTTCGACAGGACTAGCCGCCGTGGTTCTGATATTCTGGTCGCTGGCAGCCGCTGTGATGCTGATGCTGCGCGGATGACCCGATCGACCGATCCCGCTAAGCTTGAAATGGGTGAAAAGAATCGCCAACCGGTTTTTTCGAGATTGATTTCCGACTGAGCGAAAGGAGCGCGCCGATGTTAGTGAAAGGCGCCTGGGTGAAGCGATCAATTGCCCCTGAAGCGCGGCGCCAAACCCGCGGCGTCGTTGGAATCGCGCTCGGTGCGATTTTCGCAATCGTGATTTCGAGCGCCGGCGCGGGGCTCGCCGCCGCGGTCGCGCCCGAGGATCCGATTCAGGAGGCGCGCGGGTTGGTTGATCAGGCGATCGCGATTCTCGAAAATCCGCATCTTACCCTTGAAGAAGAGCGGCGCGAACTGCGCGCGCTCGCCGAGCCGCATTTCGATTTCGAAGGAATGGCGCGCTCGACGCTCGGTTATCATTGGAAGACGCTCACGCCCGATCAACGTCAGCAGTTCGTCACGCTTTTCACCGCGTTCGTCGAGGATGCGGCGCTCAGCAAGATCCAGGAATATTCGGGCCAACGCGTTGAATTTACCCGCGAGTTTCCCATCGCGCCCGGCTACGTGCAGGTGCAGGGCCATGCGCTGACGACGAACCGCGCGGATCCGATCCCGTTCGCCTTCATGTGCCGCCAGGTCGACGGCCAGTGGAAGGTCTATGATTTGACGGTCGACAACATCAGCGTGATCGCGAATTACCGCAACCAGTTCAATCGCGTGATTAACGATCAGGGCTTCCCGAAGCTGATGGAAGTAATGAAGCAGAAACAGATCGAGCTTGCCGCGCTGCTTGGCGCCAAGCGAGCCGACGCCGCCGACAATCACTCCTCGGAGTAGCCTATGAAACCTTTGCCACATCGATATGAAGCCCGTCTGATCGGCGGACCCGAAGGTTACGCGACCCTTTCATCCGCCGGCGTGCCCGATCTGCGGAGCGCGCCGCCCGCGGATTTCGACGGCCCGGGCGACGCCTGGAGCCCGGAGCTGATGCTGATGGGCGCGGTCGAAACCTGCTTTTTGTTCACGTTGCGCGCGGTCGCACGAGCTTCGAAGATGGATTTCAAGTCGCTCGACTTGACCGGAACCGGCGTGGTCGATCGGGAAGGCGGGGCGACCCGTTTCACCGAAATCGTGCTGCGACCGCGAATCGTGATTGCCTCCGCGGGCGACCGGGAACGGACCGTCAGAGTGCTCGAGAAGGCCGAGCGCGCCTGTCTGGTTTCGGCCTCGCTTTCGACGCCGGTGCGCCTCGAGCCCGAGGTCATCGTCGAGGCTGCCTGATTCGTAACGCGGGGTTTCTTGACCGGGAATGAACTCGTGTCGTACTGACCGTTCCCTGACCAGGCCAAACCAGGGAGGACAATGATGGCGATTAATGGCGTGAGACCGCGGGAGATGCGCCGCGATCCGTTCAAAGAGACGATTATCTGGGACATCGTGCCCGAACGGACTGCCCTCGTCGTCATCGATATGCAGAACGCCTTCCTGCACGAGAAGGGCCTTTTCTACGTGCCGGCCGGGATGGGCCTGGTGCCCAAGATCAACCGGGTCGCCCGGCTCTGCCGCGAGCGCGGCATCCTGGTGAATTGGGTCGTGCGGCATCCGTATCGCGCCGATGGACTCGACATCGGCTACGAGCGCGACCTCTACCCGATCATGGTCGGGCATCCGGCGGGCTATACCGAGGACGGATGGGGCGCGCAGCTCGTGCCCGAACTCGACGTCGACAACAACCGCGACCTGATCGTACCGAAGACCCGCTTCAGCGCGCTGATTCCGGGCTCGTCGAATCTCGATCGGCTGCTTCGCTATCACGGCCGCGACACACTGATCATCATGGGCGTCGCGACCAATATCTGCTGCGGAACGACCGCGCGCGACGCGATGATGCTAGATTACAAGGTGATCTTCGCTTCGGACGGCAACGCTGCGTTCGACCAATCGGTGCTCGGCAGCAAGGAACCCAGCATCATCCAGGAAGCCGAGCTGATGACGCTCCGGGCGTGCTTCGCGATGGTCTGCACGACCGACGAGCTGATCGACGAATTGAACAAGCTGCCGGTGCTCCCTTCCAATGCCTGAGCGTACCGGATTACTCTTCGGGGTCCTTTCCTGCGACATCCAGAGAGTAATAATCACATCGTGGGGTTGTCAGCCGCAAAACGCGATTACCTGATCCGCATCCTTAGGCATCGCTTGTGCGGCCAGGCGCGCGCGTGCCCATACTGCAGAAATACCGGCGGACTGACACTGCTCGGCCGAAAGAAACTGATCATCGAAATCCTGCGCTGCGATCGTTGCGGTCTGATGTTCCGATATCCGACCGAAGAGGTTGCAGAAAACGAAGCACGCTATCAGGAAATCTACGATGCACCGGAGGTGACCCGGCTTCCCGATGATTCGGAACTAGCCCGATATCTAAGCGAAGGATTTCCGGGAAATCTCGATTTTAGGGCACGGATTGGCGCGTTGCGCGCGCTCCGATCGGGCGGACGCATCCTTGATTACGGTTGCTCATGGGGCTACGGCGTGCGTCAGCTTTGCGATGCGGGGTTCGCGGCGACCGGCTTCGAGATTTCGCGGCCACGCGCGCGTTTTGGAGCCGAGCGGCTCGGCGTAAGGATCATCGACAGCGAACTTGCGGTTTCCGCGCTCGCAGCGGGTTCATTCGATGTAATCTTCTCCAACCATGTCATCGAACATCTGCCCGACCTCGGCAAATCGTTCGAACTGTTCGCGCGTCTGCTGACGCCAGGCGGATTGCTGTTCGCGATCATCCCGAATTTCACCGGTCGCGCGGCCCGCGAAGGACGGTTTTGGAGTTGGATTGGACAGGATCATCCGATCGCGCCGTCGCATCAGTTCCTTGGACGGGCGCTCCTCGAACATGGTTTCGAGGTCGCGCACTTCGGTTCCAGCCCGTTCGATCACTCGATGCTTGCGAAACTGCGCGCGGGTCAGTTCGATCGGCTCGACCGCGATGGCGATGAACTCCTCATCCTCGCCTGGACCGCGCAAGCCGCAATCTGAGCACGCAGGTCGGGCCTAGGTCGAAACTTTCGTGAGTTCGACGCCGAACTTGCGCATCATGTCCGGAAGCGCCGGCGCATCGGGGGCGAACTCGAGCTTGTCCATGCCCATAATCAGCTCGGGATTCTTGGCGACGTCGGCGATCGAGCACGGTTGATCGCAGTAAATCTCGACTGTGTAGCCATCGGGGTCGGTCAGGTAGATGCTGTGCGTTAAGCCGTGATCGACCGTGCATTCGACCGGGACGTTTGCGGCGCGCAGCCGTTTGTAGGCTTCGATCAAATCCTGCTCCGTGGCCATCCGGAACGCGACGTGATTGAGGCCGAGTTGTCCAGGGCGAATCGGTTCGGCGTTTTCCCCCAGCTCAAGACATCCGATCTCGTGATGGTCGCGCAAGTTGCTTGCGAACAGCATCATCCGTGGCTCCTTCAGATCGACCGTCACATCGAGCCCGAGCACGCCGTGATAAAAGGCCTTGGCTCGCTCGACATTGCGGACCCCGATGATGAGATGACCCAGTCGTTGCGGCTTAACCACGGTCGCCTCCCCAATCCAAGATCGCGCTATCCTTAGCACAAACCATCCCCACAATTCTGCCCCATTTTTTGGAAATGAGCGTCGCCAGACGCCTAAGGCTTTATTTTGTAGTTTTATCTAATTTTATCTTAAAACACTGTTGACTCATCTTTGTATAGTAGAAATTATCTTTATATGGAAATAACTTGTAATTCAGGCTTAAACCAAAATCTGCTGGTCAAAGAGGTATTCTGATGGGTCCCAAACGGTTCAAACGCGGACAAATCCTGGTGATCTTTTCCTTGGCGCTGCCGGTCCTCATCGGCAGCATCGGGCTGGGCGCGGATGTCGCCGCGCTTTATTTCAACTGGGTTGAGATGCAAAAGGCGGCCGATGCGGCCGCGATCGCAGGCGCCAATTATCTGCCGGGCGATCCCGCGCAGGCGCAAAGCGTCGCCGATACTTACGCCGAAAACAACGGCATCGCACAGAACGAGATCGCATCGACCACGGTGGCGCCGGACGATCTCTCGATTACGATCACGGTGCAGCGCAGCGTCGCCTACAGTTTCGCACGCGTCCTGGGGCTGACCAATGCCAATATCAAAGCGGCGGCGACCGCGGGCCTGCAACCGAATCCCGATGCGGCGCGCGGTGTGATGCCGGTCGGATTGCCTTGCTCATCGGGCAACTGCTCGTACAACGTCGGCAAACATTACACGCTCAAACCCGGACCGAACGGGCAGCTCGGGCCCGGCAACTTCGCGCCGCTGTCATTGGGGGGCAACGGCGCAAATGTCTACCGAAACAACATCGTGCTCGGCTACATGGGAAAGTTGTCCATAGGTCAGAACATTTATCCTGAAACGGGCAATCTCGTCGGTCCGACGACGCAGGGCTTCACGACTCGAATCGATCTAGGGCAGACGATTTATCCGGGTGCGAATCCCTCCAGCCCCTCGCAGTATGATCCGCGGCTCGTGATTGTTCCGATGGTGAATTACTCCGGGGCTCAGGGTAAATCGCAGCAGGTGACGATCGTCAATTTCGCCCTGATGTTTGTCGATTCCGTCAATGGCAGCAGCGCGAATATCGATGCGGTCTATCTCGGCACGGTGCCCAGCACCGATCTCACCGGATCGGCGCCGAGCGATTTCGGGCTCCTGACCCCAATTCTCCTGCAATAAGTTCCCCCCGGTGCGCGCGGGCGGGGCCCGATTTTTTGGTCGGCCCCGCCCGCGCATTTTTTTCAAACTCTTTGCCAAGCCGAGCATCGCCACCATGCTATGCTAGATGATCGATGCGGCTTGATGAGCTTGATTACGAGTTGCCGCCGGAGCTAATCGCGCAGCATCCGGCTGCTGAACGCGATGATTCGCGCCTGATGGTGCTCGACCGCCGCTCCGGCGCGCTCGAGCATTCGCGCTTCCGCAGGCTCGGCCGTCATCTGAGCGAAGGCGACCTGCTGGTCATCAACGATACCCGCGTCTTTCCCGCGCGTCTTTTCGCGCGCAAGGAATCTGGCGGCAGGGTCGAACTGCTGATGGTTCGTCCGGTGACCGATCCGCCCGGCGGATGGATCGCGCTGATGCGCGCCCATCACGCGCCCAAGCCCGGCTCGCACCTCGTGCTCGATTCCGGCGCGAGACTGCGAATTATCCGCTATGATCGACCGGGACGCCCGGTGCTGGCGGGCGAGAACGGCCGTTCGGTCGACGATCTCATCTGGACGCACGGGCGGCTCGCCCTGCCGCATTACATCGAACGCGAGCCGGAACCCGAGGATTTCGGCGCTTATCAGACCGTCTACGCAGCGCAAACCGGCGCGATCGCCGCGCCCACGGCGGGACTCCATTTCACGCCCGCTCTGCTCGATGAACTGCAAGCGGCCGGAATCCGCGTCGCGCGTCTGACGCTGCATATAGGGCCGGGCACATTCGTACCGATCCGCAGCGTTGAGGTCGAGGCGCATTCGATGGAAGCCGAGTGGTACACGATTCCCGATGCTGCTCGCGGCGCGATAGAGCTGGCGCGGCGCACGGGCGGACGCATTATCGCGGTCGGCACCAGCAGCGTCCGCGCGCTCGAATCGTTCGCCATCACCGGCGATTCCGAGGGCGAGACCGGGCTCTTCATCGCGCCGGGCTTCCGTTTCCGGCTGGTCGACGCGATGATCACGAACTTCCACATGCCGCGCAGCACCGTGCTCGCGATGGTGATGGCGTTTGCCGGCCGCGATCTGGTTCTGAACGCCTATCGCGAGGCAATTCGCCGCCGGTATCGATTTCTAAGCTACGGCGACGCGATGCTGATTCTCTGATGGAGGGCGCGGTAAGCATCGCGATCGAAGCGCGCGACGGCGCCGCGCGCGCCGGTTGTCTGAGCACGCCGCACGGCGAGGTACAGACCCCGGCCTTCATGCCGGTCGGTACGCGGGCGGCTGTCAAAGCCATGAGCCCCGACGAGCTTTGGTCGCTCGGCTATCGGCTGGTCCTCGCCAATGCCTATCATCTCGCGGTGCGTCCCGGCCCTGAGCTGGTCCAGGAGATGGGCGGGGTGGGGCGCTTCATGGGCTTCCCCGGCGCGGTGCTCACCGATTCGGGGGGCTTCCAGGCGATGAGCCTCGCGAAGATCAATTCGATCGACGAAAACGGCATCCGCTTTCGATCGCATCTCGACGGCGCGCCGGTTGCGCTCACGCCCGAGAGCGCGATCGAGCTCCAGGAACGGCTCGGCTCCGACATGATGATGGCGCTCGACGAATGCACGCCTTATCCGATCGATCGCGAGCGTGCCCGCGCGTCGGCCGAGATGACCGCGCGATGGGCCGAGCGCAGTCTACGCGCGCATCGAAGCCCGACTCAAGCGTTGTTCGGGATCGTCCAAGGGAGCATCTATTCTGATCTTCGCGCCATGAGTGCGCGCCAAATAACGGCCCTGGGTTTCGACGGCTTTGCAACCGGCGGGCTCTCAGTCGGCGAGCCGAAGGAGGCGATGCTCGGGATGGCAGAGCTGGTGGTTTCGATGCTGCCGGAAGCAAAGCCGCGCTACCTGATGGGTGTCGGCACGCCCGAGGATCTGCTGGCGGCGATTGCGATGGGGTACGATCTGTTCGATTGCGTGCTGCCGACCCGCAATGCGCGCAACGGCGGCGCATTCACGAGCCGCGGACGCATCGCGATCAAACGCGCAATCTACGCGCGCGACGCGCGTCCGCTGGATCCGGACTGCGGATGCCGCGGTTGCGCGACCCTGACGCGCGCCTATTTACGCCATCTTTATCTGAGCGGCGAGATTCTGGCGGCGCGCGCCCTGACCGAGCATAATCTATTCTTCTACGCTCGGTTGATGAGCCAGGCGCGAACTGCTATCGCATCGGGCGCTTACAGGGAATTCCAGCGGGCGATGATCGACCGGATTTCCGCTGCCGAAGGCGAAACCGGCGGAGCGAAAAGCAATGTGGTTTGAAGGCATAGCATGGGCCGCCGATGCGCCGGCGCAGGGCGGGATGGATCAGATCCTGTGGACGATGATCATTCCGTTCGCGATGATTTTCGGCATCGCATACTTTCTTTTGATCCGGCCGCAGACGCAGAAAGCGAGCGAGCATCAGAAGATGCTGAGCAATCTCAAGCGCAATGACGAGGTGGTGACCTCGGGCGGCATTTTGGGCAAGATCGTGGAACTCGGCGATCGCGTAGTGACGCTCGAGATCGCGCCCAACGTGCGCATCAGGATCGAGCGGGCGCAGATCGGATCGCTGTCGTCCTACGGCAAGGGCGCGTCGTCGAAGAAAGAGCAGAGCGGGTAATGCCGGCCCGGCTACGGGAGACGGGGACTAAAGTTTCGTGGCGGCACAGAATCAAAACCTGGCACCAATTCTAATCCTGCTCGCGATCGCGATCGCGATTCTCTACCTTCATCTGACCGGCGGCAGCGGCAAAACCCGGCTTTACCTCGCCGCGGCGCTGACCGTGGTTGGTGTCCTGCTCCTCCTGCCGAGCCTCGCCGTGCCGTTGCCCTCGTGGTACACGAGCTGGTTCCCGACCCCGAAAATCCAGCTTGGACTCGACCTTCAGGGCGGAAGCCATCTGTTGCTGGAGGTGAAACTCGATGACGCTGTGAAGAACGCGCTCAAACGGCGCGGCGAGGATTTCAAGCGCGAACTTGCAAGCAACAAGATCGATGCCGAGGTTACGCAGGATCCTTCGGGCGCGGTGCTGATCAAGCTCAAGGATCCGAGCCAGCGTTCGCAGTTCCTCGACCTTGCCGGACGTCTTTACAACGATCTCACGATAAGCCAGCAAAGCAGCGAGGGTGGCGCGGTCTACGCGATCAATTTCACTCCGCACGAGCTTGCGCAGGTGCGATCGTCCGCGATGGATCAGGCCTTGGAGACGATCCGCAACCGGATCGATCAGCTCGGCGTGCGTGAAACAACCGTTCAGCGCGAGGGCGAAGATCGCATCCTGGTACAGCTCCCGGGCATCCAGGACCCCGAACGCGCGAAGGAGCTGATCGGCAAAACGGCAGTGCTCGAGTTCAAGTTGGTCGACGATACGCACAGCGTCGCCGACGCGCAGCGCAACGGACCGCCGCCGGGCGATCAGATCCTCTACGGACGCCCGGAGGAGGGCGGCCGGCAGGCCTACCTGGTTGAATCGCCGGTGCTGATGACCGGCGATGTTGTGACTGATGCGCGTGTGCGTCCGGGTGGCCGGCTCGAGGGACCGTACGTGACGGTCGACCTGGACCGGCGCGGCGCGGAGATGTTCGACGCGATTACGGCGGCCAACGTCGGACGAAGAATTGCGATCATCCTCGATAACACCGTGTACATGGCGCCGGTGATCAAGGAGCGCATCCCCGAGGGGCGCGTGCAGATCACCGGCAGCTTCACGATCGAAGAAGCGCACGACCTCGCAATCGTGCTGCGGTCGGGCGCGCTGCCCGCGCCGGTCAATATCATCGAGGAGCGCACGGTCGGACCATCGCTCGGGCGTGATTCGATTCGCGATGGTGAGCTTTCGTTCATAATCGGCGCACTCGCGGTGCTGATCTTCATGGTAGTCTATTACAGCGGCGCGGGGCTGCTCGCCGACTTCGGACTTTCGCTGAACATCCTGTTACTGGTGTGCGTGATGGCGGCCCTGGAAGCGACTTTGACGCTACCCGGCATTGCCGGCATCGTGCTGACGCTGGGTATGTCGGTCGACGCCAATGTGCTTATCAACGAACGGATGCGCGAGGAGTTGCGCGCAGGCAAGAGTCCCCGCGAGGCGGTGAAGCTCGGCTACGAACGGGCATGGTCGGCGGTGCGCGACTCGAACATCTCGACGTTTGCCGCCGGGCTGATTCTGTTCGAGTTCGGAACCGGACCGGTCAAGGGCTTCGCGGTCACGCTCTGCGTCGGCATCCTGACCGGCCTTTTTTCGTGCATCGTGGTGACCCGAGCTTGGTACGATTACCTCATCAGCCAACGCCGGCTGACCACAATTAGCGTGTGATATAAAGTGATTTTCTTCGCTTAACGCGCGGTTATATACTGGTGGGAAGGGCTTAACTTGACTTGCCGGATGACGGCGTAATAAGAAAGTTTGTTCATACCTGACAGCGAAAGGGGCCTCCTTTCCGGATGGCGATCACAGAAAAAGACGACGTGCTGCTGAACTCGCGAGAAGTCGCCTTCCTGCTTGACCTGAGCCCCGATACGGTCAATGAGTTCGCACGTCGCAATGTCATTCCCGCCTTCAAGAAAGGCCGCCAATGGCGATTTCGCAAGCGCGATATCGCCTCTTTCAAGCGCCAGATGAGGGGCATCAACGCGGCTGCGTAGGCGCGTGAGCGCGCAATGCCCGTGGGGGACAACGACTTTGTTGCGTGGCGGCGTTGATCAGGCTCTGAACTATTATTTTGACCGCGATCGGAGAGGTGTGAGCGATGGGTGAACCGCATGAGAGCCGGATCTACTCGGATTTTGCCCGCTTTTACGATTCGGTTTTCGGTCGAGTCTTCGTCGACCACGAGCACGAAGTAATCGAATCTCTGAATTTTCGCCCCGGTCACCGGGTGCTGGAAGTCGGCGTCGGCACCGGCATCTCCCTCGATGCGTACCCGCCCTACGTGCATATCGTCGGCATCGATCCCTCCGCCGACATGCTTGCGCAGGCCGCGGCCAAGGCGCGTGAGAACGACTGGGGCCATATCGAGCTGCGACAAGGCGACGCGCAGAATCTCGATTTCCCCGACAACAGTTTCGATTTCATCACTTCATTCCACGTGATGACGGTAGTGCCCGACCCGGTGCGCAAGATGAAAGAGATGGTTCGGGTGTGCAAGCCGGGCGGCAAAATCGTGGTCATCAATCATTTCTCGAGCCCGCATCCGGTGCTCTACGCGCTCAACACCATGATCAATCCGATCACGAAGCATCTTGGATGGACCACGCGGCTTCGCGTAAGCGATGTGCTCAACGGCCAGCCGATCAAGCTTGAGCGCAATGACCGGGTCTCGACCTTTTCAGTGCATCACGTGATCGTGGCCCGCAAGGAGGACAGTGCGGGCGCTTGAGCATCGCCTGGGTTCGGCGCCGCGATCGAAGTTCTTTCGCGCCGCCTTCGTCTGATCTTCCAAGATGTCAATTCGGAAGCACGCCGCCACCGGACTGCTCGCTACCGTCCTGATGCCTTTCGTGGTGGCGATCTCATTTGTGCCGGTGCTCGCATATCAGACCGAGACGGTGAGCAATCCCGGTACCATCGTCGGAACAGTCAGGTTCGTCGGCGCGCCGCCGAAGCCCGCGAAAATCGATGTGACCAAGGATGTCGAGGTGTGCGGCAAGGAGCCGCATTACGATCAGTCCCTCGTCGTCGGTCCGACTGGGGGCATCGCGAATGCCGTCGTCGCCCTGGCCGACATCCGGAAGGGCAAGCCGTTTCCGGCCGCGCATCAAAATTACAAATTCGATCAGGCTGGATGCGAATATCGGCCGCACGTGCTCGCCTTCCCTGCCGGCGCGGCCCTCGACGTCATCAACTCCGACGGCATCCTGCACAACGTGCACGACTTTCCGACCAACAACCCGCAGATCAACATGGCGCAGCCGGGGTTCAAGAAATCGATCACGATTCATGTCAAAAATCCGGACCTCATCCGGGTCGAATGCGATGCGCATAACTGGATGCGCGGATGGTGGTACGTCGCGGGGAATCCCTACTACGCTGTCACGGGTCCCGACGGTCATTTCGAGTTGACCGGCGTGCCGCCCGGGACCTACACGCTCCGCGTCTGGCAGGAAAAGCTCGGCACGCAGGAACGCAAGGTGACGGTCAAGCCGGGGGAGAGCGTCACGGTCGATTTCAACCTCACGGAAAAGGCGGGTTCATGACGATGAGCAGCCCCCTCGCGGCCTTGGTGAACAAGCTGGAGCAGCTCGAAGTCGCCGCGGCAACCCCGCGCGACGCCGCAGCGACATATCAGCGGAACTTCGGCTTTCAGGTTCGCGATTCAGGCGCGGGCGAGGCGACGGTGGTCGTCGGCGATGCCGAGATTCACCTTTCTCCGGCGGGCACGGGGCGCGAAGGGATGACCGCATTGCGGCTTGCCACCAATGATCTTGATCGTCTAATCGACGCGCTCCGCCGCACCGGCATCGAATCCGAATCGATTGCCGACGACCCCGAAGGCCGCGCAATCAGAATCCCGCCGCACGCCACCGGCAACGTCCCGCTGATCGTAATCGAACGTAAATCCTAGGTGTCCGCGACCATCCGAACCTCTGCCAGCGCTCAAACGGAGCAGGCCGGCAAAGCAGCCGGTTTACGCGAGTTCATTTCGCGGTGAGCGCATCGACGTCGACTTCGAGCATCATCGGCGGCCATGCGAGGCGGCTGATGATCAGCAGGGTCTCCGCCGGTAGCCTGGCGTTTGCGGCTTTGAAGGCCGCGTTGCGGCATGCGATGTAGCTGCCGATGTTCTTCGCGCTGGTAAGATACGAAGTCATCTTCGTGATGTCGTTAAGCGTCGCGCCATTGTAGCCGAGCACGCGCACGATCTTTTCGAACGTGTACTTGCACTGTCCGTTGAAATTTTTCGGCGAACGAATATCGCCAGGCTTGCCTTTCTCCTCTTCCGCGCCGATGCCGCCCAGGTAAATCAATTTGCCGCTGCCGAAGCCGGTCACCGTTACCGCTTCCGAAAACAACCCCTTCGTCCATCCGTTGTAGTTATAACGATGCATTTCGAGCGGTGGCGCGGAACTTTCACCGAACGTCACGACAGCGGAGCCGATAAAGGCAAACGTCAAGGCAGTGATGATGATCAATCGCGATTTCACCATTTCTTTTTCCTGCTGATCTTATTCATCTTGAAACGAGCATTGCGAATTTACGGGCGCTCGAGTTTTCTCTCAAGCTCCGCGGCGGCCTCCGACTGTTGCTGCCGCGCAATAAAGCCGCGTCTTACGTTTGACATCTACGACGTATCCGCACACTATCGCGATACGCCTGACATATCGTCAACAAAGGGGAGGCAGCCATGATGCAACGCGTAACACTCGTGCTTTTCGCTGCGCTGATGATGCTTGGCTTCGCAGGCTCTGTCGCCTGGTCTGCCGGCGGTTCGGAGTTCGGTGTACAGAAGACGATGCAGCTGGCGACCGGGAAGTTGACCTTTTTTGATCTCACCTGGGTCGACCAGAAACAGCAGGTGGTCTATGTCGCCGATTCAGGCAACGGCGCGATCGACATCTTTGATGCGAAGAAGAACAAGTTCATTACCCAGTTTATTCCGACGCCGCACTTCAATACCGGGCCGAACGGCATGATGGTGACGCCGGATACGCATCAGGCCTACGTGGGCGATACGGTTAGCCTCGCCTGGCATATCGACGTCAGCAAACCATCCGCGCCAAAGGTCGTCGCGATGATCAACACGGGCGGCTCAGCGGATTGCGACGAGGAGTCTTACGATCCGACGGATGGCCTGGTGCTGATCACCAACCCGCACGAGACCGTGCCGTTCGTCTCGTTGATCGGGACCACCGGCACGAACGCTGACAAGGTGGTTAAGAAGATCGATTTTCCAAATGCTGCTCCCGGCTTCGGTCCGTTCGGCAGCGCGCTCGAGCAATCGGTCTACGATTCGCAGACCGGACTGTTTTATATACAGCTACAACAGACGGTGGCCGGGCCCGGCGAAATCGATTCAATCGATCCGA
>Ga0070737_10001333_pt1 | contig 36010 bp, 34 predicted proteins | sample Coa_R1_10_FD_66438 | JGI IMG/M metagenome (GOLD analysis project Ga0070737, IMG submission 66438) | Surface soil microbial communities from Centralia Pennsylvania, which are recovering from an underground coalmine fire - Coalmine... | ecosystem: Environmental > Terrestrial > Soil > Unclassified... | reverse complement strand
ATCCGACATCTGCCCTAAAATTCGCGAGTACTCGCGCGCCGCGACTACCATCATGAGCACGCAGGTCGGTCCGACGCTGAGGAAATATCTCGAGCCGCTGATGCGCGATCTCACCTCGGCCGGACTCAAGGGTCCGCTGCTCGTGATGCAGGGCTCGGGCGGCACGGTCGCGGCGCAAGATGCGCCGAATCACGCGATCACGACCATCGGCTCGGTGCTTACCGGCGGGGTGGTCGGCGGACTTCATCTCGGCGCGCGTCTCGGCCATCGCAACATCATCACGACTGATGTCGGCGGCACGACGTTCCTGGTCGGAATGATCGTCGACAACAACCCGGTCTTCACCACCACCAGTTTCATCAATCAGTACACGATCAACGCGCCGATGATGCGCGTGCAATCGATCGGCAGCGGCGGCGGCGCGATCGCCTGGGTCGATCCCGGCGGCAACCTGCGCGTCGGGCCGCGTTCCGCCGGCGCGGCTCCCGGGCCCGCCTGCTACGGCCAGGGAGGCGAGGAGCCGACCGTCACCGATGCTGACCTCGCCCTGGGAATCCTCAATTCGAAATTCTTTTTGGGCGGCAAATGGCCGCTCAAGCCTGAACTCGCGACGCAGGCGCTGCGTGAGAAGATCGGCAAGCCGCTCAAGCTCAACGATGAGGAAGCGGCGGTCGCCGTATTCGCCGTGCAGAACTCGCAGACCGCCGACTTGGTGCGCCGCTCGGTGCTCGAAGCCGGCTACGATCCGCGCGATTTCGTGGTCTACGCGTTCGGCGGCGCCGGTCCGGTGCATGCCTGGGCATATGCGAAGGACATCGGCGTGCGCGAACTGGTCGTGCCGCTCGGTCCGACCGCCGCAGCGTTCTCAGCTTACGGTCTCGCGGCTTCCGACATCATCATCTCGGCGGAGCTTTCCGATCCCGCGAACTTTCCGGTTGATCACAAGGTACTCAACCGCAACTTCGAGAATCTCGAACAGGATGTGCTCGGCCGGCTAAAGGAGCAGGGCGTCAAGTTCCGCGCGATCGAAACGCGGCGCGAGCTCGATATCCGCTACACGCTGCAGATCGCGGAAGTCGCGACTCCGGTGAAGAACGGCAAGCTTGACGAAGCGGATGTCGGCGTGATTGCCAGCGATTTCGAGAAGAAGTACGAGACCCTTTACGGCAAGGGTACAGGCTATCGCGAGGCCGGCCTGCAGGCGATTACTTATCGCGTGTTCGGCACCGGCATGCTTCCACTTAAGCCGGTGCTGCCCGAAGTGCCGAAAGCCAACGGACGTCCGCTCAGCAGCGCGCTCAAGGAGCGGCGGCCGGTGCTGATGGATCCGCAGGTCGGATGGAAGGAAACGCCGATCTACGATTATCAGCAGCTCGCCGCGGGCCACACCTTTGAAGGCCCGGCGATTGTCGAGGCGCCGACCACGACGGTGGTCGTCGCGCAAGGCAACCAGGCGACGCTCGATGAACTCGGCAATATCGTGATCCGCTTCTCATAAACGGTTGAGGAAATCGCGATGGAGCTGATGATTTCGGCTGACTCGCACGTGTTCGAGCCGCTCGATCTGTGGCGCACCCGCTTGCCAGCGCGCTTTCGCGACGCGAAGCTTCCGATTACTGAGGCTGGCGCGAAATCCTTCGCGGCGCATCCGGGCGGCACCGACCCGCATGCGCGGCTCACCGAGATGCGCGCCGACGGGGTCAGCGCCGAGGTGCTCTATCCCACGGTCGCGCTGCCATTGTTCGCGGTGGACGATCCGGAGCTGCAGCGCGCCTGCTTCGAAACTTACAACGACTGGCTGTGCGAGTACTGCTCGATCGCGGGCGATCGCCTGATCGGCGTATCGCTGATCGCCTGCCATGACATCCGCAACGCGGTTGCCGATCTCGAGCGCTATCACGCGCGCGGCCTCAAGGGTTTCGAAGTCTGGATGTCGCCGGCGCCCGAGCTGCCGTTCTCTTCGCGGCACTACGATCCGCTGTGGGCGGCGGCCGAGCAGCTCAAGGCGCCCGTCAGCCTGCACATTTTGACCGGCCACGACTACAGCAACAAGCTGTTCGACGATCCGCGCGCCAACTCCCTTGAGTGGTTCCGCGGCCCGGTGAATCGTAAGCTCGAGGCCGTTATGACCGCGCTCTACGACCTGGTTTTTTCCGGCGTCTTCGCCCGCTTTCCGGGGCTCAAGCTGGTGCTGGTCGAGAACGAGATCGGATGGCTGCCGTTTGTGATCCAGCAGTGGGATTACTACTACAAGCGCTTCCGCAGCAATCTCGAGCTGCCGATCGATCGCATTCCGAGCGAGTATTTCGCCGACAACATCTTCGCCACATTCTTTAACGATCGGGTCGGATGCCGGCAGCTTGCATTCTGGGGCGCCGACAATTGTATGTGGTCGAACGACTATCCGCATCCGAATTCGACCTGGCCGAAATCACGCGAGCGCATCGAGGAGCTGCTCGGGGGGCTTACGCCGGCGACGCGCACCAAGCTGCTCTCGTCGAACGTGATTCGGCTCTATGGCCTCGACGCCGCCCGCCTCGCCTCCTGAGCCGCGTAGCAGTCGATTTATAGGAAAGTTAGGAATCTTATCCTCGAAGGATAAAATTTCAGGGACCTAATAATTCAGAAAAATTTGTCGTCGCTGAAGATCGTCGGCGATCATGAAGGACTTTATCGCAGCGCAGGATCGAGCGGGAGACGCTGGACGTCGTGCGCGTCGGTAAGACAGTCGCTGCCGCGGAGGCGACGATGAGCCGATGTGCCGGCGAACGCGGTCCGCTATAGCTGCGCTGACGAAATGGCGGTACGACGAACATCAAGAAATAAACCGGAGTCCAACGACACCGAAGCCGCCGAACGCGTTGCGACCGTCGAGACCGTCGCCGAAACGATCCGCCGGCGTATCCAGCACGGCCGCTACCGTTCCGGGCAGCGCCTGGTCGAGGCTGATCTCACGAGCGAGCTTGGCGTGAGCCGCGGACCGGTGCGGGAGGCATTTCGACGACTCGCGGCCGAAGGGATGCTCGAGCTGGTGCATAATCGCGGCGCGCAGGTGCCGATGCTCTCGCGCGCCGGCGTCGAGGAACTGCTCGAAGTGCTTACACCGCTGGTGGTGGCAGGCGCGGAACTCGCGGCGCGCCGCGCTCATATTCCGGCCGTCAAGCGGCGCGTGCGTGCGGCGCTCGCCGCGACGCGGGCGTTCCAGCGGCGCCCGGCGGCGCGGCTCACCGTCGCCGACTGCATGGACGAGAACGGACGGTTCCATGAAGCGCTGGCGGAACTAAGCGGCAATCCGCGGCTAGCGCGGCTCATTTCGCAACTGCAGATCAACATGTTCCGGCTTGCCTACCACAATCCGCGTATTCCGGCCGACCGCGCGCGCTGGACGGTAAATCATGAGGCGATCCTGAAGGCGGTGGCGGCCGGAGATGCGCCGCGCGCGGCGCGCCTGATGCGCGAGTTCTGCCGCCGGATCGGCCCGGTGCTGATCGAACTTGCGGTTTGACGCCCGCTCCGGGATTGTCCTACAATTTTGAAGTTCGACCCGGAGGTGATTCAACGATGGCCAGCAAGGCTGCGAACGCTTCACGCGCCGCGAGCACGACGCCGCGCAGGCGCGCTGCTTCGCGCGCGGCGTATCTCGAAGCGAAGCTCGGCTTCCGCAATTACTGGTATCCGGCGGTCTTCGCCCATGAACTTGCCGATGGCCGCGCGATCGGAGTGCGGCTGCTCGGCGAGAACATCCTGATCCGCCGCGTCGGCGGAGTGCCGATGGCGGTCGAGGACCGATGCCTCCATCGCGGCGTCCGCTTCTCGCGCAAGCCCGAATGCTACACCGCCGACACCGTCACCTGCTGGTATCACGGCTTCACCTATCGGCTGAGCGACGGCAAGCTGGTTGAGATTCTGACCGAGCCCGGCTCGAGCCTGATCGGCAAGCTCGCGCTCAAGACTTATCCGACCATCGAAGCCAAGGGCATCGTGTTCGTCTATATCGGCGAGCGCGCGGCCGGCGAATTGGCGGGCGATGTGCCGCCGAACTTTCTTGACCCTGACCTAGAAATCGACGGCATCCGCGACGAGGTCAAAACCAACTGGCGGATGGGTGCGGAGAACGGCTTCGACACCACGCATATCTACATCCATCGCAACTCGCCGCTGGTCACCGGCAACAGCATCGTGCTGCCGCTCGGGATGTACCCGAACGATAAACATGGATTCAGCACTTATACCGAGAGCGAGCCGAAAGGCGTGCTCGATCATACGTTCGAGAGCTACCATCCGGTGTTCGAGGCGGCGATCGACGGGCAGACGGTGGCGCGCTCCAAGGGGATCAACAACCAAAAGATCGTCGCACGCGAGGTTTCGATCTGGATGCCGGGCGCGCTGAAAGTCGATCCATGGCCGGACCCGGCGTTGATCCAGTTCGAATGGTACGTGCCGGTCGATGTCGACGTGCATATGTACTGGCGCGTGCTGGGCAAGCGCGTTGGGAGCCCGGCCGAAGCCGCTGCCTTTCATGAAGAGTTCGAGACGCGATGGAAAACGCTGGCGCTCCACGGCTTCAATGATGACGACATCCAGGCGCGCGAAGGGATGGAAGAGTTCTACCGCAACGACGACGCCTGGGAGCAGGAGCATCTGTTCAAGGCCGATAGCTGCATTATCGAATGGCGCAAAATCGCGAGCCAGCACAATCGCGGCCTGCAGCCTTTTGCGTGATCGCGCGCCGTAATCCGCGCGGCGATTGCCGAACGCGGAAGATGAGCCGCGGGTGACCTAGCGCGACGGATCGATCGCTTCGGCGACTACCTCCGCGTAGCGGGTCTTTTCGGCCGTCGCGAGTTCGCGCATCTGATCTTCGCGCGCGAGTTCGGTCTCGACATTGGCAGTATCGAGCCGCATCGCGCTGCGGGCGACCAGCCGGAGGTCCGGACTGCAGGCCGCGGGCTCCATCCCGAGCGCAATTCGCAGCACCTGGAAACCTACCGCAGGCTTCATGTGCAGCACGTCGATGAAAAGCTCGTCATGATGCGACATCTCGTTGTAGCCCGAAAAATCCAGGAACGGACCCACCGTCGCGAGCCGGCGTTTGAAGTGCTTGAACGTATCCCACAGCCCGCGCTGGCGAATGAGTTCCAATTCATACTGGCTCATCGGCGGGACCAGCACGATCACCTCGACACCGCGCGCGCGGGCACGGTTAACGGTGTTGCGGAACTTTGCGAGCAGGTCCTCGGAAAACCGATAGTTGACGTAAAGCTTCGGAAAGCTCTGCGTCAGTTGGATCGCGATTTGCGCCGGCTTTTGTCGAGTCAGGCCGAACCGCTCTCGGTTGAGTTCCGCGCACACAAGTTCCGCCGGCCATGGTACCGGCGCAAGCTTGCTCGGACGAAGATGACGACGGCCGCGCAGCGCGCGCCTGATCATGTCGAGGCTGTCGCCGACTGTTCCGAGGTTCAGGAGCGTATCCTCGATCAGCAGGCGGCGGCTGCCGCCGAGCCGCGCATCGAGGTTCGGCTCCTCCGCGTCGAACCCCGCATCGAGCTGGAAGAAATCGACGTCCCACAGGATGCGCTTGAGCCGGTGATTGAGGAGCGCCGCGTTGACGACCTCGATCAACTCGCGCATGCTGGCGCCGCCCAAGCCGGCGTTGAGGACGTCATCGCGCATGCCCTGCTCGATGGGCATCCCTTCGTAAACTCTGGAGCTGCCGACCAGCACGGTAGTGGGATGCGCCGCGCGCAGCAGATGCGGCATCTCGGCGCGGTTATGAGCGATCTCACGATAGATGGGATCGATTAGCGCCGGCGGCCATACGCCGTACGGATTCACCGCGTAATTTAACGCCAGGCCGGCGCAGAGCGCAGCGCAGGTGAACCCCAACATCAAAAGCGGCAGACGGAATCGACGCATGCCCGATCTTCAGAGCAGGCAGTATATTTGCGCCCAAGGCGCCGGAACAGACGGACGTTTTAGATGCTCTCACGCCGCTTGATTTCGCACGCGCGACAGTGGAACTGTGTTGGTCTACGGATCCGGCGGAAGGAAGAATGGCAACCGTCATCTCGATCGCTGAGCGGCGCGGCGCGAAAGCGTCAGAGAACCGTGCGTCAGGTCATGCGCTGACACCGGGCATGACGGTCGTGATGTTTACGGCCGTCGCTTTGGCGATGATTGCAGCAGCCGTTCTGGTCGGCGCCAATTCCTGGGACGACGCGATCACGCTCGTGATTCTCATTTCAGTGGTCGCATTGCTGAAGCTCGCGCTAGCCGACGCGATGTTCATCGCGATACTGCGCGCGGACGAGCAAACTGATCGGCGGATTGAGCAGGAGCCTGAGCCAGAACCGCCCAAGCATAGCGCGCGAAGGCCGGATGTCTTGCGTCATCTCGCGGTCCGCGCCAGACGCATGAATCGTTCAGCGCCGCGTTTCGAGTTGGTCGCGACAGGTTCTCCCGCCCTTCGCTCGTTGGATTTGCCGTCCGATAGAAAACAACAGCGCTGACGATTACGCTGCGCTTGTTGCCTTCGAAGTTCGGTCGTCGCGATGGCCGATGAGGGACTTCAGCCCTGATCGAGCTGCAAATAACTTCGTATCTTCAATCTAATCATCTTCTAAACGGTCGTTTTCTCCCAGAAACTTGTCGGCTTTCCGGATACATTAGTATTCGTTGACATCCAAATAAGGCGGTGTTATTCAGCGCCTAGCGTTACGTGATGTCCGATGCAGCACAGTTGTATCTAGCAAAGTGAACCGGATTCGTGTCGCACCACTTCCGTTGGGGGAATTGCGCTGGTTACTGCTACGGCAAACGGATTCTCTACTGCGACAAGGAGACTGCCAACGCAATATGGGCTGAGATGTACGAAGAGAACATGAAGCTGTGGAAGTTCTTTTACGATCCGCAATCACAGATCGTGGTCCCCGGAGTTGGGAAGTTTTGGACCAACGGCGGATGGGGCGAGATTTTCGACGTCCAGAACCAGCACCTGAGTTGGGTTCACCTGTCGGGTCCGACCGGACCGTTCCGCGCCAACTCGGACTGCGAGAATGTCGACGGTGTCAACCTGACCGACGCAGGGCGCTATGGGAGCGTGAGAGGACTTTCTGAAATAATGCGCTAGCGTATCCGGCAGCGGCGCACCGGTAGCCGTGGGGGATGCCCGGCGCGCCGCTGAAGTTCAATCGCCGACTTATGTCGCTTGGGGCTTGTTATGGGGCCAATTCCAAGGTCGCGTGCCGGTCTCGTTGTCGTCACAACCCTCCTGACCATCGTCTTCGCCTGGTTCGTGGTGCGCACCGCCGTGCGATGGCGCAATCTGCGCGCGCTCGACCGGATGGTCGAAGCGCATGACATCGCGGGCGCGGTCGACTTTACGGTCAAGCATTTCGGTTCCGATACCACTGACGAACGGCGTGCGCTCATGCGTCTTGCGACCCTAATCCTGCACCAAGGGCTCGACGATCGAGACCCTTACGAGCGATGCTTCGCGGCGACCAGCCTGGTGCGTTATGGCGATTGGACAGGGCGGCCAGTCATCAACTCGTCGATGAGTGCAAAGGACGTCTTCCTGCAGAAGGCAGCCATCGAGGGGCTCGCTGACTCCCGCGATACCCGAGCGCTCGATCTGCTTCGCGAGGTTTACGATGGGGGTGGTCGTAGCGTACGCGTCTGGACGGCCGAGGCGCTGGCCGAAACCGACGATCATCGGGTACTGCCGCTTCTCCTGAGCGCCTCGACCAGTTCTGACGAGGGCGTGCGGCTCTGGGGAATTTGGGGACTTGGGCGCCTGCACGATCCGCACGTGGTCGGCTACCTGCGCTCGATGGCGACGCGCGAGACCAATCCGCTGATCAGCGCCGCGATTGCCGACTCGCTGCTAAAGCTCGGCGACCGAACACTCGGCGCGATCGAACTGCTCGAGGTGACGTTCTATGATCCGAATCCCGATCGCGCGTCCAATGCCGCCCTGGAGCTCGGCGACGCGCAGGATTCGTTCGCGGTGCCACAGCTCCGGAGCGCGCTCAACAACACCGCTCTCGATCTAACGGTAAGGCTGGCCGCCGCCGCGGCCCTCACGCATTACGGAAATCGAGACGGACTGAAGCTGATGGGGACCGTTTCAAAAGATCCATATCTCAATGGCAAGCTCGCGCCGCTGCTCCTTTATCTCAATTTCCATCTCAGTCGGTCCCTGCTGATCTCCGCGATGGCCTCGGAGAACGTGGTGTTGCAATTGGCGGCAACTGAAGCTATCGGGCGGCTGGGCGGGAAAAGCGAGATTGGCATTTTGACTGCAGCGCTCGATCGGACACCGGATGCGTTTATGACTGCGCAGATTGCGTGGTCGCTGGGGCGAATCGGCGGACCCGAAACGGTCCGGCCGCTCCTGTCGCTGCTGAAGAGCCCAAACGCGACGGTGCGATATTCGGCTGCCGATGCCCTTGCGCGAACGGCGAGCCGGCTGCTGGCGGGAGTCGACGGCTAGCAAGGAATGCTGCGGGGCAACGGTAACCGCCCCGGACCTTCCAAGGTTTCCATGACGAAACTGGCGCCGCTAGGGAGGAATTATGAGAAAGGTCGTGAACCGGCATACAACCCGATGATGGTGTGCACGCCGCACGCGCATCTCTATTTCCAGGACCGCTACCACAACTCGACCAGCGAGGCCTTCATCGAGGTCTATCGCAAGCTTGACCATATCGGCGACGCGGGTTATCCGATCACCGACCCGCATTCGCAGGGCGTTCAATTCGTCGAATATCTTCAGATTACCGAGCCCGAGCAGGCCCGCTACACGGCACAGGTAACACTCTACTACGATGACTTCACCAAGGAAGAAGACCTCTTTCTGTTCGTCCCGTCGCTGCGGCGTTCGCTGCGCCTGTCGTCCGCGGCGCGCTGCAGTCCGATCATCGGCAGCGACTACAGCCAGGACGAGGCGCGTCCCACGCTGTTCAACACCACGCCGGCGCGTTTTGATGCCAAGTACCTGGGCGATCAGCAAATCCTGTCGCTGACCAAATCGAACGCGAGCGACTACGGGAACATCGAGAACTACTATCCACAGGTGTTGTTTCCAAAGCCGGCGGTCGGCAAATGGGAATTGCGTCCGACTTACGTGCTCGATACGCGGCGAATCCCCTCACAGCAGAAAGGCTACTGCTACGGCAAAAAGATCATGTGGATCGACAAGGAAGCTTTGGCGACGCTGTGGGAGGATCTGTACGACGAGAACATGAAGCTCTGGAAGGCCGCTTATGTCTGCCCGATCGCGGCCGAAGTTCCCGGCGAAGGTATCCAGGCCTTCAGTTGGCAGTTGTTCAGCGTGATGTACGACATGCAGGCCGACCATCTGTCAATGTACAACAGTTCGAATCCGGCCACGAAGACCAATGAGAATTGCAAAAATTATGACGGCGAGGACTACACGAACATCAACCGCTACTCGACGGTTTCGGCGCTGAACGAAATCATGCGCTAAGTGGAGCGCAACTCCAATCAAAACGGCCGGATCGGCATCGCCTATCCGGCCGTCTATTTTTTCATCGAATAGCGGGCCGAGATCAACCCAGACCTTGGAACGCCATCCGGAAGACGCACTCCGCGATGTCGTCGGCCTTGAGACTGCCGTCAGGGCGGTACCACTCCGTGATCGAGTTGAGCATCCCGAACAGGAGCCGTGTCGCGAGCCGCGGATCGATGTCCGTGCGGACCTCGCCCTGGCGCTGGGCCGCCGCGAACAGCTCGGCGATCCGACGGTCGAACTCGCGCCGGCGTTCGAGCACGTGGCGCTCGGCGCGCGTATTGCCGCGGACGCGAAGCAGCAACGCGACCTCCGGGAGCCGCTCGACCGTGATCTCGACCTGCCGCCTGACGACATGTTTGAGCCGTTCGAGGTAGCGGCCGGTCGTCGCGCCCGGCTCGTCGAGCACGCCGAACAGCGCATCGAAGGCTCGGTCGACGCCGCGGGTCAGCAGTTCCTCCTTGCCGGTTACATGGTAATAAAGGCTCGATTTGCTGATTCCGGCGGCTGCCGCTACCTGGTCGAGCGACGTGCCGTCGTAGCCGTGCCGGAGAAAGACGCGGACGGCGATATCGACCAGCTTGTCGATATTGTAAGGTTTGCGTTCGCGCGCCGGGGGACGCCCCAATGACCGCTCCGTTCCGATGACGCCGCCGCTTCCGGCGGGTGATTCGCCGTAGAGATTACACGCGCATTGTCGCCAGACAAGACTCAGCATGGCCCATCTGGACCGGCGATCACGCAGCCTGCTATGGAAATGCAATGGCGGAAAATCTTCGTAGCCGGCTCATAACCCAAGGCGTTCAACGGACTCCGAATCGCGCGATGCTCCGCGCGGTCGGCTTTGGAGATAACGATTTCAAAAAGCCGATCATCGGGGTAGCGAACGCATACAGCAATCTTACGCCCTGCAATCTCGGACTTAACGATCTCGCCGAGCGCGCCGCGGCGGCGCTGCGGTCGGCCGGCGCGATGCCGCAGGTGTTCGGCACGATCACGGTGAGCGACGGGATCGCAATGGGCACCGAAGGGATGAAGTACTCGCTGGTCTCGCGCGAGGTCATTGCGGATTCCATCGAGACCGTGTGCAACGCCGAAGCGATGGACGGCGTGCTTGCGATCGGCGGCTGCGACAAGAACATGCCCGGTGCGATGATGGCGATCGCGCGCCTCAACATCCCGGCGATCTTCGTTTACGGCGGCACGATCAAACCCGGCCATCTGAATGGCCGCGATCTCACCATCGTCAGCGCTTTTGAAGCTGTCGGCGAATACAGCGCGCACAAGATCAACGACGAGCAACTGCTCGCCATCGAACGCCATGCCTGTCCCGGGGCCGGCGCCTGCGGGGGGATGTACACCGCCAACACGATGTCATCGGCGATCGAAGCGCTCGGCATGAGCCTGCCGTATTCATCGACGATGGCGGCGGTCGATGCGGAGAAGGCCGAGAGCGCCGCGGAATCGAGCCGGGTGCTGGTCGAGGCGGTGCGCCGAAAAATCCTGCCGCGGCAAATCATGACGCGCAACGCCTTCGAGAACGCGATCGCAGTGGTGATGGCAGTCGGCGGTTCGACCAACGCCGTGCTCCATCTGATCGCGATGGCGCACTGCGCCGAGGTGCCGCTCACGCTCGATGATTTCGAAGCAATTCGCGAGCGGACTCCCGTGCTGTGCGATCTCAAGCCCTCGGGCGCCTACGTCACAACCGACCTGCATCGCGCCGGCGGCATCCCGCAGGTCATGAAGATGCTGCTCGCTCACGGACTTCTCCATGGCGACGCGCTCACGATCACCGGACAGACGATCGCGGAGACCCTCGCCAAGGTCCCCGAGCGTCCGCGCCCCGATCAAAAAGTGATTCGCCAGTGGGAGGAGCCGCTCTATCCACAGGGCCATTTGGCGATCCTGCGCGGCAATCTTGCGACGGAGGGGGCGGTCGCGAAAATCACCGGCATCAAGCACACGGAGATTACCGGACCGGCGCGGGTCTTCGATCGCGAGGAGGATTGCCTCGCCGCGATCCTCGCTGGACGCATCAAGCGTGGCGACGTGCTGGTGATCCGATATGAGGGTCCCCGCGGCGGACCCGGGATGCGCGAGATGCTCTCGCCGACTTCGGCGATCATCGGCGCCGGGCTGGGCGACTCGGTCGGCCTCATCACCGATGGCCGTTTCTCCGGCGGTACATATGGGCTGGTGGTTGGGCACGTTGCACCCGAGGCGCAGATGGGCGGGCTTATAGCGCTGGTTCATGAGAATGATTCGATCACCATCGATGCGCCCCACCGACGGCTCCAACTCAATGTCCCCGACGATGAAATCGCGCGCCGGCGCGCTGCATGGCGTCCACCGCCGCCTCGCTACACGCGCGGCGTTCTGGCCAAATATGCCCGGCAGGTCGCGTCGAGCAGCGTAGGAGCGGTCACTGACTAAAAGGGTGGGATTGCGTCGCAGGGCGGTTCGGACCAAGACTATACCCCGGCCCATTGGAGGCCGAATCGTATGGTCCGAGCCATCCGTAGAAGCTGACGTATGACGCCCACCTCAGCGCAGACATTGCTCGGTCTCCATCTCGTGCGGTCTGACATACGTCTCGCGATCGAGCTGTTGACGGGCATTTTCGCGGCATTGTTTTCGATGCGCTTGCGCCGGCGGCGCGGCGTGGTGCGCCCGGTCGGCTTTACGTTCCTCGCGCTAGGGATGTTCAGCGATGCGGCTGCCGAGGTCATCGGGTCGCCTGATGTGCGGTCGACGCTCGAGGCGGTGGGGCTCGTGCTGCTGCTGTGGGCGATCATCCTGCTGTCGCTGGATCTGGCCGAGACCACGATTCGCCGCCGTCGCCGCCATTTCTCGACCATCTTCAAAGACCTGCTGATGCTTTTCACGTGCGCGCTGGTGGTGGCAGTGGTCCTGCGCGCGCAATTCAAGGTCGATGTCGAGCCGCTGATTGCCTCGGGCGCGGTCGCCACCGTCGTTCTCGGCCTCGCGCTTCAGGAGACGCTGGGCAACATCTTCAGCGGGCTCACGCTGCAACTGGAAAAGCCGTTTGAACCGGGCGACTGGGTGCGGATCACGAACTATGTCGGCCGCGTGCTGGGCATCGGATGGCGATCGACTACTGTGCTCACGCTCAGCAACGAGCGGATGGAAATTCCCAACGCGATGATTGCGAGGGACGTGCTCACCAACTTTACGGCCGAGGACGGTGTGGCCGACGAAATCTCGATTGGGATCAGCTACCTCGAGCCGCCGAATCGCGTCCGCGAAGTCATTCTGCGCGCATTGCTCGACGTGCCTGACGTGGCGCGTTCGCCCGAGCCCGACGTGTACGCCTGGGAATATGGTGACTACGCGATCAAGTACCGGATTCGCTACTGGCTCGAAGATTATGGCCTGCGTGACCGCGTCCGCGATCGCGTGAATACGACGCTCTGGTACGTGCTGCGGCGCAACTCGATGGAGGTGCCGTATCCGATCCGTGCACTCCAGTTCCGCCACACGCGGCGCGAGCGAGAGAGCGAGCGCGCGTTCGAAGGGCGGCTCATCGCGGAGTTGCGCCGGGTCGATTTCCTGCACGATCTGACCGACGAGGAGTTGCAGCTACTCGCGAGCACCGTGCGGATTCACGAGTTCGGCGCCGGCGAGGTGCTGGTGCGGCAGGGCGATGCCGGCGATTCGTTCTTCATCATCCGGCGCGGCACGGTCGAGGTGACGGTGAGCGGGGCCAACGGCCAGCGCATTCATGTCGCCGACCTGAGCCCGCCGGCCTTTTTCGGAGAGATCGCGCTGATGACCGGCGAACAGCGCAACGCCACCGTGCGCGCGCGCACCGACGTTGAAGTGCTCGAGATGGATCGTGAGGCATTCACGCGCCTGTTTCACAACCATCCCGATGTCACCGAGCGCATCGGCGCTGTGATCGCAACGCGACTCACCGAACGCCGCGACGTCCTGGCGTCGCTGCCCGACGGCGACGGCAATCGCGCGCGCCGCAACTGGCTGATGAACAAGATGCGCGCGGTGTTCAGCCTCGGCTAGAAGCGAAGCCGGCGTCGATGGTTAATGCGCGAGGATTTCCGCGATTCGTGAGCGCGCATCGCGTCCCGCCGGTCCCATAAGATCGAGATACTTCTGATCGATATAGTCGGCGACCGCGCTGAAGTTCGGCCGCGCCGAGCATCGTGCGAGCCATCGCCCGACCGACGCTCGCGGACCGTCCCACATCCAGGCAAGCGCCAGATGGTCGAGCCGCACGACGTACGGGATCAGCGCGACATCGGCGAGGCTGTACTCAGCGCCGGCGAGCCACGGCGTCGAGTCGAGCTGATGCGCCATCTGTGTCAGCACCTTGTCGTAGGCCTTGATTGCGGCGGCGAAGGGAGCGGATTCCGGGCCTTGGTTGAGGCGCTGGCGAAAGCCCTCGCGCATCGCGGGATCGGGCCGTCCAGCGGCGTAGCGTTCGATCGCGTCAGGGCCCAGCGCGAGGAACTGATGGCGAAAAGCGAGCGCGAAGCTGACCGTCGCGCACGCCATATGCAAGCCGGTATCGGGAATCTGCGTCCATATACGCATCCGCGCGCGTTCGATCGGATCCTTCGGACGGACCGGATGGTCCGGATAGGCGTCGTCGAGATATTCGCAAATCACTGTCGACTCGATGATCGGCTGACCACGGTCGACAATCGTCGGCACCACCGCCTTCGGATTCATCTTCACGTAGTCGGGCGCGTTTTGATCGCCTGCGCGAAGGTTAAGATGATGCTCGACGGGTTTCAGATGCTTCTCGTGAAGCACCAGCCTGACCTTCTGCGAACAGACCGACATATTGTTGTGATAAAGGTCCATATTTGCCTCCCGGTTGCGCGCTGGCGCGGCGCGCCGCTGCGGTTTACTTCGTTTCGAACTCGAAAACCATTTCGCCGGCCGCGTGATGATCGCCGGCAGCGAGCTTCTCGAGGTACAACCCGATCAGCTTGTCATCGGGATTTTCCGCCAGCAACGCGCTGAACGCCTGACGGGCGGAATCGGCGGAGCCCTGCCTCAGGATACGAAGCGCTTCCGCATAACGTTCGCATCGACGCGGATCGACGCCGTCGCCCGCGCGACCCACAACCTCCACCACCGGCACCAGCTCCTCCTTGCCCTTGACCCTGACCAGCCCTATCTCGCGGACGAGGTAATTCGCGGCGCCGGCTTCATCGAGCGTGCGCCTGGTGACGATCAGATGGGATCCGAAGCGGCGCGTCAGTCCTTCGAGGCGCGAGGCGAGGTTCACGGTGTCGCCGATGACCGAGTATTCGAAATGCTGGTCGCCGCCAAAGTTGCCGACGATCACTTCGCCGGTAGCGATGCCGATGCCGATGTCGAGGTCGGCGAAGCGTGGATCGTCCTTGCGCAGGCGTCCCAGTTCGTCGAGCATTGCCAGCGCGCAATCGATCGCTTTGCGCGACGGGTTTTCTATCTCCTCGGGAGCGCCCCAGAAGGCCATGATGCCGTCGCCCATCAGCTTGTCGAGCACGCCCCGGCTCTCGAAAATCAGCCGCGCCATCGCGTTGGTGTACGTGTTGAGCAGCGCGACCAGCGCCTCGGCCTCGGAACGCTCGGCGCGCGAGGTGAAGTTCATTATGTCGGAAAACAGGATGCTCAAATGGCGACGCTCGCCGCCGAGCCTGAGCCCCTGCGGATCGTCCATCAACGAGGCGATCACGTGCGGATGGAGATAATGCTCGAAGGCGTGGCGGATGAAGCGTTTTTCCCGGCCCTCGGTCGCGTAACGGAAACTTGCGAGCAGCACGTAGGTTAGCATCACGGCAGCGAGCGGAAAGACCACGCCAACCAATGAGCCATCGAGCCACAGACGCGCCTGCGCGTAGAGAAAATAACCGCCCGCGAGTATCAGCAGCATCAGGAATGACCAGACCGCGGAGAGCGTAGCGGCCGCCGCACTGATCGCGAGGCCAAGCACGAGCGCGCCGACTTGTTCCTCGCCGGCGCTCGACTCGGAGCGGCGCACGAAGGTCTCCTGAAGCACGTTATCGATCGCGTTGGCGTGAATTTCGACCGCCGGATAATCGGCGCCGACCGGCGTCACGACGCGATCGCCCAGTCCATGGCCTGTTACCCCCACCAGCACAATCTTTTTCGCGAGCGCATCTGCCGGTAAACGATGGTTCACGATGTCCGTGACGGAGTAGCGCGGAAACGCCGACTCGCCGCCGCGAAAATCGACCATCATGCGGCCCATCTCATCGACCGGCACACGCTCATCGCCGATCGCGACGCTCGTCACGCCCGCCGGCCCAAGGCCGAGCGAGAGCGGCGCCTGATCGCGATACTCGGAGACCAGCGCCATGAAGAGCGGCACGCAGTAGCGGTTGTGGAAATGCACCACCGTAAGCTCCGAACGCATGACGCCATCCGCGTCGGAGTCGATGTCCACGTAGGCGGTGCCTTTGGCGGCCTGAAGCAGCGGTTGAATCGGTGGTAGATAGGCATCGGCAGTCAGGATCGGCGCAGGCCGCCCGGCAGCCTTGAGTACCATTCCGTAAGCAAGCGGCGGCGGAGTCTGAAGCGCGGTGACGTAGCCGGCGTTCTGCTGCGCCGCTTCGGCATTGACGAACTGATGACTCGCGAAGGGAAAGCCGAGCACCGTCATGCCCTGGGTGCGCAGCGCTTTGGCGAAGCGCAGGTCGTGGCCCTCGCCGAGTGTGCTCGCGATGGCGGCGGGACTCAGACCCTCGGCACGGAGCCGTTGGGCGATCTGCTCGCGCTGGATGTCGTCGTCGTCGCGTTCGCTGAAGAAGATATCGAAGCCGACTACCTTGACCCTGTAATCGCGGAGCGCATCGACAAGCCGACCCATCGTGCTCCGCGGCCACGGCCAGCGGCCAAGCTCGGCGATGCTCTTGTCGTCGACGGCGGCAATCGCGACGACGCCGAGCGGTTTGCGTCCCGGCCGCGCATACATCCGGAGGTCGGACGCCTTGAGTTCCGCCATCTCAACCACTTGCGGATAGCGGGCGTTGAGGGCGAACAAAGCGACGACCACCAGCAGGCCGAGCACGAAAGTGCGCAACCCGGCGCTGTGAAAGACCGTCGTCGGTTTGCCTGAGGCCATAGCCGGCGGAACCGGCCAAAGATTAAAACACCGGGGGGCTTATGCCAACCGGGTCGGGAGAATCGCGGACCGCTATTCCGACCAGCTAAACTGGCGGAACATGCTGATGGTTCCGAACTGCTTCGCAGTGCCGTAGCCGAACTGGGTCATGAAACCCAACTGCCAGGGACGATAGAGTACGGTTAGATCCGGGCCGCCCTGGCCGGCACTGCCGTTGGTGATGCCGCCTGTCCAGAACGCTCCGCCGGCTCCAGCCAACAGCAGGAACTTCTCGGTCGACATCGCGACCGTACGCAGATCAATCTCGGTCGCAGTCACGCCGTTTTCCCAAGTATGGAGCGAGCTGAACGAAAAGTTCAGCGGGAACCGGCTGTACGCGAAGAGCCAACTGTTGAGATCGCCCTCGACCAGCGAGCTATGGCTGTCGCCGGCATCGTGCCCGCCCGAGATGTAGAAATGAGTGCTCGGCAGGATCGCGAAATCGAGGCCGCCCTGGAAGCGTCCGAAGTTGTAGCGCGAACTGGGGCCGGTGGTTGGATCGAGTGGATTGGAGAAACCATGCCCGACATAGAGTTGATAGCCGGTCGCGCGGCCGAAGATGCCGATATAGCGGGTTACGCTCTGCTCGATCTGAAAGCCTTCCTGCGTGACGCCCGATTGATCGCTGACGTAACCGCCGCTGTACAGGACAAGCTGGAAGTTTCCCGGCTCCTTAAGTGAGAAGAAATTCGGATAGTAGCTGCTGAGCTGCGCGTGAGCGGAGCCGGTCCAAACCGCAGTTATCACAAGCGCCAGTGTCGCGACGCATGCGAACGTCAACCTGCCTGACATCCGGGACACGGAATACTCCGGTTATCCGGGGAATCCACCACCGCTTGGCGGGGGGGGAGGTGGCGGGGGGGACAGAGGTGGCGGTGGTGGCGCAGAACTGCCGCCGGGGCTGACTCCGGTGAAACCGCCCACGCCTCCACCACCGGTGGTTCCGATGGCTGCCGGCTGTAGCGGCGCCAACGCACATGGTACCGACGTGGTATATCCGGCCTGGACTTCGACCGCAGGCGCACTCGTATTCAGGGTGTTGCGGACCTCGACCACGCCCTCGCTCACGGAGACATCGGTGAATTTAGCACAGTTCGGATAGCCTGGGCGCTGGATGCCGGCCCGGTAATCGGTGTCGTAGGTGGTGCCGCGCGCCGCCGCGATCGCGTTCGGCGTATGCACGGAAAAGTTCGGCACTCCGCCAGCGGAGGTCAGATGAACAAATGATCGCAGCAGGCCCGAAACCAGTCCGATTTGCGTACTGACGCGGCCGCCCGCGCCGATCAGATGTTGGTCGATCGTGACTGTGCTGGAGTCGTGGATTTCAAGCCGGCTCTGGTCGCTCAGCGTGATCGTCGCGGACGAGTTGGGCCCGGTTACGATCCGATCCCCGACTTGTATCGCAGTTCCTTGCGCGAGGTTGCTGGTTGCGCCAGCGCGCTGAAGTTGCACTTGCCCCTGGACTGTGGTGGCGGTACCAGCGGTCTGTGCGAGGGCGGCATTCGTGAACGCGAACAGCGTCGCGATAGCGAATGCCGTGGCCGCAAGCAGCGCTACACGATGCGGACGGTATTCCTCCTCCGGAGTCATAAATCTGCTCGAACCTTTTACGTTGTGCGGTCCAACCGGTCAAGGCTATTTTGAGCTTTGTTTGCCGATAACGTGGGGAAATTTACAGCACGGCACGTCATTCGACTGAATCGGCATAACATCGGATGACCGCAAGCCAGGCGTTGACGCAAGTTGCCTCGTTTTCTTGACACTGTTCGGCGTTCGTGAAAATCAGCTAAACTGGCTGCGCGTACCCCAGACTGATAGCTCGCAAGGAGTCCCTGTTGATGGCATCAGAGAAAGTCAAAGTTGCAATTATCGGCTCGGGCAACATCGGCACCGACCTGATGTTCAAGCTGCGCCGCAGCTCGGTGCTCGAGCTCACCTGGATGGTCGGTGTCGTGCCCGATTCCGACGGCCTTCGGCGAGCGCGCGAGCTTGGCTACCGCACCACGCATCGTGGCATCGACGACCTGAAGGACCATCTCGAGGATTTCGAGATGGCCTTCGATGCGACCACCGCCCATGCGCATTACCGTCATGCTGAACTGCTCAAGCAGTGGGGCAAAATCGCAATCGATCTGACGCCGGCCGCGATCGGCCCGTACGTCATCCCGGTGGTCAATCTCGACCAGTATCTCGACCACCAGAATGTGAACCTGGTGACCTGCGGCGGTCAGGCGACCGTGCCGATGGTCCATGCGGTGTCGCGGGTCGTGCCGGTCAAGTACGCGGAGATCGTTTCGACTGTGGCCAGCCGCTCAGCCGGCCCCGGAACGCGTCAGAATATCGATGAATTCACCGAAACGACGGCGCGCGGGCTTGCCGAGGTCGGTGGTGCGGAGGAGGGCAAGGCGATCATCATCCTGAATCCTGCCGACCCACCGATCATCATGCGCAACACGGTTTACGTGAGCCTGCCGAAGGGCGCCGATCGCGAAGCGATCAGGGGATCGATAGAGGAAATGGTCGCCGAGGTGCAGCGCTACGTGCCCGGCTACCATCTCAAGTCCCCGCCCATCTTCGACGAGGATCGCGTGATAATCATGCTCGAGGTCGAGGGCGCGGGCGATTACCTGCCCAAGTACTCGGGCAATCTGGACATCATGACCTCGGCGGCGGTGCGCGTCGCCGAGGGTTTCGCAAGCCATCTCAAGGCGCGCAAGGGCCGTAACGAGCGGCGAGAGGAGAGCAGGGCATGAGTGCCAGGAAAATCTGGATTACCGATACCACGCTGCGCGATGGCGACCATGCGATGTCGCACAAGTACGAGGTCGAGCAGGTGCGGCGCATCGCGCAGGCGCTCGATGACGCCGGCGTCCCGGTGATCGAGGTGTCGCACGGCGACGGCCTCGGCGGCTCATCGATGCAGTACGGCTTCTCGGTCGAGGAGGAGGAGAAGTACCTGCGTGCCGCGGCCGAAGTAATCAAGCGCGGCCGGATGGCGTTTCTACTGCTCCCGGGAATCGGCACGCGCAAGGATCTCGAGCGGGCCGCGAAAATCGGCGCAAAGGTCGCGCGTATCGCGACGCATTGCACTGAGGCTGACATCTCCGAGCAGCACATCAAGATGGCCAAGGACCTCGGCCTCGACGTGCATACTTTTTTGATGATGTCGCACATGACCTCGCCCGAAGAGTTGGCCGGACAGGCCAAGCTGATGGAGAGCTACGGCGCGGATTGCATCTACGTGGTCGATTCCGCCGGCGCGCAGCTCGTCGATCAGGCGCGCCAGCGCGTGCGCGCGCTGCGCCATGCGCTCGAGCCAAAGACCGAGGTGGGTTTCCACGCTCATAACAATCTCGGGCTTGCGGTCGGCAACAGCCTGGTCGCGATCGAAGAGGGCGCGACACGCATCGACGGCAGCACCTGCGGACTCGGCGCCGGCGCCGGCAATACGCAGACCGAGGCGCTGGTCGCGGTGCTCGATCGGATGGGCATCGACACTGGCATCGACCTGTTCAAGATCATGGATGTGGCCGAAGAGGTGGTTTATCCGATCATGCGGCAGCGGCACGTCCCGCGCATCGATCGCGGCAGCCTGACTATCGGATATGCAGGCGTCTACTCCACGTTCCTGTTGTTCGCGCAGCGCGCGGCCGAGAAGTTCGGCGTCGAAGCGCGCGACATTCTGGTGGAGCTTGGCAAACGCAAGATGGTCGGCGGGCAGGAAGACATGATCATCGACGTCGCAGTCGAGCTTGCGAACCAGGCGAAGAGCAAGCCCGCGCGCGCCGAAGCCCGCGCCTGACAAACATCGGCGCTGAGCGCCGCTGAATCACAAGCGTCGATGGGCGCCGGCGATCAGGCGCCCCATCGTCCCTTTTTTGAGAGGGAGCACTTGGATGTCTATCTGGACTGACCTGATGGGCCATGACTTCCGACAGACCTTTTACGATGCCGGCGGCGTACGCACCCGCGCGATAGAAGCCGGCTCCGGCCCCGCGCTCATTTTGCTGCATGGTACGGGCGGGCACGCCGAAGCCTATGCGCGTAACCTCGTCGAGCACGCGCGCCATTTCCATGTCTACGCGGTCGATATGGTCGGGCACGGCTACTCCGGAATGCCCGACATCGCGTACAACTACGACGATTACGTGAAATGGCTCGCCGCGTTTATGGACGCGATCGGCGCGCGCAGCGCCTGTGTTTCGGGCGAGTCGCTCGGCGCGATGGTGGCGCAGCTCTTCGCGATCCGCCATCCCGAGCGCGCCAAAAAAATCGTGCTCAACACCGGCATCATGTGGCCGCCGGATGACGCAGGGCGCAAGGAGGTGACTGATCTCCTCGAACGGAGTCGGGCGGCGACCGGCGGATTGACGCGCGAGCTGGTGCGCAAGCGTCTTGAGTGGCTGATGTACGAGCCGGCGAAGAGCGTGACTGAGGAACTGGTCGATGTTCGATATCAAATCTACTCGCAGCCCGGACGCGCGCCGGTGATTCGCAAGATCGCCGAGGCGAGCATCAGCGGGCTCCTGGCGCTCGAAGCCGGCCGCGGACTTTGCGATCCGGAGTTGCTGCGGCAATGCCGATGCCCGGTGTTGCTGATCTGGACGCGGCATAATCCCGGTCAATCGATCCCGGTGGCTGAGGCCGGCATGAAGCATATTCCTAACGCCCGCATGGTGATCATGGAGCAAAGCGCGCACTGGCCGCAGTGGGAGGAGCCCGAGCTGTTCAACAAGCTGCACCTCGAGTTCCTGCGCGGCAACGCCTAGAGACAGGAGACCGCCGATGGCATCACGATTGACTTCTTCGCAGATCAATACGATTGCGAAACGCCTGCTCGACGCCGAGGAAAAACGCGCGCCGATTCCGCCGCTTACCGCTGAGTTTCCGGAGCTTGCGGTCGAGGACGCCTATGCGATTCAGCTCGCCGTCCTCGAAGTCAAGAAATCTCGTGGCGAGGTCGTCTATGGCCGCAAAGCAGGCCTTACCAGCCAAGCGATCCAGAAATTGTTCGGCGTCAACGAGCCTGACTTCGGCCATCTGTTGGCAAGCATGATGGTCGAGAGCGGCGCCGCGATTCCATCTTCCGAAGTGATTCAGGCGAAAGCGGAGCCTGAGATCGCGTTCGTGCTCGATCAGGATTTACGCGGACCGGGAGTGACCGCGCTCGATGTAATCGGTGCGACAAAGTACATCCTGCCGGTCCTCGAAATCATCGACAGCCGTATCGCAGATTGGAAGATCAAGCTCGGCGACACGATTGCGGATAACGCCTCATGCGGCAAGGTCGTAATCGGCGGTCCGGCACATCCGGTGACCGGGATGGACTTGCGGCTCATCGGGGTAGTGCTCGAGAAGAACGGCGAGGTGATCGCGACCGGCGCCGGGGCAGCGGCGCTCGGCAATCCCGCCATCGCGGTGGCATGGCTCGCGAACAAGCTTTCGACCTTCGATCAGTACCTTCGCAAAGGCGAATTGATTCTGCCCGGTTCGCTCACTTCGGCCTTTGATGCCAAGCCCGGCGATCATGTGCGGGCGACGTTCGATCGGATCGGCGTGGTCAGCGTACGTTTCACATGATGATTGTAATATTTGCGCGGCGCCGCGCCTGCACCATCGAGCGATGCCCAAGAATGCGTCTCCCAAGCCACGGCTGGTTATGAAAAACGCCGGCCGAAAAGCCGGCGTCAAGCTGGCGCCGCGCGGCAACAAGAGCGGCTGTTAAGGCAGCCGCTCCTTCGGCTCGCAGTTCTTACAGCGCGCCGCGATGGGCCATGCCCATCGCCGGCTCGATGAACTCATGCCCCCACATATCCTTGGTGTAATACTCGGTCTGATGCGTTGAGGGGCGAGCGCCGGCGCCGTACTCGATGAGCCATCCCGACGGATTACGCATGTAGAACGAGAGCATGCGATCGTTCGAATGCTTTCCGAGCGTGATCGCGATTGGCACGTTGCGCTGCTTCACGATCTCGTAGGTCATCCCGACGTCATCGATCTCGGTCACCTCGACCATCAAATGGTTGATGCGCTTCTCCATCGGTCCGAGGCCAAAAGCAATGGAATGATCGCGATCGTTACAGTGCATGAAGTAGGGCTTGATCGTCGGGCCGTTCGGAATTTGGAGCTTGTACTCGACGGTGCCACGCATCCCGAGCACGCGGCTGTAGAACTGCTGTGAGGCATCGACGTTGTCCGCGCGGATGATGGTGTGGCCGATGCCGCCGGTGCCGGTGACGAATTTCCCGTACATCCGGCGGCCCGGATAAAACGGCTTGTGTGCGTCGATCCGCGGGCCATGGAAAATCTCGAGCGGATTGCCGGCCGGGTCCTCGAGTTTCAAAAGCCCGAGTACGTGACGTTCCGCGCAATCCTCCTCGGAGCCAACACGATACGGCACTTCCATCCGCTTGAGCTGCTTTTCCACTTCGTCGAGCTCATCGGGGCCGGCCACGCGCAGGCCAAGATAGGCGAGATCGTCCTTGCCGTTGGCGTGGAGCGTGATGCGATGGTGCCATTCGTCCATCCTGAGGTAGAAACGGTCGCCTTCACCCTCGTCCAGCCATTCCATGCCGACCACTTCGGTCGCATATTCTTTCCATGCTTTGGGATCGCTGATGTAGACGCCGAGGTAGCCGAATTCCGTGATTGCCATGAACCGAGCCTCCAATGCCGATCTTTCTCGCACGATTTTGCGCTGCTATCAAGCGTCCCGCTTGAGGCTCGATGCCGCGCGGGCGTTTTCCAAGCCCGCCCGTGATGCGATAGAAGTCATTCAGGAGTGCCCAACATGGCAGCATCGGCGCAGACTTTTGGGACGGAAGAACATCCGACAATAACGACGGCCGAGATGGTCGAACGCGCCACCGCGCTGGTCCCTACGCTCCGCGAGCGCGCACAGTATTGCGAAGCGATTCGGCGCATCCCGGACGAGACCCGTGACGATTTCATCCGCAGCTCGATCATCCGCATCTCGCAGCCCGTCGCGCGCGGAGGGCTCGGCCTCGACATGGATTCGGTCTACGAGGTCGCGATGGAACTCGGTCGCGGATGCGGCTCGAGCGCATGGATGGGCAGTTTCTGGCCGCTGCACAACTGGATGGTCGGGATGTGGCCGAAAGCGGCGCAGGATGAGTACTGGGCCAACTCGCCCGACGTTCTTTCGTCGACGGCGTGGGACGTGGTCAATATCAAGGTGGAACCGGCGAGCGGTGGAATCCGGCTCTCAGGCCATTGGGACTACTCCAGCGGCATCGACCATGCCGCGTGGGCGATGGTCTTTGTGCCGGGGCCGCCGGTCGGAATGGCGTTGGTGCCGCGTAGGGATTTTCGAGTCGTTGACACCTGGCACGCGACGGGGCTGTGCGGCAGCGGCAGCAACGATTTGATCGTCGATGGGGCATTCGTTCCGGACTATCGCATCCTGAACATGGAGGCCGCTGCAAACGGTCAGAGCGCCGGCCGCGAGCTTTACGGCACTCCGTTCTATCGGCTGCCGCTCTACATGTGGCTCACTTATTCGCTTGCCGCGCCGCTGATCGGGATGGCGCAGGGCGCAGTCGAAGCGTTCGAAGACCTGATGCGGGAACGAGTGGAAGGAATCAGCGGCGCGCGGGCGGCCGAGCGCCCCGTGAATCATCTCAGGCTTGCCGAGTCATCGGCAGAGGTCGATGCAGTGCGCGTGCTGATGCGCCGCAATCTGCGTCAGTTGATCGATTGGGCGAATGCGGACGCAGAGATTCCGGTTAGCGAGCGGCTGCGCATCCGGCGCGACATCACCTTCGGCGGGATGCTCTGTAATCGCGCGGCGCGCCGTCTGTTCGAGGCTGCCGGCGCCCATTCGATTAAGCGCAGCGCGCCGCTCCAGCGCTTCGCGCGCGATGCGGAAGCGGCTATTCATTCGGGCGCCCTGGCCTGGGATTCGACCGGCGAGCAGTACGGTCGCGTGCGGCTCGGCCTCGCGCCGACCACGTTCTTCTACTAGCGCCTACGAGGCCGAGGATTCGTTCAGATACTCCTCGAGGAACTCGATTCGATCATTACCCCAGAACATCTGATCATCGACGGCGAAAATCGGCACGCCGAACACGCCGCGCGCCTTCGCCGCCTCGGTCTCGCTTTCGTATTGTTTGGCGATCGCGGGCTCGTCGATGCCGCGAAGCAATTTCTCCGGCGAGAGGCCGGCGGCGCGTGCGATGTCACTGAGCGTCTCGTCGAGGTCAGGATTTTTTCCGTGACCCCAGACCGCGTTGTAGGCCGCGTGCAGATACTCCATCTCGCGTCCCTGCGAGCGCGCCCACAGAAAACCGCGGTTGGCGCGCGCCGACTTCAACTCGGCGGGCATCGTGAACGGTACGCCATAGCGACGCGCCCATCGATTCAGATCAGCAATCAGCACCTTGAACTTCGCCGGAATGTTGCGATTGAAGGGCCCGTTGTTGCCCGCCGCGAAGCGTACCGCGACCAGGTCCACCGGATGATAGACGAAGGTCGCCCGGCCCTTGCAGCGCTTGATCACCTCCGGCAGATGAATCGAAGCGAGATAAGCATACGGACTCATCAGATCGAAATAGAAATCGACGGTCTTCATAAGCGCCTCATCTGACGACGGATTCTCCGTTCCTTGTTTTCCAAAGTGAGGGTTGGGGAGCGGTCAATTGCCAGAAAACCTCTCCCCGGCCCTTTCCTAGGATAAGGAGAGGCAATGACGAACACGCATTACAGCCCCTCTACCGCGACGAGGTTGGCGACCGCCGCGCTCTGACGTTTCGCGATAAGCGGCTTGTATTCGGCCGAGTTGTACCAGCGTTTGAGCGCGTCCATCGAAGGAAACTCCAGCACCACCACGCTTTTCGGCGTCCAGTTGCCCTCCAGGACTTCGAAGCGCCCGTTGCGTACGATTGCCTTGCCGCCGTGCTGCGCAATCGTCGGGCCGACGGCGCGGCGATATTCTTCGAATCCGTTCTGATCTTTCACATCCAAGTCGACTATCAGATAGGCAGCCATGAGGTTTCTCCTTCGTGCTTGATGATGACCGCAGTTATCGGACGAATCGCCGCCAAAGTAAACCCTGACGCAAGCATCCTTGCAATGGACGGAATCAACGGTTGTAGGTATGGTGCGCCAATATGGCCATTTCGTCGAACAGCAACTTTGATGCGCTCGGACCAATCGCGGCGCGTGGCGGTTTTCTCGACGATTTCGAGGCGGTTGGACTCGCCCCGAATGAAGTGCCGTCGGCGATCGAACGCGATCGGCCGCATTTTGTCGCGCGTCCCGGTTTCTATCGAAAGCTCCTGCCGCTTCGTCTGGAGGGCGGACGCGTGTTTTCCGGCGGACGCTATCTGTTCGCGAGCTACGCTCAGGCGGTCGATTTTCGCCGCTGGATCGAGCAGGAGTTTCGTCTCGACAACCGGCTCTTCTCCGAGCGTCCATGGGCGCGGGATCTGACCTGCGATCCGTTTCACGTGATCGGAGCGCATGACTTCAAGGACGTGCATCGATCGCAGACGGTGGTGCGGGCCGAGCGCTGGGCGTTCGAAGGCGAGCGCGGCGGCGCGCTCGATTCGGCCTGGCACGCACTTCGCGAGCGGGCAGAGGCGAGCGGACTGGCAAGCGTATGGCTGTTCTTTTCGGACGAACGCCGCGAGGCGGCGGTCATCACGGTGGCCGACCGCATCGGCGCGCGGGATTTGGAGTCTCCCGACGAGGTGAGCCTGCGCGCGCTCGCGACGCGGCCGACCTTTGCCGAGGAATTCGCGCGCCAACCCTGGGCGCGCAAGACCTTCGATCGGACGAGCTGGGTGTTTACGCTCTGGTTTTCGCCCGACCACGTGCCGCTTCATCTCTGGCCGAACTCACCGCCGCTGCCGGGTTTGATGACGAGTTGATCGATTCTCCTTCGGCTGCGAGCCGGGGCTGTGCTTTGTTCAGGTCCGACGTTCAAGCCAGCCGCGCACGGTCGGCATCAACTCGGTCGCGAAGAAGCGCATCGAGGCGGCAGCGGCTTCCAGAGCGATGCCGCCGCAATCGATATTGAGAATCAGCCCGTCCGGACGAAGCCGTTCGACCACGTGGCGGAGTTTCTCTTCGAGCGCCGGGCGATTGCCCCAGAAGGCCAGATGGCGCGGGAAATCCGACATCACCCGCTGCTCGCAGACGCCCGGATCGGACATCTCATCGAACATTTTGCCGATCTCCGGATAGGCGGCGTACTGCGCGCCGCAGCGCTCGGCGTACAGAAGCATGTTGCGCGCGAACACGCGCATTTGCATCGCCAGCGCCTTTGAGCCCATCGCGATCGCCGCGCGTTCATCCTTGAGGCCATAAAAATTCACGCCGAGCAGGACGGTCCCCTCCGCGTTCCATCGCTCGCGGTATTCCTCGCGATAGGCGCGCATCAGGCTTTCACACAGCTCGATTGGCGTGCCGAGATAGGCGGGAATCAATATACCGAAGCGACTCGCGACGGCTTCACTGACTGACGAGGGGCTGACCGACACCGCGAAGAAAACCGGCGGCGGCTTCTGGATGAATTGCGGCATCAGCTCGAAATCGCGCATTTTCCAGAATCGGCCCTCGATCGTATGGCGGCCCGCGGGGTGATCGAGGATGGCGCGGACCACACGGCAGAATTCTGATGCGCGTTCCTTCGATTCGTTCTGTTCGAAGCCCAGCCGCTCGTAGAGCCATGGATGGCCGCGACCGAGGCCCAGCATCACGCGTCCCTCGCTCAACACGTCGGCGGCGGCGAAGTCGGAAAGCGCGATCGCAGGATGATGAAACGGCGCGATTGTGATCGCAGTCAGGATCTTGATCCGCTCCGTGCGCGGCGCCTGGGCCAGGAACAACGCGAGCGGATCGGGCATCACCGAAAAGGTCGAATCAGGATGGTCGAGGCCGTAGCTCTGGGTGGTTGAAAAGAAGTCGAAACCGAGATGATCGGCAATCACGATCTGTTCGCCAAGCTCGCGATAGTAGGAGTGCGGATTGCGGCCGGGCGTCAGCGAGCCCTCGGTAAATAGTCCAATCATCGAAAGTCGAGCCTGGTGTAACGGTATGCAGCCCAACATGCGACGGGCGCCCTCGACAGGCGCCCGTCACACGGATTTTTCTTGCCGGATGATCAGAAAATCGGCATCCGCTTATCGAGTTCGGCCCAGCGCTGGCCGGCGATGCGCGCGCCCTCGCGAATGTCCTCGGGCATCACGTGATAGGGCGGGCGGCACGGCCCGACCTTCATCCAGCCCGCCGCCTGCATCCGCTCCTTCTCGATGCCGATGTTGTACATCGAGAATTCCTTGAAGCTGCCATGCGGAAAGAGGGTTTGTACGGTCTTGCCCATCTCGTCGTTGATCTTCTTGGCGCGGCTCCAGTCGCCGGTCTGGCGCGCCTTGGCCACCTCGTCGCGCAGCGCGATGGTCGGCTTGGGGCCGCAAACCGCGCCGCTGCTCCAGAAGGCGGTAACGAATTCGTCGACCCGTGCGCCGGCATAGTAGTCGAGCTCGATCGGCATCAGGCGCACCCGCCGTTTCGAAAGGTCGATATTCTGCAGCAGGCCGGCGACGCCGATGTACTTGCACGAGACGACCTGCGGAATCTCGCCAATCTGCGCCCAGAAGGCGTGCGGAAAATCGAACTTGAAGGCTTCGGGATTCGCGTAGACGCAGATCGCCATGTTGGGGCAAGCCTCGGCCACGTCCTTGTAGAAGCGCACCGCGGTCGCAACGCTCGGCGCGCACCACATCGGGATGCCGAGCATCGTGCCGTCCGCGCCGAGATCGGCCGCATACCGGGTCAGCGCGATGGTGTCGCGGGTGTTGAGCGTGGTGGTGCCGACGAAGCACGGGATGCGTCCGCGAACCGACTCGACCAGCGTCGCCATGAAGCGCTTCTTCTCGTCGAGCGTCAGCGTCGCGCCCTCGCCGAACGTGCCCATCGACAGCAGGCCGTCGATTCCGGCGCGAATCAGTCCCTCAATCGCGCGGGAAGTTTCATCCAAATCGAGCGTGTCGGTCATCCGCCAATCTTCGGCGCCCTCCTTGGCCGTGGTCGGCAAAATCACCCACGCCCCGTTTATATCTTTGGCCGTCAACAACTCGCGCTTGGTTGGCATAGACGCCTCCTGTTTAAATTTTTATTAACCGGCAGAGCTTTTGCTTTCACTCGAAGAACTGCGCAGAAGTTCCTCGAGCATCTCGAGTCGGTCATTACCCCAAAAGAGTTCGCCGTCGACGAGGAAGCTTGGAACGCCAAAGACGCCGCGCTCGGACGCCTCGGCGATTTCGCGCTCGGCTTCTTTGCGGACTTCCTCGGAATCGATCGCGTTGATGAAGGCGTCGGCGGAAAACCCCGCCTCGGGAGCCAACTCCCGCAGCATCGCCTCGTTCATCTCGAGGCCTTCGCCCCAGATTTTCCGAAAAGCGGCGGCCATGTACTTGAGTTCGCTGCCGCGGCGGCGCGCGACGATGAAGCCGCGGCCGATGCGCGGCGGAATCGTATGGTCCATGTGCGACACGCTCTCGGGTGAGACCAGCGGTACGCCATAGCGGCGCGCCCATCGAGCGAGGTCGGCGCGGAGATAGCGATACTTCGGAGGCAGCGCATGATTGGGACGTCCGGTGGTTCCGGCGTTGGCTTTGATCACCTGGTTATCGACCACGTGATAGACGACATTCGAGTGATTGCGTTCGGCGAGCGGACCGATCTGAACGCTGGCGAGGTATGAATACGGGCTGAAGAAATCGAAATAGAAATGGATCTGCGTCATGATCGTCCCCGTCGCCGCCGGCCTTCTGTCCTATGGATGCAGTGCCTTACGGGTGCACCGCGGCATTCGGATCGCGCAAATACTCCTCGAGGAAATCGATCCGGTCATTGCCCCAGAAAAGCTGATCCCCGGCGATAAAGGTCGGCACGCCGAAGACTCCGCGCGCCTGCGCCGCCTGATTCTCGCGGGCGTACTCGGCGATCGTATCAGGAGCATCGGCCCCTGCGGCCAACTCGGTGGGATCGAGGCCGGCTTTCGCCGCCACCTCCTTGAGTACCGCGTCGTTCGGTTCACGTCCTGATGCCCATAGCGAGGAGAAAGCAGCGTTCATATAGGGTTCGGCTGCGCCGCGCCGCGCGGCGCAGATGAAGCCACGGTTAAGCCGGGCGGCGGCCTTGAGATCGAAATGAGCGATGGTCTCCGGGAAGACTAGCGGGGCATTGTATCGCGATGCCCATCGAGCCAGATCAGCCTTCAGGTAGCGCAACTTTTTCGGCAGCAGATGGGGGGCCGGACGGGTATTGCCAATTGCCTCTTTGGCCGCTTCGAGCTCGATGGCGTGAAAGGCCAGCTCAGCGCCGAATTCGTTGCGCAGGCGCGCCAGCCTGAATGTGGCCAGATAGCTGTAGGGGCTCAGGAAATCAAAGTAAAAGTCGACCTTCGCCATCTTGTCCGCCAGTCCCCTCCGGTTACGAGGCAGAGACTAGCACGAAACGAACTCAAGCGGGCAGCGCACGATGCGACCGTAACTAGGCTTGGGCTTGGTTGACGCGGCCGACGATAACCTCATCGATCAGGCCGTACTCAACCGCCTGCGCCGGCGTCATGAAAGTATCGCGATCGGTATCGCGCTCGACGCGCTTTACGCTCTGGCCGGTATGATGCGCGAGGATATCGTTCAGGACTTCGCGGAGCCGGAGTGCCTCGCGGGCTTGTATGTCGATATCCGCAGCCTGGCCCTCGAAGCCGCCGGAAAGCTGATGAATCATCATACGCGCATGCGGGAGCGCATAGCGGCGCGTCTTGGCTCCGGCCGTCAGCAGCACTGCACCCATGCTCGCCGCCTGCCCGACGCAAAGCGTCGAAACCGGCGGCTTGATGAACTGCATCGTGTCATATATCGCGAGCCCGGCAGTGACCGATCCGCCCGGCGAATTGATGTACATGCTGATCTCTTTTTCGGGATCTTCCGATTCGAGAAACAGCAACTGCGCCGTTACCAGGTTGGCCAGGTCATCGCTGATCGGACCGCCCACAAAGATGATCCGGTCCTTCAGCAGCCGTGAGTAGATGTCATACGAACGCTCGCCGCGACCCGTCTGCTCGACAACGTAAGGAATCAAAACACTCATATCAATAAAATACTCCAGGCTGCGCGGTTGATCGAGGCGATCAGATAAGTTTCGAAAATCGTCCAGTTTTTAATTTTGATTTGGCCGCTTAGTAACATTTCCGTAACAAAACTTTCTTAATTTGGGGCTGCCCGTCCATTACCATGAAGGCTGCCAGATCAACGCATACCAACACGGCATATTGAGGACAGGTGCGTTTGGCGGATCTTTTCGAAGCGGCGGCGGGAACGGCGGCGCTGGAGCGACGCGAGGCGCGCCGGAAGCTCGGCTTCCGGATGCGTGGATTTGGCGATCGTTTTTTCGGGGTCCTGACGCTCGGACTCGGACTGCTGATCCTTTCGATTTTATGCGGACTCGCGCTGGCGCTGATATTAGGATCAGCGGCGTCGATCCAGAAATTCGGGCTGCGGTTCATCATCAGCACCGATTGGGATCCCGCCAATGATGTCTACGGCGCCCTGCCGTTCATCTATGGAACTGTGGTCTCGTCACTGATTGCGCTGCTTATCGCGGCGCCATTGAGCGTTGGGACGGCACTTTACCTGAGCGAGACGGCCCCCGAATGGCTTAGCCGACGGGTCGGCTTCATGGTCGAACTACTGGCTGCGATTCCGAGCGTCGTCTACGGACTGTGGGGCATCTTCGTGCTGGGTCCATGGCTGCGCGATTATGTCGAACCCGTGCTGGGCGAAGGGTTGGGCTTCTTGCCGTTGTTCACGGGTCCGCGCATCTCCGTAAGTATGCTCTGCGCAGGTGTGCTACTTGCGATCATGGTTCTACCGTACATCGCGTCGGTCTGTACCGATGTATTCAGGGCCGTGCCGCGCACGCAGCGCGAGGCCGCGCTGGCCCTGGGCGCGACACGCTGGGAGATGGTCCAAATAGCGGTTTTGCCGTACGGACGATCGGGCATAATCGGCGCGATCATCCTGGGTTTGGGACGCGCACTCGGCGAGACCATCGCGGTGGCGATGGTGATCGGCAATCGGCCGGAGATTTCGGCCTCACTATTCGCCCCTTCAGCGACGCTCGCCAGCGTCATCGCGAATGAATTCGCCGAGGCGACCTCGAGTCTATATCTGTCCTCGCTGATGGAGCTTGGCTTGGTGTTGCTCGCGGTCGGCCTGCTGCTGAACGTCGCGGCGCGAGTCCTGGTGCTCAACGCAAAACGTGGCGAAGGAGAGGCAAGGTGATCCCCTCGAACAGCGATGTCTCCCGGCAGTTCCGCCGCAAATTGAAAAGCGACCTGATGATCGGGATGACGGCGTTCGCGACGATGCTTGCGCTGGCGCCCCTTTTCCTGGTGCTCGGTTATCTCGTGAGCAAGGGTGCGAGCAGCCTGAATCTCGACTTCTTCATCCGAACGCCCAAACCGGTCGGGGAGCAGGGCGGTGGGATGGCTAATGCGATCGTCGGCACGTTCGAGCTGGTCGGGATCGCCTGCCTCGTCGGCATCCCGATCGGAATTGGCGCCGGGCTCTATCTCGCGGAGCATCCGCTGAGCACGCTGGGCCGCGCCATCCGCTTTGCCGCCGACATCACGATGGGGGTGCCGTCGATCGTGATCGGCATTTTCGCCTATGCGGTCGTGGTCAGGCCGATGCACGGGTTTTCGGCGCTGGCAGGCTCTTTCGCGCTGGCGGTCATCATGATTCCGCTGGTCACGCGCACGACCGAGGAGATGGTCAAGCTGGTGCCGCGCGAGTTGCGCGAGGCCGCGCTGGCGCTGGGCGTGCCGCGCTGGCGCACCAGCCTTTCGGTGGTGGTGCGCACCGCGATGGCGGGCATTGCGACCGGCGTGATCCTCGCCATCGCGCGCATCACGGGCGAGACCGCGCCGCTGCTGTTCACCGCCTTCGGCAATCAGTTCTGGTCGATTTCCGTGACCCATCCAATCGCGGCGCTGACCGTCCAGGTCTATGCGTTCGCGATTTCGCCGTTCGCCGACTGGCAGCGGCAGGCATGGGCCGGCGCCCTGGTGTTGACTTGTATCGTACTGACGCTCGAAATCGGCGTAAGATGGATGACGAGTGGCAGCGCGCGAGTGCCGCGCTAGTCAATTTTATGGCCGACAAACTCATCTGCCGTCATCTGAACGCCTATTACAACTATGGCCAGATCCAGGGACTGCGCAATGTCGATCTGAAGGTCGGCGCGAATCTCGTCACCGCAATCATCGGACCGTCGGGATGCGGCAAATCGACGTTGGTGCGATGCCTCAATCGGATGCATGAGGAGGTCCCGGGCGCGACTGTCGAAGGCCAGGTGCTGCTCGATGGCGAAGACATCTACGCCCCGGATATCGATCCGGCGCGCATCCGGCGCCGCATCGGGATGGTGTTTCAGAAGCCGGCGCCGTTTCCGACCATGACCATCGCCGAGAATGTCGCCGCCGGACTCAGGCTGAACAGCGCGCGGCTAAGCCGCGCGGAGCTCGATGAGATCGTCGAACGCAGCCTGAGCCACGCGGCGTTGTGGGACGAAGTGAAGGATCGCCTCGATGAACCCGGTGTCAGCCTTTCGGGAGGGCAGCAGCAGCGGCTGTGCGTGGCGCGCGCGCTTGCCGTCGAACCGGAAGTGTTGCTTATGGACGAACCGTGCTCGGCGCTCGATCCCATCTCGACCGCGCGCATCGAGGAGCTGCTGCTCGAGCTCAAGGAGAGTTATACGATCGTGATCGTCACGCACAACATGCAGCAGGCGGCGCGCACTTCCGACTACACCGCCTTCATGTACAACGGCGAGCTGGTCGAGTTCGGCGACACCCGGCAAATCTTCACCAACCCGTCGCGGCCCGAAACCGAGGATTATATTACCGGGCGCTTCGGTTAGAAGCGCCGGAGGCGGTATGAACATCACGCAACCTCAGCATACGAACCGGCAGTACGAGGAAGACCTGCGCGGCCTGCGCGCTGGCCTGATTAAGATGGGTGGGCTGGTTGAGAGCCAGATAGCCGAAGCGATCGAGGCGCTGGTCCAACGCGATTCGGCCCACGCCCGCGCCGTAATCGCGCGTGATGCCGAAGTCAATCGGATGGACATCGAGATCGACAACCGCTGCATCAACCTGCTCGCGCTGCATCAGCCGGCCGCGAGCGACCTGCGCTTCATCACGACCGGCCTCAAGATCACGACCGACCTCGAGCGCATCGGCGACAACGCGGTTAACATCTGCGAACGCGCGCTGGAACTCAACGAAGAGCCGCAGCTCAAGCCGTATATCGACATTCCACGGATGGCGTCGATCGCCCAATCTATGGTCAAGGACAGCCTTGACGCCTTCATGCGCAACGACACCAAGCTCGCGCAGCAGGTGATTGCGCGCGACGACGAAGTCGACAGACTCAACTACCAGATCTATCGCGAACTGCTGAGCTTCATGGCCGAGGACCCGCACAAAATCGGACTTGCGACCTGCGTTTTGTTCGTTTCGAAGTATCTGGAACGGATCGCAGATCACGCGACCAATATCGCCGAGATGGTGGTGTTCATGGTCGAGGGCAAGAACATCAAGCACATGGACCTCAAACACGAACAGTGATGGATCGGCAGATGAATCAACCGCAGCAGCAGGAGACGCGGGCCCCGGTCAATCATCGGATCCTGGTGGTTGAGGACGAAGGGGAAATCCGGCAGTTGATCCGCTACAACCTCGAACGCGAGGGCTTCACCGTCGAGGAGGCGGCCGACGGCGCGGCGGCCCTGGCGCGCATTCGGCGCCGCGCGCCCGACCTGATCGTGCTCGACCTGATGCTACCCGGGATGCCCGGGCTCGAGCTGTGCCGGCAGGTACGCGCTGATCCGGAAATCGCGAGTCTGCCGATCCTGGTGGTGACCGCGCGCGGTTCGGAGGTCGATCGCGTCATCGGCCTGGAGATGGGCGCCGATGACTACGTCGTCAAGCCGTTCTCGCCGCGCGAACTCGTCGCGCGCGTGCGTGCGCTGCTGCGCCGCGCGGGGCACGCGACCGAACCAACCAGCGACGGACTTTATGAGCGCGGACGTCTCCGGATCGATTTCGATACCTACCAGGTCTGGGTCGAAGGCGAGCGCAAAGCGCTGGCGCTCCGCGAGTTCGAACTGCTGCGTTTCTTCGTGCAGCATCCCATGCGTGTCTACACGCGCGAGCAGCTACTCGACATGGTTTGGGGGCGCGACACCTTCGTTGAGCCGCGCACAGTCGATGTTCACGTGCGGCGTTTGCGCCAGCATATCGAACGCGACGACGCCAATCCGCGGCTGATCCTTACCGTCCGGAGCGTCGGTTATCGTTTCGACCCGAGCGCGCTTGACTAGAACGCTAAAGCTACGCCTCGCCGCCGTCATCCTGCTTGCGATCGCTCCGCCGGCCGCCGTGCTGATAGTAGTCGCGGCGACCCAGCCCGGCTATTGGCCGTGGGTTACGATCGCGCTCGTGGCGGGGAGCGTGGGCGCGATTCTCACGGCCGGCACGATCATCGGCCTGGCGACGCGCAGCGCACAGCGGATCGGCGCAATCGCGTCGGCGCTAGCCGGCCGCCGCCCACCCGCCCATTTCACTTCGGACTCGCGCGACGCGATCGGCCGCGCGGAGCATCTGTTGCTCGAAGCTGCCGATTCGGTAATCGCTGACCTGGCCCGGCTCTCGGAGGAAGCCGACGAATTCGACGCGATCCTGCGCGGCATGAGCGAGGCGGTGGTGGTCACGGCGGCAAACGGCGCGGTGGTGCTGCTCAATGGCGCGGCGGTCAGGATGTTTGCGCTGAGCGAGGGGACCGACTACCGCGGACGCGACTTTGTCGAACTATGCCGCGATCCGCGGCTGCAGGAATTCGTCGCCCGCGCGATGAGCTCGAGCGGCGGACCGTCAGCGGCAAACGGACAGCCGATGCCGGCCGCGGAGATCACCATCCAGACCCCCGCTCCGCGGCACTTGAGCGCGAGCGCCGCTCCGCTGCATCCCGCGCGGCCTGGAGCCGCAGCCTGGGTCTTCGTCTTTTATGACATTACGCAGCTCAAGTCCTACGAGACGGTGCGATCGGATTTCATCGCAAATCTGACCCATGAATTACGCACGCCGCTGAGCGCGCTTTGCGGGTATGCGGAGACTCTGATGGGCGGCGTGGAGGATGCCGAAACGCGACAGCGCTTCCTTGGTATTATCGAACGCCAGGCGCGGCGTCTTTCGCGGCTCCTCGACGATCTCATCTCGCTGTCCG
>Ga0070737_10001331_pt1 | contig 36072 bp, 31 predicted proteins | sample Coa_R1_10_FD_66438 | JGI IMG/M metagenome (GOLD analysis project Ga0070737, IMG submission 66438) | Surface soil microbial communities from Centralia Pennsylvania, which are recovering from an underground coalmine fire - Coalmine... | ecosystem: Environmental > Terrestrial > Soil > Unclassified... | reverse complement strand
TTGCTCCCCGCATTCACCGTCTGCGCGCTCGGCGTCCCCGAAATCGTGAAGTCTTGAGAAGCGAGCAGGCCATACACGTTCACGACGTTTGAGGAAAACGTGGCTAAATATACCTTGCCGTTTGCTACCGTTGGAGGACTGTACTTCGCCCAGTAACCCACGCTGTCGCGCGTCGCGTTCATCTGGGAATCCCACAACTCGTTCGTGAGATTATTCGCGTCGAATGCGCGTAGCACGCCGTCAACAAGACCGTGGTCGTCATTACTCACACCGGTTGAAGCCCAGACAATTCCGGTGCCGGCCGTGCTCCCGTTTGCCGAGAGCGTCATCGTCGCGTCGGTTTCGCCGCTTGGGTTGAGAATCGTACTTTGAGAGATTGGATTGGTGTTGAATGCCGAACCCGAAAACTGAAACGCTTGAAGCGCATTCGGATCCGCGGGCCAAACGTAGAGGGTCGGGCCGGCACCGGTAGTTCGATTCCAGAAGACTGCTCCGGCTTTGATTTGTCCGCTGAGCGAGAACTGCTGCACTACTTGTGTATTTCCTGTCGCCTCATGACCGAGGTTGGAACTCTGTAAGACATAGAACTCTGACGTCTTCCCAGCCGTAATTAGAAGATTTGTGCCGGGAATCATCAATGGGCCCGAAGACCCGAGGTCTAAGTCATTACTTTGCAGCGTGGAATAATCATCCGGTGTGAAGTAGTCGAGCAAAGAAAGCACTCCGTTCGTGGTGCCGAGCTTGACTACGCTGTCGCCGAAGCTCGAAACTCCATCCCAGTCACCGTTTCCGGTGGCGTAGTAAAGGTTCCCGCTCGAGTCTACGACTGGCGCACGTCCGGCCATCCAGATGCCACCATTCTGGCCATTTGGTGTGGCGCACCAGATGCTGGTTTGCTGAAGCGTTTTGGCGTTATACGCCGCCACCCATCCGTGCCAGTCGTACATGTCCTCATGGGAGGCCCAAGAGAACACGACAAGCCCATTCACCAGCGCAAGACTCGACCGTTGATTCTGAATAAAGGTGTCAAGAGTCAGTGTTCCACCGGAGCTGCCTTGGCCGGTTCCGGGGACGGACCCCTGAATGACGACAGGCCCGCCAAATTTCTCAGCTCCCGTGGTGATATCAATTGCATGCAGGCGAGCAACGTAGTTCGTCGTTGTTCCCGAAACTTCCTTCGTTCTCGCCACCAGGTACATCGTGTTCGAACTCAGGTCGATTACCGGCGTGCTCTCGATACCGACGTTCCCGACAATGTTCAAGCTATTTGAACCGACGATATCCGAAATCGGTATCGCTGTTATTCCTGCGGCAGGATTCCTAAGATCGTCGCTCCAAAGTATGCCGCCATTGATCGCATTGCTGTCTGCATCGAATGCGTAAATCACGTCGTTCATTGTTACAACATAGAGGACGTTATGCGTGCCCTGACCAGGAATGGCTACATTTGGCACGTACAAGGGCTGGGCATAGACTGACCCATCCACGGCATAACTGTAGAGTTTCCCGAATTGGTTAACGTTCACATTCGACGTATTTAGGACCGTCTCGTTAAGATCCGCACCGGTCCGCGAATTGTCATAGCGCTCCATTGTGACACTTACCTGCGCCTGAGCCGGGCGAGGCGCCAGTGCGACGATGACGGCAATCACCAGTCCTAGGAAGTAACCGCAATGGAATAAATCCGCATAACGGCTATGGATGCCATAAAATCCGTGACGGAAATCAGTCATTTGCAGCGTTCCTTTGTTTCGAGCGGAAAATTAGCTAGGACACCTTACAGCTACTAAACTGACCGCGCGTTTGCCCGATCACAGCCTAGACTGTTTGCTGTTATCCCAGTGCTCAGCAGAACAAATTCGCGATAGCTTTTAGCTGGTCTCCCGAACACTAACTGCTAACTCTTGTCGCGACCAACTCCGACGATGACTCGTGGCAATCCGCCGACGTCCGATAAACTCGGAGCATGGATTCAGCGACAATCGTCCCCCGAAAACGAGAGCACGCAACATTGCGTGCAGTATTGCCAAGCCGCCTCCGGAGCTGCTCATCGGAAAGGAGCCTCTCAATGCCTACTGCTAACGATTCTGGGGCTTCGCGCTTTACGATTACGCCGCTCTTGCCATCTTCGATCAATTCACAGAAACCCGGAAGATCCGTGGCCACAATTGCTTTTCCCGAAGCCATCGCTTCCAGGCACACCATCGGTAGTCCCTCGTAGCGCGACGGGAAGACGCAGACCGCGGCCGTCTGCAGTGCTTCTGATACTTTTGCTGGAGCCAGATGGCCGCAAAAGTCCACGCTCGATCGGGCAGAGCTAGGCAGCAGATTCTCAAGATGCGATCTCATCGATTGCCCACCAGGCGCGGTCGGTGTGTCGCCGCCGGCAAATCGGAACAGCACGACCGGTCGCTTATTCAAAACCGCTGGTATAGCGCGCGCCAACAAATCAACGCCTTTGCGCCACTCCAGGCGCCCGACGAAAAGCACCTCAGGCCGATTTGAATTGCTAGGCAGATCAACGCGAGCGAATGCAGAATCACTCACGGAATTGGGGATGACCGGAAAGTCGGCAGCGGGTAGTCCCAGAGCTTGTCTTGTCTGTTCCCGTATGCCACTCGACACTGCGGTCACGGCATCAGCTGTCAGGATCGCGCGCCGCTCTAGCCAATCCCTCTGCCGCGACTTCAAAGCCTGCCACAAACTTGTGGGACGTTCGCCATTCACCGTCCGAACAATCGCAGAACAGGTATGAAGCCTTACGATCACTCTTAATTTTCTAGGCTTCATCAAAGTCAGAAAAGCTGTCAGCCCTCGCCATTCCGGAGCTTCTAATACGTCCAGATCCAACTCCGTGGCGAGATGTGCCACCTTCCTCGCGACAAACCATGCTTCGAAAGGATCAGGCAACCGAGCCGCAACGCCTCCGCGAATCCTAACAATCCGGACGGGGCCATCGAAGATCGGACCGTTTCTGGAAGCGCCGAACAGTAAGACGGTTACTGAGTGGCCGAGTCGGGCTAAGGAGTTTGCCATCTCACGCGTGTACGAGCCAATACCACCGTTGTAGGCCTCGGTTGGATACTCAGTAGTAAGGAAGCCTATTCGAAGAGGTCGCTCAGTCATGGGTTCCTAAAGTATCGAGTCTTCGAGCCAAGATGATGCACTGCTAGAGATCGGCGATCATTGCACTAAAGCGGTCCGACGCATTACCGCCACAAAGCGGGCAGAGAGCACCGCGACCTGATGTCCGGCAAATGCAATTCCGAATCCACAGCTCCCAGATAGATCAAGCGCAGGCATGATCCTCCTAGCCGCAACAAACTGATCCGAAATGGGTTAGCTGATTCCCCGTATCGACGAGTTTTGTTTTGCGGATTCGTGGGAAATCTCTTGCCTGATTCTGGCGCTGCGGTTCCACAGTTTGCCCGAGGCATGGGGTTACTGCGAGGATGGGGCCTGGCAAGCATCCGAGGAAGCGATCCACGCATAGAGCGACGGTTTGTTCACATCTCGGGGACAACTTGCCTGAAAAGACCCAGCTCCCTGATGACGCCGCTGAAGGAAAGAGCTTGCCGCCGCACCGATGGTATGAATGCTGCGATCAAATAGGTCAGCGCAAAACCCAAACCGATCACCAGAAATTCCCCGCCCATCGTGGATGGATCGAGCAAGCGCAACGCAATCTCGGAAAAAACGACGCCGCTAAGGCACAAAGCCACCGGACAAATGACTGCTCTCCCTACCCGTGCGACCGTCAGAGCTGTGCCGCGGAAAACGAACCTGAGGATCCACGGAAGCGCGGCGACGAACGCGATCGAATAGCTTAGGGCGACCCCCTTGATACCGAATGGGAGCCCAATCACAAAGCTGCCGACGATTACCGGCGAGGTCATCAGCGAAAGCTTGAGTAGCCGCTCTGACCGGCCCGTACTCAGCAGCACCCACGCGCCGGATTGAAAAACCGGCTGCGCCAGCGAGGAAATTGCCAGAAATTGAAAAACGGGTGCCGCCTCGAGCCACTTGCGGCCGAGGACCAAAGCGATCACCGGTCTCGCGGCAACGAAAAGAAATCCAAAGAGCGGAGCGCCGACCCACATAATAAGGCTGATGGTTCGAACGTAGTAGTGCGCGAAGCGTTCGGTATCGTCATGAAGCCTGCTGAAGGCCGGTATAGCGACGCCCGCCGCCGGCGCTGTGAGCTGTGACACTGGCTTCATCAAGAGATTGTAGGCTCTTGAGAACAACCCTAGAGGCGCCGCTCCCCAATACCAGCCGATTACAATGTTTGAAGCATTCCGGTTGAAATTATCAACCAGGTATGACGCTGCGACGTGACTGCCAAACGCGAGCAATGACCGAACCTGGACGCCACGTCGAGGCAGGCTCGATCGCCAGCGCACCATCATCCAGGAAAGCGCCATGATCGCGAAATTGGTGGTGAGCGGAAGAGCTACGATCGCCCAGTACCCCGCGCCGCTTATCGCCATGATGATGGAAACGAGCACGCCCAGCGCGTTGCCTGCCACATCGCGAATAGCGAGAGCTTTAAAACGCATCTGCCGTTTGAGCAGGGCGTCCGGCTGAACCCGCAAGCCGCCAATAATGAAAACGGTCGAGAGAACCAGGGTTATCGCGACAAGCCGCGGTTCGTGATAAAACCGCGCCAAAACGGGCGCTAAGCTGGCAGTGATAAGGTTCAGGCCGGCGCCAATCGCCAGATTGATCCAAAAGAGAGCGCTCACTTGATCGTGGGTCAAGTCGGGTTGCTGGATCGTCGCCTCTGAAAGTCCTAGATCAGCGAAGGCTTGCCCCAGCGCCGTGACCGCGGTGACCATGGCCACCAAGCCAAAATCCGCCGGAGTCAATAAATGCGCGAGCACCACCGTAAAAGCGGTGCTCAGAACAAACTGAGAGACTTGGGAAGCGAGCGTTAACACGCCGCCGCGGACAGACCGGCCCTTCAGGTCCGGTTTTAGGTGCTCTGTACTCAGAGCATCCAGCGTCTTTTCCGGTGCGCTCATATTGAATCGAGTATGGGTTCAGCTCCGCCCCTTCAAGGGATCCTCAAGTCACGGCGAGAAGGCGCTGAAAACCGCCGAATTGCCCTTGTTTCGACGGACAGGCGGGGGCAGACTCACAGGCAGCTCTTCGATGCTTGGGAAACGGCGAATTCCGCCGAGGGCGAATGACCGAGTAAATTTTGATACACGGCCACTGTCGCCCGGCCGACGGTATCCCAAGAATGCAGCTCCCGTGCATAGTCCTCGATGTTTGGACGATGCCGATCGAGGTCTGCATAAAGGTCACTGGCGAAATATCGCTCAATGGCAGTCATCAAGCTGTCCGGATCGTTTGCCTTGAACACAAATCCGGTTCGCCCCTCGACAATCTCGTCTTTCAGAGACCCAACGTCCGCCGCTAAGACCGGAAGGCCAAAACTGTAAGCCAGAAACAACACACCGCTCTGATAAACATGCTTGTACGGGAGAACGAGAACATCAGCAGCCCTGAAAAAATTCTCAATCTCTTCATCGGGAATGTACTTCGACCAAACAAGTATCCGGCCGGACTTGACTTCGCCCGCCACTGCTTGGCGGATTTTGCCCCAATAGTCGATTTCTTTCGGCTGGCCAGCGATGATTAGCTGGTACTCGCATCGGGCAGCTAATCTCTCCCGGAAGACTGTGACCAAGTCTTCCAAACCCTTATACGCGGCGATATTGCCAAAAAACAAAACCACCTTCTTCGCCGCGGGAATGCCGAGCGCCATCCTCGCTTCCGATCGCGAACGACCGGTATTGGGAACCGCATTGTTGATTCCGAATGGAATGACGGTAACGCGATTTTGCGGAACACGAAATTCTGCCATCAGCTCCGTTTTCATTTTTGTTGTGTGGACGAACACATGGTCAACCAACCGGTACTGGATGAGCAGCGAGAGACGGTTCAGCATGCCGTCATTGCAGTCTCGTCTGCCGGCGTTCACATTATGCGCCGTAAATACAATCCTTTTCCCGAGAGATTTGTAGTAGAGCAGCAGCAGCGTCCGATCAAAGAAATCAAATTTGTTGTGCCAGAGGATGTGAAAGAGCTTCGGCTTTGCGGTCCACGCATAACGAATCAGCTTGGCGTAATACTTCAGAACCCTCAATACTTTCTCTTTGGCGTTGGCATCCGGCCGCTGGTCACCACGCAAGTTTAGGAAGTTTACTCCTAGCCGATCACGGATTTCTGGTATATCCAAATCATTGCTGCCGATTAGGTCGAACGATACTCCCTTTGCATGAAGCTCTGTTGCCAAACCGTATGCATATGGCTTGTCACGCCCTCCGGTTAGCAGGGCCACATAAGAGCAGGAAGCTGCGCGACCCGCTGATGAACGAGCATCGATCATCAGATTGTTCCTTCCAAAATCGTTGTGAGATGGTGCTTCACTCATGCCGCGACGAGCCTCTCTTCCAAAATTTCGCAAATTGCATGGCCGATCGTGATGTGCATTTCCTGGATTCGTGCCGTCGATCGGGAGGGAACGCAGATGCATAGGTCACACGCCGTCCGCATCTGACCGCCCGATTCGCCGGTAAGCCCGATGACCGCGACGCCGCGCTGGCGAGCCTCTTCAATGGCGCGCAGAACGTTTGCGCTGTTACCGCTGGTCGAAATCGCCAGAAAAACATCCCCTTTACGGGCATGCGCGGAAAGTTCGCGGGCAAACACGAATTCATAGCCATAATCATTGCCGATTGCCGTAAGTGCGGAAGTATTGCCGTGCAACGCTAGCGCCCGAAAGGCACGCCTCTCCCGCAGGAAGCGGCCGGTAAGCTCGGCGGCAATGTGCTGCGCGTCCGCCGCCGAGCCGCCGTTGCCGGCGATGAGCAATTGCCCTCCCGAAGTCAATGAGGCATAGATCCTGTCGACGGCATCCGAAACCATCGGCGCCAGGCCGGCAAGGGATCCGGCAACCTTGAGATGGTCATCCCAAATGGCGAGAATCCGGCCCAGTTGTTGTTGCATCGCCGTTGGCATGCTTGCGTCTCCCATCTTTCAACTGCAGCGAACTTTCGCGGAACAGCGTCCAGTTTCAGAGAGCGGATTCACTTGCTTGCGGCACTGGAATGCTCGGCAGCACGGGGGTCTTGTTCGAACTCATTCGCGGCGTCTGGCGCCCGTTTGGACGCCGACTCGCGTGTCTCCCACCGATGCATCGCTTTGTCCCATTCGGCCAGCAGGCTGTCCTTGAACTTGGGCAACGCTCGCTGAGCATCTCTCGCAAACTCATTGAGGCGCTTTCGCGCGTCACCGACACGTGAACTGTCGCGACGGGAGCGCTGAGGGATTTTTGTTAATCGCCCACGTAACACCGTAACGGCCTCCGATATGCCGACTCACACGGAATCTGCGGGTCGTAATGCCTCGGTGGAGGAAGGCTGATTTAAGAATGTCCTTTTCAACAATGTTATCTCCTGTTTTCCCAACTCACCGCTGCACAACAACAATCCAACGTAAATCGCCGCGGCAGTGACGATCGAGATTGCGCCCCAAACGACACTGAAAGGCGCCTGGGCAGCGATATAGGCAGTCGGAATCACCGCGATTAATCCCGATGCATAAATGGTAAAAATCGTCCTCCACGGAAATTTCGCGTGGGTGCGACGCACCGCGAAAAAAGTTCCCCCAATAACTCCTGCAATTTGCGCCGTACAGTTTGCGGCAGCAGCTCCAAGAGCGGCGTATCTCGTAATTAACAACAAATCCAGAACAATATTCAGAACGGCTATGGCCGAGCCATATTTGGCCATAAAGCTCTGTTTCTCAGTGCCGTACAGCAGAGGTGAACCCACTACGCCCATGCTTGTTATCGTGAGTGAGGCGAGCAGCACCTCTAGGGGCAAGGCCACAGGCAAAAACGCCGATCCGTAGACAATTCGGATCAGTGGTTTTGCTAACGCGATGCCCACGAAGCAGATCGGCACAATTAGCATTTGCACGTACTTTATCGCGTTCTCGAACAGGAACCCTATCTCTCGAAAATTTTTCCGTCCATAGCTCTCCGAATACATCGGAAATAACATAGAAGAAAAAGCAGACGTCACGTCACTTAATTTCGAGACGATCGAGTAAGCCAAGGTGTAAAAACCAATCTGAGCCAGCGTAGAATACGCTTTCAGAAAGAACACCTCCGATCTTTGCCATACAATCGAGTCCAACAGCAGAATGTAAGATACCGTGAGCGAAAATTTCCAAACGCGATTCAAAGCATTGGGTGTCGTTCGTGCCGAGCTCGACGTCGTTCCGTGGGTCAACCTGAATAAATAATTATCGATATCACGATAATAGAACCAGATCGCGACCAACGGGGCTGCCAGAGAGGCGCACAACATTCCAGTTACACCCGCGCCAAGCAATGCAGCAACGCCTATCGACGCCAAGGAGACGAGAGCAACGTAGACTCCAACCCGCGCCAAGCGGTTGAACTTCTGCACTCCGGCGAGCGTTGCATTGAGACTCTGCTGGAGCGCCTGCATAAACAACAGGATTGAGGCAAGCCCGATCAGGCCGCGATAAGGCGTCTTTAGAATCATAAAACATCCCATCAATACAGAAACGGCCCCCGCCACAATCACTTGCGTTAACAGCAATCGCTTACCCACGTTTACTGCTGTATCAACATCTCCGTTTCCCAAATATTCCGATATGTATTTAGTTATTGCGCTCGGCAATCCAATATTCGCTAGTATCCCCAATGTTCCAACAATCCACATCGCATAGCCGTAAAGTCCCATGTTCGAGGGACCAAGCTCACGGGCGATGACTGCCGATGTGCACAAGGTCGCCCCTATGCTTACTGCCAGCCGAATGCCAGTGAAGAACAGGTTTCTTGCCGCCCTCGAAGCGATGTCGTCGCTCATCCTAATTCCCTAGATTCTACAGAAGCCATTCTTGGAAATAATTCGACAATCGATGTCTGCTGCAATTTTTGCCACATGGCTTCCAGCAAAACCACTCGCGACCCAACATAAAGAAACTTGGAGGATATCCTCGGTTTATCGAGTGCAGCCGCCTAAAACAAAAGTCTATCGAGATGGTGATCCAAATGAAGGCTCTACGCTTCGTTTGCTTTCTGTGGAACTGTCATCATGCATTCCGGGCCCTAAGACTGCACGCTCTGAGTGGCCCCTGTGACACCAACGATAGCTCTCAGTGATCGTGCCAATCAGACCATAAATGTTCAGCTTCCAAGCAAATCGGGCGGCAGGATCAGTGCAGGTTATCCAACGGAAACTACAAGCTATCAGCCGCCGAAATAGATGCACCGGAACACCGAAGAACGCAAACTTCGACTCCGTAACTCCATTGAGTTTGACGTCCGCAATCGCCTTTCCATACCACCAGCGTTGAAAATACCGTTTCGAAATTCGCTCCTCCTGCACCGGATGGTACACAACCGCCGCTGGCTCGTAAAAAAATCGCTCTCCACCCCGTAGCAGACGGTGCCCGAACTCCGTGTCTTCGTTGCTAAGCAAGTTCGTCCCCGACCTCCCTAGATCAGTTCGGAAATCGCCGTATTTTTCAAAGATTTTCCTTTGAAAAGCCATATTCGCCCCGAAGGGCGGTTCACTCAAAGGCCGCGATATGGAGCCACGATCGAACTCGACAAGAACACCTCGCGTGTATGGGCCAGTCGTCGGCACCCAGGCAGGGCGTGGACATCTCCACAATGGAATCACGCGCCCCGCTACGGCAGCCCACTCCCCGACTAAAAGGGGTTCTACCAATTTGCGAAGCCACGATCGCTCAACCAACACGTCGTCATCTGTGAAAGCTACAATCTCCCCGCGAGCTTCGCGAACTCCCTTATTGCGGGCGTACGATAGTCCTTGTTGTTTTTCAAAAGTGTACCGAAATCGACCCGGGAAACGCCGAGAAAAACCTCCGACAATTTCGCGCGTCTGATCTGTCGAGTTATTGTCTACAACTAAGACTTCCCACTCGGAATTCGGCAAGCTGCACGCCGCGACTGTCTCAAGCGTCGTATTCAACAGATCGCAGCGGTTATATGTACATATGATGACGGAAACCCTTACCATAATTTTCACTCCATTCCGTACCCGGCAATTAGCTGTTGACTGTAAGACTTAAGCGAACAGCCGATCCAGCGTCTCGCCGATCATGACCCAAGCGGGTCATGAGGAATGTCCAATGAATGGCTTCAGGTGCTCAAGTCGATACATCGCTTTGTCCCAAGTTCCAATCGCTCTGGCCTTTATCTCCGGAAGCATCATCTGTGCCTCTTTCGCAGTCTTCCAGCCCAGAAGCGGTACCATCCAGGCGTATTTGCGACGCAGCCGTGGCGTTGAGAGGGAGCCGTTTAGCTCAGCAGCGAGTTTCTGCAGCTCCATGACGATATCCAGTCGTTCTGGGTAGAAATGGAGAAGCCAGTTCTGCATGTATGTCAAACACGCTAGGCGGACTCTTTCGCTCTCTTCAAGGGAGCGGAGGTATGCAATGTGTAGCTTCATGGACACCAGCATTGCGGTCTTTTTCTCATTGGAACGGCCAATGTAGCTTACTCGGCCAGCAGCAGCAGTTTTCCTGTAAAATACCCTTGCCTCCGGTACAAAGCGAGTTCCCTCCGATGCCAATAAAACGCGACAGAAGTATTCTCCGTCGTCGTCACTAATTAATCGAGTATCCCACGCACCAGCCCGTTCGGCCAATTCGCGGCTTGTTAGCCAAGTCGCAGTCTGCATATGAAGGTTTTGACTCATCTTTCGCAGCAGCCATTCGACCGGGGAAAGGTCTTCCCAAAGAGGCGTCGGCACGAAACGCGCTCGTTCGGGCCGGTAATCGAAAAGAGCCCACGGTGCCGAAAGCAGGAGTCTCGGACTAGCTCCTGCGGGCAGAGCGCTAATCTGGCGTTCGATCTTATCTGTGGAGAGGAGATCATCCGCATCCAGCCATTGAATATAGTCGCCGTTGCAAACCTTTAAGGCAAAATTGCGGGTCGCTGCAGCGCCTTCGTTTTCCTTCGTCACTACGCGGACGCCTCTCGATTCAAATTGTCCTGCGACAGCGGCGGTGCGATCGGTGGAGCCGTCGTCGACGACGATGATTTCCTTGCGCGGCCAGGTCTGGGCCAAAGCGGACTGGATCGACTCGGCGATGAATTCCTGCGCGTTGTACGCGGGCATTAGAATGGAAACGAGTGGCTTCAAAACCTTCTCTCCGGATTTCGACTTAGCGAAACGAGCGCGTGACGGGACGTTCCGCCCTTGGAAAACCAGGCCCTTTATTTTCAGCTACTTCGATGCCGTTGGGGTCGATTGAGTGTTCCGCCCCTTGCGAGGACCGCAACACGAAGAAAAAGCGAAAGTGGCGTCCGGGGGGAGCGGGCTCCGGCGAGAGCCTGCTTACCATGTATACATTGGGCGTCATGATCGACTGACATGGCGGATCCACAATCCAGAATCCTTTCAGCGTGGGCGCCTTATCCTGTAACTGGCCGCCACGGGCTGCTCGACCGCAGCCTACGATACCCTCGCCGCAGAGTATCGCGATGTGCGCCGGAATCTACTGGACCAGGGGGCAGCATGCCATACTGTACTTCGGGCCAGTAGATTTTCTTTTCCTTCGCTCGCTAGCATGGGCACAGGAATAACGATGGAAACGGTTACGACAAGGACGGTCCCGTGCCAAGAACAGTGAAGTGGAGCGCCGTAATATTCCTGCTGATGATGTTGTTCGGGCCTAGGGCCCACGCGCAGAGCCTGGGAGGGGTTTTCAATGCCGCCTCGTGCCTCCAGGCTGACGTCAATGCCGTAATCAATGGCCCGCTGCACGTCGCGGTCAACGGCGATACGATTCAGATTCCAGCGGGAAACTGCACTTGGACTGCCGGTATTACCGTACCGTCCGGTATCGGCATCACCATCATCGGCGCGGGAACGCCGGACAGCAATCCAGCGGATTACACGCCCAGCTCAACCTGCCAACAGACCGCCATCACGTTGACGGGCAATTTCACGATGTTCTCGGCAACGCCTGCCTATCCTACCGCGCCGACGTTCCGCATCTCCTGTATGCAGGTCACCTGGAGTAGCGGGAGCACGGTATTCGCTCAAATACTCGGATCCTGTACGACGAGCGGCTGCCCCAGCATACGCGAGGACAACCTCACCTTTACGAACTGGATTCACAGGGCCGAAATCTACGGTTATGCGATAGAGGGCACGGGCGATGTGTTCGGCGTGATTGACCACAACATGATCGGAGACGGAACGGGCACAGGTTATCTGCAACTCGACCAAGTGAACAATGCGAGCTTTTTCTGCGTCTATAACGTGAACACCTGCGCATGGGGCGATAACTCCTGGAATCAGCCGGAGGACTACGGCTCCGCGAACTTCCTGTACATGGAGAACAACACGTTTAACAACGCATCCTGTTGCGAGGACGAAGCTCACCCAGGTGTGATACAAAACGAAGGCGGTGGCCGCGTCGTTGTGCGGTTCAATAAATTCATCAACGAGGATGCTCTCAACGGTATCGCCACTTGGCACGGGACCGAATCGAGCGGCCGTTCGCGCAGCATACGCGCTTACGAGATTTACGCAAATTCATACAGCAGCACCTCTAACGTTGCTGCCGATTCGGTAGCTCTCCTTCGTGGCGGCACGGGATTAGCGTGGGCCAATTCAGTCACCGTTGGTTCTGGCTCATGGCTAAACAACTTATTGGCCCTGCGTACCTATCGTGCGTTTGAAAAGATTGGTGGGTGGGGGCCGTGCGACGGCACAGGCACATGGGATCAGAACGACGGGGTTGTCTATTATTCCGGCACCATAGCATCGGTATCGGGAAGCGCCGGCGGATACACCATAACGGTCAGCGGGAATCCTAATTGGACGACGAACCAGTGGATTCCCACCGGAGCACCGTATTCGATACACGATGTGACGCAGAACACAGGGGCCGAGATCAATTCCAATGGCGCAAATACTCTCTACACGCTGGAAGGCGGTTGGACAACCGGCGTCGGGGCCTGGGTGCCAGCGGCAGGCGATTCGATTGAGATCACCCGCGCGACTTATTGCATCGACCAGGCAGGCGGACGCGGCGCGGGGATTCTCTACTCTGGAGACCCGGCCAGCCCTGCGTCCGCTCCCAACGAAGTGCTATCCCCAATTTACTCATGGGCCAACGACCTAGGGTCTTCTAGCGTTCCCAACGACGTCAGCACAAACACGATGCGCACAATTCGTAACCGTGATTTTTATGAGGAGAACAAGAACCAGGGAGCGCAAACCAGCCCGACCAGCCCGTTCGACGGCTCAACCACTGTCGGGATGGGTCACGGAACACTCGCTAATCGGCCATCCACATGCACCACAGGCGTCGGCTACTGGGCAACGGATCAAGGCAACTGGAATCACAGCTCGAACACCTACTCAGACGGCGCGGGGAACAGCTTCTCTCAAGGCGAACTGTACCTCTGCACCGCGACCAACACCTGGACGATGAGCTATGAGCCGTACACCTACCCGCATCCGCTGATCGCCGGCGGCGGTACCGGCGGCAGCGGCAATGCTCCGGCTGCGCCGAGCGGACTGGTAGCATCGGTCCAGTAGCGCCTGCGGCTTGCGCCGCGTCTCATGAATGGAGTGCTCATTGGGGCCCTATTATTGCGCCCACGGCAACGGGTCCATGGGCGCGAATGACGTTGAGACGCGATGGTGTGATCCGGTCTCCAGCGAATTGTGAATTGCCAGTACAACCTCCGTATTGTGCAAGCAGTATTGAGGCGAAAGCCTACAAGGCCGTCCCTCTCGCAGCGCAGTTGCGACTTCGTCCGGGCCGAGGCAAAAATCGACTCTCTTCCTCAAATGGAGGAATCGGGCCCGAAGCGCCCGCGCCAGGGCGCGGGGCGATCGCATGGCGGTTCGGTTGATACCGGTCGAAACCGACCCGCCCGGCGGCGCCACTAGCGGGTACTTCTTCCTGCGCGGCAAGGAAATTGTTTTGGGGCCGATCCGGACGTCCTGCTTTCGTGTGACGTAAACGGGGCACTTCGGCGCCCAAACGTCTTTGGTACTGAGAACTCCGAGATCGCCGAATATCCGCAAAGAGTGATCGTGGGGAGCAATCCAACTCGTCGTCAAGCGAGCGACTGGGCCTGATTTGAACTTTAAGCAAGCCACAGTCAGGTCTGGCGGGACAACGTCCAGACCTAGTTCGGTTTGCAGGCCGGGAATTTGGCGAGTGGCGAAGGCGGTCACGCTTTCGACCGGTCCGAAGTAGGCGGCTAGCCATGACACGGGGTAGCCCGCGTGCTCGATGGTACAGCCGACCTCGAATTCGTCCTTGTAGGGCCAATGCATGCCAACCTCATTGACCCACTCGCGGTATCGCGAACGGGAAATGAGACTGCCGTCCATTTCCGCATAGATCGCGTGGACGGACCCGACAACGTTTCGGCGGAGCGCCTTCCAGATCGTCTGCGCTGTTTCGGCCAAGATACGAGAGGGCGCCGATGCAATATAGAGCCGATTCGCTTCGGCGAGCTTGACCAACTGCTGCGCCTCAGCAAGGGACATGGCGAGGGGCTTTTCGGAATAAACATGCTTTCCAGCCTCCAGGCACGCCTTCGAAACGGCAAAATGACTCCGCGGATTCGTCAGGTTGATAACGAGCTCCACATTCCGGTCGTTGAGGACGTCGCTGAGGGAATCGTACTTCGGAACCGAATAGTAAGCGGCGTACGCGGCAGAACGACGGCCATCTTGGTCCATCACTCCCATAAGCTGCAATACGGGATGTCGATTGATCGTGCTGAAGTAAAATGATGCGACATTTCCGCAGCCCACAATCACAGTGCCGACTCTCTTGATTTGGCTCGTCGTCACGCTAAGCGCTCCTACGCGACAGCATTGATAGCGGTTGGATCAAATCGCCGGCAACACCGCGGCCGGCCCAGCCCATTTCGTTTGTAAGCTACTGGCGAGCGCGCATCGCAGGCCGCCGCAGGGTGACGGCCGAGTCACGCCCGGCTTGTGTTCTCCGCGGCGCTTTGCATATAACGCAACAATCCTTCCGCCGTGGGCACTCTCGGCCTCCAGCCAAGCTTGCTCTTTAGTTTTTCGTTGGTGTAGCGTGATTTCTTCCAATATGCATTCCAGCGCCTTCGATTGAAGGTTGGCGGCAATCGCCCCTTCGACCACGCCGAACATTTCTCCCACAAATAGCAGCACGTAAAGCTGGCGAGGTGCGGCACGTAAATCGACTTGAGCCCTTTTACGTGCTGTTTGTAGAGACTCAAGAATTGTCGGCTGGAGGGCAGATCATCGTCCACGACGTTGAAGATTTCACCTTCAGCTCCCTTGACAAGTCCAGCCAGAACAATCGCCTCAGCGCAATTGTCGATATAGGTAAGGGGTATGGTATTGGGGCCGCCGAGATGGAAGAAGACGCCAAACGCATTGATGCCCACGCGACTTGGTATAGTAGGCGTCCCTGGCCCGTAAACACTCCCAGGCCTGACTATGACATAAGGGGTGCCGTACGTTTTTCCGTAGTCGGTGACGATTTGCTCCTGCTTGATTTTTCCGAAGCAGTAGGCCTCCCCGCGAAGGTGAGGGCGGTCTTCGACCGGGCAAGACTCGGTTAGAAGCCGACCTTGCGGCTTATCGCAGTTTGAATAAACGGAAAACGAACTGACTAGGACGAAACGCTTGAGTTGGGCAAGCTTCCGACTCGCGTCGAGAAGATTGCGCGTGGCAACGACAGAGTTCATGTACGCGTCCGGAAAAGACTTTTCACCGATTCCCGCCGCAAGGTGATAGATCAGCGCGACATCTCGAGCCGCGGTTTCACAATCTTGTTGGGAAAGAAGATTTCCTTCCACGAGCCGAATCCTGGTTCCCGAAGGCGAGCTGCTGAGGAGCGCATCGATTCGTGCGCGCTTGCTAGTCGGCCTGACAAAACAGATCAGATTTCGGAATCCACGGTCGATCAGCCCTTGCACGACGCGAGAGCCTATGAATCCGGCGGCGCCGGTTATCAGTATCGGATCATCGGAAGATGCGATGAATGCTTTCTGTTCTTCTGGCGGCATTTGGTCTCAACTGAAGCGAAAGACAATGCTTTCGGGCTTGATCGGGCTGGACATCCTCGATAAGAGTTGGCCTACGTAGCTGAAACGACGTTTGGTACCGGGTTAGGCGCAGGTACGGTGCCGAACGGCTGGCGATCATCGACGAACAATCGGTGGACGAGTTCCAGGCTGAGCAGCTTGTGGATTTGATTGGTGAAGTTGCGATTGCCTTTCAGATGGCCCTCGACGATTGTTACTACCGCTTTTTTCTCCACGTACGGCCTGCTTAAGCTGCGGGAATCGAGCAGCATTTCCCGGACGTATTGGGCGAGATAGTCGCGATACCACAGCCGGAAATGAAAGACCTTGTGCCGGCCGAGGAAGAGCCGCTCCAGATGCAGGGCCGAGAAAAGGTGGTCCACGCGGGCGACGGATTGCGGCATGCCCACGTCGTAGGCGTATTCGGCCTTGAAGGAAAATTCGAGAATGGCGCGAGACGCGGCGCCGCGCAGACGCCCGCGCCTGCCGGCGACGCCGCGGTCGGTGGGAATCGCGAGCAAGTCCCTGTTTCCGTCCGCAACCAGGCGGAGACAAACATCGTCGCTTGCGAGCGCCGATTCCGGCGCGCGGACGGCCGCGCGAACGAGGTCGTTATCCAAGAATGGCGCGCGCATGGAAAGCTGGGTCTCTTCGAGCGCCATCACGCCATAGTGATTCCAGGGCAACTGCTTGAAAGCGGCAAAGGTGACGGGGTTGCCGCGCGAGATCTCATCAAAGGTCTGGCGCGCCCGCGCGAGATGCGGCAGAAAATCAGGGGCAAAGAGGCCGGCGGGCGGATCGACGGGCTTGAAGGTGCGGACCTTGCGGAGAATTTCTCCGCCGTAATTGCCGGTCATACGCACGGGAGCGATTTGGCGCGCTCGCTCGTTGACGTACAGGTCAGGGGCGCGGCCGACGTCGATGCAACCATCGCTGAGGTACACCGCCCGCTCCGCGTAGTAGGGGAAGCGGCGCAGGAACTCCTGGCCGGTTTTGATCTCCTCGAAGGATTGGCCGCACGCCCGGGCGACGAGGCGAGCCACGCGGACGTCGTGATTTTCGCGGTACATGCTGCCGAAGGTGTAGCAGGGCAGCGCGCCCGGCTCCGGACGGCGGCCGGCCAGAATCATGCGGGTGTCCAGGCCGCCGGTTAGCGACATGGCGACGCGTTCTGGTCCTTCGAAGTAGCGCGGCAGGTTGGCCGAGAAGGCTCGCCGAAGCTCCTGATAGAACGCTTCCGGTTCCAGCGGACCTTCGCGCTCCCACTCGCTGGGCTGGAAATAGGTTTCCTTCTTCTCAAGCGATCCATTGCGAAAGGTCCACTTCGAGCCGCCGGGAAGAAGGCTGATGCCCTGAAAAAGAGTGCGCCCCTCGAGTGTGCAGCCGCAGGAAACAAATTCTCCCATGGCGCGAGGGTCGATGGCCCTGAGCTCGGGCCTGACGGCCAGGATCGCTTTCGCTTCGGCCGCGAAGTAGAACGCGTCCGGCGATTGATGATAGTAAATCCGGTGCATGCCGTAGCGATCGTTGAAGAGCATCGCTGCGCCGGCGCGGCGGTCGATCAGAAAGCCGTGAAAGCGGCCATTGAGGACGGCGGGGAACCGGGGATCTTCTTCATAAAGATGGACCAGGTAATCGGGCCCGGCCCCGCGGACGGCGTGCCCTCGCTGCGAAAGCTGCCTGATGGCTTCCGCCTCGGAAAAGTCCTCTCCGGAGAAAACCAGGACGACATCGGCGCGTTCGTTTTGGAGCGGCATGCCGTCAGAGCGCGAGCCTTTTCTGGCGACCCAGCCGACGTAGGTGCCGGTGGATTCGTCAATCCAAGTGCCGGTTACGTAGAAATCCTCATGGCACATGGTCTCCACCATCTGGAGCAACTCGGCCTTCGCTTGCTCGCGAGGCATTCGCGTGATGAGTCCAACGATACCAGGCATTAGAAGAATGGGTTGGAGCCGGCGGGAGGAATTGAACGCTCCATCTGCCGAATACGATTCGGCTGCTCTAACATTGAGCTACACCGGCCCTGGTGTCAGGCGTGCGGTTCCACATCGACCGAATACTGAGTCCTGCATTAATAAGGGCGGGAGGAAGAATCCCGACCAAGCCCCGGTGAAGATTGAACCTGAGGCAGACCGCACCCCACGCAGTGAGAGGGATATAGTATCGCGGTACAAGAAATTCCTCGAATCCGTTTCGCAGCTTGAATTCCAAAAGTGAACTGTGGCTCTTGTTGCCGTAGCGGAAGTTCCCATAAACCAGGTATGAGATGCCCCTTGCCTCGCAGACTTCGACGGCCTTGGCGATCAACGCGTTGGCCGGCCGCTTGTCGTATTGACTGGCTTTTGGCAGAAACGTGAGGATCGAAGCGGTGCTGCCCGCATAGACGATCTTCAGGAGCCCGATTAATTCGCTCCCGGAATAGGCGCAGATAAAATCGCTGCGGTCGAGGTGAGGCATTTGATCTTTCTTGGTTTGTTCAAACGTCTTGCCGTAGTGGACGAACCGCTTGCCCTGCCGGACGGGAGAGTCGAGGTTGAGTTGTACGATATCCCGGACCAGCGCGTCATCCAAGGGCTTGACGCTCACTTCCACGCCGCGCTTCTGGGATCTCCTTACGTTCTTGCGCGAAACCTGAGGGAGGTTCTCCCACCAGTGTTTGAAGCTAGTGATGCGGATCGCAGCAACACTATCGGGTTCCATGCGGTACGTGTAGCTGGGTGATGTGGCAGGGAGCTTTTGTCCAAAGGTAAATATGTCGGCACGCAACCAAGACCGCGAATCGCGGAGGGCCTGGATCCACAACTCGGGAGTCTCTTCTTTTCTGTCGAGCCATGACTCGTCGTGAATGCGGGCAAATCGGAGCCATTGGCCCGTAGAGATGATTTTGGTCCCGTCCACGTTCAATGCCGGAACCTCCGACCACGCCCCTCCGTTACTGACTTCGACGGATTCATGGCTTACGAGATTGTCTCGTTCAGAAATAATGGTCTCGTTCACTAGCGTACTCCCCTTTTTTCGGTCAGGCGACGACGCCCCGCAAGACCTGGCAGAGCATGCGGGACAGTTGCGTTGCGAACCTTCGCGGGTGCTGCGGCTGGGAAGCGAGACTGCGGGACGGCTTTTGCCGCCGCAGCCACCGGTATCGCGGATGGCACCGCTTCCCTAGACTTGACGGAAACAGCTACAAGCAGAAACACAAGCCACATAAGACCGCCGCGGAAACCCGCTTCCGTCATGCAAAAGAAAAGCATGACGGTCCAAATGGCCAGGTTCAAGGAAGCGAAGCTGGAAAAGGGAACGAGCCGCTTGGTGATGTTCAGATAGCTGCCGATCAAGACAGCGACAATCAGCAAGACGCCGATCATGCCCAGCTGGAGGTAAATTTCCAGAAAACCGTTGTGAGCTTCGTTAATGTGCCCCTGGCCGGACATAGTCCAAAAGTATCGCAGCCGGGGACCGAGCCAGAAACTCTCATAGCCGGTGCCGATGAGCGGGTTGGTGTGCATGCCGAGAAGAAACGCCCAAATTTTCGTCCTGTCCGTCAGCGTAGGGTCTTTGCCGACAGCGGCCGCGAATTTGCCCAACATTCCGAAACCGAACGCGAGGACCACGTACGACAAGAAGGCGCCGGGAATCGCGGCCTTGAGGAAGCCGGTGTGTCGCTTGCCCCAATTGCTGTGGACGGCGAGGATGACGAGGCAGCCGATGACCATGCAAACTTTGCAGGTGGCGCTGTTGGCAGTCATCAGCAAGGAGATGGACATGGCCAGGAAAGCCAGATTCAGGAGGATGACGCGCTTGACGTGCCTATCCTTGCGCTCGGGCCATCGCGCGACAATATCCCAGAAGAAAAAGACGCCTGCTACCAGGGCGACCAATCCGAGCAAGTTCTTGCTCGACGTTACGCCAACGTACATGGGCACGCCAGTCCATTCGTCGTAGACCCTACTGATAGCGGGGAAATACTTGTCGAGGGTGATCGAGAGCGGGACGAGCAGGTAGCCGAGGCGGCGAAAGACCGTGCGCACGGCATCGACGGGATGCGGGTCCGAGAGGACCACGAACACCATGATGTAGTTGCCCAGGTCGCGGAACCATCGCTTAAAAGCAACGACGGGGAAATCCGACCAGATCACGCTGAGCAGAGCGAAGATGATGAAAGCGGTGAGGGCCGTATTGCGTTTGAAAAAGCTGCCCCACTCGAACGAGCGCGAAAGAAGGATGGCGATCGCCAAAACAATCAGAAAAAGGTCGACGCTTCGATCGAGCGGGTTTCCATCCTGGAGATTCACCGCCCACTGGCGTCCGGTGATGGCGCCGAGCCACTGCGAAGGCAGGCGCGATCCGGCGATGAACATCCAAGCAGTGGGAACCCACAATGCCGCCGAGGCTCCGCGGATCTTGGCGGGATCGAAACATAGCAGCGCCAGAAGAAGAACAAACCAAAGCGAAAGGGCTATGAGCGGCGGCATGGTTCAAGCCAACGAGATTCCTGGCTGCGCGTGCAACGGGAGAAATGGCTTCCCGCTCGACACCATTTAATTCAGCGCCTCAACGGGCTCCTCATGGACCCGCAGCCAATCTTCAAAGAGCACCAGACTGAACAGAATCTTATGATTGTCCCTCTGGCCGGAGGCGTGTTGATCGCATAGTTCCCGGACGGATGCCCAGCGAAGGTACTGATAGATTCTCGATCCGGGATCGCGGAGGGAAGCGATCTTGCCGTCAGCGGAGCTGCGGAACCAGTCGTCAACCACATTGACTGCAAACCCGCGCTTGGGGCGCTTGAGGATCGATTCTGGAAGGTATGTCCGGCAGACTTGCCGATGCAGCCACTTGCGCGCGCCCATCCTGACCTTCATATTCGCAGGCAGTCTTTCGACATATTCGACGATTTCCCTGTCCAGGAACGGCACGCGAAGTTCCAGGCTATGAGCCATCGATAATTTATCCGCGTACATCAGCAGTTCGTCAGGCAGGGTAGAGCGCATCTCCACAAATTGCAGGCCGCCCAGCTCATCCGTCTCGGACATTAACGGGACAAGATCTTCCCAGCACTTCAGCAGGGTGTCGCCAGTGTCATGCTCCAGAAGCCCGTCCTGGAATAATTCGTCAACTTGCGGGCCCGGAAGCAGAGATAAGACGTTCTGGTATCGCTCCATTCGGTCGGTAAGGCTTAGCGACCAGACTCCGCGTTTCAGGGTCTCATTTCTCGGCAATGCCACAACCGTGGAGGCGATTGGAGCACGGAGCCAGCTGGGCAGCCCGCCCCACAGCGCGCCGTAGCGGACGCCGAGGTGGCGTTTGTACCCACCAAACAATTCGTCAGGGCCTTGACCAATCAGCGCGACCTTTACGTCCCGCCGGGCTCGCTCGCATACGAAGTACATCGGAACAATCGATGAGCTGGCGATCGGTTCCTCTAACGAAGCAACGATGCGAGGCAGTTGCGCCTCAAAGAGCGATTTCGAAATCGTGATGCCGGTGTGTTTAGCACCAAGGGCTTTCGCTGTCTCAGCCGCATCCGCCAGCTCGTCTTCCGCAAAACTCGAACCGTACCCGACGGTATAGGTTGGCCACGATTCACCGTTGAGATTCATCAAAGCGAGCAAAAGACTGGAATCGACGCCTCCACTGAGCAGCAGACCTACTGGCACGTCGCTGATCAAATGCCGCCGGATGGCGGCTTTGTACAGCTCGCGCAACTGTTCCGTAGCTTCATCCGGCGATTTGGGCGGATCAAAGGGCGAAGGTTTGTATCTATACCACCGATCCACTTCGCAATGGCCATCCTCAACAACGAGCTTGGTTCCGGGCGCCAGCTTGCGAATTCCTTTGATGATCGTGTATGGCGACGGCGTATAACGATTCCGCAAAAAAAGATTCAGCGCGGTCGGATCTACTTCGGCCTTCTCTTCCATCCTGGCGCGAACCGCCCGCATTTCCGACGCGAAGCAGACGCCGTCTTCGTCGATTCGGTAGTAAATCAATTTTATGCCGAACGGATCTCTCGCCAGGACCAGCCGCCTTCGCTTTACGTCCCAGATGGCCAGGCCAAACATTCCATTCAGGCGATTGAGGACGTCATCGCCCCACTGTTTGTAACCGTGGACGATGACCTCCGTGTCTGATGCCGTTCGAAACACGTGCCCAAACGCCTGCAATTCCTTTCGGATCTCCTTGAAATTGTAGATTTCACCGTTGAAGATCACCCAGACGGACTCTTCCTGGTCTGACATCGGTTGGTGCCCGCCTGCAAGGTCAATAATCGACAACCTGCGGAACCCGAGTCCGATTGGCCCGGAGATGTAATAGCCCTCATCATCCGGTCCGCGATGGGCTATCGATTGCGCCATCGCCGCGATCGCCTTCTTCTGAACCGGCGCTTGAGTTTTAAAGTTGTATTGTCCGCAGATTCCACACATGGGAGGGACCTTAGACGGCGACTTGGGAGTTTTGCAGTGCGGGAGCGCTTCCGTTCACTTCCGGTTTTGTGGCGTTTAAACGCGAAACCAAGAAACACAAGCTTCGAAACATCTGCGATTGAGCCCAGCGATGCATGGGAACGTTGTCCCAGCCGATCAATAGCTCACGAGATCGAAACGAGCCGTCTGGCTTCCGCCAGCGTGCCAAGACGTCCTGGACGGTCACGGACAAAATCTTGTCGAGCTCTGGGAACTGACCGAGCAGCAGTGTAGCGAGATTAATGCATTCGGCGTAGTCGTACAGCTCTCTCCGATAGACCGTGAGACGCGGTCGCCGGGAGAAAGGAACCGGCAACTGGCTCTCGTCGACAAGTTTCTTCGTATAGTAATGCACGCCTCGCTCTATAGCGCGCGCGTTCTGTCGGTTTCCGGTGAGTTGGTCAATCTTTACAAGGGCCTTCAGGACAAAACACGTATGAAAATGATCGATGAAGTCCCGGATGCCGTCGATCGCGTAATACCAGGAACCGTCCTCGTTTTGCGAGGACAATACGAAGTTCAGGTTTCTCCTCGCCACCTCCAGATAACGAGGCTCGGAAAGCTCGACAGCCGCTTTGGTGAGTAGAAATGCCCGATAGGCGCTCGCGTTGATGACGCCACATGGGTCGTTCGGCGACGGTGTGTACCCGCAACTGCTTGCATCGGGTCCGGTCTGCATATCGCGGTAAGCCGTGAAAGCGTGATTTGCAATCGACTGCATGATGCGGCGCCACTTGGGATCCGAGTCGATTGCGTACACGGCCGAGAAAGCCTCGTACACGTATGGCACCGTCGTGATAAGAGGCGTACCCTCCGTGAAAGTTCCATACCGGGTCTCCCAATTAAATGGATATCCCCAGCAGTAGTCTTCGTAATTAGGGCAGCGGGTTTCCTCAAGAACGTTCAGAAAGTGAACAGCCCGACGATAGTAGCGATCATCGTCGTAGAGCTTGGCAAGAAGCGCGAAGCCCATGGCGTAATGGGCATCGGCAATCGGAAGGCGCTGTGGTTTCCAGAAGAGCGCCCGGGCCGAAGGAACAAAAGCTTCGCAGAAAACCATCGGAGCTACCGCGAGCGTGCCCAGGACCGGCTTACGATAGTACAGAGCCTTGGCCGAACGTCCGAGCGAGCTCGCAAAGAAGCTCTGATGATCGTAGGAGGTCTCTCCAAACTCAGAGAGCCATTTCGTGAAACTGGTCAAAGCGGCTTCAACTCGGCTCAGGAGTATGTCTCTCATTTGCATAATCGTCTGATTGGAAAGTTTCTTCAGATAGGCAGGCGTCGTTTTCCATCGTTACAGTTCAGTTTATCAGTTCAACTTATGACCCAGCGGATCTGCTCTTCGCCTGATCACGAATCCAACGACCCACTCGGCGACACTTTAAGGCTTTTCTCCGTAGACCACTCTGTGCCAACCCCAACGCTTCCCTATCCATTTGACCACTGGCATTGGAATAGCTCTTCCAACAAATGACCAGTGATCCACGTTAAACTCCCACACCTCTTGCCTCACGTTGTGGAAATCTTTGAACAAAAGAGCGGCCTCATGCTCGTCATATACCTTCGCGAGCGGACACAAGGGACCGTCCGTGTTGATGCTAATCCATTTTTCTTTCGAGATCTTCCTGTTCTCCCTGAAGATTTTGCGATGCCCTTCCAATTTCCATTTATCAAATCCCGTAACAGCCGCTATGAGACCCGGCATGAAACCTGGCAAAAGAAGCCATCGAAATAACTTTCGCAGGAACATTATTTCTACGTAATAGTTGACGGAGCTTTTATTGTACAGCATTACTGTAAACGTTCCGCCCTTTTTGAGAACCCGATGCATTTCTTGCACGATTTTTTCTGTTTTGGGCGAATGATGAATCACGCCAAAGCTATATACGTGATCAAACGTAGCGTCATTAAACGGTAAGCCCTCTTCCGCGTTGGCCACTTTAAGTCGCCCCTCAACCCCGAACAAGCGAAAGCGTTCTTGGGCGAGCTCAATCGACTTAGGGGTCAAATCGACACCGGTGTAATTCGCGCCGTGCTTTGCGAATTCCAAACCATCGGTCGCTATCCCGCACCCGATTTCAAGCACCTCTTTTCCTCGGTATGACTCAAACTTGGCAACCGTCGGCACGTGCCACTCGCGACCCTGATAGCGCCTACTAGAGATTTCCTCAAAATACTGGCGCCTATCATCTGAGTTAGACAGCCATGTCTGGCATGGATTTGAGTTCCAAAAATTTCGCACATCGTCGATCGTTGGAGTCATCATTCTCCACCCTTTTGTCTCTCGCTGACTGCTTTCACGTAAGTAATCAACGTCGTGTGTTATTCTGCGGGCAAATACGTCGTAGGCTTCTTCAGTCTGATTAGCGTACCCAGAATCATCCGCAGCTTCTTCATTTGCTCTTTTCTGTGAAACCGCATCAGGTCGCGGGACACCGGTCGCTTCACCCGCGTTAGTGCAGCCCAGCAATAGCCGGACAAGAGGGCTAGACCGCCGACTACTCTCGGCTTCTTGGACATTCGATAGCTCACGCGGAAAAATTCCCAGATAGGCGAGCCTCCTAAGAAGTAATCCTTTTTTCCATAATCGAACGCTGCACCGATTGCACTTCGCTCAGCGGTGCCCATCGTTCGGTAATGGTGGAAGCGCCTGTCTGGGTAATTCCGTGTTTTCCATCCTTTCATTCGCGCCGTCGTCACAGCAATCCAATCAATTCCGCCACCCGGATTGGGCTGATAGCCGCCAATATCCAAAAAGCATTGATAGCGAAAAAGCTGACAAGCTCCGTGGACCGAGGCTTGGCCCTCGAAGCTATCTCGCGTAGAGTCCCAGTCTGGTTGAGTGTAAGCGGTTCCCGCAACACCGAGACCTTGATCCTTGGCGAATTGGTTAATCAAGAATTCGAAATGGTCCGCCCCAAACGAGATGTCTGCGTCCAGATTCCCAATCAGATCGAAAGTGAGATCTCGAACGAAATTAAATCCCTCGTTGAAGGCGTAAACTTTTCCAGCAAAGTTCCGGTCCTTGCGCTGCGGCCGACGAACTAGTTGAATCCAGGGATACCGTTTGGCGTAACTATCAACGATTGCTGCGGTGCGATCGGTTGAGCCATCGTCTACAATTACCCATTTGATGGGCAGCACGGTCTGACGAATCATAGACTCAATCGTCGTCTGGATGAACGCCTCTTCATTACGACAAGGCGTGATCAGCACATATGTTGGCAGCGCGGGTTTCATGGGGCGTTCCATTGCGTTGGAGGCCGACTGGTCGGCAGCTTGAATTTCCGTCATGTTTCAATCTCCCGTGTGCACCGAGCTTTGGGCGTAGATCTCGTGGCGGTGAAGGGATAGCTCCTTGTCGTAGGCGTCTTCAGGCTCGTAGACGACCACATGGCTGCCGCGGTTTGAGAAGCTGAACGGGACGCACAGCAGATTTTTGAGCCGAGTGCGAAGCGCTTCGCGGCGCTCCGGCGGCACAAAAAAGAGCATAAAACCGCCGCCACCGGCTCCGAGCAGCTTCCCGCCGATTGCGCCGGCGCTCCGGCCGGCTTCATAGATCTCGTCGAGATGCGTATTGGTGATGTTCCCGGTAAGAGATCTCTTCAACTGCCACGATTCGTGCAGCAGTTGACCGAACTCATCGAATGAGCCATTTGGATTCGTCAAGATCGCCTCGGCTTCGTTGACCATCTGGTGCATGGTTTGGAGTTCCCGCTTTCGCTGATGCGTCACACGAATTTGCTCCTTGGCGATTTCTGAAGCAATCCGCGAAAAACCCGTGAAAAACAGCGCACAGTGGCTTTGCAGCAGCGCCAACCGCTCGGGCGAGGTGATAACCTGGCGGACTTCAAAGCTGCCGTCCATGTGGAAGTCGATGCGATTAAAGCCGCCGTACGCCGCGCTAATCTGATCTTGCGAACCCACCGCTTCGCGGAGTAATTCCTGTTCCACATGGATCGCGTCAGTGGCAAGCGCATGCTTGCTGCGCATTTGGTCGTTCATCCCGTACAACGCCAGTAGGAGGCCCACGGTAAATGCGGAACTGGTGCCCAAGCCCGTTCGTGCGGGGAGATCGGCGACGTGATGAACCTCTACCCCTTCCTCAATGCCCAGAAATCGGAGACAGCCCCGCACCGACGGATGCTCGATGGCGGAATTGTCGTTGACGTTTTCGACCTTCGAATACGAAATACGGCTGTGATACTCGAAAAATGGGGGCAGGCGCCGGCAAGTGATATAACAACTTTTGTCGATGGTCGTGGAGAGCACGGATCCGCCGTAGTTTCGATACCACACCGGATAATCGGTGCCGCCGCCGAAGAATGAAATTCGAAGGGGTGTGCGTGTAATGATCATTTGGTTTCACCTGCCCGCAAACTTGCTGTTTTAAGGACCATCACCTATTGGCCGGAGTCGCAGTTCCCATAGGGCTATGCGCAGCTTCTGTCGTCGAACTCGCTTCGAGCGCTCCGTCCGGTTTCTGCAACCCAAGAATGCATCGCACGAGATCCAGCAGCGAATTCGCCATAAGGTCCGCGCCGTACGTGTCCTGATTTCGATCCATCTCGGCGCCATCCGCCAAAAGAAGGGCCGTCCTGCATCCCGCTCTCTTGCCGGCCTCAATATCCGCCTGGGAATCACCTACCATCCACGAATTCATTAGTTGAAGATCGTGGTCATTCGCTGCGTTGAGGAGCATCCCGGGTGCCGGCTTGCGGCAGCGGCAATGAAGGTCCACTTCGTGGGGGCAAAAGTAGATCCCGTCAATCACGGCGCCGCGTTCCGCAAGAAACTCGAACATTCGTCGATGCAAAGATTCCAGATCGGCAGCCGTGATCAGCCCTTTCGCTACGCATCTCTGATTCGTAACCACAATGACGCGAATCCCGGCCTTATTAATTTCGGAGATGGCCTCCACAATCCCGTCGAGAAACCTAAAATCCTCCCACCGGACGACATAATCACCATCCGGGGCCTTTTTGTTGATCACTCCGTCTCGATCGAGGAAAATCGCTCGGTTCACAGTGGCTTTCCCGTTTTTGATTCCAGTCGAAGCCATCTCGCAAAAGACCGCGAGAACGTCACAGGACTTTCCGCCAGTACTCCAACATCGAGGCCAACGTTTGCTCGAGGGAATTCAAGGGTTTCCAGCCCGTGTCCGTGCGGAACTTGCGCGTGCTGCCGAAGATGATTTTTTCGTCGGATGGGCGCATGAGGCGGGAAACCGGACGAATTTCCGCTCGCACGCCCGCTAGACGAATGGCTGTGCGCAAGATCTGATCGATCTGGTGTGTACGAGGCGCACAGAGATTGTACGTTTCGCCTGGTTTACCTTTCGTCGCCGCGAGATAAAATCCGCGCACGGCGTCGCGCACGTCCAGGAAGGCGCGCCTCGGGGTCAAGTTCCCAACCTCGATCACAGGTTGCTGCAGGCCCTTCTGAATGCGAATGATCTGACGCACAAAGTCCGACGGAGCATCATTCGTTTTGCCGGGGCCCGTCGTATTGAAGAGCCTGATGTTCACCGTCGGAATTTGGTAGTCAAGGAAGTACTCGCGCGCCAGTAGGTCATGGCAGACCTTGCTGATGCCATAGGGATGCAACGGCCGAAGGGGCTGCTCCTCTTTCACCGGGATCGCCGACGCCGGCACATTTCCGTACTCGGCGCTCGAGCAAGCCGAGACAACCACGGGATGTCGCTGCAAGTGGCGTGCAGCCTCGAACAGATATAGCGAGCCCATGATGTTTGATTCAAAAGTGGTGACGGGGTCCGACCAGGACAGAGTAGGGAGGCTTTGCGCGCCAAAATGAAAAACGTGTGATGGCTGAAATCGGCTTAGAATTTGCGTGACTCGCTGGCCATTCCGCAGGTCGCACTGGATGAACTGAACATTCGGGCAGGTCGGCAAGGCCAGTACGTTCTCCAGCAAATAGGTTCCTACCACGTTCCAGCCCTTCGCCTGAAGATACCGGACCATGTGGCTCCCAATAAATCCTTCCGCCCCCGTGACGAGCGCAACCCTCTCCGTTGCGATTCCCTTTTTGCTTCGCGCGGATCTTCGTTCCAATTCTCGAGACGAATGGCGAGCATTTGCGCCGATTCGCAAACGCGGAGTCAACCGGCTCGATTTATTCTTTCCGGGGATGCTCATTGCTTGTGAATGAACGAACGGATCGCCGCTATAAGCTCTGGCGAAGCAGTACTCGCGATCCGGCTCGGGACGGAATGCGCCTCGGCACGCTCAAGCTTCACGATAAGGTCTTGCTCGTCCCTCGCTTCGATAATGCCTTGTTTCTGTCCGAAGTGCCTCGCGGTTGCAACCTGGTGATCGTTCCGATGCTCCCCGAGACGAGCCCACTTCGGCATGATGATGATCGGCGTGCCGATCTCCAGGGCGGTGATGATCGACCCCATGCCGGCGTGAGAAACCACCAGGCGAGCGGTGCGAACGCGGTCGCGAAACTCCGACGGACTTAGAAATCGGACGGCCTCGATATGTCGCGGTTCGTAGCGCGACTTTCCGATCTGGGCAAAGATATCGGATCTCCTTCGCGAGGCAGCCCATTCGTCCACCGCGCGGATGAGTCGATCGAATGGATCGGCCGAACCGACAGTGACGAATATCACAGGACGGCTCCCTTGAACTGCGGCCCGCCCTCTTTCGCGAGATGCGGCCACTGCGTCAGCCACAAATCCGCGCAACCACCGGCCAGCGCGCCGGACATCGAAAGCTGTTCGGCGTTTGCAATACTGTCCACCCACACCGATCTCGCTCCGAAGAGCTTTCCGAGACGAATCGCGAGATAGCCGGGAGCGGCGCCCGTCGAGATAATCACCTCTGGCCGTTCTTTCCAAAGAATCCACAATATCCGGGCGGCAGATCGCAGCAATCGCAGCTTCGTGTGGCGTGTAGCATCGATCACCGTGTAGAACGGCTTCCCTTGGACGTCCGCTCGATAGGAGGGATGGACGGTGACAAATACCACGTCACAATCGGCAAAGGCTGGAGCAAGCCGGAGAAGCTGCACCCAGTGGCCCCCTCCGGATGACACCGCTAGGAGTTTTTTGCGTTTCGAGTTCATTTCGTATCGCTCTGCTGGAGCGCTGCGTCAGCAGTAGGCATCTGGCCAATCACCAAAGGCGTAAAGAAACCACGCCAGTTCGTGCGGCTGACAATCAAACTCCGGGCAGAGGCCAAAGCGGGATTCGCGATCTTCGCGGCCCGTGAATAGGTTGGTCGCAGCCCTCCAAGTCTTGCAAAGACCAGTTCGGTCGACCGCTCTCCAGACCGCATTGGCGCGCTCGTCGCGCATTTGGATACCCAGTTCATTTTCCTCAATCCACTGCAACCCCTTGCATATCCAGGGGGTGAAGTCGCATTGCGCTGCGGCTCCCAGAGCGAGCAAGGCCATCGGACCGGTGCCGTATTGATGCACCGATAGAACCGGAAAGCGATCAACAATCGCGCCGTTCGATGAGTTGTAGCGCCACCACCATTGGCCGAGCCGCCCCTGCTTTTCGCACAGTGCCACGGCGCAATCCATCGCACTGTGCATGGCGCGATAATCCCCGTAAGCCACCGAATATTTGGTGAGGGAATAAATGGCAAACACTTGGTCGTCAAAAGTTCCGATCTCGCCGGAGATTCGGCCGCGCAAGCTGCCGTTTTTTGAACGACGGCCGAACAGCCCCTCTTCGCCCTGGTTTTGGCGGAGCCTGTTGTACGTCTCCACAGCAAGGTCTCTTGTATCGAGAAGAGTTTCGGGACACGCAATGCCTTCAGACGCCAGCCCTGCCAGAAACCACGAGAGCGGCACCGTATCACACCGTCGAGCGTCACCGAACTGCGCAAGACACGCTGGCAGATTCCATCGACGGAAAAAGTCGTTGAATCGATACGGCTCGATGATGGCACACGCCCAAAGCGCTAAACCAACATCGGCAATGGACGACATCCAGCTCGTGTTCGATAGCAGCGCGTCGAAAATCCTCTCCACGTGAACGGATACATGCATGCCGCCGCGCTCAAGCTGGCGCAGGCCCATCAGAGCGCTGAGTGCAGACCGCGGACTTCCAGCCGCGGATCGAATGGCGGTCTTATTCGACTGCGCGAAGGTCGGATTCGCTGCCGACTCGAACATCGAAAGCAAGCCGCGCGTAGCGATTGGCTTGAGCGAATTTACGATTCGCCGAATCTCGAGCGTTTCTTCCGTTTGATTGATGCCAATCACGGTCAGCAGAAGCAGATCGTCAGGATTGAACGGGAAAGCGGTAGTTAATGGATCCGGAGTCGCGCGCGATAACGAATCTTACTCTTCGGCTGGCTAGTAGGCGTCGTTGCCGAAAGCGACTGCTCGTGGGGTCGCTAGGAGTATGCGGAGGTCCAGCCACAGCGACCAGCCGCGGGCGTACTGAAGATCAAGTCGAACCATGTCGTCAAAGCAAACGCGGCTGCGCCCGGACACCTGCCACAGCCCCGTGATCCCCGGCTTTACTTCAAGAATGCGGCGGCGGTGCCAAACATCGTATTCTCTGACTTCGTAAGCAATCGGCGGCCTCGGGCCTACCAAGGACATCTCGCCCTTAAGAACGTTAAAAAACTGGGGCAGCTCGTCAAGGCTGGTGCGACGGATAAGCCGGCCAATAAACGTCACGCGAGGATCACGCGTCATCTTGTAAACCCGCGTGCCGTCCTCCGCCGTAATTCCGGGAGACGTGCCCTTGATAACCTGCGTGATGAATTCTTGATGAATTTTTGGGCTGCTGTCGGGTTTCATCGAGCGGAATTTCAAGCAGGTGAAGGTCTTGCCGAATTGTCCCAAGCGCTCTTGTTTAAAGAGAATCGGTCCTTTGGAGGTTGCCTTGATAGCGATCGCAATGAGCAAAAAAAGCGGGGAAAGCAAAATAATCGCTGCCAAGCTGCCCACGATGTCCATCACCCGCTTTAGTACGAAAGGCACTTTCCTTGAATCGTGCGAGTCAATTAGATCCGGATAGAAGATCGAATCGACCACAATACCATCGCCACCGGAATCTCCGCCGAACATATGGATCGATACCCGGACACGCTGGAGTTCCTCGGCGTTCAGCTGCGCTGCTAGATTTGCATGTGCTTTTTGCTGAAGGCTGCGAACCGCATCCGCATCGTCAGCCGCCCCGAGCTCCGTGAAAATAATTCCAAGAATCGCGCGTTCTTTGTACCAGCCCGCCGGATCCGTTTCTCGCCGCGAGGCATCGGCAGCTCGAATCACGGCTGCCAGCAACTCGGACTTCCTCTGTGTCTTGCTGAGTGCCTCCTCGGCGTCGATCAGCAATAGAAGGAATTTTTTGCGCGAGCGTTCAGAACGCTTTCTCTCAAGACAAAGAATTCCGAGAAACAGATCTTCGGGAAGCGTCCTCTGCATCAGATCCGAGGGCCTGAACGGCACCGCGCGAGCCGAACTGAGGATGCGCGTGCCATTCCGCGAGACGTCTTTTTTTGCGGTTAGCAATGCGGGTTTATTGGTCATTTGAACTTAACTTATGGAGTCCAACGGTGTCGAAACGCTTGGCACGGTCCCTATCGAGTAACCGTGCAGGCTACCGCCACTACACTCCCAACTGCCGCCTGCGGGGCTCTAGAGTGCAATTCACCTACCAGCATCGCCCGCGCCGAAACGGGCGCAGCTCCTTGTATCGACGACGGTAAATTCCGTGTTTCGTTGGACATCCGGAATTTGGCCGGTGGCACATTACGGCACAAGAGCCGAAGCCGGCCACCGCCGTGAAAAGAACTTGCCATATGTTGAAAACGCATTCCTAATACCCGATTACGGCAAATCGAGCTTTCCCTTATGCGCTCGCCGATACCCGCAGATTTTTCAAGTTGAAGATATCGAAAACTGCGCGCGGAGTGGTGCGGCCCGAACTGGGAGCTCCGGAACGTCCAAACTGCTCAGCCGATGTGTTTGTATAAAAGCCGTCCGCATGTCGGGAGTAAAAACGCGGGCGCGAGCGAGCAAAGATGCTTAATCGCAACGCGTTTCATGCCACTGGCCGGATCGAACGAGTGGACCGCGTTCCCGTGGGATGCGAGACGGAAATATTGCAGCGTCGAGCAAGTTGCTCCCCACCGGCTCTTAAAGGTGATGAGGCCTGGCTGGTTCGTATCGGAGCGCCCGAAATCCAGAACGCCGAGACCGTCACGTTTGGCATCTTGGATAGCACGCCAGTACAACAAATGCATTCCGCCGAGATTGTGGAAACGGGCGTCGGACCCGCCATACTTGTAGAAAAGCGCATTTTTGTGGCGGATCGTCAGCATTCCAGCCACCGCCCGTTGCCCCTTGAATGCGACGCGGATTTTCAATGCGCCCCCGAAATTTTCGATCAAATTGCAGAACCAAATTCGAGGCTGCGGCGGAACGCAGTGTCGTTTGCGAGTAATGGTGAGCAAACCATAAAACGCATCCAAGAGCTCCTCGTCCGAACCCTCCCGATAGGTGAGCCGCTCGCGCTCAGCGCGCAGGATTTTTCTTTGAATTGAGCTTTGGTGAAAATTTCGAAATAGGACGTCAAGATCGGGGCGAAGATCTAAACGGTGGAAAGTGTACGTCGAGCTGACGACCCAGTCGGAGCTCGGCATATCCGCCGAATCGGTCGGCCGAACTTCGATGTACCGAAAGCGATCAGTTGATAATCGGCTCCGCAGAATCGAAAGCATCTCCTGGGATTGGCTCGGTTGGTCGAGCAGGACTGCGCAATGGTCAGAAAACGGAAGAGAAACCAATCGACGGCCGGTTAGCCAGCTGTTCACTTCGCAGAAAAGAGCGGCACCGTCAAGTTTGCCGCCCGTAGCTGCCCACGTAAACGCGATCGGTTGGTATCCATACGTTTGCCTTAGCGCACGTAGCCATGGAACCGAGTGGAAGATTGAGGCGCGGCTGTGCCGGCTGACGAGCTCTGGCCATCGCTGATCGCTCAGCGGATCGATTTGGTAGAGGCCCTTCACGCCGCTTACCGCACCGGAATAGTCGGCGGACGCGGCGACGGGGTTGGCAAGAGCAGTGGTCAGGTGCATGGTCCGGATTGAGCGCCCAGATGTCCTTCCGTTCGGAATCTGCGTCCTAAACCGCCATTTGCCAGGCGCGTGCCTTCTGGAATACGTGTTGTGAGGCCGCCGGGCGCACGGCTTTGACGAGGGCCGAATCGATTTCGACGGCAACCGACCGCTGCAGAAGTGTGACGGATACGACCAGGCGGTGAGTTCCTCTGAGCTCGACCAATAGCCCTTCAAGCCCGCGCAATGGGCCGGAATCGATTTGCACGCGAGAACCGACGTGAAGGTAGGGCCACGGTTGCCGCGGGAGCCCGGAGGCGATAAGGCTCTTGACAGCGTCGATTTCCGCCTCATCCACGGGAATCGGCGCATGGTTAAAACCGACGATCTGAATGACTCCTGGGGTCGCTAGAACGGGAAGCCGATTGTTTAGGTCGAGACGGCAGAAAAGATAGCCTGGGAAAAGCGGCTCTTCCACTAGCTTGATCCGGTCAGACCAGCGCTTTCGGAGTTGATACACTGGCACGAACGGATCGTAACCCCTGCCCCTGAGAAACCTAGCAACGCCAAGTTCATGACGTGCCCGGACTTGTACGGCAAACCATGGCGAAGCAGGCTTGCCTTCGCTGCCAGAATTACCGGTCAATTCATCAAGAGATCGCACTGGGCCCCTTTCGGATAGGCTACCGCCACAAAAGTCCCTTGGCGGATTCCAAGCAGTGTTAGGGCACACGAGGTTCCAGCACGTCGTTTTGGACCTTACTCGCAAGTTTTTACAAATAAGCAACTTGCCTTTGAAAACTGCTGATGATAAGCAGGTCACGCCCGGGTCAGGGAAGGCAGCTACCCTCAAGTGGTAATTTGTTGCTATGGATGGGGGCTCGGGATTCTCCTCTCTATAGAGCGGCCGACCCGGTGATCCCGGGAGCCTTACGAGATCACGATCCTGGAATTTGCGGAGCGGGTGCGCAAGCTGGTGGGAGCGGCGGTGCCGATCGTCTTCCGTCCACTGCCGCAGGATGATCCCAAGCAGCGCTGCCCGGACATCACCAAGGCGCGGCGCATCCTGCACTGGGAACCGAAGGTGAATCTCGAAGAGGGGTTGCAGCGGACCTACGACTTTTTCCGCCAGCAGATTGCCGCAGCCCGCACTGAAGCGTAATTCCTGAAACGTAGCCGCTCAGGCGATCTGCGGTTCCGCCACCACGTCCGGCCGCCCGAACGACCGGTATTCGAATCCGCGCGCCCGCATTTCGCCCGGCGAAAGCAGGTTGCGCGCGTCCAGCACCAGCGGCCGCAGCATCCGCGCGCGCATCTTCTCCCAATCGAGCGCCCGAAATTCCGGCCATTCCGTGGCGATCACCAGCGCTTCGGCTCCTTGGGCCGCGTCGTATGCCGATGGCGCGTACGCCACTTCCGGCAGGATCGCCCGCGCCTTCTCCATCGCCTGCGGATCGTAGGCGCGCACGTCGGCGCCTTCCTCCAGCAGCCGGCGGATCAGGTCGATCGCCGGCGCGAAGCGTACATCGTCGGTATTCGGCTTGAACGCCAGTCCCAGCACGCCCACCGGCTTGTCGCGCACCACCCACAGCGCCTCGCGAACCTTGTCGAAGAAGCGGTCGATGCGCTGCTTGTTGATCTTCTCCGCCGCTTTCAGCATCGAGAAATCCACGCCGCAGCGCTCCGCCAGGCGTACAAACGCCTGCAAGTCCTTGGGCAGGCAGAATCCGCCGAATCCCAGCCCGGCATTGAGGAAACTCGGCCCGATGCGCGGGTCCATGCCCATCGCGCGGGTCACCTCCCCAATGTCCGCGCCCAGCCGCTCGGCCAGATCCGAGACCATGTTGGCGTAGGAAACCTTCAGCGCCAGAAACGAATTGGAAGCATGCTTGATCAGCTCGGCGCTGTTGATGGTGGTCACCAGCCACTGCGGCGCCGGCCCCTCCGGACATGCGCCGGCATGCACCGGGCAGTTGAATTGCCGCTCCAGCACCGGACGATAGATGTCGTGCAGTTGCCGCTCGGCGGTTTCATCCTCCACGCCCACCACCACGCGGTCCGGATGCAGAAAATCCTCCACCGCCGTGCCTTCCCGCAGAAACTCGGGATTCGAGGCCACCCGCAGCGTCACGCCCGGCCGGCGCGTGTACACCGAAAGCGCGCGCTTCAGTTCCTGCCCGGTGCGCGCCGGGACGGTGCTCTTCTCGATCACCAGCTTCGGGGAAGTCGCTTCGGAGGCCACCATGCGCGCCACGTTGTCGATGGCGCTCAGGTCGGCGTCGCCATTGGGCAGCGGCGGCGTCCCCACGCAGATGAAAATGGCATCCCCGGCCGGAACGGCATCGGCGGGATTGGCGCAAAAGCGCAGGCGGTTCTCTTTACGCGCCTTGGCAATCACCTGGTCGAGACCCGGCTCGTAGATCGGCACGCCGCC
>Ga0070737_10001327_pt1 | contig 36207 bp, 34 predicted proteins | sample Coa_R1_10_FD_66438 | JGI IMG/M metagenome (GOLD analysis project Ga0070737, IMG submission 66438) | Surface soil microbial communities from Centralia Pennsylvania, which are recovering from an underground coalmine fire - Coalmine... | ecosystem: Environmental > Terrestrial > Soil > Unclassified... | reverse complement strand
TCGGCCTGGGTTGGCCGGATCAACACCGGCTGTACCCAAAAGGCATCTACGGTCCACTTGCGCCCCAGCCAGAAGGCGCGGACGCCCTGGAACGTACGGCGGACGTTGCTCCAATCAGATGGCGACACCAGGCGCTGCGAGCCGAAATATAGCTCTTGTCGGCCAATGCGGGCATAGGCCGGCTGTTGGGCGAGAGAGAACAGCTTGGCATCGGCGAACAGATTCAGGAAATCGGCGCGGTCGAGGTCGGTTGACAACGGGAACTTGGTATCGAAGACGCGGGCATCACTCATCTCGACGTAGGCGCGGAGCCAATCGCGATACCACACATCGGCATAGACGCGCGAACGATACCAGAAGTCGGTGTTGACCTGGCCGGTGATCCGTTGGTAGCCGCCGTTCTCGTCCATGAAGCGCAGCCGCTCTTCACCGCCAAAGGAGAGCAGCCAGGCGTCGGTGGGATGAATGCGTTTGAGGAGCGTGAAAAGGTCTACTTCGCCGAATCGTGGATTTTCCAGATAGCGATAGTCGGCATCATAGAAAGAATAACCGTCACCGGACACGGGCGGATAGGGCAGTCGCGGCAGCGTGGGACTTGGCTCGTCCAGAAGCAGAAACAACAGCGAATAATAGCCCGGCTTGTCCGGGGCGATGACGAAGTAGCCGACGCGATCCGGCCGCCGCAGCGGCGGTACGTGCGACCAAAAATCCGCCGTCGTGTCTTGGGGCTGCTGAGCTACTCTCGTTCCGGCGTTCCGTATGGGGGCGTTCCTTCTTGTTCCCGCATTCCGGGCGGGAACCGGAGGGGCGAGGGGTTGCGGGGAAATGCGGGGCGTGTCCTTGGTGGTCGCGTCTGAGTCAGCGGCAAGCTGCTTCTCGGGTTCGGGTTGCCCCCAGGCAGCGTTGCTGGCCGTCAAGACAAGTACCAACACGCAGATGAGAGCCGGCTTCTCCAGAGAGCCGTTGACGCGCCCCATTTCACCCCCGACCGGCGAAAACATCCGCCGGGGACGGATCAAGGCGCGCGACCCCTACCGCCTCACCGGCTCGGTAGGAGTCATCAGCCCTGCATTGCGGGGCGGTTATGGGGGGACTCCATCCCCTCTTTTATCCATCTCATCTTCTATCGGCGCAAGGCAGCGGAAACTTAAGGCGAACGGTTAGCTGACGCTAGCCGTTGGGTACCCTTCTGGATTTTGGCGAGCAGGGTTGCGTTTTAACGAGTGGGGTTTGCGTTAGCACCCCGAGCAGGTTTTCCCACACTCTCTCCTCCACCAGAGGAGGGAAAAGCCCCCTGGTACGTAAGCCCTCCTACACGCCCCACTACAAGAGAGATACTCCCAGCCGTTGGCCCTTGGCAGACATATCCTGGACAGGTGAACACTCATGAAAAAGTGCTTTTTTGGCAAGAAGCGTCTTGTGAAATAGAATAATTCTTTAGTGCAGTCAAATCGTGTCTCCGCGGAGATGCGAACGGGGGACCCATCAGGCCGGTGAGAGTCGGTCTCTTGGGGCGAAGATCCATACGGATCGGGATACTTTCGCGTCCTAGCCCGTCAGCTAACCCCGTAGGCCGGCCCGGATGCGTTGTCTGGGCCAACGTGAAAGGGCACAACCGTCTCGCTCTCAAGACGCATAAGCCCCCATTTTAGCGTGGCCGAAGTGCCACAGGTGTCACCATGTCTGCTCTGCTTTTGTTCGCGGACGGCAGTGAAGGTGCGTTCCTTCCTTCCTGGTTGGAGCATGCATTCGTTGCGTTCTGGCCGTCGTCCTTGCTGGGGCAAGTCTTGATCATGCTAGTGCTTGCCTTGGTGGTCTTGGCGTTGTTCGCCTGGCTGACGACGCGCTACGTGCCCAACCAGAAAATCGGCGTTGTCGAGAAACTGTGGTCACTGCGCGGCTCCGTGCCGGAAGGCCGCATCATTGCCCTGGACGGCGAGGCCGGCTTTCAGGCCGACGTATTGCGCGGGGGACTGCATTTCGGACTTTGGAGATGGCAATATCGCGTCCACAAAGTCCCTCTGGTCACCATCCCACAAGGCAAGATCGGCTACGTTTACGCGCGCGACGGCGAGCCGCTGCCGCCTAATCAGACTCTGGGCCGCGTTGTGGAGTGCAACCATTTTCAGGACGCGCGGGCCTTCTTGGGTGACGCGAGCGACAACAACGGAGTGAGCGTGCGTGGCCAGCGTGGCCGACAGCGCGCCATCCTGCGCGAGGGTGTCTACGCCATCAATCCGGCGCTGTTCGTGGTCATCACCGAGGATGCGGTCTATCGCTTACGCAGCCTGCTCGATTTCCAAGAAAACGCCAAGTTTGCCGCCTGGCATCAGCAACTCAAGCAGATCAACGGCTTCCATCCGGTGGTCGTTGGCGCACCGATCCGTGTTTTGGAAGCCGCCGCCGAAGCGTTGGAGGAATCTGGCGCAGCGACGCGAGCCGCTCCCAGGAAAGCCAGTATCGTCGGTGCGGCGATTCCCGAAGTGCCGGCGCCCTTGGATGAAGAAGCTCAGCGCGGCGTGGACACTATTGCCATCGTCACTGTCCACGACGGCCCGTCGCTGCCGCCGGGTGAAATCATCGCCCCCGCCGTTGGCAACGATGTCAACGATCCGAATTATCACAATAACTACCAAGACCCGGAGGCGTTTCTCCGTGCCGGCGGACGCCGTGGCCGGCAGTATGTCCCATTGACCGACGGCACCTACTTCATCAACCGCTGGTTCGCCACCGTCGAGATGATACCCAAAACAGTGGTGCCCATCGGCTATGTCGGCGTGGTGGTCAGTTACTATGGCCGCATCGGCCGCGATGTCTCCGGCGAAGCCTTCCGCCACGGCGAGCGCGTCGCCGAGGGCGAGCGCGGCATCTGGGAACGGCCGTTGGGTCCCGGCAAATATCCTTTCAACACCTACGCCGGCCAGGTCATCCTGGTACCCACGACCAATTTCGTCCTCAACTGGATCACTGGCTGGTCCGAATCGCACCGCTACGACGAGAGCCTGGAATCGATCGACCTGGTCACCAAGGACGCCTATGAGCCGCTCTTGCCGTTGTCGGTAGTGGTTCACATCGATTACCAGAAAGCGCCGAGCGTCATTCAGCGATTTGGCGATGTGAAAAAGCTCATTACACAAACGCTCGATCCGATGCTGAGCGCTTATTTCCGCGATGTGGCCCACAAAAAAACGATGCTGGAATTGCTGCACCAGCGCGATGCCATCCAGGCCGAGGCGCGGGAGGAGCTACGCCGTAAGTTCCGCGAATTCGACATCGAATGCGTCGATGTTCTGATCGGCAAGCCAGAAACTGCCGAGGCTGGCGGCAAGATCGAGACGCTGCTGGAACAGCTACGTATCCGCCAGCTGTCGATCGAACAATTGGAAACCTACGAGCGTCAACGCGCCTCTGCCGAGAAGCTGCGCATGCTCAACGAGGCTCAGGCGCAGGCGGCGATGCAGACGCAACTGACCAATGCACGCGTACAGATTCAAATCGCCGAGAGTCAGGGCGAGGCCGATCTGGCACGAGCGCGCAAGCAAGCCGAGCAAACCGTAGTGACGGCCGAGGCCGAGGGCCGCCAGCGCATCCTGACCGGCCGCGGCGAGGCCCAGCGCATCATGCAGATCGGTTTATCTGAAGCAGCGGTGCTGATGCGCAAAATTGCCTCTTTTGGCGATCCCCGATTGTATGCTCTGTCGCTCATCACCGAACATTTGACGCACAGCAGTCAGCCGTTGGTGCCCGAGCGCGTATTTATGGCTGGTGCTCCGGGCGACAGCAGCGGTAACGCCAGTATGTCCGGTCTGCTGGGACTGTTGCTGAATCTGTTGGTGGCCGAGAAATCCGGCTTCCAGCAAGTGGACGCTGACGAAATAAGCAGTCTCAAAGAGATCAGCGAACGTTTAACGCGCGACGCTATGGAGTCACTGCGCCAGGCGTCGCTGGCGCCGGCCAACGGGCCGGCGGCGACGTAACCGAATAACTTCGTTTAGCCGCGAGCCGTAAGCGAACGCGTCCGCGCTCACCTAGGGCTCGTGGCTAAACAGGGGTATTGCGATGTCTTCAAGCGAATATTGCGTCCAGGATGTGATGCAGGTCTGTCGCAATGGTCATGTCATCACCGACCTGTTGCAGACCTGCCCGGAGCGCGCCCGGACGCACTGCGATCGTTGTGGCGCCGTCACGCTGGAGCGTTGTCCAACTTGCGGCCTCGAACTGCCGGGCGCCATCGTCGTACCGGGGCTGCAACCTGTAGGCGCCCGGCCGGCGCCGCATTTCTGTGCCAAGTGTGGGGCTGCCTTTCCGTGGACGCACCTGCGGCGCCGGCCGCCACACGAACCGCTGGCGATCCTCGAAAATCTGCTCGGCCGTCTGCCGCGCGTGGTCCGTCAACTCCGTGTGCGGCACGGCGATCGTCCGCCCTTCCGCGTGGCAGATGAAAGAGACTTGGAAGATCTCTTGAGAGCACTATTACCATTGCACTTTGACGATGTTCGCCCGGAATGCCGCACACCCCGCTACGCTGCCGGTACACGCACCGACTTCCTGCTGGTCCCGGAAAACTTTGCCCTGACGATTAAATGGGTACAGCCGCGCATCCTGGAACAGGTGCCGGAAGATGTCTCCTATTATCGGCACGAGCGCAAATGCCGCACGTTGGTGGTGTTTGTCTACGATCCGGAATCTGCGCTCCGCGAGTCGTGCCTGCCACCGATGACCGCTGAAGAGCCGGAAGTACGTTGTATAATCAGCTCTGCGTAGATGTTTGCAGCATGTGGAACTGGCTTTTCAGTGGGAGAAGGCACTTCACAAAAACGCCACCACAATGCAGGTGACGTTATCGTTGGAGCCGCGCTCCAGGGCCAGTGTCACCAACTCGTTGGCCCATTCCTGGGGATCGCGGTGGCGAGAGGCGCCTGTGCGCAAATCATCAGCGGTCACGAAGTTGGTCAAGCCGTCGCTGGCCAGGATGAGATAGTCGCCCGGCTCTGGTGTGAATGGATGCACCTCGGCGGAATCAGAAAGATCGGCACAACCGAGAAATTTGTAGAGAACATGGCGGTAGGGACTTTGCTGGGCTTGCTCGGCAGTCAGGGCCCCGCTGCGGAGCAGAGCGTCGGCGACGGTGTGGTCGATAGTCAGCTGTTCGACACGATTGCCGCGAACAAGGTAAGCGCGGCTGTCGCCGAGTCCAGCGACGTAGACCCGATCGTCCTGGCGTACGGCCAAGACAGCCGTGGTGCCCATGCGCCGGTTGCTGGCCTGGCCGCGGCTGGCTTCGAGGATGGCACGATTGGTTTCTAACAATGCCTGCATCACCGCCTGCGTGGGATCGACATGCGCATCCAGACGCACACGCACGGCGCGCGGAAGGAGATCCACGGCCATGCTACTGGCTTTTTCGCCGTGCTCCTGACCGCCCATGCCATCGGCCACGAGGAAAACATCACGCGTGGTGTCGGCGACATAGCGGTCTTGGTTGTTGGGACGCAATCCCTGAGCGCTGCGGCTGCCCACGCGGACCTGAAAGGGGCTCATGCTCGACTCCCGTGGGGAGAGGGCTGCTCGAAAAGCGAGATGCCCACAACCTGACATTTTCTTCATTTTATCTCCTGTTTTCTTCACCAGACAAGCACGATCTGGACTAAGAGCTAGCGGACCAAACTTCCTCTCTCCTCGTGGGGGAGGGGAGAGGTAGGAGGTGTCAAGGCAATGGAGCCAAGGAGTGGTGTCCCCCACCCCAACCCTCCCCACAAGGAGGGAGAAAAACATATAGCCGCTATACCTACTTGCAATGCGCTCTAAAGAACGGGCGAACAAAAGTGTAGGGCAAGCGGCCAGCTTGCCCCTTTTCTGGCATGCGGACATGCTTGCCCTACAGCTTCTGTCTGTTAACCCTAAAATTGCCGCTGAGGCGAAGAGAAAAAGCGGAAGATAGATAATAGAGGAAGATGAAGCGGAGCGAAGTCCGTTCTGCGAACTGCATTTGCGAGGTATAATTTTGCTCCGTCAATGCTGTTCGGAAATCATGGATCAGCCGGATTTGAACGCCGATCGGCACACGGAAGCCTTGCGCGCACTGGCGCGCATCAATTTCTTCAGCCACAGTGCCGGTATTCTTTGGCCGGACCTCGCCGAGTTGGCGCGGACGATGGCCCCTCATGTGCCGCGTGTCCTCGATGTGGCCACGGGCGGCGGCGATGTGCCGATCCGCTTGTGGCGTCGGGCACGGCGAGCCGGTCTCGATCTGCACCTGGAAGGATGCGATATCAGTCCCGTCGCCCTGGAATACGCCCGCACGCGTGCCGCCGCTGCCGGCGCTCCCATCCGCTTCTTTGAGTACGACGCTCGACTGGGACCGGCCCTGACCGGCTACGATGCTGTCCTGTGTTCGTTGTTTCTTCATCATCAGAATGAGGCACAAGCGCTCACCCTGCTGCGCCGCCTGGCCGACATGGCGGACCGACTGGTGCTGGTCAACGATCTCGAACGCGGTTGGATCGGCCTGCTGGCAGCGTATTTGGCCGCCTATTTGTTGACCACTTCGCCGGTCGTTCGTATTGATGGCCCACGTTCGGTCAAGGCCGCTTTCACAGCAGCCGAGGCGCGGGAGTTGGCCGAACGTGCCGGACTGTGCGGCGCACAGGTGGTCCGGCGCTGGCCGTTCCGTTGGTTGTTGACTTGGAGGCGGCCATGACGATCCCCGCAACTATCGAGATACAGGAAGCATCCCGGCGCACCTGGGACGTGGTCATCGTGGGAGCGGGGCCAGCGGGGACGATGGCGGCGCGGGAACTGGCTCGCCGCGGCCGTGCGGTCCTGCTGATCGATCGTGCCTCTTTCCCACGCTGGAAAGTGTGCGGCTGCTGCTTGAACGCTCATGCGCTCGCCGCCTTGAAGGCGGTGGGATTGGGGTCTCTGATGATGCACCGCGGCGCGGTGCCCCTGACCGGTATCCACTTGGCGGCAGCGGGGTACGTCGCCGAGGTGCCGCTTGGCGGCGGCGTTTCACTGTCGCGCGAAGTGTTCGATGCCGCCCTGGTCGAGGCTGCTCTCTCCGCCGGTGCCGCTTTTCTGCCGCAAACCGTGGCGTCGCTGGAGAGGCAGTTAGGCATTTCAGAGGTCCGTATTGTGGATTTGCAGCAAGGGACGAGCCGTGCGCGCGTGGCGGCGCGCGTGGTATTGGCGGCAGACGGCTTGGGCGGAAAACTGGCGGCCCGCGCGGACGGCAACGCAATGGCGACAGTCCCAGGGGCGCGCATCGGTGCAGGAGTGACAGCGGCGGGAGGACCGGCGTTTTATGTCCGGGGGCGGATTTTCATGATCTGTGGACGCGGCGGCTATTTGGGCCTGGTTCGGTTGGAAGATGACCGGCTCAACCTGGCGGCCGCGCTCGATCCGCCTTGGGTTCGTCTCTGTGGGGGACCGGGCCGGGCCGCCGAAGAGCTGCTCGCTGAAGCTGGCTGGCCGACGGTGCCGAATTTGGCTGAGCTGCCTTGGCGCGGCACGCCGGCGCTAACACGGCAAGTCCAGCGGCACGCGGGCGATCGGCTATTCCTGATCGGCGATGCTGCCGGCTACATCGAGCCGTTCACTGGCGAGGGCATGGCCTGGGCGTTGGCCGCGGGGCGGGCTGTCGCGCCGCTGGCAGCACAAGCTGTGCAACACTGGCATCCGCAACTGGCACGGCAATGGGAGGCAGTCTATCGCCGTCTGCTCGGTTCGCGGCAACAGATCTGCCGGATTGTCGCTGCCGCCCTGCGCTCGCCGTGGCTGATGCGGACGGTGGTTCGTCTGTTGGCGTTGGCGCCGGCCTTGGCGACGCCGATGACTCATTACCTCGGCGAGCGAAAAGGCAAAGGAATCATTACGAATCTCACCCAATAACACAAGTAAAAGACATAAAATATAGAATTTGAAACAAAAGAATCACGGCAAGCTGCCAGCTTGCCCTACGGTTTTGTCTGCCGGTCCTTATTATCCCGTCGAATGGGACAGTACGATCGTTCCTTGGCGAATAGTCGGCGTAAAACCAGCCAGGGGAGGTTTACCAGCCGGCTTGCACCGGCCATTCGCCTATTTCCTCGGTGTAATCGTGTTTTGCAGGGCATCGTCATCTTTGAGAATGACAATCAGTGTCACCTGCATCTTATGTTCCGTCGCGGTATCCGCCTCGTCGTCGGTTTGGTCCTTCTGGGAAGCTGGCGCGGCAAGCCTTGAAGAACGAGGTTTCTTGTGAGTGTGCAAAGATACCAGGACAACCTGGCCCGGCCGAAGCGCTTCCATAGAGCTTTCGTAGCCGATGAGATCTTTGTCTTTGCCTTTCAGTGCGGCCAGTTCTTGGCTGGTGTATTTCTTGATATTGCCCTTTTCATCGAACTGTTCCGGCAGAGCTTTGGTACGAACTTTGACATTGGCATCAGCCTGGAAATCGACGTTGCGCGATACGGGGACGATCTGATACATATTCTGAATGGCCCGGATCTCTTGTTGCAACAATTTCAACTCTTGTTGCACTTGTTGTTGCTGAAGCCGTGCTATGGCCCGCTGCTGATACAGCTGCATCCGCATGTACATTTGTTGCATTTGCATCATATTGTGGACATGCTGATGTTGCACTCGTCCCATCTGCCGCTGGAGGCTTATCATCTGCCGATACTGGTTCTGCACGTATTGGGCATGAGTGTGGCTCAGATTGGGCATTCTGGCCCCCGGCTTGAGGCGCACTTCGGGATAAGTGATTTTGAGAGTGAACATACGCTCGCTGTTGGGGGCGCTGACGATGGTCCCGACAAAGTGGCCGGGAGGGAGAGTGTCGGCATCGACTTTCGGGAGGGGCGGAAGGGATTGGGCTTTGGGAGGAGCCGCGTCCGTGGAGACAATCAGACCGGCCAGACACAGAAAACAGCCAATTTCCGTTCCCATACGCATATGCGGTGCCTCGTCGAAAGGAGGACGAAAGTTCACTGGTTCCATCCTATAACGGGGCGAAGAAGGATCCAAAACATTAGACCCTATCTCTTTGGGAAAAGTTCCGCTTAAGGAAGGGCGAGCGGCCTTTTCCCTTCCCCTTGTGGGGGAGGGTTCGGGTGGAGGGAGACAACTCCCTGGCTCCATTGCCTTGACGCCTCCTACCTCAGCCCTCTCCCACGAGGGGGAGGAGGTTTGGTCCGCTAGCTCGAAGGGAAAATCCTTATAGTGGCAGACGGGAAGAGCCGTAAGATATGCTGCCAGCGTGCTTTACTTGCTGTATAACCCTTATGGCAACGGGCGATGACAGATGGGATAACGATCGAGTCCCAGGACGGTGTTCAACCAAGACATATCCTCCGGTGGGACCATGAGGCGTCCCCGCTGGCGCAGGATACGCACGAATTTGCGGGTGACGGCGTCGCCAGAGCCGAGAACGAGATACGTGAGGCGCGAATCGCGTTGATCAATGTCGGTGACCGCATGGATGCAATCGGCAGCGATGTCGCCGCGGCGTGGTGGATCGATGGCCCGATAGAGAAATTCGCCGTTTTCAAAGCGCGTGTACTCCCGGTAGACCCGCCAGTAAAAATCTTCTTCGATTGCATAAGGCCCCCATTCCGAGACGTGCATGCGATGCTGGGCCGACCAGGAGAGTGTTTCTTCCAGCGTGAGATTCCGGCCCGGTTCAGCGCGGAGGCGGTAGGGGTGGATTTTCAACGTTTGAGGCAGCCAACTGATGGTGTGCGCTTCGATGCGGAAGTCGGCACAACCGGGCGGCGGATCTGTAACCTGCACGATGGTACAAAAGGTATGCGTGAAGCGCGGGATCTTGGGACGTGTTTGGGCGCCGAAAATCAGCATATAGTAACGGACGCCGGCCTGTGCGGAGTTGGCCGCCAGCAGGACAGCGGAGAAGACAAACATCCCAAAGAGAAGACGAAAATGTCTGGGTAGGTTCATTTTATTGGAGCCGTGTGGAGTGCAAGGGAACGTCCTCCCGAAGTATACCCGATGCTGGGTATTGGTAGCGGCGAATTTGCATCGTTGCCTCTGGCAATTGTGCTCAAGATGCGGACAATAGAGAAAGGGCAGACTAGAGAAAGATTGCCAGGACCTAATCATGGCTGACCTGACGCGTATCAGTATCTCGCTGGAAAGCGCCTTGCTATCGGCATTCGATGCCGACATCGCCGCACGCGGCTATGCCACGCGCAGCGAAGCCATTCGTGATTTGATCCGCGCTCATCTCATCCGCGAGGGGCCGAGCACAGCCAAGGACGGCTCAACCGAGCAGGTGGTGGCCGTGGTCATGTTGGTTTACGATCATCATGCCCGCGAGCTGGCGTCGCGCTTGATCGATAAACAGCATCACCATCACAACCTGGTCGTGTCCGGTTTGCACGTCCATCTCGGCGAGCGTCATTGCCTGGAAGTATCGGTGCTGCGCGGCCCCTTGGCGGAGGTGCGTCATCTCGGTGAAGAACTGCTATCCACGCGCGGCGTGCTGCATGGTGACATCACCTATACCCGCGGCGAAGATGCGTTCAGCCGCTGGCATTGATGGCGCAGGTCAGGCCAATCTTTTCTCGAACAACACCAAATTGGCGTCGCGGTCGGGGTCCCAGCGGATGCCGAGAATGTCATATCCCAGGGCGATGCCCAGATGCAGCATCGGTCGGTGCTGATTATGGCACTCGAAACGGATCGATTCGTAGCCATGCTCGCGCGCCCATTCGTGGACGGCTTCCATCAACTGCGAAGCGATCCCCTGACGGCGAAATTCAGGCAGCACGCCATAAAACCAGGCGAAGAATACGCTCGGCTTCAGCTCGAATCCCAGGAAGAAGCCGACCGGCCGCTCGTCGATGCGCGCCACCATTTGCAGCACATTATGGCGGCCCAGGTAACGGCGGTTGAAGAACTCCGCATCGCGCGGGGGACGGAAGATCTGATTGAAGAGCTTGACAATCTCCTCCAGATCCTCTGGCCCAACGATGTCGATAATTGCGTCGGCCATGAGGCGGGTACCCTCATAGGTAGTTAGGTGGTTGAGTGGCCAGTTGTTAACTACCTAACCACCTTTATTAATGTTCGGGGCGATAAAGTCCATCGATAATCTCGGCCCACGAGGGCACGTTCCAGGTCGAAAAATCTTCGGTTTCTTGGTCTTCTTCCTCGTCAAGGATCGGCTCCTCTTCGGGCACTTCCTCGACATCCTCTTCTTCCCTCTCGGGGACAGATGGGGTTTCGTTTTCCTTATCGGCCCTTTTGCTGCGGCGGCGCCGTCGGCGGCGCGGCCGTTCTTCCTCGCCGGCCTCTTCCGGTGAAAGCGGCGTCTCGCCGGCCAGCGCCTCGGCCGGCGCCGTTTTCCGCGCATTCTTGCTGCCGCGGACGCGGCGGCGCCGCCGGGGACGTTCTTTCTCGGCGGGCGTTGCGGCGGCTTCTGCGGATTCTTCAGGCGGTGCTGCTTCCGTGGTCTCTTCCATCTTCGCCTCAACGGCTGCGGCGCTGCGGCGCCGCCGGCCGCGTGCGGGAGGCTCCCCCTCCCTGTGCTGCTCCAATTCGGGGGAGGATTGGGAGGGGATCGGCGGCTCGGCTGCTTCTACAGGTTCGGCGGCGATAGATTCGGGTGCCTCGGGTGCGGCAGAAGCGGGAGGCGGCATCGGAGGCGGTTCCGGCGGCAAACCCAATTCTTCTGCAAGGGCGCTCCAGCGGTCTTTTTCTTCCGGTTCACTCATGGTTTCGTTTTCTCATCGTTATCCGACGTGCCCACACAGAACGTAGGAACGAAGGTCATCTAAATGCTATTCTAACAAAGGCCGTCGCGAATCGCTGCGCCTCCGTCGCTAACGTCTCCGGCTCGTGAACGGCGGGCAGGCAGGCGGACCTGTCTTGACAGCGCCGGCGATCCCTTGCTACACCACTACGAGCGCTCAGCGGCGAGTAAGGAGAGAAACATGGCCGACATGCAGGACCAAGATCAAACCCGGAAACTATGGCTGCGCGGCCTGGGCTGGTGCCTGTGCGTCGCCTTGTGGACGATCGCCTTGCTGACCCTCTTTCCGGCACAAGTGGGCAAAGCGGTCACGCCAGAGATCCTGCATTTCCCCGCCGCCAAGTGTTTGCACATCTCGGCCTACGCCTTCTTGACCGTGTATCTCAAGTGGCTGCCGATTGGGCGCTGGCGTTGGCTGTTGCTGGCCTTTCTGTCGCTGCACGCAGCCAGCACAGAATTCGGTCAGCAGTTCGTGCCCGGCCGGCACGGCATGTTTAGCGACGTCCTCATCGATCACTTCGGTCTGGCACTGGGTCTGGCCCTGACCTGGAAGTGTTGGCTGCCGCGTTCGCGGGGGTACTCGTTTAGCCGCGAGCCGAAGGGGAACGCGCTAGAGTTGTCGCGTTCGCCTTCGGCTCGCGGCTAAACGATCGAAACTGGAGATACACCCATAAGGCGATGCCCGCCACCACCAGGACGATGCTCACGTAACTCTCCAATCCTTGCGGCCGCGGATCGTCGCGCAGCAGTTCATTCAAGTAGCGATGCACGCCATAGCTGGCCATCAGTACCGAAATCACCTGGCCCGGACGGCGGCGCAACGGATAGTACGCCATCAACACTAAAAACAACAGCGCCATGCTGACGACTTCGTACAGCTGCGTCGGATGTAAGCCGAGCGTCCGCGGCGCGATGGGCGGCAGCTCTTCCTCTTCGCCGTTGGCGGCATGTTTGACTTTCAACCGTAACTGTGTCTCGCCGCGCGGCCAATTGTAAACCAGGCAGCGTGTCAGCATGTCCACCGGCAGAATGACCCGATTGCCCTCCTCGATCTCGTGTGCCTCGATGTCGCAATCGTTGACTCGCAAGATCAGGTCGCCCTCACGTAGGCCAGCCTGGTAGGCGAGCGAATGCGGATCAACCTTGCCCACCCGCGCGCCGATATCTCGCGGCTGTTGGCGTGCGGGCGCCAGCGTAAAACCGGCCGGTGTTTGATAGCCCTGTTCAACCAAGCCTTCGCGCGCCGGGGCCGACATCGGGAAGTGAACGGCGTAAACCGGGCAGGTCGGACAGGCAACCTGGCCATAACAGCAGCCATTGAGAAAACAGCCGAATCGGCCCAGGCACAGTCCAACCGCGATCGACGGCGCCAGAATATCTGCCAAAGTCAGCGTGGGCAGACGGAATTTGCGAACCAGAAGCAAGAAGGTGAAATAGCCAAAGTAGGCGATCAGTCCGCCGACCACCGAGCCGTACAGCACGATGCCACCGTCCCAAATTTTGTAAAACTCCGAAATCATCTCCGCAAAGGACATGTTTCTCTCGAAGCGAAGGAAAGTGATACGCGCGCCGATCAATCCGCCGATGAATAGCCAGATGGCCACGTCTTGAACCAGTTCGCCGGCAACACCTTCGCTTTCGGCGCGGCGGCTGGCCAGCCAGGTGCAAAGGAGAAAAGCCAAGAACAGCATCATGCCGAAGCCGTAGATCGGCAGCCCTTGCGGCATCCGGTCGGCGGCGAACCAGATAACGGCAGCGGCCAGGATGCCAAAGCCGGCCAGCCAGGAAGCGGCGCCGCGCAGTGTTTCTTGGACAGCCGGCTGCCGGACGTAGCGAGCCGAGAGCCAGACCAGCGCGGCAAGGACGAAGCCGACGGCCAGCACGAACAGATACAGCGGCAAGCCAGCTGGCAGCCAATCGGCTTTGAGCGGGATGTGGAAAAGGACTTGGCACATTTCGGTCTTCGGTTTTCCGTTTGTCGGTGTTCGGTCTTCCGGGTTCAATATACTGAAAACTAAACACGGAAAACCGAAAACCGAAAACCGAAAACTGAAAACCGTGAACCGAAAACTGAAAACGGAAAACCGAAAACCGATCGTCCCCAGCGGACCGTGGTGGCGCGAATTGAGCCGCTATCATTGGTTCGTTTTCATTGTCGCCTCGCTTGGCTGGCTATTCGACACGATGGATCAGCAGCTCTTCAATTTGAGTCGCTCCCCGGCTATGTCGGACTTGTTGGCGATGTCTCCTGGCTCCGATTCTGTCAAGCTTTGGAGCGGCATCGCTACCACGATCTTCATGATCGGCTGGGCGACTGGTGGCATCATCTTCGGCGTCGTCGGCGATCGCATTGGACGCGCCCGCACGATGGTGTTGACCATTCTTTTGTACTCGATGTTTACCGGACTGAGCGCCCTGTCGGTGGGAGCGTGGGACTTTGCCTTGTATCGCTTTTTGACCGGGCTGGGGGTTGGCGGCGAGTTTGCGGTGGGCGTGGCCTTGGTGGCTGAGGTGATGCCGGATCACGCTCGGCCGCACGCCTTGGGTTTGCTGCAAGCCCTGTCGGCCATTGGCAACATCATGGCAGCTCTGATCGGCATGATTCTGGGAGAGATGAAGACGGCCGGCTTGATCCAGACGCCGTGGCGAACGATGTTTCTCATCGGCGTGCTGCCAGCCCTCTTGGCAGTCGTGGTTATGCGCCGCCTCAAGGAGCCGCAGCGCTGGGCCGAGGTGGCAACCACGGAGAAGGCCAAGCAGCGGCTCGGTTCCTACGCCGAACTGTTCGGTGATCCGCGCTGGCGGCGCAACGCCATCGTTGGTTTGCTCTTGGCCTCCTCAGGCGTGATCGGTCTGTGGGGTATCGGCTTTTTCAGCTTCGAGCTGATCGGTGCTGTCTTCCGCGAAACGTTCCAGAAGCAGGGGCTTTCCGATGGCGAGATTGCTGGCAAAGTAACTTTCTGGGTTGGCATCACGTCGCTGTTGCTCAACGGGGGGGCGTTTTTCGGCATCTATGCTTTCAGCCGCCTGACTGCGGTGATGGGGCGTAAGCCGGCGTTCGCCTTGGCGTTTGTGCTGGCTATGGTGACCACCGCTTTCACCTTTGCTTATTTGAAGGTCTTTAGTGATGTCTTTTGGATGATACCGCTCATGGGCTTCTGTCAGCTGGCGCTGTTCGGCGGCTACGCTATCTATTTCCCGGAGCTATTTCCAACCCGCCTGCGCAGCACCGGCACCTCGTTCTGCTACAACGTCGGCCGCTACATCGCCTCCATCGGTCCGCTGACACTGGGGCTGCTGGCCAGCGCGGTGTTCGGCAGCTATGGCAAGGTCGAAAGCTGGCGCTATGCTGGCGTGACCATGTGTACTTTTTTCCTGTTGGGATTGATCGCTTTGCCGTTCGCTCCGGAAACCAAGGGACAGCCATTGCCGGAGTGATGCAGAAAAGGAGAAAGAAGGATGACCGTGGCAACGCCGGATTGGTTGGCGCAGCGCGCTGTTCGGGTGCAGCAAAGCAAGGACGGCCGCTCGTGGCTTATTTACCTTAATGAAGAGCCTCAATATCTCTTAATGGCCGTGCCAGTGAAAGGGCAATTCGGCTGCCGCATCACGCAGACGATTAACGGCCGCCGTCTCGACGGCGGTGCGGTCTATCCGTCCATCGAAGCGGCGCTGCAAGGAGGCCTGGAAGAGCTGCGCCGGGCACTGGGATGGTAGAGAAAGAGAGCGTTTTCCTCCCTCCATACAGGGCTTGTCAGCTTGACAAGCAGGGGTAACCGCCATAGTGTTACATTCGATTTATCCATGAAGGGTGAATCGAACAGGCTTCGTCAGCCCATCTCAACGCAACCATCCATCAACCACAGTGCCACGCCCTATGCGTGATAGAGAAGGCACGCCCTCTTGGAGAAGAGTTACAACCGGCATGGGAACAAGATAAGAGGGCCAGATCGAGTCCTTCACGGTAGGAACGGCCAGCGAGGGTTCGACAATGGCGATACCCATCACAGAGAATGCTCTGAAGGTTCTCCAGGCCCGCTATCTGCTGCGCGATTCCAGTGGGCAGGTGGTCGAGACACCGGAGGAGCTGTTCCGGCGTGTGGCTCACCACGTTGCCCAGGCCGAAACGCACTTTGGCAACGCCAGCGCAGCAGCCCGTTGGGAAGAGACGTTCCATGGCGCACTGGTTCGGCTCGACTTTCTTCCCAATTCGCCAACCCTCATGAACGCGGGGACGCCTCTGGGCCAGCTGAGTGCTTGCTTCGTGCTCCCTGTCGAGGATAGCATCGAGGACATCTTCGGCTCGCTGCGGCTGATGGCCTTGATCCAGAAATCGGGGGGCGGCACGGGTTTCTCCTTCTCGCACCTGCGGCCCAAAGGCGACGTGGTGGCTTCCACCGGCGGCGCCGCTTCCGGCCCGGTCTCTTTCATGCACATTTTCGATTGTGTTACCGAGGGCATGTGGAAAGGAGGCAAACGCCACGGTGCCAACATGGGCGTTCTGCGCGTCGATCACCCGGATATCGAGGAGTTCATTGACGCCAAGCTCGACGGACACAGCTTTCGGAACTTCAACATCTCAGTCGGTGTCACCGATGCATTCATGGAAGCGGCTAGCGCTGGCCAACTGTGGACGTTGCGCAACCCACGCACGGGTCAACCGAGTCGCAGCCTGCCCGCTGCTAAGCTGCTAGACCAAATAGTTCGCGCGGCCTGGAAAACAGGCGATCCCGGTCTACTCTTTCTAGACACCATCAACCGCGCCAACCCTACGCCCGAACTGGGCCTCATCGAGGCCACGAACCCTTGCGGAGAGATTCCCCTGCTCCCGTATGAAGCCTGCAACCTCGGCTCGATCAACCTCAGCCACATGGTTTGCCGGAAGGGCGACGGCTACACTGTGGATTGGCAGAAGCTGAGCGAAACGACTCAACTAGCGATCCGTTTTCTCGATGATGTGATCGAGGTGAGCCGTTGGCCAGCACCGGAGATTACGACGATCGTGCGCGGCAATCGCAAGGTAGGACTGGGGGTCATGGGGTTCGCGGAATTGCTGATCCTTCTGGATATTCCCTATGCCTCTGAGCGTGCGGAGGCGCTGGCAGACGAATTGATGCGCTGCCTGTCCGTGCAGGCCCTGGCCGCATCGCAACAGTTAGCTCAAGAACGCGGTGTGTTTCCCAACTGGGAACGGAGCATCTACGCTCGACAAGGCCTGCGTCTGCGTAACGCCACACGCACATCGATCGCTCCAACGGGCGCTATCAGCATCCTTGCCGGTACCTCGGCCAGCATCGAGCCGCTGTTCGCATTGGCCTACCGCCGCGAGCACGTACTCGGCGAACAAACCCTCATCGAGTTGAACCCTTTGCTTCTTCAGTATGCAAAGCAATACGGCTTTTACTCAGAACAGTTCGTTCAGGAACTCCAGGCTCAAGGGACATTGGCCGGCGTGTCAAGCGTACCATCGTCCGTCAAAGAACTCTTTCAGACCGCCCTGGAAATTACCCCGGAAACTCATTTACGCATTCAGGCGGCTTTTCAAAAGCACACGGACAACGCTGTCTCCAAAACCATCAACTTGCCGCACGAAGCCACTGTGGAGGACATCGCGGCCATCTACCGGCGCGCATGGGAGTGGGGGTGCAAGGGGATCACGATTTTCCGCTACGGCAGCAAAGGGCAGCAAGTGCTGGAACTTGGCATCGGCGAGACCGCCGCGCAGCACGAGCACTTCGCCCGCTGCGATCCCCAGGCTTGTAAACTCTAATGTACCAACAGTCGGAGGGAAGAATAGGTTCCCCGCTTTGTTGCAACCGACTGGATTTCGGGCCTAAACTAAAAGGAGCGTGATATGTTGAACATTCAAACCATTCTTCATCCGACCGATTATTCTGAGCACTCGGCTTACGCTTTCCGTATCGCTTGCTCTCTCGCCAGGGATTACCAAGCAAAATTGGTTCTCTTGCACGTCGCGTTACGGTCGGTGACGATCGAGGGGGAAGCGGCAATCGCCCCTCGTTCCGAAGAATATTTCCAGGCGGAACGGGAGAAGCTCGAAGGGATTTCCGTGCCGACCGAGATCCGTATCGAGCGGCAAGTGGTGGAAGGTGCTCCCGCTGAAGAAATCCTTAGCGCGGCCCAAACCATGAAAGCCGATCTGATCGTCATGGGCACCCACGGGCGGACGGGGTTAAGCCGATTGCTCATGGGCAGCGTGGCCGAACAGGTGTTGCGGAAAGCGCCTTGTCCTGTGCTGACGGTGCGGGCCCTAACTCCCCTTGCGGAGCCTGCCGAGGCATTAACTTCACAACAAGCCGCAATCGATTCGTAGATGGTTCGATTGTTAAACACCTAATCACTTACGGCGTGCGGAACTGGCACAGCAGGCGCTCGATTCCGCTCACGTCACCCCGGCACGCAGGTACCATATTTCCCCTTATTGACCATCAATGGTCTTCCGCAACCGCCTACGAGTGCCCCGATGCTATCTTTTTTGTTAGGTGGCGGTCTGATGATCGAAGTGGCACCGTCCTTGCTTAAGCCAATGTCCATGGTATCGGCATCGATAGGGGACCTGTTGATGCAGGGAACAATTTTTTGAGAGCTTTTTAGGAGACTTTATCATGGCCATTGCACACGCCGCTCCCGCAGAAGTGATCGACATCCAACCGCTGGGCGCTAAGCTCACTACCTCACGAACCACAACGCTGGTCAAGACTCCGACCCTGGAAGTCCTTCGCATGATTGTCCGGGCAGGCGAGCGGCACTCGAAGCACCACGTGCCGGGCGAGATTACCGTCCAGTGTCTGGAAGGCCGCATTATCTTCGGGGTCGAAGACGTTCCCCACGAATTGAAGGCTGGCCAGATGCTCTACTTGACTGGTGGACAATCTCACTATGTGCAGGGTATTGAGGATTCCTCGATACTGCTCACCATCCTACTGAAAAAGCACGACCCCAGCGACGCTTGCAACGACGAGTACATCCCACAGCAGGAGCGACAGCAGTACGACTGCTACGCGACCGACCCGCAGGAAGAATACAACACGGCCGGAGATTCCTGCGCTAGTTGATTCGCCCACGGCATGAAGACACCGTGACCGGATCGGTAGGAGAAAGGAGCGAGTGAGCATGGCAACCGACGTCCTCGAACAGAATGCGGGAGAAATCGAAATGGTCGCTGGTCCGGAGATCGTTTCTCAGAGCCTGCGGGGTGATCGCTGTTCCTCGTTCCACGCTCCTTTCTCCCTTCGTCCGGAGATGGACAGCGATCCCGTGGAGACGAAAGAATGGGTTGATGCCTTCCGGGGTGTGTTGGAGACGGGCGGACTTGATCGTGCTCGCTTCCTGATCGAGCAGCTGCGTGATCTCGCTCTGGCCAGCGGCACGACGAATTTCTGCCCGCGGAACACGCCCTACGTCAACACTATCCCTGCCAGTCTCCAGCCTCTCTATCCCGGCGATGTCGATCTCGAACGCTCCATTACCAGTCTGATCCGCTGGAATGCCCTGTGCATGGTTAGCCAGGCCAATGAAAAAGAGCATGGCATCGGCGGCCACATCGCTACGTTTGCCTCGGCAGCTACCCTCTACGAGGTCGCTTTCAACCATTTCTTCAAAGGTCCCCACCATCCCGATGGGCCTGATCTCGTTTACTTCCAAGGACACGCCTCACCCGGTTTCTACGCTCGTGCCTTCCTCGAAGGTCGGCTCACCGAAGCACAACTGAACAACTTCCGCCGTGAACTGGCTCCAGGGGGCGGGTTATCGTCCTATCCGCATCCCTGGCTCATGCCCACTTTCTGGCAGTTCTCCACAGTCTCCGTGGGGTTGGGGCCAATCATGGCTATCTACCAGGCCCGCTTCAACCGCTATCTGGCACACCGAGGCCTGAAGAACACTGCGGGGCAGCGAGTCTGGGCTTTCCTGGGCGATGGCGAATGTGACGAGCCAGAGGCACTGGGAGCCATCGCTCTGGCCGCTCGTGAGAAACTCGACAATCTGCTCTTTGTCGTCAACTGTAATCTTCAGCGCTTGGACGGTCCGGTGCGGGGTAACGGCAAAATCATCCAGGAGCTAGAGGCCCTCTTCTACGGTGCAGGATGGAATGTCATCAAGGTCATCTGGGGCAGCAGCTGGGATGCGCTTCTGGAGCGCGATCACTCCGGCCTGCTGGTACGCCGCATGGGTGAAGTAGTGGACGGCGAATACCAGAAATATACCGTGGCAGGCGGCGCCTACATCCGCCAGCATTTCTTCGGCAAGTATCCCGAATTACTCAAACTGGTCGAGGATTTCTCCGACGAGCAACTAGAGAGCTTGGAGCGCGGTGGACACGATCCGGCCAAGGTTTATGCCGCTTACAAAGCGGCCCTCGAACATCGCGGCTCCCCCACTGTCATTCTCGCCCATACAGTGAAGGGTTATGGCATGGGGGCGGCGGGCGAGGGCAAGAACGTGGCCCATCAGCAGAAGATGCTCAAAGGAGCGGAGTTGATCGAGTTTCGCAATCGCTTCGGTGTACCTCTCTCCGATGAGCAGGCAAGCCGGGCCATGCTGTACCGACCTCCGCAGGACAGTCCGGAGATGCAGTATTTGCATGCTCGCCGCAAAGAATTGGGAGGCTATCTACCGGCACGTGTAGTGCGTTGTCCTTCGTTGACTGTGCCCGGGCTGGAGTTTATCCAGCCCTATGCTCCGGGCAGCGGCGATCGGCCTCTCTCGACCACCATTGCCTTCGTGGACATGCTCGGTCGGCTGCTCAAGGATACAGAGTTGGGCCAACGAATCGTGCCCATCATTCCCGATGAGGCACGCACTTTCGGCATGGACAGTTTCTTCGCCAATTACAAGATTTATTCCGATGTCGGACAATTGTATGAACCTGTAGATGCGCAGTATCGAGCCTCGGCCTACCGGGAATCGACCACGGGCGTTGTGCTGGAAGAGGGCATCACCGAGAGTGGGGCCATGAGTTCGTTCATTGCAGCGGGCACGGCCTACGCCACGCACGGCCTGCCGATGATCCCCTTCTTCATCTACTACTCGATGTTTGGTTTTCAGCGCATTGGCGATCTGGTGTGGGCGGCGGCCGACATGCGTACGCGCGGCTTTCTCTTGGGCGGCACCGCTGGCCGCACCACCCTCAACGGTGAGGGACTCCAGCACCAGGATGGCCATAGTCACGTTCTAGCCTCGACGATCCCCAACCTCATTGCTTATGATCCCGCCTTCGCTTACGAACTGGCGGTCATCCTGCGCGATGGCATCCGCCGCATGTACCAGGATGCGGAAGATGTTTTCTACTATATCACGCTGTATAACGAGAACTACCCTATGCTGCCTATGCCGGAAGGTGTCGCCGAGGGAATCCTCCGGGGGATGTACCGGCTGCGGCCAGCCCCTCTATCGGGTCGGCCTCCGCAGGCGCATCTGTTGGGTAGTGGCCCGATCCTGCGTGAGGCGTTGCGAGCGCAGACGATCCTCGCCGAGCAGTTCGGAGTGGCGGCGGATGTCTGGAGTGTGACCAGCTACAAGGAATTGCGTCGCGATGCTCTGGAAGTGGAGCGCTGGAACCTGCTGCACCCCCGCCAGACGCCGCGGCAGAGTTACATACAGCAAATGCTGGCGGATCTGCCGGGCGTGTTTGTGGCGGCCACGGATTACATGCGTGCGGTGCCGGAAATGATTGCACGCTGGGTGCCGGGTGGCTTGTTCCCCTTGGGCACGGACGGCTTTGGCCGCAGTGAGACACGGGCGGCCTTGCGGCGTTTCTTCGAGGTGGATGCCGAGTGTATCGCCCTCGCCGCCATAGTGCAAATGGCTCGCCACGGCCTTATCGAAGCCAACCTTGTCGAGCAGGCCATTGACCGGCTCGGCGTGGATCCGGAGAAAGTCAGCCCCATGCGGGCCTAAATGCGAGTAAGGATGGGTTACCGTGAATTCGACCTGAACGGATAACTACTGTGAATACGGCTATTGTGAATATCGACGAAGTGTATCGCCGCTTTCAGGAATTGCAGGTTTGGGTGGGGTGGACGGAGGAGTCTGCACGGCGTGTGGCAGCGACGGCGGAGTTGCTGGAGCCTCATCTTCGGACCCTCGTCAATGAGGTACACGCAGAAATCCTCCGCCATCCTAACGCCCGTAAAGTCATCACTGGCGGACAGGCGCAGATTAACTACCTCACGGAAACGTTGATTAGCTGGTTGCGCGAGTTGCTCAGTGGCCGCTACGATGGCGAGTACGTCGCTCGCCACTGGCGGATTGGCCGACGGCATGTCGAGATCGGACTTGAACAGGTCTACATCAATGCCACGATGTCTCAACTACGGCTCGGATTGATGCGAGTATTGTACACGAGTTGGCAAGGTGATCCTAAAGAATTGCAGGATACGATTTGCTCACTCAACAAACTACTCGATCTGGACTTGGCTATCATCGAAGACGCCTATCAATACGAATATGCGGCACGGCTGCAACGCAACGAGCGGCTGGCAGTCATCGGGCAAATGGCCGGTGGCGTGGCCCATGAGTTGCGAAACCCTTTGAATGTCGTCAAGACATCAGTGTACTACCTGCTCAACGCCCGCAATCCATCGGCGGAAAAAAAAACCGAGCATCTCCAGCGCATCGAGAAACATGTTGTGCTCGCCGATAACGTCATCACGACCTTATCGAATTTCGCCAAGTTGCCGGTCCCCAATCGCGCTCCATTCACAATCGAGCAATGCCTCCGCAAAGCCCTTGACACCACCCCGCTGCCCGAGAACATTCAGGTGAGAATAGATTGCCCACCTACACTGCCTCCAGTCCTTGCCGACTTCGGTCAACTGCACATCGTTTTCGCCAACCTCATCCGTAATGCCGTCGAGGCCATGCCCGAGGGGGGCCGCCTTACTCTCACGGCACGGGCATCTGGTGGTGGCATTGAGGTTGCCGTGGAGGATACCGGCGTTGGTATGACCGCAGAGCAGCTAGGCCAGATTATGGAGCCGCTGTATTCGACCAAGGCACGCGGATTGGGGTTAGGACTATCCATCGTGCGGGCTATTGTGGAGAAGAACGGCGGCAGCTTGCGCGTGGCCAGCGAACCAGGCCGAGGCAGCACATTCACCGTGTTTTTGCAAGCAGCCAAAAACGAGGGCAGGCAAATATCATGACTTCTTCCACCCCGACCCAATGACGCGGCCGAGAAATGCCGTCCCTCCCCAGCAAAGCTCAACCCCATACGAACGTGGCGGCCAACTGGTTCGCTATGCATGAAAGGGTGGACCCTCATTCAGGATAGCTTCCAATTCGGCAATGATTTGTTGCACCAACCGCGGCAAAGCGGCTGCCACAGGCGGACTGAGACCGACTGGGAAGTCGAAACACGCTCCGGCAATGGTCCAGATGACGACTTTTGGCGGCAAGAGACCGAGTGCGGCTGCCAATTGGAGAGCCTCGGCTGGTCGGAGGTGGTGCGTCGTCCCGGGACGCAAAGTGTCGATGCGAGGATCAAGTCCTTCCAAACGCTGGATGGTCCCCGGCATCACAGGTGAAGCTGCGGCATCAACGAGTAAGAGCGTGCCGCGTCCGTCGAGCTTATCGAGTAGCCTTTGGCCGCCTTCTACGATGTGAAATTCGATTCCACTTCCCCACTTCTTGTCTCGTTGCAGTCTCCGCACGCTCTCCCAGCCTGCCGCATCGTCGCCAAGCGGACTTCCTACGCCGAGCACACGAACCGGGCATGCGCCTTTCACCGCCGTTCCACCCGGAGTTTGAGGAAGTGTGTTGCGCAACTGATGCATGGGTCGTAATTGCGAATGACTTTCTCGGCCCGAAGGGCTGCCTCTTGCTCGGACAAGTTTACCAGCTGAGGAGCAATCCGCAATAGGTCGCCTTCCATTTGTAATTGGTTCTGACTTGTGGGCGGAATAATGGATGCCTGCCGGATGATCCCAGAGGCATCCGTCTCGTAGCCGTGATAGAGAATGCCGCGCGGCGCCTCAGTGATCCAAGCGCCCTGCCCTGCACAGGGTTGGTAGGGCATTGCCGGACTATCGGGCATCTCATAGGTGGTGATGATCCGTATCGCTTCCTCGACAGCATAGAGCACTTCCAGACTGCGAGCGATGATACTCACATAGGGGTTGCGACAAGGCCATGTGATGCCCGTTTCGTCGGCTACTTGTCGGATCGAAGCTGGAACTCGGTCGAAGTTGAGGTTCCAGCGGGCCAGTGGGCCAACATAGTAAGCACCGCCGTTCTTCCGGCGACACTGATAGGCATTGGAGTACGGCACCTGATATTCCTCGAAGTGCTTGGGGAACTCGCTCATGGCGATATTCAGGCCACGGCTAGAAACGAGCCGACCCTCGTTCATGGGATACTCAGCCTGGTGCCGCAGGGCGACGAACTCATAGTCATGCTCAAATGCCGGGAAATCGAGGCTAGCGGCCCAGCGAACCGTCTGTCGAGCGAGATCGTGTGCCCCTTTCAACTCCTCGCCGAGTTGCTTCAACTCCTTCTTGGAAGGGACATGATAGAAGCCGCCGACACGGACGTTGATGGGATGAATAGCACGGCCCCCTAGCAAGGAGATGATAGCGTTGCCAGCCTTCTTAAGCTGAAGGCCATTGCGGACTAGCGCGGCATATTCGGGCCGGTCCTGGGCCATGGCGAGGGCACTTTCGTAGCCCAGGAAGTCCGGGGCGTGCAGCAGATAAATGTGCAGGGTATGGCTCTCGATCCATTCGCCGCAGTACAGGAGTCGGCGCAGTTCGCGGAGCGGGCCCGACACTTCGATGCCAGCGAGCTGTTCCAGAGCATGGCAGGAACTCATCTGGTAAGCCACCGGGCAGATGCCACAGATCCGCGCAGTGAGATCGGGCACTTCCTGCATGTGCCGTCCGCGTAAGAAAGCTTCGAAATAACGGGGGGCCTCGAAAATGCGCAACTGCACTTCCTCAACTCGGTCGTTGCACAGGCGGATTGTCAGGGCTCCTTCTCCTTCAACACGAGCAAGAGTGCTGACCCGGATAATACGCTCTGGTGAATCTCCTTGATGAGGAGGTGTATCGATCCTCGAAGATCGATCGGAGTTAGGATCGGGCATAGCGTTGTCCCTCCTCTCTAAACTCCGGAGCCTGGGAATAGTAGCCGTGAAGCAGACGTTGAATCTCGTGGGGAGCAAATCCTAAGTGAGCGAACCTTCGAGTCAGCGACGAGGGATTCGGCTGGTAGGCGGGACCAAAGCAGCTGTAGCATGGCCGATCGTAACTGGGGCAAAGAACGCCGCAGCCCGTGGTCGTGATCGGACCCATGCATGGCTTGCCCTGGGCGACGAGTACGCAAACGATGTTCTGCCGCTTGCAATCCAGACACAGCGCATGATTGGGCACACGAGGCTTGCTACCCAACAGCATTTGGACCAGCACCCGCAAGAGCTGTTGCTTGTTGATCGGACAACCTTGCAGTGCTAGATCGACAGGAACGTAATCGCTGGCCGGCCGAGACTTCGCCAAGCTCTCAATATATTGCGGCAGGGCATACACTACGCGCGGGTACTCGTCCGGTGGAGTGAAGTTCCGCAATGCCTGAATGCCCCCCTGAGCGGCACAGGCCCCCAGGGTGATGAGGAATCGACTCCGCTGGCGGATGTCACGGATATACTCTTCTTGCTCGGGTGTGTAGACCGAGCCTTCGACCAGAGCAATGTCGAACTCGCCCTCCAAAGGTCGGCGAATCGCCTCCAGGAAATAGGCGATGTCCACGCGCTCGGCCAAGTCGAGCAACTCGTCTTCACAATCCAAGACGGTGAGCTGGCAGCCGTCACAGGAGGCGAACTTAAAAACACCGATGCGAGGCTTGCGGGTTGTCATCTCGCTCCTCCTTGCCAGGGAATGCGCCTTAAAAATGTTCCGGACGAATAAAGCGGCCGATTCGGTTGAAAGCGAAAACCGGACCGTCTTTACAGACGAAGTACGGCCCCAATTGACAACGACCGCACAGACCCACGCCGCACTGCATGTTGCGTTCGATGGACAGATAAATCCTTTCGGGAGACAGGCGGCGGGCTAACAGTTCATATACCGTGAAGCGTATCATGACCTCCGGCCCACAGGTGAAAGCAATGGTCTGGGTCGGGTCAAAACTCACGCGGCTTAGCAAGGCTGGAACGACCCCCACTCGTCCATTCCAAGATTGGTCGGCGCGATCAACTGTGACCATCAGCTCCAGACCTTGTTGTACCCAACCGGCATATTCTCGCTGGTAGAGCAAATCCATGGGTTGGCGAGAACCATAAAGCAAGAGCAGCCGTCTGTACTGGCTGCGCCGCGCCAACAAAGTCTGGATCACCGGCCGCAGAGGTGCCAAGCCAAGTCCGCCGGCCACAATCAACACATCCTGACCGCGAGCTTGCTCCAGCGGCCAGCCCGTGCCATAGGGGCCACGCAATCCTAGCACATCGCCCGGCCGAAGCCGTTCCATGACTCGCGTGACCGTGCCCACGAAGCGGACCGTGTGATCGATTCCGGCTTGCTCTCCCGGCGTACTGGAGATGGAGATAGGCACCTCTCCCACTCCAAAGATGAAGAGCATATTGAACTGACCTGGTTGGTATCGGTACATTCTCTGCCGACTGGCATTCTGCAACTCCAGCCGGAACGTCGCCACACCCGGTGTCTCTGTCTCGATCGACCGGATCACAGCCGGCTCCGGACAGTACGGATCGGGCAGTCCAGCGGGTGGGAACGGTTGCAGGCGGACTTCTTGCGGTGTCACGGACTCCCCTCTTTTGTTCTCTTGTCTGCGTCGCTTCGGATGGCAGCGACTTCCTCAGTGATGTCGATGGCTACCGGGCACCAGGTGATGCACCGGCCACAGCCGACGCAGCCCGAGACGCCGTACTGATCAATCCACGAGGCCAGTTTGTGCGTCAGCCACTGGCGGTAGCGGGCACGGATATCCGATCGGATCATTCCTCCCGCCATGTAACTATGGGCAGGGTTGAAGCAGGAGTCCCACAAACGAATACGCTCGGCTCGCTGGCCATCCAGATCCGGCACCTCTTCGATGCAGTGGCAGAAGCATGTTGGGCAGACCATCGTGCAATTGGTGCAGGATAGGCAGCGCTTGGCCACATCATCCCATCGCGGATGTTCCAAGTTGTTGTAAAGCAGTTCGGGCAGGTCGTACGTATCCATGTGTCGCTTCATCGAGCTGGCGGTGTCGCGGACGACCCGAGCCGCGGCGCCCAGATCCTCGCCCGTTGCCTCACGGTAGGGAAGTCCAGTCAGGAGATCCGCGCCGCGCGGGGTGGCCACTTCAACGACGAACGACTCAGACAGTTCCGTCAAGGCCAAGTCAAAACCACGCTCAACTTTGGGGCCAGTCTGCATGCTCGTGCAGAAACAAGTCGGCGCCGCCTTAGAACAGTTGACGGCAATGATGAAGACTCCCTCGCGTCGCGCTTGGTAGTGTGAATCGACGTGAGGACCGTAAAGGAAAGTACGATCTTGTATCTCAATGGCGTGAAGATCACAGGAACGGATGCCAAGGAAGGCGTAACGAGGCACGGGCTCCTGGTTCTGCTGAACGTGGAAGCCGTCCTGAGTCTTCTGGAGCGAAAACAGGGACAACCGCGGCGGGAATAGATACTTTTTCCACGAGTGAGGGCCGACGGCATAACCAAAGTAGGCTTTGTCATCGCGCCGCTTGAGACGATAGGTGCCGCCTTCCTGCTCGTCGGTCCAACCGATGGGGAGTTGATCGAGTCGGTGAACTTCATCGAAGACAATGGCCCCTTGTGCGATCGTGGGACCGATGACCGTATACCCCGCCTGCCAGAGCTGCTCGATGATCGCCCCCAGGTCCGTCTTGTTCAGGACCACGGCTTGGCCGATTGGGGGTACGCCGCCGGACATGGGCATGACAACACTCTCCTTACGATTCAGGCAAAAACGATCTTCTGAAAAAAGATTTTTATTGTCTGTCAAACCTTAAACACGTCGAGCAGTTGTAATCGAGTCGCCCTGAGCCGTTCCGACACCACTCCCAGCAAGTAGCGCGCCAGCCAGTAGCCAAAACGAGAATCAGCCTCGCTCAATTCGCGCAGCCCTGCGCCATCCAAAGCTACAGCTCTGGTAGGCTCCATTGCAGTCGCTCCGGCGGTCTTTGGTTTCTGATAGTAGACGCTCGACCAACCAAACACCTCTCCAGGACCGACCGTCAAGATGCGGATCCGGTCACGGGGAGGCACGCTGATTTCGAGGGCTACATGCCCTTCAACCACCAAGTAGAGAAAGTTGTCGCGGTCTCCTTCACGAAAAATTACCTGACCTGCTTGCCAATCGACTATTCTTGCAATCTTGGTCAGTCGATCGAGATCAGCCGGCTCCAAGTTACGGGTGAACGCCAAGTTTCGCAAAACTGTGAATACGTCTGATGACACTTTCGAGTTCCTTTTTTGGCTAGACCTCGTCGCAGACACCGATTCGATCTACGCAGGGAGACGAGGAGAGAATGCCCATACACAGTGCCCTCAAGAGGCGGTATGTAAGCAGAGATTGAATATTCTACGCTACAACGCACCTGGTGGACATCTCCCTGCTATCATTCGTTTCTTCGACAAGAGCAAGGTTGAAACAACTGTCCGCTGGATCAAAGAAGCGATCATCCATCTGATATGAGACGGGAACACACGGCAGCGTCGGGTTTGACCTCCAGTGAAGCCGGCCAGCGTTTTCGGCAAGTTTAATGGGCTATGAGAACATGCGAAGGTGGAGAGAAGTTGCCGGCACACAGTTCTCTGTACCTTGTCCAGCGGTATCCTCAGCGACCCACAGGCTGTACTAAGAGCTACCGGACCAAACCTCCTCCCCCCTTGTGAGGGAGGGCTGGGGGGTGTCAAGGCAATGAAGCCAAGGAGGGGTGTCCCCCCCACCCCAACCCTCCCCCACAAGGGGGGAGGGAAAAGTTCGTTAGCCCTAAAACGCACGCTCTGTGCATCTTCGCACACCAATCTTCTCCGGTGCGGTTGTCAGGAAACTATCCTCATTTCCAGAACACATCCTAATTCTACAGCGCTATGTTGACCTTGCTTCTGCCCGGTAAGTCGGCGAAACTGGCGTCTTCGCCTAGTTTTACGGTGAACCCGGCATGGAGGCTGAACAGATTCGTCAATGGAAGCCGAAACTCGAATGTCTTCTGTGTCGATTCACCGACTGTTTCGCACGCAAAGACACCCGCGCCCACTTGGAGGTCTACGTCCGTGGACAGTTTTCCGACCGCGCTGAGAAAAGTGTCGAGTCGATTGCTCTGGAAGCGAGGGTCGCACCACAGACATTACAGGAGTTTCTCAGCTAACTCAAGTGGGGCGAGTCTCGACTGCGTGACCGCGTCCAGGAAATCGTCCGCACAGAGCACGCCGGGAAGCTCACCATTGGCATCTTCGACGAAACCAGTGATCCCAAGAAGGGCGACAAGACACCTGGCGTGCACAAGCAGTGGTGCGGCCGGTTGGGCAAGCTCGGAAACTGCCTGGTCACGGTGCATCTGGGTTACGCCGTCGAGGACTTCCACTGCTTGCTCGACGGTGAGTTGTTTCTGCCCGAACGTTGGGCGGCGGATCGGCAGCGTTGCTAGGAAGCGGGGATCCCGGACACGATGGTTTATCGGCCCAAGTGGCGGATTGCTCTGGAACTGTACGACCGAGCCATTACCAACGGCCTGCATTTCGACTGGCTGACGTTCGATGAGGGCTACGGTGGCAAACCGGAGTTCCTGTGGGAGGTCGCAGCGCGACAGCAGTCTTACGTCGCGGAGACGCCCCGGAATTTCACAGGTTGGTTGAAGCCCCCCCGGGTCGTCACCCGACCTTATCATCGTGGTCGGCGTGGTCAAGGCCGTGCTGTGTCGCGTTTGGCCTGTGGTAGCCGACCGGCACACCGAGTCGAGGACTTGCTGAACGATTGCACCCTGCGCAATCAGCCCTGGCAACGCTGGCGTGTCAAGGACGGGGAGAAAGGGCCGTTGGTTTGGGAGTGCAAGCACACCTTCGTCACCATCAAAGACGACAACGGCTTGCCGGGGCCGCGCCTGCACCTGATCATCGTCCGCAACGTGCTCGATCCCGAAGAGGTCAAGTTTTTCGTGAGCAACGCGTCGCCACAAACCGGCGTCGGCACTTTGCTGTTGGTTGCTTTCTCCCGGTGGCGTGTGGAGCGGTGTTTTGAGGACCACAAGAGCGAAATGGGTTTGGACCAGTATGAAGGCCGGCGTTACCTGGGACGGAAACGACACTTGATCCTGTCGGCGGTCAGTTACTTGTTCTTGCCTGAGGTGTGTGAGGAGTGGGGGGAAAAATCGAGAGTTGACCGTCTGCCACCTCCATACAGCGATGGCAGCGTGGGCGCGGTCTTGGTGGGATAACGTCGAGCTGCTTCGGACCAACTGCTGGAGAAGACGGCAGCGAAGATTACGCACCAGCAGCGACGCAATGCCCAGGCCCGCAAGAGCCACACCAAGACAACGCGTCGGAAACTGCGAGAGCTTGGCATACGATTAACCGATTGACCACGATGTACCTGGGGACGAACCTAGCGCTGTAGAATTAAGCCTGCAGCTACGGTCAACTGGATTGCTCCTGTGCGAAAAAGACGCATTCTACGAGTTTCTCTTTTCTCGCATCCGCCCCACGCGGGCCGCAGGAGAGCGCGGCCCTATCCTCGCTCCTTTACGATCGCGTCTCGGTTTTGCCGATTATCTTCGCCGGATCGACGAGGCGGTCAAATTGCCAAACGAACAGCAGAAACTCGACGGTTCGGAAGCGCTCATGAGATATTACTCTGGCATGAGAGTTGCTTACCAAAAAAAAGATAATCGAAAAGGGAAGACAAGGTCCTAGGGAGAGAATAAGTTATGGGTCTGGCACTATCAGACGCCCGTCCGTGGTCCGATGAGGTGCTTGAACCGGTGCGTTTGCCAGCCTTGCGGGCATGTGAGATGGGGTTCAGCGCAAGCGTCATGGCTGTCGATCCGAAGAACTGTGTCGTTGGTTGTTCGACGTGTGCCAACATCTACCCGCCCAATGCCATTGTGTTTCCATCGTTCGACGCCGTGTGAAAGCTCGAACGCAAGCGGCAGATTTTCCGCACGGTGAAGAAGGAAACTCAGTGGAAACACGACCGAGAATAGGTCCGTGAACAATGACTGTAGGTAACCTTGCATCCATCAGATAGCGAAGGAGAAGATCATGACAAGCACTGTTGCCGACTTCTTTGAGGCGTGGCAGGCCGACCGGCAGAAGATGAAGGAACAGACACCGGAGATCGCCAAGGCGTTCGGTGGCTTTTACCAGGCGATGATGAAAGAGGGGGCCCTTTCTGTTCGCGAGAAGGAACTGATCGCTCTCGCTATCGGCCTGGCACTGCGTTGTACCCCATGCATCCATCTCCATGTGCAGGGATGCCTCAAGGCGGGGGCAACGCGTGAACAAGTGCTCGAGGCCGCCGGAGTGGCGGTGATGATGCAGGGAGGTCCGACTTTCACTCATGTTCCAGAGGTTCTCCACACCCTCGATCACCTACTCAAGCCAGCCGGGTCGTGAAGTGTCCGGACGAGTGGAAGACAACCAGAAAAAATCGAGAGTAGGCATCATGGCTGCCACTGAATCAACTCTATCTCCAAGCGATTCTGCCCCTGGTTTGTCTACTCACTCTACCGAGAAGCCGAAGAGGCCAGGAAAGCAGGTGGTTCGTGTGATGATCGCCTTGCTGGTAGTCGGACTGGCTGCTGGTGGCGCGCGAGTCTGGCTGTGGCCATACTTCCGCCACCAGGAACCCACCAACGAACTGGTCCTTTACGGGAACGTGGACATTCGGCAGGTGCAGCTGGCTTTCAACGGCAACGACCGGATTGCCACAATGTATGTCAAGGAAGGAGATCGGGTATGTCGCGGTCAACTGCTGGCGATGCTCGACACACGTCGGCTCAAAGCGGCAGTCGCCCGCGCGCAAGCGCAGGTGGAGGTCCAGAGACAAATCGTCGCCCGATTGGAAGCGGGGACGCGAATCGAGGATATCCGCAAGGCTCGCGCCGATCTCGAACTTGTCGAAGCCGAGCTCTCACCGTGGAGGAGAACCTGGAACTGTATGCGGACCTGCAAGGGGTTCCCGATGAAGAGCGGCCAGAGCGCTACCGGGAACTGATGCACATGACCGGGTTGGCCCCTTTCACCCGGCGTCTTGCGGGACGCCTGTCGGGAGGCATGAAACAGAAGCTGGGATTGGCTTGCACACTGGTGCGCGCGCCGCCGCTCTTGTTGTTGGACGAGCCGACCGTGGGTGTGGATCCTGTGTCGCGGCGAGAGCTTTGGTCGATTGTCTACCGCCTTGTTGAGCAGGAAGGGATGAGCGTGTTTCTCAGCACGCTGTATCTCGATGAGGCTGAACGCTGTCACGAAGTCGTGATCCTCCACGAAGGGGAGGTATTGGGACAAGGGCCGCCAGGGCGTTTCAGTACGCGGCTACAAGGCCGTACCTGGGTCGTGTCGATACCTGCGAAAAAGAAGCGGGATGTTCAAGGGAAACTGGCCTTCACTTCTGGCGTTGTGGATGCCGTCATTCAAGGTGAGCGAGTGCGGGTGGTCTTGGATCACGAGCAATCGCCCGATAGGAACCGATCCTTGTCGGAGTTGGCGGGCACTTCGCTGGAGGCCGTGCCGCCACGGTTTGAAGACAGCTTCATCGCCATGCTCCGATCACGCCGTTCGGGGAACGGGGCAACCGAGGGGACAAACGGGACTTTCCCAATCGGCGAGATGTCAGCAAGCCGCTCCAACGAAACCGTGATTGAGGTACGCGACGTTCAGAGGCGGTTTGGCGAGTTCCTTGCAGTAAACCGGGTGACATTCGATGTGCAACGGGGGGAAGTCTTCGGCTTGCTGGGGGCGAATGGGGCCGGCAAGACTACGACGTTCCGCATGCTGTGTGGGCTGCTCCCGCCTACTGCCGGGACACTGCGCGTCGCAGGAGTGGATGTTCGCCGCGCAGCCGCTGCTGCCCGGGCACGCTTGGGATACATGTCGCAAAAGTTTTCCCTGTACGGCAATCTCAGTGTCTGGCAGAACCTGAAATTCTTCAGCAGCGCGTACGGATTATCCGGCCAGCGTTCGCCCCCATCCTCCATGTCGAGTATGTACGAGGCCGAGCAGGCGCTACAGGCACGCCAGGTAAATGGGATCATTCATCTCCGGGAAAACTTCGCTCGACAGTGGCGTAGCTCCAGCGGTGCTCCCGTGCAGATCATCCTCACAATGGCGTCGATGCCAACACCATTCGGCTGATTGTCGGGTATATAAAAGGAGTGTAGTCCTGGTGCCGGCGATCATTCTGTCCGGGTTCGCCATGCCCATTGCCAACATACCCCTTTCCTCCAGAAGATCACTACGGCCGTAGGTACCCGTTCCGGAAACCGCGTTTGCAAGTTTCACAGGCTCGGAGGCAAGAGGTGGATGCGCAAGGATATTCAAGTGGACAGTCAAGCCAATCGAATGGTTCGCTTCTCTGCCTCACACGTTGCACCTCTGGGCAACGGGGTTCAACGTCTCCGAGGAACTGGGTTTCAGGGCCGTTTTCGCCGCGCCATCGAGGCTGCCAATGCTGCCCCCAGTTTTTGGGGGGCATTGCATTCCACTCCTTCTTGTGTGAGGTTTAAAAGGAAACGACCTTGCCTCAACATTTGTCCCATTTGACGAAACCGTTGATTTCCTGCTATCCTCAATCAATTACGTTTCGACCGTGTGCTGATGTTGGGATATGTTCGGTTGCCATCCGATGCTGAGCAATTTGGACTCATCCACACGTTTGTCGGCGGAGCAAAGCATGATGAATCGCCGCGATTTATCTGCCGTGTATTCAACTCCAACGACCCAGGAGCGAGTACGTCTACGTGTCGAGGTTTGTGGGGCTGTACAAGGAGTGGGTTTTCGTCCCTTCGTCTACCGGTTGGCGAGAGAGTTGGGATTGGCTGGCTGGGTGAGTAATTCATCGCAAGGGGCCGTGATCGAAGTGGAAGGAAATGTGGAGGCGCTCGCCGGGTTTCTTCGCCGCCTTCAGAGCGACAGGCCGCTCCCTTGCGTTCTCCATGACTTGATTCCTGTATTCCTGCCGGCGCTCGGATACACCAGCTTCGGGGTCTGTGACAGCAGCGAAGAGGGGCCGAAGACGGCGGTGATCCTGCCGGACCTGGCGACCTGTGCGGATTGCGTACGTGAAATCTTCGACCCGGGCAACCGGCGGTTCCGCTACCCGTTCACGAACTGCACCAACTGCGGCCCACGTTACAGCATTATTGAGGGGCTGCCGTATGATCGGGAGCGGACGACGATGAAGCTGTTTTCGATGTGCGCCTCTTGTCGCGCTGAGTACACCAACCCGGCTGACCGACGTTTCCACGCCCAGCCCAACGCTTGTCCGCGCTGTGGCCCCCACTTGGAATTGTGGGACGCGGCTGGGCGTGTCCCGTGCATAGGCGATGAAGCACTTCGTGCGGCAGCCCATGCCTTGCGCTGCGGGGATATCGTCGCCGCCAAGGGCCTTGGTGGTTTCCATCTGCTCGTCGATGCCACTAACCCGGAAGCGGTTCTCCGGCTGCGCTGTCGCAAGTTGCGTGAGGAGAAACCGTTTGGATTAATGTATCCCAGCCTTGAAGAAGTGCGACAGGATTGCTGGGTTTCCGACGAGGAAGAACGGTTGTTGTGTTCCCCAGAGGCTCCGTTGGTTCTGCTACGCCGCAAGCCGAGCAACGGGATTGCTGGGTCAGTGGCCCCCGGCAATCCGTATCTCGGCGTCATGCTGCCGTATACACCCTTGCACCATCTACTGCTGGCCGAAGTCGGCTTCCCCCTTGTGGCCACCAGTGGCAACCGCTCCGACGAACCGATCTGCACCGATCCATACGAGGCGTTAACACGCCTGGGCGATATCGCCGATGTGTTTCTCGTCCACAACCGGCCCATTGCCCGCCCAATTGATGATTCTGTCGTGCGGGTTGTACTGGGGCAGGAGATGGTGTTGCGCCGCGCCCGTGGTTACGCCCCCTATCCGGTCCCGATCAGCGAATCGCTCCCGTCCTTGCTGGCGGTCGGCGGCCATCAGAAGAATACCGTCGCCATCGCCGTTGACTGCCAAGTCATTGTCAGTCAACACGTCGGCGACCTGGATACTCCGCTTACCTTCGAGTCTTTCCGCCGGGCGATTGAAGACCTTTCTCATCTTTATGAATTGCAATTGAAGTCTGTCGTTTGCGACGCTCATCCTGATTACCTTTCGACCCGTCATGCGGAAAAGACCGGGCTGCCGGTCGTGCGTGTACAGCATCATTATGCCCACATCCTCACCGGCATAGCCGAGCATGGTCTGTCCAGGCCCCTGCTCGGCGTGGCGTGGGATGGCACCGGCTTTGGTCTGGACGGTACTGTCTGGGGTGGCGAGTTTTTGCGTATCACAGATGACGGTTTCGAGCGTGTTGCGCACTTGCGTACGTTCCGCTTACCCGGTGGCGAGCAGGCAGTACGCCAGCCGCGCCGCACGGCACTCGGCCTTCTGTACGAACTGCTTGGCGAGGCCGTTTTCGCCCGCGAGGATTTGGCTCCGCTGCGGACTTTCTCATCTCGTGAGCGTGACGTGCTGCGTACCATGCTCTGCAGCGGCCTCAATGCGCCGCGGACTTCGAGCGCCGGCCGACTCTTCGATGCCGTTGCGGCCCTCCTCGGTATTCGTCAGGTAGCAAGTTTCGAAGGGCAAGCGGCAATGGATTTGGAGTTCGCGGTGGAAGGTGCAACAGCGGTTGGGACTTATCCTTTCCATATCGGCGAAAGGGGTATCATCGACTGGGAGCCGATGATCCGGGCTATCCTCCGGGACATCGCGTTCGGTTGCGAAACCGGAGCCATTGCCCGTCGTTTCCACGACACGCTCGTAGAGATGATCGTGGCGGTGGTGCGACTTTCCGGTGAGCATGTTGTTGTTCTGACAGGCGGTTGTTTCCAGAATACTTACCTGCTCGAACAGGCAGTGACACGCCTCCGAGAGGATGGCTTCCGCGTGTACTGGCCCCAACGCATTCCTCCCAACGACGGCGGCATTGCCTTGGGGCAGATTATAGCAGCCGCTTCCAGCTGGCAACACACGGAGTGAAGACTATGTGCTTGGCTGTTCCGGGACAAATTCTCAGCATTGCTGGCGATGATCCGCTGATGCGCGTGGGCCGCATCCGTTTCGGCGGCATCATCAAAGAGGTGAGTCTCGCCTGTGTGCCCGAGGCCGAGGTCGGCGACTATGTTCTCGTCCACGTTGGCTTTGCTATTAGTAAGCTCGACGAGGAGGAGGCGCAGCGTGTCTTGGCCTATCTGCGGAACACAGACGAACTGGCTGAACTGGAGGGCGAGACCCTATGAAGTTCGT
>Ga0070737_10001323_pt1 | contig 36242 bp, 27 predicted proteins | sample Coa_R1_10_FD_66438 | JGI IMG/M metagenome (GOLD analysis project Ga0070737, IMG submission 66438) | Surface soil microbial communities from Centralia Pennsylvania, which are recovering from an underground coalmine fire - Coalmine... | ecosystem: Environmental > Terrestrial > Soil > Unclassified... | reverse complement strand
ATAGAGACCGCTGAGCGGCACGTGATTGCGGGTGAATGGCGCGAGGGCGTGATGAAAGAGGGTGAAGATGAGGGGATAGCCGAATTCCAACGCCGAGTCTGAGACCCCCGGCGCCATGGGCTTGGAGAGCGCCAGGCCCCATAGCAACACTGGCAGAGCAACCAGGAAGCCGGCGATCGGGCCGGCAATGCCGATATCGAACAGCGCCTTGCGGGAGCGAATGGGCGACTTGATGCGAATGACCGCTCCGAAGGTGCCGATCAGAGTAGGAGCGGGAACGAAGTAAGGCAGGGTGGCGTAGACTCCATTCTTTTCCGCCAGCAGGAAGTGCCCGAATTCGTGGGCCAGAAGGATACCCAGCAGGGTCAGCGAGAAGGGGAGGCCCATGGCGAGCCGCGCAGGCTCCTGCCAGATCCAATGCAGGGGAAACAGCGGCAGGGCGAAACCGTCGGTGGTGAAGGCGGGCAGATCGTGCACGAAGTTGTACTGGAGGCGCGCGCCCACGACCAGCGTGGTCAGCAAGGTCAGCAACAGAAGAAGAATGTGAAGCCAGTAAGGGCGGCGGCGCGCGGGTGCAGCCACAAAGACCTGCGGATAACGCGGGACTTCGAAGGTGTAAGAGATAGGCGGAGTGGGATCGGACATCAGTAGCCAGTAGCCAGTAGTCGGTAGCCGGTGAGTCGGCAGCCCGTTCCCCGGCAAGCGGTCCCTGGCTACCGGCTGCTGACTGCCGGCTACCGTTATTCGATCGACTGGAGCTCCTTTCCGGGCTTGAAACGGACTGCTTTGCCGGGGGGGATGCTGACTTCAGCACCGGTACGCGGATTGCGCCCGATGCCGGTCTTGCGCGGCCGCACGGTGAACACGCCGAAGCCGCGCAATTCAATGCGCTCGCCGCGCGCCAGCGACTTCTTCATGCTCTCGAAAACGGTTTCGACCGCAGTCTCGGCTTTGGTCTTGGTAACGCCGGTTCGGTTGACAACTTCGTTGATCAGGTCCAGTTTGATCACGGGTCGCTCCGCAGAGTTTAACGCTGGCACCGCAGATACTCTTGTGATTCTAACCGACTTCGCGGCATTGGGGTAAGTTAGTTTTAGGATGCGGCTTCCGGGCCGAGGAGCCACCGGGGAGCAGCAGCCGGCCACAATTCAACGGACGCCCGGCCCAGGCTAGTTCTTCGGTTCGAGCAGGCAATATTCGCCCAGGGGTTCTTCTTGCGAGGAATCTGCGCCGAGGTGGTAGATATCCACGTTGGGACAGCCGTCATAAGAGCCTTCGCCGTCCAGCAACCGCTCAATGTCGTACTCGCCTGGCGGCAGCTCTTTACAATCGGCGTGGGACAACACACAGCGGAGTACGGCCGGCCGCCCATCAAGATCGCCGTAGAGCAAGGCGACCGTGCGAGATGCGTTCTTGCCGCTCCGAGTGTGGCGCTTGATGGTGATGGTCTCGTTCTGGGCGGAAAGCGCGGTCGCGGTTGCCAGGACCCCAACCAGCAGGACGAAGTTGCGAAACATCGGCTCCTCATTCGCGCTGTCGCGCGCAGGCATTTAGCATAGCGCTTTGTCAATTCACCCGGCATTCCGTAAGATGGCGTTTTTGAAAATTCCAAGGAGCACCATGTCTATCAAAAGCGATCGCTGGATCCGCAAAATGGCGGTCGAGCAGGAGATGATCAACCCTTTCTCGGAGAAGCAGGTGCGCGAGGGCGTCATCTCCTTTGGCCTGTCTTCCTACGGCTACGATTTGCGCGTGGCCGATGAGTTCAAAATTTTTACCAACGTCAACAGCACCATCGTCGATCCGAAAAAGTTTGACGAGCGCTCGTTCGTCAGCGTGCAAACCGACGTGGCCATCATCCCGCCGAACTCGTTCGCGCTGGCGCGCTCGGTGGAGTACTTCAAGATACCGCGTGATGTGCTGACCATCTGCGTGGGCAAATCGACCTACGCGCGCTGTGGGATCATCGTCAACGTGACGCCGTTTGAACCGGAATGGGAGGGCTTTGTGACCCTGGAAATCTCCAATACGACGCCGCTGCCGGCGCGCATCTACGCCAACGAGGGCCTGTGCCAGATACTGTTCTTCCAGTCCGATGAGATGTGCGAGATCAGCTACAAGGACAAGAGCGGGAAGTATCAGGGACAGAAAGGGATCGTGCTGCCGAAGCTGTAAAAAGCCGTGGGCCGTGGCCGGCGAAACCGGCGCTTGTGCTCGGCGATATGACATTGTGTCGGCAGCGGCCGCTCCGCCTAACGGCCATTCACAGTGAGAGCCGCGGCTGCGAGTAGAATCCACAACGACATGGAACCCAACCCGTTGCTGTTTCGCGATCTGACCTACATCTTCCTGGCCGCGGTGGTAGGCGGGCTGCTGGCTTGGCGCCTGCGGCTGCCGCTGATTCTGGGCTTTGTGATCGGCGGCATCGCCATTAGCCCATACACGCCGGGGCCGCACCTTTCGCAGTTGCACACCTTCGAGGTTTTTGCCGAAGTCGGCGTGGTGCTGCTGATGTTTTCCATCGGGGTGGAGTTCTCGGTCCCGGGTTTGCTGCGGGTGAAAGGGGTGGCGCTAATCGGCGCGCCCCTGGGAATCCTCATAATTATGGGCTTCGCGGTTGTGATGGCCAAGCTTCTGCGATGGAACCTCATGGAAGGAGTGGTCGTCGGTGCGGCGGTGTCGGTGGCCAGCACCATGGTCCTGGCGCGGTTTCTACACGACTCCGGTAGCCTAAATACCGTCTTCGGCCGGATTACCATCGCGATCACGCTGGTGGAAGATGTGGCCGTGATTTGCATGACGGTGGTGCTGCCGGTGCTGGCCGGCCCGGCCGAGGGGCAGGCGGTGAAAGTAGTTTGGACGCTGGGGAAGGCGCTGATCCTGCTGGCGCCGCTGGTCGTCCTGGCGATGAAAGTGATCCCGCGAATTCTCTCGCGCGCCAAAGCAACCGAGGATGCGGAAGTGCTGCTGCTGGTGACGCTGGCGATTTGCCTGGGGACTGCCGCCTTAGCGCAGGCGGCGGGATTTTCGTTTGCGCTGGGCGCTTTTCTGGCGGGATTTTCCATCAGCAGCAGCCATGAGTTGCTGGACGTGCATTCGCAACTCGTGCCGCTGCGCGATGCCTTTGTGGCGCTGTTTTTTGTTTCGCTGGGAACGCTGATCCAGCCGAAAGTGCTGCTGAACAGCCTACCGTTGTTGGGCCTGATGCTGCTGCTGGTGGTGGCGGGCAAATTTGTGGTGTGGACGGGGGTGGTGCGGCTGTTCCGCTATCCCCTGCCGGAGGCAATCCTGGTGGCAGCCAGCCTGACGCAGATTGGCGAACTGTCCTTCGTGGTGGTGCAGGTGGCACGATCGTCGGGGCTGATTGCAGAAAATGTCTACACCACGACGATCGCGGCTTCGCTGGTTTCGATCCTGATCAATGTATTCCTAATGCGCGGAGTGCTTCGCGGGCTAGGGCAGAAAACGTTAACCACTGGCCGGTGATCAGTGTCGAGTCCGATGGCCCGCGGCGGGCCGGCCGCGCGTTAGCCCGCCTGGCCCCGCCTCCTCACGAGGACCCGGCGCAATGTAGCTATCTCCGCTGTCCGGCCTCGGATTCCTTATACATGTACTTAATGCTGGGCTTGTAGATCAGTAGGTTGGAGGCGCCGATGCGGTTGATCTTGAGGCAGTACTTGTCGTACCACTCGATGACGCCGTGAACCTCTTCACCGTCCTGCAGCACCAGCACCATCGGCGTTTTGGCCTGCATTTGCTTCTGGTAGTAGAAATTTTCGGCGTGGGTCTGCTCGGGAGGCGGCGTCTTCTTGCCGTTGGAGCGCTCGGGACGTTCGCGACGCTCATTCTCGTGACGCGGATGGTCGTTGCGATTGAGTGCGGGACGAATCAGTTTGCGGTTGGCAAATGCTTCCGGGTCAAGCGTTCGCCCAACTACGGTGGCATCCATGGAATCTTTCATGGGCTTTGGCTCCTGTGGTCTGCACACCAGCCTTTCGGCTATCGTGAACTCGGGTGGTGCCTCCGACACGAAGTGTGGCAAGTCCTGGTGTGTGTCGACCCGAGGGATTCCTTAGGTGTGAACTTAGCGATACCCTAACACAGCAGGAACATTAAAAACAATCCATAGCATGGTACGACTTTGGTGTAACCGGGGCCGGGAGAGCCGATTCGCATTACTTGCCGGCGCCACACGCGCGTTGCCCCTACCTCTGTCGGGTGATTTAGCGTTCGAGGGAGGTGGCAAAGGCGTCCAGCGCCAGGGAGCGCAGCAGGTTGCGGCGCATTCCGCTCTCCACTCCGCCCAGCCGCTGGACGGCGGCCACAATCCAAGGAAAGTCCACTCGCTCCACCAGGTGAACTAAATCCGGCTGAATGTCCTGATTGCGGGCGAGCTCGGGCGTTCCCTCCCGCAGAAAGAGCATGTCTTCGAGCAGCGAATAGAGCAGCCGGATGAGCTGCTCCGTTCTGGCCTTGCCTTCGGCGCCGGAGCGGTAGGCGTCGGTCATGCGGAACAGCTCGCTGTGGTCGCGTGTGCCCATGGCTGCCGCCAGCAAGGTCAACGCATCCTGGCGGGCGGCCAAATAGGCCGCGAGATCGAAGCTGCGCGCCCCGCCCGGTCCTCCGCCGCACACCCGCGCCACCAAGCTCCGCTCGCGCGCCTTCCACTCGGGACGCACCCTGGCGAGGTATTGCTCAAGCTCTTCCCGCCCGAGCGGTGCCAGGCGCAAATGCACGCAGCGCGAGCGAATGGTGGGGAGCAGCGCGCTGGGGTTGCCGGTGAGCAGAAATATGGTGGAGAACCCCGGCGGCTCCTCCAGGACCTTCAGCAGAGCGTTGGCCGCTTCTTTCATAAAGTCGGCGGCGCTGAAGATGTAGACCCGCTCGCGGCCGTCGATTGGCTTGTAATAAATTTCGCGAATGAGGTGACGCACCTGGTCGACCTTGACCATCATCTGCGGCGGATCGGGCGGAATGATCAGTACGTCGGGATGGGTCTGGACAAAGATGCGGGTCTCGCGCTGATCGGCCTCGCGGAGATTCTCACGCGCCTCGACGGCCTCGGCGAAACGCTGCTCCAGCGCGTCGGCTTCGGCGATGCGCGTGCAGTTGGCGCAGCGGCCGCAGAAATCCGGCAGGCCATCGCTGACCGGCCGCTCTAGGCAGTTCATGGCTTTCGCAATCATTTGGGTAAGCGTGAACTTCCCCGCCCCCGCCGGCCCGGAGAGAATGACCGCGTGAGGAAAGTGCTCGCCGGCCAGCATCTCGCGCAGCCTGCGGACGACTTCGACGTTGCCGTGAAAATCAGAAAAAGGCATAAAATCCGGCTCCGGTGACTAGGGCTACGTCATGGACGGCCTGAAGGCTGCCACGCCAAGAAAGATCCCTGACTGGCAGGCGCCCCGCCGCATATTTCGTCATTGCGGGCCTGCTCCAGTGAATTCTAGCGGAACACCCTTGTCGCGTGCTCTGCTAGGCCCGGCAAACCGCGATCTTCACACCTTCATCTCTGCTCGGCTGCCATTGATTGCATGACCCAGACAGTGGGCGAAGACGCGGGTCAAAAGAGCTACCGCGGATGACAAATAGAAAGCTCTTTCACCGTTGCATCTTATAGTCTGCGGAAGGTACTTTCTGAGAGACCTGCGATGGCGTGGGAAGTTGCGAGCGGTCCCACCCGCCGCCCAGCGCTTCAATCAGATCGACCGCGGCCACCATGACATCAATGTGTACCGTCACTAGTGTTACCTGGTCCGCAAATAGAGTAGTTTGCGCCGTAAGCACACCTAGGTAAGGATCGACGCCGGTTTCATAGCGTCCCACTTCAAGCTTAAGTAGTTCCTGGGCCGAATTTACGGCCGCCTGGTCGCTCTGAAGCTCGTCATAGTAGATACGGACTGCAGATAGGTAGTCTTCGACCTGCTGGAAGGCGGTCAGGACGGTCTGTCGATAGTTGGCGACATCGGCGTTATAGGTGGCCTGGAACTGATGCAGCTCGGCACGATACAGCCCGGCATCGAAGATGATCTGCGAAATCGAGGGTCCAATCGACCAAAATCGGCTCGGCCACTGCAACAGGCGCGAGAAAGCGGAGCTTTCCAGCCCACCGGACGCCGACAGTGTCACTTGCGGGAAAAATGCTCCGTACCCAATGCCAATCACCGCATTGGCCTCGGCCAGGGTGCGCTCGGCCGCAGCCACGTCGGGACGACGCTCCAGCAACTCCGAAGGCACGCCGACGGGGATCGGCGGCGGAGTAGTTAGCAGCGGCTTTTTCGCAATCGAAAAATCGGTCGCAACCTTTCCCAGCAACACCGCTATAGCGTGTTGATATTGCGCGCGAGCTACTCCGACGTCGATCAGGCTGGCCTGCGCGCTCTGTAGAGTTGTTCGAGCTGTTACCACCGAAAAGTAGTCATCGATGCCGGTGTCGTAGAGTGCCTGGGTCAAGTCCAGGAGTTTCTGGTCCGCCGCAACGGTTTGCTGAAGCACCTGCTCCAGAGCGTCTTGCCCGCGAATCTCGAAGTAAAACTGGGCGAGAGCAGCTTGTTCGGTCAGTTTCTCGACCTCCAAGTCCGCAGCGCTAATTTGTGCTCCATATTGCGCTTCCCGAACCTGGTTGCGAATTTTGCCCCAGAAGTCCGGGGTCCAGGCAACATCGACCGGGAAGGAGATGAACGTGCTCGTTGCTCCGGTATTGGCCAGGGTCGAATTGGTGAGGGTGCCGGAGCTCCGGGAGCGTGTCCAGGACGGACCGGTGGTTACCGTAGGCCAATATAAGGAATGGGCTTGTGCAATCAGGCTACGGGCTTCCATAAAGTTCTGAAAAGCGAACTTAATGTTTTGGTTGTTGATGTTCAGTTGCTCTTCCAGTGCATTCAGCTCAGGATCTTTGAATATCTCCCACCACTTGCCGCGAAGCATGCCTTCCTGGGGGCTGGCCACTTTCCAGCCTTGTGCATTTTGGAAGTTGACCGGCGATTCCTTGTAGTTTGGCGCAGTCGCTGTGGGAACGCTCGCCGGATGATACTTCGGCCCCACCACGCATCCGGCAGCGATCAGTAAAACGGCAAAGGTGATGAGTGAGAGCACCGCACTCCACCCCTTTGCCGCATGCCTTTTGGCATCCCATACGGAAATGACTCTGTTACTCATGACAATACCTGTCCTGCCTGTGGATTGAAGCTCTCGCCGCGCTTGTGCTGCAGGCGCAGTCGCAGACGATCGAGGGCAAGGTAAACCACAGGAGTGGTGTAGAGAGTGATCAGTTGACTGAGGAGGAGACCGCCAACGATGGTTATGCCCAGGGGACGGCGCAGCTCGGATCCCACGCCGCGCCCGATCGCCAGTGGCAACGCCCCGAAGATGGCGGCCATGGTGGTCATCATGATGGGGCGAAAGCGCAGCATACAGGCCTCGAAGATGGCATCAAAAGTGCTCTTACCCTCGATGCGCTCGGCCATCAACGCGAAATCGATCATCATGATGGCATTTTTCTTAACGATGCCGATCAGGAGCACGATGCCGATGATCGAAATGATATTCAAGCTCATATGAAACAGCATTAGGGCGAGCATAGCGCCAACACTGGCGGACGGCAGCGTTGAGATAATCGTCAGCGGATGGACCAGACTCTCATACAAAATACCCAGAACGAGGTACACCGCCAGCACCGCGGTAACGATCAGCATCGGCTCGCTGGAAAGCGACTGCTGATAGGCTTCCAAGGTGCCGGAGAAAAAGCCGCGGACGGTGGAAGGTAAGCCGAGACGGTTCTCCATTTCTTGGATCTCCAGAGTCGCCTGGCTCGCAGATACCCTGGGAGCAAGATTGAACGACACGGTCACCGAAGGAAATAGTCCGGTATGGTTCACGAGAAGCGGCGTCGTACCGGTATGGCTTGTGGTCACCGTCTTGATCGGCGCAATGCCGTTAAGACCGGCAATTCCGGTGGCGGATGCCGGCCCTTCCGGGTTCAGGTAGATGGCGTTCAGCCCGGCCGGTGATTGCCAGAAGTGCGGCGCCGCTTCCAGCACTACGTAATACTGGTTCAGAGGCGTGTAGATGACAGAAACCTCCGACTGTCCGAAGGCCGAATAAAGCATCGAATCCAGGGACAATGCGGTCTGTCCTACACGCGCGGCTGTGATGCGGTCAAAATTCACAAATTCCTGTAGCCCATTGTTCTGCTGATCAGTATTGACGTCTTGCAAGCCGGGAAGCTTCTTCATGTTGGCGTAGAGGATCGGTCCCCAGTGTGCGAGGTCGGCGATGTTGTCCGACTGGATGGTGTATTCATAAAGCGTATTGGTGACGCGGGCCCCGATACGCACATCCTGGACAGGCTGCAGGAAGGCCGAGGCCACCGGCAGCGCGTTGAGTTTCGGGCGCAGTCGGTTGATGACCTGCATGGCGCTGACCTTGCGCTCCGCCAGCGGCTTCAAAGCAACGAAGATGAAGCCGCCGTTGCTGGCGCCGTTGCCGCCGGTGTAGGCGTTGACGTGCTCCACGGCCGGATCAGCCTTAATGACCTTCACCAGTTGCAGGATCGAGTAATTCATGAAGGGGAAGGATGCGTCCTGCGGCCCTTGCACCCCGCCCACCAGCACGCCGGTGTCTTGGGTAGGAAAGAACCCCTTGGGGATCTTGATCATCACCAGGACGTTCAGCGCAATGGTAAGCGCGAGTACCGTCAGCATGAGCGCAGGATTCTCCAACACCCAGGACAGGGAGCGCCGGTAGATCGAGAGCATGCCCTTGAATGCCCGCTCGCTCACTCGATAGAACCACTTGTCCTTTTCGCGCGGATCATACGCCTTCAGCAGATGAGCACACATCGTCGGAGTGGTCGTTAGCGAGACCGCCATGGAGATGAGAATCGCGATCGAAAGGGTGATCGCGAACTCGCGGAACAGCCGGCCCACAATGCCGCCCATCATGAGGATGGGGATGAATACGGCGATCAGAGAAATGCTGATGGTGAAAACCGTGAAGCCGATTTCCCGCGCGCCCTTCAGGGCAGCGGCAAAGGGCTGCATCCCATTTTCCAGATGGCGTGAGATGTCTTCCATCACCACAATGGCGTCATCCACCACAAAGCCGGTGGAAATCGTCAAGGCCATCAGGGAGAGATTATCCAGGGTAAAGCCCAGGAGATACATGCCGGCGAAGGTGCCGATCAGCGATACCGGTACGGCCACCGCAGGGATCATGGTGGCGCGCGGGCTCCGCAGGAAGAGAAAGACAATGACGACGACCAGGCAGATGGCGGTGATCAGCGTGGCCTCGGTGTCACGCACCGAGGCCCGAATGGTGGTGGTGCGGTCAAGCACGACCGTGGTTTTGATGCCTTGCGGCAATACCGCTTCTAGAAATGGCAGTTGCTGGTAAATACGTTCCACGGTCTGGATGATGTTGGCGCCGGGCTGGCGGAAGATAATCAGGGTCACCGACCGGATACCGTCGAAATAGCCCGCGGCGCGGATGTTCTGTGCGCTATCGATCACATCGGCGACATCGGAAAGGCGAACGGCGTTGCCGTTGTGATAGCCGATGACCAGCGGCTTGTACTGGTCAGCTCGCGAGATCTGATCGTTGGTAATGATGTCGTAGGTGACGTTGTTGTTCGCCAACTGGCCGCGCGGCGCGAGTGCATTCTGCACGCTGAGGACGCCCTGAATGTTCGCCAAAGTCAGGCCGAAGCTCTCGAGTTTGGCGGGATCGACTTCCACCCTCACCGCCGGGGTCGCGCCACCCCCCACGAACACCTGGCCCACCCCCTCGATCTGCGAGAGTTTCTGCTGCAGCACAGTGGACGCTTCGTCGTACAGCTTGGGGACGTCGTACTTATCGGAGGTGAGACTGATGACCATGATAGGCGAATCAGCCGGGTTCACCTCGCGATAGAAAGGATTTTGTGGCAGGTTGATGGGAAGGTAGGTCCGGGCTGCGTTGATCGCGGCCTCCACGTCGCGGGCCGCACCATTGATGTTGCGGCTGAGATCGAACTGCAATGTCACTTGCGTACTGCCGAGCGAACTGGAGGATGTCATCTCGTTAACGCCCGCAATTTGCCCAAACTGCCGCTCCAGCGGTGTGGCCACCGACGAGGCCATGATCTGCGCACTGGCGCCGGGCAAGCTGGCGCTCACAGAGATGGTTGGGAAGTCCACCTGCGGCAGAGGCGCCACCGGCAGGATGATAAAAGCGATCGCCCCGGCAATGATTACACCGACCGTCAACAGGGTCGTCGCCACCGGCCGATGAATGAAGGGAGCGGAGATGTTCATGGCTGCTCCCCCGCCGGCGAGGGGCCGCGATTTCCCGCAACCTGGCTCGGCTTCCGGCCCGTGAGTCTCTGGCCCAGCCTATCAAAGAAGATGTAGATGACCGGGGTGGTATAGAGCGTAAGGACCTGGCTGACGAGCAATCCTCCCACAATGGAGATGCCTAACGGACGGCGGAGTTCTGACCCCAATCCACGACCCAGCGCCAGGGGGAGCCCGCCCAGCAGCGCTGCCATGGTCGTCATCATGATGGGACGAAAACGCAGCAGGCTGGCTTCATAGATGGCGTCGGTTGCACTCTTGCCCTGCTCGCGCTCCGCCTCCAAGGCAAAATCGACAATCAGAATCCCGTTTTTCTTCACGATGCCAATCAGCAGGATGATGGCGATAATGGCCACGATGTCCAGGTTTTGATGGAAGAGCAGCAGCGCCAGAAGTGCTCCCACGCCGGCCGAAGGCAGCGTGGACAGAATCGTGATGGGATGAATGTAGCTCTCATACAGGACCCCCAGGACGATGTAGACGGTGACCAGCGCGGCGAGGATCAGCAGCGGTTCATTCTTGAGCGAATTCTTGAAAGCGGCCGCAGTGCCCTGGAAATCACTTTGCAGGCTGGCGGGAAAATGTAGTTGCTGGACAACCTTGTCGATGGCGGAGATGGCGCCGCCCAGCGAACCGTTGGGCGAAAGATTGAAAGAGACGGTCACTGCGGGGAACTGTCCCTGGTGATTAATGCTGAGCGCTTCCTTGGTCTTTTTCAGGGTGGTGAAGGCCCTCAGCGGGACCGCGTTGGCCGGGGTCGAGGTGGAGATTGCGTTCGCCGCCGGGGTCATTGGCGCTGGATTGAAGGCGGTTGCAGGCGGCATGAGCGTCGGGACCGACGGGGTATACAGCACCGAAGTAGTAACGGCGTTGGAACCGGCGGCGGCGGAAGCCGTGGCCGTAAACGAGGATGCGGCACTGGCCCCGGTAACTCCCGACGAAGCACTCGACTGGATATAGAGGTAGCCCAGGTTGGAGGGATCTTCCTGCCACTGCGGCTGGGTCTCCAAAATGACGTGATACTGGTTCAGCTGCGTGTACAGCATGTTGATCTCGCGCTGTCCGTAAGCGTCATACAGCGTGTTGTCGATGGTGTAAGGCGCGATGCCCAGCCGCGACGCCGTCACCCGGTCAATGGAAAGGTATAAGGCAGGGGCGTTGGTCTGCTGGTCGGTGGCCACATCCTCAATTTCTTTTACCTTCTTGAGCTTGGCAACGAACTTATCGGTCCACTCATTCAACTCGTCCGTGTTGGGATCTTCCAAGGTGTACTGATACAGGGTGCGGGTGACGCGGTCGTTGACCGTGATGTCCTGCACGGGCTGCATGTAGAGAACGATCCCCTGCACCTGTTGCAGGCTTTTGTTGAGCCGGCGAATCACATCCGAGGCGCTGATGCGGCGCTCGCTGAGCGGCTTCAGATTAATCAGAAAGCGCCCGGTGTTCAGAGTGAGATTGGTGGCGTCGGCCCCGATATAGGAAGAAAGGCTTTCGACGGCCGGATCTTTGAGGATGACCTTCGCCAGCTCCTGCTGTTTTTTGGTCATCGCGGCAAAGGAGATCGACTCCGGCGCCTGCGAAATTCCCTGGATTACTCCGGTGTCCTGCACCGGAAAGAAGCCTTTGGGAATGATGATGTAAAGGTAGACCGTCAAAACCAAGGTGCTGGCGGCAACCATCAGCGTCAGCACCTGATGGCGCAGGACGACCTTCAAGGTGCGGCCGTAGAAGGCGATCATGCGCTCAAACGCGTGCTCCGACATGCGGTACAACTTCCCCTGCTCGGCCTCGGGACGGTAGCGCAAAATGCGGGCGCACATCATAGGGGTCAGGGTCAACGAAACCACCGCGGAGATGACGATGGTGGCTGCCAGTGTCACCGCGAATTCACGGAACAGCCGGCCCACCACCTGCCCCATAAACAACAGCGGAATCAAGACTGCGACCAGCGAAACCGTCAGCGAAAGAATGGTGAAGCCGATCTGTTCGGCGCCCTTCAGCGCGGCCTGCAGCGGAGGATCGCCGCCCTCGACGAACCGCGAGATGTTCTCGATCATCACGATGGCGTCGTCCACCACGAATCCGGTGGAGATGGTGAGGGCCATCAGCGATAGGTTGTCCAGGCTGAAGCCGAGCAGGTACATCACGGCGAAGGTGCCGATGAGCGAAACCGGCATGGCGACGCTGGGAATGATGGTGGCGTAGAGACTGCGCAGAAAAAGAAAGATCACCATTACGACCAGCGCAACGGTGAGCATCAGTTCAAACTCGACGTCGTTAATCGAGGCTTGAATGCTGGTCGTCAGGTCGGTGAGGACCGTGATCCGGATTGACGCCGGAAGGCCGGCCTCAAGCTGCGGCAGGATCCGCTTGATCGCTTTCACCACCGTGATGGTGTTCGCGCCCGGCTGCCGCTGGATGTTGAGAATCACGGCCGGCGTGGAATTCATCCAGGCGGCTTGCTTAGAGTTCTCCGTGCCCTCGTAAACATTCGCGACGTCCCTCACGAAAACCGGCGCGTTGTTGCGAAAGGCGATCACAACATTCTTGTAACCGTCGGCAACTGTGATCTGATCGTTGGAGTCAATCTGCCAATCCTGCCGCGGACCATCAAAGTTGCCTTTTGCGGCATTGACGCTGGTATTGATCAGCGCGGTGCGCACGTCCTCCAGGTCGATGCCGTAGGCCTCCAGGGCAACCGGATTCACGTCGATGCGAATGGCCGGTTTCTGACCGCCGCCGATACTCACCATTCCTACCCCGCTCAACTGCGAGATCTTCGGCGCCAGGCGCGTGTCCACCAGGTCTTCCACCTGCGGCAACGGCATAGCGTTCGACATGATGGCCAGCGTGAGTATGGGGGGGTTGGCGGGATTGATTTTGTTGTAGATCGGCGGGACGGGCAGATTAGCAGGCAAAAAGGTCTGGGCCGCATTGATCCCTTCTTGTACCTCTTCTTCCGCCACATCGATGCCCAGGTTCAGGTCGAACTCCAGCACGATGACCGAAACGCCCGTCGAGCTGCTGGAAGTCATCTGCGCGAGTCCCTGCATCTGCCCGAATTGGCGCTCCAGTGGCGCGGTGACGGTACTGGCCATCACGTCGGGGCTGGCGCCGGGATACAGCGTCACCACCTGAATCGTCGGGTATTCCACCTGGGGCAATGCGGAAACCGGGAGTTGGGTATAGGCCACCACGCCCGCCAACACGATGGCAACCATCAGCAGTGAAGTTGCCACTGGCCGCAAAATGAACGGGCGCGACGGACTCATGGCGCGCTTTCCTCACCGCTGGCCGAGGGCAGGGGTATCTGCGAGATGGTTACTCGCGACCCGTTCTGCAGCTTTTCAAAGCTGCTGTCGGCCACCACATCTCCCGGCTGGATGCCGCTTACGGCGGTCATGCCGGAGTCCGAGACACCGGCCTTCACCATCGTCATCTTGGCTACGCCGTTTTGGATGAGATACACGAAGGCCTGCTCGCCGTTGTGTTGCACCGCCGAAGAGGGGATGAGCACCTGCTGGTCCAGCCTCTTCACCTGCAGGCGCGTATTGACGAACAGATTGGGGAAAAGCTCGTTATTGCGATTGTCGAAGATGGCGCGCAGCTTGACCGTGCCGGTTGCGGTATCCACCTGATTGTCGACAGTGTAGAGACGCCCCACGGCGAGTCGTCGGGACATCTGCCGGTTCCAGGCTTCCACCGTCAGGGTCCTGCCCTGCCGCATTTCGCCGAGAACCTCCTCCAGGTCGTCCTGGGCCAGGGTGAAGACCACGGTCATCGGCTGCATTTGGGTGATGACCATGAGAGCAGTGGTTGCATTCGCGGTGACCAGGTTTCCGGGATCGACCAGACGAAGTCCGACTCGGCCGTTTATCGGCGAGGTGATATGGCAATAGACCACTTGGACCTGGTCAAATTGCAGCGTTCCCTCGTCGTTCTTGACCGTGCCCCGGTACTGCAGAACTAGCTTTTCCTGGTCCTCCAGCGTTTGCCGCGGAATCGCGTTGCGTTTCCAGGCATCCTGATAACGCTTCAAGTCCATTTCGGCTTCCGCCAGCAGGTTCTGGTCGCGCTCCAGTGCGCCTTCGGCTGCAACCACCTGCGCCTGGTAAGGCCGGTCGTCAATGTCAATGAGAGGATCGCCGCGATGCACAAGCTCGCCTTCGCGGTAATGCACCGCGGTTATAACGCCCGTAACTTCTGCGGTGATCGAGTCCGTGTAGACGGGGGTGACGGTCCCAATCGCTTCCAGATAAACGCCAATGCTGCCCAGCTTGGCGGTGGCCGTCGTCACCGGTACAGCCGCCGGGCGGAAGCCGGGCGGCTTGCTGCCCGGCCGGTACCAGACCGCCCAAATCAAAACGCCAAACAAAAGAAGGACGGGAAGCCATATCCACCAGTGCCGCCGTTTGGCGGGAGGCTTGGCCGGGAGTTTGGCAGGGGGCAACCGATCGTCGGGTGGAGTGTGGAACTCGTCGGGCTTTGCGTTTTTATTCTCTTCTGTCAAGTCGCCGTATGCTGCAGCTCGGGAGCTTTCTATCCTTCCGAGCCGAAGTGCTGCAAAGTGTGAAACGTTAGTCTAGTCTTTGGCTGCCTTCCCCGTGTTAAGAGTTGTTACGCAAAGGTAAAGAAGATTAACAAAGGCCATTGAACGATGCAGGGCTGCGTCGATAGAGTTGATGCCCGGTGAATTCGTGGTCATTTTTTCAGATAACCAGTCGCAGTGTTCCTGATTTTCCTCCTGTGCCTCGTCGGCAGCAGCGGCCCCTTAGCGGGCCATAGTTTATTCCTCGCTAGGGAAACTCTGATCAAGTCCGGTCTTGGAAGGGAACAGCCTTGAGGCCGTCCGTACGGCCTGCAGGATCATCACGGCTTTAGCCGCTGCGGGACTTCGTTCCGACTGAATCAGAGTCTCCTTAGGGGGCGACACGCCCAACTTGTCCAAGGATGTGAAGAAGCATACAACCCATGTGGGGTTGCCGGCCATTCACTTTAGATACGCGCGGACCAGGCCAATCAGGTCCTCGCCTAACTCTTCGGGCGAATCCATCTCCTGGTCAGGATTCATCATGTGCAGCCGGATGTGGTCCTCCAGGATTTCCGCCATCAGGCCATTTACGCCGCCGCGAATGGCCGCCAGCAGCATCAGGATGTCAGCACACTCGTCGCCTGCGGTAAGCGCCCGCTCGACGGCAGCGAACTGCCCGCGCAAGCGTTTAACGCGAAACAGCAGTTTCTGTTTTTCTCGTGAGATTTCGGGAATTTTGTCCTGCATATTTTTTTCGCGTCCCCATGAATTTTGACTTGACCATACCCTACCGGGGTATGTTATAAGATGGCGAGGCGGGAATCCAGCAGTTTCCCGCCAGGATTAACGAAGGACGTATGACGACTGAGTTTGGGCCGGAGCCTCCGAGTAGCCTCGGCGGCACTCCGGCATAGAAGACGCGGTCTGGTGTCCCGATAAGCTTCAACCTGCCTATCGCCTCACCTCTGCTTCTTCTGAACCACAACTGAAGAACGCGAGGGGTCGAGGCGCTTGCTGATCCTCTAAGCCGGTGACGTGTGAGCGTGCCGGCAGCTCCGGGAAGCAGCAAATCCTCAAAACCCCCATAGCGACGTTTCTAGGGCGCCGGCCAGCCCGCGACTTTCGGGGCGGCGACCGGAGGCGCGCCCATTTGTACGCCCGGGCGGAAACCGTGAAGGCGCTACCCTGCCCACGAGGAAGGAGGTTAAAAATGCAGAGCGACGTGACGGCAATTTCCACCGCAGGCGGGCAGGCCGAAGTGGCGATGGTCCGGGGCAAGGTCGTGCGCTCCAAGTGGGCCCACAATCTTCTTACCTTCCTCGTGGTCTTTGGCCCCGGACTCATCGTTATGGAGGCGGACAACGACGCGGGTGCAGTCTCCACTTACATTCAGGCTGGCGCGCAGTACGGGACCAGGTTGCTTTGGCTGCTTCTGCTTTTGCTTCCCGTGACCTACTTCATCCAGGAGATGGTGGTCCGGCTCGGCATTGCCACCGGCAAAGGCCACGCGGCCATGATCTACCAGCGCTTCGGCAAGTGGTGGGGCGCATTTTCGCTCTTCGACTTGCAGGCAGTGAATTTTCTGACCCTGGTCACCGAGTTTGCCGCCATCGCACTGGCCGTGAGCCACCTCGGGATTTCGCCGTATCTTGGCGTGCCGTTCGCCGCTGCCGGGCTCATCGCCATGGTAATCACCGGCAGCTACCTGCGGTGGGAACGGACAACAGTCTTCCTGTGCCTACTGGATTTGGGATGGCTCCTGATGGCGCTCAAGCTACGACCTTCCTGGGGCGAGCTTGCATATAACACCGTCATCCCCGGCATGCCCGCAGGGGGTCTGACGGCGAGCTTGATGTTCCTGGTGATCGCCATTGTCGGGACCACGATTGCCCCCTGGCAATTGTTCTTCCAGCAGAGCTGCATCGCCGATAAAAAGCTGCGCTTTGCCGATATCCAATGGGCGCGCCTGGATACGTTCATCGGGGCCGTCTTCACTATCATCGTCGCCTGCTGCATGTTGATTGCCGGTAATGCTTCGCGGCTGCATGGCATCAACTTCGTCGATCCGGCACAGATGGCCAATGCGCTGCACCCGTTTGCCGGAGAGGGTGTCCGCATCGGCATTCTGCTGCTCATGATCAACGCGGCGGTGTTGGGCACAACGGCAATCTCGCTGTCCAGTTCCTGGGCCTACGGCGAGGTGCGGGGCTGGCCGCACAGCTTGCAACTGCCCTTCAGTAAGGCGAGGGGATTCTACGTCACCTATGTAGCCTGCGTCGCAGCGGCGGCGGCGATTGTCCTGATTCCGCGCGCGCCGTTGCAGTTAATCATCCTGAGCGTGCAAGTGCTGGCAGGAATCATACTTCCCTCGGCCATCATTTTTCTCCAGCTCTTGTTGAACGACAAGGAATTGCTGGGCGAACAGTATGTCAACAAACCGTGGAACAACTGCGTGAACTGGACCATCATCATCGTCCTGTTCGCTCTCTCGTTGCTCTTGGCGGCGCAAGTCGTCGCCCCAAATTTGTTCCCCTCGACTTAGGGAACCGAATTTTTACGGAGGTGGATGATGCATTTCCTACCGGTGAGCATGGAGGTTGATCGGAGGAACCTGCCGGAAAGCCACTACGTGGTAGTGCATCCGCTGGACGATGTGCCGGAGGAGAAAGTCGACACCAACAAGCTCGGGCCCATGCCTATGACCACTAGCGTGAAGCTGTCCCTGATCGCATTGCGCAGCTATCTGCTGCTCATGGTGCTGTTAGTTCTGTATCACGTGCTCGACCTCGCCGGACTGTTCCGCCATCACGGCTGAGGGAAGGAAGATGACGATGAATCGACGAAACCCTCACCCACCCAGCCCTCTTGCCCAGGCTGCAGACGCGATCTAGTTCACGCCTACCTCCTGGGTCCTGAGGGAAAAACCTAAGACTACGACCAGGAGGTGCGCTATGTCGGCCATCAACGTATTCGCCTTGGAATTTATTTTCGGCACGGGGTTTGCCAGGTGCGCTGTCTGCAACCGGCGAGCCCGGCTACCCATTGAAGGAGCAGTGAAGCATGCGCACGTCCCGGTGCTCAGCGCGCGCTGGAGTATTGAAAGTAATGGCGAAGCAGCGCCGCGCATCGTCCAGCGCTGGTCCAGGAACCTGGCGCTTCCACCCGAAACGGCGAAAGAAGGTGCTTAAGATGAGCAGGAGCAATTTCGCAATTGATCGGGTAGCAGCATTCGCTTTCGTCGGCCGGAAGGCCGGCTCTATCCGTGTCTGCTGGTGGGGTGGACTTTCTCAGTGGCCTGCCGCGCCCAGGAAGCGCGAGTTTATTCCACTTCGTGCTTCGCCGTATACCCGTCACGGGCAAGGACGGTGTATTTGATATCGTGGTTTTTCTCGTCCTTGATGACCAGCGGCTTGTCATTCGGCCCCACCAGCTCTACCTTGATCTTGCGATAGGTGCCGTCCTGCTTGGTATTGGTCGGCTTGTAGGTGATGGTGTACTGGCTCCGCATCGCCTGGCCAACCTCGCGGAAAATGTCAGGAAACTCGCCCAGCAGGCGTGGCGAATAAGATCGTCCCCCGGTCATTCGCGCAAAGGCGTTCATCTGGTTCTTGGCCTGCGCGTAGTCCAGCATGAAGGAATTGATTCCAGGCATGCCCACGTTGGCGGCTTGCATCCACTCCAGGAACGCTTCGCCGGTGCAGATGGTGTAGATGGTAACGTTGCGGGTGGCCTTGATCTTTTTCAGTATCTGGTCGAGGTTAATTTTGCTGAAGGTGTCGCGTCCGCTGGCGATCACCACCAGGTCTTTGCGGCCGGGAATGCGGTCCAGGCGGTCGAGCGTATCGTACATCGCATCAAAGATGTCGGTTTCGCTGAAGCCGGGAAACTGCAGCGAGTTGAGCGCGGCGAAAATCGCCTGCTTGTCCTGGGTGAAATCCACTAGCACGTGCGGCTTGACGTCAAAGTACTCCACCGCCACCCAATCCTGCGGCTGCAACTCCGAGGCAAACGTGTACGAAGCATTGAGCGCGTCCATCATGAAATTCCAATCGGTGGCGGCGAACTCGATCAGCATGACCGCAGTGATCGGCGCCTGGCTCTTGGTCACGCTCTGAATGTGCTGCGGAACTCCGTCCTCCCACACCCGAAAGTCCTGTTTCACTACATCGAGGGGCAGGTTGAGGGCCCGACCGTCCTTTGCCAAAAGTTGCGCGTTGATGGTCACCACCGGCACGTCCACCCGCATCGAGTACTCCGGAATGTCCGGGTGCTTGGGCTGCGGCGGCGGGGGCGGCGCCTCCTCCGGGGCTTTCTTTGGCACAGCTATCGTGCCTGAGTCGCCGGTGGGTCCACCGGCCGCCACCGGAACCTGGTCCTGCTGCTCCTGGCTCTGCGGCGCGCTCGGGGAGGCGCTCGGAGTGGAGTTGCTCGATTGGGCCTCGCCGGGAACGGCACACGCCAGCAGCATCGCCACCACGACCGCCAGCACCGCACCGAGGGGATTAAAGACCACAGGTAAATTGTCGCGAAGCTTAAGGTGTTTCTCAGGGTACATCGGAGTGCCTCATCGGCGATTTGTCTGATAGTATAAATGCATTTCCAGACTCTCTGTTTCGGCGTGGGGACGGCAAAACTTCCTCCGGGTTAGACGGCTGTAGGTCCACAAGGAAAGAAACAGGGCCGCCACTTCCGGCGACCGAGCCGGATTGAGACAAGGATTAAGGACCAAGGACCAAGGAAACACATGCACCGCTGTCGGTTCGCGCTGCTCTTCGTCTGCCTCACCTCTTTGACTGCATTCGGCCTCCCCGCTAAAGCTCCCAACTCCTCATTCCGCTCGGCTGGGGCGCCGGCCGGGGTAGAGATCATGCCGGAAGACCAGGTGAAGGCCGGCATGAAGGGCGTGGCTTACACGGTTTTCCAAGGCACCCAGCCGGAGCCGATGGGCGTGGAAATCCTCGGTGTGCTCCGTGATATGGCTGGCCCGCGCGCCGACGTCATCCTGGCGCGCCTGCACGGCAAGCAGGTGGAGTACACAGGCGTGGTCGCCGGCATGAGCGGCAGTCCTGTCTACATTAACGGCAAGCTGGTGGGCGCCATCGCCTATCGCATCGGCGAATTCTCTAAGGAGCCGATCTGCGGCATCACCCCCGCCGCTTCCATGCTTGAGATCGACGCCCTGGACAAGCTGCCGCTCAGCGAAGTCTCGCATGGCGTCACCGCCCCCAGGCAGGAGTTCACGCGCACCTCGGGACCGGGCCTGCCGGCCTCGCTCGGCGCGCCCTCCGGCTATGCGGACTTGCTGCAGCCCATCGCTACCCCCCTGGCTTTTAGCGGATTTACCCCGGACACGCTGCGCTTGTTTGGCAAGGATTTCGCCTCCGCCGGCATTCTGCCGGTGATGGGCGCGGGCTCCGTGAGCAACGACAAACAGCCGGAGCCGCTAGAGCCGGGATCGGCCGTCAGCGCCGTCCTAGTGCGCGGCGATATGAACATTGCCGGCACCTGCACCGTTACCTATATTGACGCAACCCATCTGCTGGCCTGCGGGCACCCGCTGCTGCAGTCGGGCAACATCGATATGCCCATGACCAAGGCGACGGTGCTGGCCACCCTGCCGTCGCCGCAGAACGCTTTTAAGATTGTCAACTCTACCGAACCGGTCGGCGCCTTCGTGCAGGACCGTCATGCCGGCATCATGGGACGCTTCGATCGCCGGCCGCAGATGATTCCGGTGACGCTGACCTTCAGCGGCGTGTCGCATCCCAAGACCTTCCACTACGAAGTGCTGAACAACGCCAAGCTCACGCCCGCGGCCATGATGGCTACCGTCTACAACGCCATCCAGGGCATGAATGAATACGGCGAAGACACAACTTATCGACTGCAGGGCGGCATCAACGTGCTCGGCTATCCTGAGCTCAACGTCCGCAACATGTACGCTCCCGCGGACGGCGCCACAACCACGGCGTATGCGATTGCTCTGTCGATCGGGCAGCACTTCAGCCGCATCTTCGAGAACCCTTACGAGACGCCCAAAATCGAGGGTGTGGAGCTGAACTTCGATTTGGTGCCTGAGCGCCGCACGGCGCGGCTGGAAGCGGCCCGCACCGATGTGATCGAGGCCCGTCCCGGTGATGAGATCACCATCGATGCGCTGCTGCGGCCCTATCGCGGCGATAGCATGGTGCGCGAGATTCCTTTACGCATCCCCGCCTCGACGCCGCGCGGCACCCTCCGCATTCTGGTCAGCGATGGCGACACGCTTGATAAGATGCTGCGGCTCTCCGGCCCCACCAGCCACCACCTCGATCTCGGCTCGACGATCAACCTGCTGAACAAGCAGCACACGAACTCGGAAATTTACGTCTCCCTGCTGGAAGCCGACCCGCAAGCCGTGGTGGAAGACAAAGTGATGCCCACCCTGCCGCTTTCCGTGATAAATGTGATGGATGGGCTGCGCGGTTCGCAGGACATGGTGGTGGTGGGTGAATCCGCCGTAGACGAAGCTGCGATGCCAGTAGACTACGTGGTCACCGGCTCGCAGATCATCACCCTGAAGATCAAGTAGCCGCGACTTTAAAGCGTTTCAGAATGGCTGTACCCGACAATCAGGGTTTGTATCAGGGCACGACTTCAGTTGTGCCGCAAGCCATGAGCAGAAAAGGATTGGGCTTTGGCCCCTGTCTTCGGACCGCAGGGGCTAAAGCCCGAGTGTTAGGTGGCTTGTTTACGGCACGACTGAAGTCGTGCCCTGATACAAGACGTAAAGATACGGCTTCCCTGGAGTTGCTCTACTCCAAACTGCTGGGCTTCCGCTTCAGGGTGGGACGGCCATTGTCTGCTGGTTTGTTGGAATCCTGCGTAGCATCATCATCGCTGCTACTGGTCCTTTTTATCAGCACCGGCGCGCGGCCATTCTCTCTTGCGCCCCCGATGCGCTCGCCGTTTTCCAGTGACTGTAGGCGCGCCTTCACGTTCTCGAACTCGCTGGTATCGACGATATAGTCGGGACGGTCGGGCAGATACTTGCGGATCTCCTGCTGCGCGGCCGCAATGCGATCGGCATTCATGGGATGAGTGGCGAAAGCCTTGGCAATGAGGTTCGGCCTTTTCTTCTCTACGTTCAGCTTCTCGAAAAATTCCACGAAAGCTTCCGGATCATAGCCGGCCGCGTACTCGTACTCCAGCCCCAGCAAGTCGGCTTCTCGTTCGGCATCGCGGGAAAACTTCAGGATGCTAAGCGGCACGGCCAGACTGGCCGCTTCATACATCATGTAGGCCGCCGGTCCGCCGGCAAAGATCAGCGGCACCGAGACGACATTCCAGATCTGGGCTCGGGTCAGGTTCTTGGTGGCATGGCGCGCGCAAACGTGGGCGATTTCGTGGGCCATCACCCCGGCCAGCTCGGCTTCGTTGTCGGCGGCGAGGACCAGCCCGCTATCCACATAGAAGAAGCCGCCCGGCAAAGCGAAGGCGTTGACCTCGTCGGTATCAAGCACCTTGATCGTGAAGGGGACCTTGGCATCCGAGTGGCGCACCAAATTCTGGCCGATGCGATTCACGTATTCGTTGACCACTGGATCGCTAACCAGCCGCGCGCTCGATTCCACCTGTTGCGCCAACTGCTGCCCCAGCGCGATCTCGCGTTCCCGCGAATAGAAATCCAGGCCGCTGCCGATGTCCCGCTGGCCGATCAGGGCGACGTTGTATTTCGGCGGCAGCTTGGAAGCGTGGGACGAGGATTGGGTCGCAGTCGCGAGGGACGCCGGCGGAACAACGGCGGGCGAGGCGGCGGCCGGACCGGCTTCCTCAGCAGCCTCGCGCTCCCCCTCGGCTTCAATCTGCGCCGCCGTGGGAATTCCGATGCTCGTTGCGTCAGGATGGGACACCGGCGATAGGCCGGCATCGCCGAGTGAAGATGAAGGCTCCTGTGACTGGTTGCTCGCCGCGCTCGATGATTGATCGTCCGTCGCCCGCGCGGCAGCTTGCGCGGTTGTCACCTGCGCTGTGCTGCCCGCCGGAAAGCACAAGACAGTAGCTAGAAAAGCCAGCGCTCCTCGCCACGCGAGCGCGGAGGACCACGAGGTTCGAACCGCACGGAGGACAGGCACCACAACACCCCGCTGCATCCGATTATGCTGCCAAATTCTGGTTATGAGAACTGTAAAAGTTCACTCGTGAATGAAGCTGACTCGGCGACGGAAACCAACGTGAACTATCGCCATAAGATGCCACGAAGGCTGGCTAAGATACCTCTAGCATGTCATCCCGAGCGAGCGCAGCGAGTCGAGGGGACCACGGGTTTGGGCGATGTGAGACAAAAAATTGCCTAGCATGTCATCCCGAGCGAGCGCAGCGAGTCGAAGGACCCCTATTTCACCTAGCATGTCATCCCGAGCGAGCGTAGCGAGTCGAGGGACCCCTATTTCACCTAGCATGTCATCCCGAGCGAGCGCAGCGAGTCGAGGGACCCCTATTTCACCTAGGGAAACTCTGATTAAGTCCGGTCTTTGAAGGGGACGGCCTTGAGCCCGTCCGTAAAGCCTGCAGGATCATCACGGCTTTAGCAGCTGAGGGACTTCGTTCCGACTGAATCAGAGTCTCCCTAGCATGTCATCCCGAGCGAGCGCAGCGGAGTCGAGGGACCCCTATTTCACCTAGCATGTCATCCCGAGCGAGCGTAGCGAGTCGAGGGACCCCTATTTCACCTAGGGGAAGGGGACGGCCTTGAGGCCGTCCGTAAGGCCTGCAGGATCATCACGGCTTTAGCCGCTGAGGGACTTCGTTCCGACTGAATCAGAGTCTCCCTAGCATGTCATCCCGAGCGAGCGCAGCGAGTCGAGGGACCCCTATTTCACCTACGGAAACCCCAGAAATCAGCACGCCGCAATGCGGTTGCCGCGCGCTTGGTGTCGCCTTGCTACTATGAGCATTTCAGCGCCGGTAGATGAAGGACGCCGTCGTAGCTAACTTACTGATTTTGTTGGCTACTATGAGGTTTTTCGACGGGCGCCCGTAACTTGGCGCCCCCGATCAACCCAGGGTTTCTACCCGTCGGGCCCTTAAACCGCTGCTGGATCTGCTCCGGCGCACCCGATGCTGACGCGTGGAGTGACACGGCGCCTAAAATCAATCTCGCAACGCTGCAACTCCGCTTGACAGCACACCCTCGGTCTGGGTATATTAGCACTCGATGAAGACGAGTGCTAACAACCTTTATCTGGCGCTCGATCCGCATTTTACGCTATTCCAATTTCACTAAACGCTGACTGCAGCCGTGCTGGTCGCGGCTAGCGGCTCGGCGCTGTGGGACACCAAATTCAGTTGAGTTCAAAAATCGAAAGGAGTATTGACGAATGTCTACCAAGTTGACTCCCCTGCACGACCGCATCGTGGTTCGCCGGGTCGAAGAGGCGGAGACCACGCGCGGCGGCATCATCATTCCCGACTCGGCCAAAGACAAGCCGCAAGAAGGCGAAGTGATCGCTGTAGGACGGGGCAAGACCAATGACGAGGGCAAGGTCTTCCCTCTCGATGTGAAGGCAGGCGATCGCATCCTGTTCGGCAAGTACGCCGGTACCGAGATCAAGATCGACGGCGAAGACTTCCTGATCATGCGCGAGGAAGAAGTGCTCGGCATTCTGGAAGGCGCCGGCAAGGCCAAGGAACACGCGGCTGCGAAGAAGTAGCGGTCAGTGGCTGGTTGCCAGTTGAATCACTGGCGATCGCCGTCCGCCAACTGACAACGCTTCTAAAATCAACAATTTCAAGACATAGGTCACGCCGGTAGCAGGGTTCCCTAGGCACTGGCCACTGACCACGAGGAGAAGAAAATGGCAAAGCAAATTCTGCATGGCGAGGAGTCGCGCCAGTCGATTCTTCGCGGCGTGAACGTTCTGGCAGATGCTGTGAAGGTCACGCTCGGCCCCAAGGGCCGCAATGTCGTGATCGAGAAGAAATTCGGTTCGCCGCTCATCACCAAGGACGGCGTCACCGTAGCCAAGGAAATTGAACTGAAGGACCCGCTGGAGAACATGGGAGCGCAGATGGTGCGCGAGGTCGCCTCTAAGACCAGCGACGTGGCCGGCGACGGCACCACCACCGCGACCGTTCTGGCGCAGGCGATCTATCGGGAAGGCGTCAAGACGGTTGCCGCCGGCGCGAATCCGATGGCGCTGAAGCGGGGCATCGAGAAGGCCGTCGCTGCCGTTTGCGGCACCGCTGATGAAGACGGTAAGTACCAGGGTGCGGCGCTCGATAAGTACTCGCAGAAGGTCTCCGGCGACATGATCGCCCAGGTCGGCACCATCTCGGCCAACAACGACGCCACCATCGGCAAGATCATCGCCGAGGCGATGAAGAAGGTCGGCAAGGACGGCGTCATCACCGTGGAAGAAGCCAAGACGATGGAAACCCAGCTCGAAGTCGTCGAGGGCATGCAGTTCGACCGCGGTTATCTCTCACCCTATTTCGTCACCGATCCGGAGCGCATGGAAGCGGTCCTGGAGAACGCCTACATCCTGATTCACGAGAAGAAGATCTCCTCGATGAAGGACCTGCTGCCGCTGCTGGAATCGATCGCCAAGGGCGGACGCCCGCTAGTCATCGTCGCCGAAGACGTGGAAGGCGAAGCGCTGGCGACCCTGGTGGTCAACAAGCTGCGCGGCACGCTGCAGGTTGCGGCCGTGAAGGCGCCTGGTTTCGGCGATCGCCGCAAGGCCATGCTGCAGGACATCGCCATTCTGACCGGCGGCAAGGCCATCACCGAAGATCTCGGCATCAAGCTGGAGAACGTCCAGATACAGGACCTCGGCCAGGCCAAGAAGGTCACCATCGACAAGGACAACACCACCATCGTCGAAGGCAAAGGCAAGGCGGCTGACATTGAAGGCCGGGTGAAGGAAATCCGCAGCCAGATCGAGAAGACCACCAGCGACTACGACCGCGAGAAGCTGCAGGAGCGGCTGGCGAAGCTGGTCGGCGGCGTTGCCGTCATCAAGGTCGGCGCGGCCACCGAAACCGAAATGAAGGAGAAGAAGGCCCGGGTTGAGGACGCGATGCACGCCACCCGCGCTGCCGTCGAGGAAGGCATTGTCCCGGGCGGCGGCGTAGCGCTGTTGCGCTGCCAGGAGGCCGTCGAGGCGCTGAAGCTGGAAGGCGACGAGAAGATCGGAGCCAACATCGTGCGTCGTGCGTTGGAAGAGCCGCTGCGCCAGATCGTCGAGAATGCCGGCGAAGAGGGCGCCATTGTGGTCGGCAAGATCAAGGAACACAAGGACCCCAACTACGGCTACAACGCACAAACCGGCCAGTTCGAAGACCTGGTAAAGGCCGGCGTCATCGACCCCACCAAGGTCACGCGCACGGCTCTGCAGAACGCCGGCTCCATCGCGGCCCTCATGCTGACCACCGAAGCCCTGGTCTCCGAGATTCCCGAAGAGAAGAAGGAACCGGCGATGCCTCACGGCGGCGGCGGCATGGGCGGGATGTACTAAAAGCAGCCGTTAGCAATTAGCAATTAGCTAAAGGCAAAAGACGAGAACTGGCTACTGGCCACTGACAACTGGATTATTCTGGTCCCCACTCAAGCCGAGTTTGCTTGGGTGGGGCACCCTCCCGTCTGTATAGGATGAAGAAGGACGCTGATGTGCTTGGGTTGGCCACTCGTCAGCCTGATGCTGTGGCAGAGCCAGCGCAGGCTGATCCTTCCCGATTCTCAGTCAGCCAGGTGCATCTTCTTCAGGAAGGCCGCGTAGCGGAGATCGTGCTCCAGGTTTTTCAGGTTAGGGTCTCCTTTTACAAAAACGAGGCCTGGCTCTCTTTGCTCGTAGGCCCGGTCCAACCACGCAAAGGCCTGATTGGTTTCTCCCTGAAAGGCATATACTTCCGCAATCTGGAAGGCAAAGATTCCCTGAAACTTCTCTACAAGCTCCGCCAGAACTCGATCTGAATCCTGCTTGCGCCCGAGCGCGTTGTAGGCCATGGCCAATCCCTGAAGGCGGAAAGCGGGAAGATTCTCACGTTCTGCTTCAGCCAAGGCCTCTTGCGGCTGCGACCTCGCCAGATAAATCGAACACACTGTCATGTGCAGCCATGGATAATCCGGTTCCAGTTCCGTCGCCCTATGGATGGCAGCCTCCGCTTCATCCAGGCGCCCCGCCCACCAGGCATGGAAGGCAAGCGTCTGAAATGCGAAGGCGTGCAGCGGGTCGAGTTCGACTGCCTGGCGATCCAAGCGCAGTGCCTCGTCAAAGTGATTCAACACTCCAGCCAACTCGGCTGCCTGCCAAATCGCCCAAACGTTTGCTGGCTGCAGGCTTAGCGCCTGCTGAAAGCTCGCCTCCGCTCCCACCCAGTCCCAGTCGTAGTACAGTCGCACTGCTCCGTCAGCGGCGTGAGCGTCCGCTAAGCTAGGATCCAGCCCCAATGCCCGCTCTGCCGCCTCGCGCGCAAAAGTAACGCCCCCGAAGATAGGCGTTGTACGCATCAATGCTTGTGCTTCGCGGTGGGGGCGCCTTTTCGCCAAGGAGCCTCACTCGTAGCGCCGCAGCCACCGCTTTTGCAATGTCTTCCTGCACGGCAAAGATGTCTGTCAGGTCCCGGTCATAGGCGGCCGACCAGAGGTGAAACCCGTCGGATACCTGGATGAGTTGCGCGCTGATCCGAACACGCTGGCCTTGCTTGCGCACGCTGCCCTCCAGCACCGTGGCCACGTTCAGCTTTTGACCGATCACCCTAAGGTCTTCATTTTTCCCTTTGAATTGAAACGCCGAAGTGCGGGCCGCCACGTGCAGGCCCGGGATCTGGGCCAGACTATTGAGCAGTTCTTCCGCCAAGCCTTCGGCGAAGTATTCCTGGTCTTGCTTTGGGCTTAAGTCCAGAAAAGGAAGAACGGCGATGGAGGGTGGGATTGCTGCCGAGCCCGTGAGTTTCTTGGTAGGTACAAGCCAGAAGCGCGCGCTCAAGAGCAGGACGACCGCCAGGGCTGCCGTTGCCAGCAGAACCTTGTATCTCATGAAGATGCTCGGCCGGGGGGCGGGCTGGACTTCGACGGTGGCGCGTCCTGGCAGCCGGTCGCGAGCCAATTGCCGCAAGTCCACCGCCAGTTCCCGTGCCGACTGGTAACGATCCTCTGGTTCCCGCTCGAGACACTTTTCGATGATCCGTTCCAGGTCCGGAGACAAACTGCGATTGAGAGAACCAGGCGGAACCGGTGAACTGCGCAGAATGGCACCGATCAATTGCGAGCGCTCCGTCTCCGCAAACGGACGTTGCCCGGTGGCCATTTTATACAGCGCCGCTCCCGCCGCATGGATGTCCGTGCGAGCATCAACTTCTCCTCCCAATAACTGCTCGGGCGCCATGTAGGGCAGCGTGCCAGCGATGCCCTGGGTTTCACCGAAACTCTGCGCTGTCGTGGCGGTCGGACTGGTGGGAAGCTGCAGCTTGGCCAGCCCGAAGTCGAGAATCTTCAGTCGTCCATCGCTCATCAGTCGCAGGTTGCCCGGCTTTAAGTCACGGTGAGTTACTCCATGTTCGTGCGCCGCCGCCAGACCGTCGGCCAGTTGCGCCCCGAGGTTGATGACCTCCTTTTCGGTTAACGGCTTACCCGCGATCTTGTCGCTGAGCGTAGTCCCGGGGATGTATTCCATCACCAGAAAGTCGACGCCGTCCTGGGTGTCGAAATCATGAATCGTGGCAATGTTGGGGTGGTTGAGCCGGGAAAGAGCGATTGCCTCCTTACGGAACCGCTTGCGGGCGGACTCGTCGGCCAGTGTACCGGGAGGCAAAACTTTGATCGCCACTTCGCGATCAAGGTGTTCATCGCGGGCGCGATAGACCTCACCCATCCCTCCCGCACCGACCTTTTCGAGGACGCGATAGTGGCCGAGAACCTTTCCAACAAGCGTATCTTGGCCGATCGCCACGGGAGACCGCTCCTTCGCACGCGCCTGTTAACAGAATCGTAGGCCGCGAAATTGGGCGAATCAATGCTAATCTGCATGCAGCATAGTCCCGCGCTGACACGTAGTCCGCGGCGGAGTGGCACACCCTTCGGCAGGGGTCTTAACTTGGGGGTGTCCCGTCTTTCTCGCCCGCTTTTGGCGCAAGGATGGGCCAAAGGCTCTCAGTTTCAGTCGATTAAACTTGAGGCTTTGAACAACGGGACCCGCCCTCTCCCCAAACGATGGGGAGAAGGGCGGGGCAACTACATTCTCCGAAGCCTCCGAGTTATCAGAAAGGCCGGCCCGCTTGCCTGGGTTTCCGTCTCAAGTGAACAAGCGGGTTACGGCAGACCCCGGTCTGGAACCTAGCGGGACCCCAAGCTACCTCGCCCGCCCAACAACTGCTTGAAACCTTCTCCGCCGCGGGCGCATTCTGCCTGTAGACGGAGGTGTGTTATGGCAGCAGGCGACGATCAGATTCTTCGCAGCCTGGGAATGGCCCATCTGGGCAGCCCCACGGCGATGTTAGGCAAGAAGGGCGGCAAGTTCGTCGGCGAGTTCCGCGATTTTGCCTTGCGCGGCAACATGATCGACATGGCGGTGGGCATCATCATCGGCGCGGCCTTCGGCCGAGTGGTCAGCTCGTTCGTGTCCGACATACTCATGCCGCCGATCGGGCTCATCTCGGGCCGTCACTCGGATTTCACCAACAAGTTCCTCAACCTTTCCGGGCATTACTACGCCACGCTGGCGGAGGCCAAGGCCGCGGGCGCGGCCACCATCAACTACGGTCTCTTCTTCAACGCCGTATTTGATTTCCTGCTCGTCGCCCTGGCGGTGTTTCTGCTGATCCGGCAAATCAATCGCCTCACCCGGCAACGTGAAGTGCCCGCACCGACGACCAAGGAGTGTCCCTTCTGCTTTGCGACCATTCCGCTCCAGGCGACGCGCTGTGGTCACTGCACCTCGATGCTGAACGCAGGGTGACGGCCGGCGACTTTGCTGGCTGTTGCCGAGCTGGCAACTGGTTCCCGGCGACGTTCCTACGGTTTGCCGAAGAGCCGGAAATAAAAGGTCAGCAAAGCGGAGCGTTCCGGCCCAGGCAGCGATTGTTGCCAGTCGTAAATCTGCTGTTCGGAGGTGCGCAGTCTTTCCAGAAATTCGTTGTCGCGGATACGGCGCCACCTCATTAGTTCGCGGCCCTTTTCACACATCGCGTGACGGTTGCCAAAGGCGGCGCGCAAGCCGCGAAGGTAAGCTCCGAGCGCGCCGTTTCGCAGCGCGAACAGCCCCCATAAGCATTGATAAACCACAATGCGCGGCAGCAACCGCAGGAATACCGGGCGTGGATAGTCCTTGACCAACAGATTGAGCTGGTTGCGCGTGATGTACTCGACGACGCGCGGATGCAGCGCCTCTTTTTTCGGAGATCCCGGTAGAGCGGCCAGCGTGGCGCTGCCCACGTGATAGGCGACGGCGCTGGGGATGTAGATGCCGCTGTAGCCGAGAAGCTGGGCACGCAGGGCCAGATCGAGATCATCGAGGTAGGCGAAGAAGTCGGCATCCAATCCGCCGCTGGCCACAAAAACTCCGCGCCGGTACAACACCGCGGCGCCACAAGCTGCGAGCACCGGCATCGGCTCATCAAACTGGCCGCGGTCGCAATCCAGATGGCCCAGCCGATACCCAGCCCCCGCCATCAGCATGGCGTCGCCGGCGCCGTCGAGATGCGTACGCTGAGTGGCGCGCAGCAGCTTGCCGGTGGCAAAGCCTAGCATGGCACTGTCCTCCAGCGCCGCGACCAAAGTCGCGATGTAGTCTGAGGCCAGTTCAACATCGTTATTCAGCAGCAAAACGTAACGCGATTCGGTGGCCGCCACGGCGCGATTAATCGAGCCGGTGGTGCCTTCGTTGGTGGGCAGATCGATGCGCCGCGTGTTCGGAGGCAAGGGATCGGGAAGGACTTGTCCCGCTGCCGCCTCGTTTTCGATCACGACTATTTCCCACTCGTCCGCGCTAAGGGTCTGCTTCTGGATCGACTCGATGCAGCGCGCCGTCAGGTCCGGACGATGCAGCGACGGAATGGCAATAACGACGGTCTTCACGCTCTAACACAATGTACACAGCGCGCCAAAATCTGGGAAGGCTCGACTGGCGCGTCTGAGCGCGAAATCTCAAGTGCTCCGTTCTTTCGGGTCCGATTTGTTGATGACCAGCACTCGTATCCAGCCGGGCGTTGCACGCTCTGAGAGATCCGATAGCTCAAGTCCAGCTTCGCGGATGATGGTGCGCAGCACGTCGGGGTGATTGAAATTCAAGTAGCCGCGGATATTCTCCGGTTTCTGGCGATACATATCGGCCTGTTCCAGAAACAACGGAAGGGTCTGCTCTCCCAGGGTGCAGGCATCAAAGAAAAATTTGCCGCCGGGTTTCAGAAGCCGCTTCACCGATTTGAGATAGTTAAAAATGTCGTAGGGATTGAAATGGATGAAGACATGCAAGGCGTAACCGAAGTCGTAGCTGCCGGCGGGAAGATAGTCCAGATAGTCGGACTCGATCTTGTGGAAGGCGACGTTCTTATGCTGGGCGCAATTGACGCGCGCCCTCTCCAGGAACGAGGCGCTGATGTCATTGCAGTCGAGAAACTGGCATCGGTCCGCCAGGATTCTTGCCACCGTCCCTTCGCCGCTGCCGATCTCGAAGCCCCGGCTCTGCGCCGTTACGGAACAAAGTCGCGCAATCTCGCCCGCGTGGTACCGGCGATCGCGTTCAAATTCCTCTGGCGTGTCATGGCCGGCCAGCGCTAAAAGCGCCTGCTCATCATTTTCGATCTCCCACGCATTCTTTGCTACGTCCATGGAAACATACTCGCTCGCTAGGTACTTATTTTGGCAACTCTAATGAAATTGGCCTGTCATTTTCCGCCAGGCCACCAAGCACGGAGCGCAAAGCGGCGGTTCGAAACGCAGAAATCAACTCCTCGTCAGTATGGAAGAGCAGGTCACGACCATCGGCCTGGTCGGGCAATCCTCCTACCGCCGATACGATTGCAGGCCGGTCCAACAGTCTGGCGCGGGCCAACACGCCGGAGGACCAAATCTCGGAATATGGGAGAACCACCCAATCCGCGGCGTTGATCCAGGTATCGAAATCTTCATTACTGACAAACGCCTCGATCAAATGCGTTGCTGGGCTCGCCGTTGCCAAATTACGCAGTTCTGCAATGTACTGTTCGTTCTCGTTGTCCGAAACTCGCATCGAGCCCACCACGTAAAGCTCAGCATCGCGTAAGCCGGCGCGGGCAAAGGCGTTCAGTGCGCGATGAAATCCCTTGTGTCGTTGGAGGAAGCCGATGCACAGAAAAATCAGAGCGTCCTGACTAAGCCCAAGCTGCCGCCGCGCGCTGTCGCGTTCGTGCTGGGAGAACGGTTGAAAAGCGGCGTGGTGCGCGCGAATCTCAATTCGAGCCCTAGGCAGTCGCATGCCGTAATGATGCTCGAATCGAGCGAGCTCACTCGGAGTATGAAACACGATCTTGCCCGCCAGCTTCCATTGCCATTTGTAGAGCCAGCCCTGCTTGCCGGGAATATAGGGAATTTCGTGGGCCACCACTTCCAACTGGCGCTTGCGCAAGAACAGCAGCATAAAACAAAGTGTTGTCTGCAGTGTTTCCCAGCGGCGTTCCCGCAAAAAGGGATCGTTGTAGAAGAACGCCCAAGTGTACTGGATGATAACTTTGTCGTAGTACTTCAACAGGGGAAGTAGGCGCAAGAGCTTGTCGCCGCCACGCAAGTCCCACGCAAAATCTACGTTGCCCTGCCCGTCCGGGGAGACGACATCCACCACATGGCCCTGCGCGCGCAACTGGGCCACGCTTTGCTCGGCATAAGCACCGATGCCGCAGTGTGTCGGCGGATAGGTGGAAACCATCAGGTAACGCATCAGATAAGGACTCTTCTCCAGCTTAATCCTGTTTCTGGAACGCCAGACAGGCACCGAAAGAACCGGCGGGATTCGGCGACAGGCGAATCAGGCCCACCGTCAGCAGAATGCTGACATCCGGATATTGATCATGCCAGCCGTTCTTATACCAGGTATCGCTCCAGCTTTCGCCGTGCAAAAATTCCCGAAACGATTCCTGAAACTGCTGGAAGAATTCTGCCGGCGGCGAAACCATATACAACTGCTCAATCAATTTCAGCTCCGGACGGAACAACCGGTCCTGCAGCGCCGTAGGATCATACCGGCGCTCGAATCCGGCATAGTAAAACGTCGCCTGATTTTCGACATAGGTTGCAGCCGTTGGGACCGTTACCACAAGTCGCCCGCCGGGACGCAAAACACGGGCAAATTCCGCCATGGCGCGGATGTCGCCATCGCCGGGGATGTGCTCAATGGTGGAAACGGCGCTAAGGAAATCGACAGCGCCATCGGCAAAGCTCAGCTTCGTAGCATCTTCCCGCTGCACACCGATACCGTCGCGCTTGCTAAGGCCCAGCGTCTGCATGTAACTCTTCTGCCGATCGAGATATGTGGGGTCCATTTCTGTCGCATAGGTGCGGGCGCCGCAGCGCTGATAGAGGAAGGTCGGCACCGGCGACGATCCACTGCCAATGTCCACATAGACGCTGCCCGCGCGCAGGCACAAATCTCCGTGCTTGGCGGTGAAGGCATCCTCGATGTTACGGAAGATGTCGGTGCGCTGATTCAGGACTTTGGAATGACGATACAGCATCCACCAATACGGCAGCAGACCTTCACGCAACATAGACCGGCGCCCACCTGAGGAGTTGATGTACCGCGTGCGCTGCGTCGGCGGCAATCGTCGTCCAGGCGTAGCGCTCCACCGCTAATTTTCGCGCATTGGCTCCCAGTCGAATGCGAGTCTCGGAACCATCGAGCAGCTCCTGTATCCGCGCGACAAACTGTTCCGCCACGCAGACCACGCAGTCCTGGGGCGTCAGCTCCAGTCCGCGAGCGCCGGCCGGAGTGGAAATCACCGGAAGTCCTGCGGCAAAGTAGTCCAGCATTTTTAGGTTGGTGCCCGAGCCGGAGAACATGGGATTCAATGCGATATCGGCAGCATGATAAAACGAGAGCCGCCGCGCCGCATCCACGGTTCCCAGCCAGATGACATTTTCCGGCGAGCTCGGCCCATGCGCAGCCTGGTAGGAATCCTTCACGCTGCCCGCAATCATGATCATGCAATTCGGCAGACGCGGCGCGACCTCCTTCACCAGGAACGTGGCCGCTTCGGTGTTCGGGCCGTAGCCGCTGCCGATGAAGATTACCGTCGGCTTCTCCTCCGCAAGGCCGAACTCCTGGCGGGCGCGCTCCCGCTCTTCTTTACTGGGAGGCTGAATCCCTTCTACATCGACCCCGTTGGGAACAAGAACAATCTTGTCGCGCGCGACCCCGTAGAGGTTGACAAATTGTTCGGCATCGTCGTTAGAACAAGCAAAGATGAGATCGGCTTCGCGGCACAACTTATTCTCCAGCTCGCGTACTTCTTCCACCAGCTTCCTGCCGGCGGAGGTGTCGCCCAAGATCTGTCGTTTCACGATATATTCGCAGTTGTGCGCGTCGTAGATCAGCTTCTGGTTCCCCCGCCGGGGCACGTAAGGATAGACCCAGGGATGCGAGATGATGATAGCTTGCGCTTCCCTGCCCTGCTCCCCGGCCATGCGCTGGAAGCGCGGCGAGTATTTCAGCAACTTGGGGATCGTCACATCAATCGTCGTCTTGCCGCCGGTGGCGCGCTGGTAGCGGCGGTCGTGGGCGAAATGCGGCTGTGTCAGTGGCGTGACGCATTCGCGGAAGTGCGGCGCCAGCATCTGATCGCGATACGCCGGTCCCGGCCAGTCATAGGCGCCCACGTAGGTGATCTCAAAATCCAGCATCGCCATGTGGCGATATAGCTCGTAGATGCGGATACGCCCGCCGCCCACCGGTGGATCAAGCACTTGATTGTCTGCCACCAGCAACGACGTGGAATTGCGTTTCGGCGTGGCCACGTTCGCTGGCTGCGGCATTCCTGCGGCGATCAGCCGCTCGACCACCTCGTCCCAAGACTGCGACGGCGCATTGCGATACCCCTGCTCGCCCATCTCACGCGCCAGCTCTCGATTGCTGGCCAAAAGGCTCATGGCGCCGGCGATTTCGACCGGATCGGGGTCAACCACGAACCCGGTACGGCCATGCTGCACCAGCCGCGCCGGCTCGCCCGAGTCTTTGCAAACAATGACTGGCTTGTGGCTGAGCATGGCCTCTACGGTGATGTATCCGAAGTCCTCCTCCTTAGGCACAAACAGAACCGCAAGGGCATTGGCATAGAGTTTCAGCATCTCAGCATCACTCACGAAGCCGAGGAAGCGGATTCGCGGATCGTTGCCCGCGAGCCGGCGAAAATATGCTTCGTCCTCGCCCGTGCCTGCGATCACTAACGGGATGTCGTTGGGAAGGCATTGCATCGCACGAATCGCGAGATCCACCCGCTTCCAGCGATGCAGGCGTCCTGGCAGGAGGAAGTGCTCTTGTCCGGCGCAGTATTGCCCCTGGCTAAAGACAGGTGGATAAAGCGCCTCAGCATCGAACCCGTTATAGAGCTTCAGACGGCGAGCTGTCTCCCGCCCATTGCTGAAGATCTTGCGGATGCCGCGAAACGCTAGATTGTCGAGGCGCTGGATCGTTTCACGCTGCGACTGCCGCTCGGCCAGGACCGGCGCAGGGAGCGCTCCATATTCGTCCTCGAAGCGGTCATAGAAGACGCGAATCTGGTGCAACAGCCAGCAGACATGGTTGCGGTGCCGCGCCATGTAAGTTGGGGCCTTGGTGGAGATGACTAGGTCGTAGGCGCCGAGGTCGAGATCATAGCAATCCAGATAACCTTGCAGGACTGTCTCCCAGCGCGCTTCGCTGATCGGGACCTGAATCCAGTCGGTATCGACCTTGCGCTTGAACGCCTGCACCATGCCCAGGAAATGCCGCTCGGCGCCATAAAGGTGCCCAGGATCGTGAATGGCGGGAGTGATGACGGCGGTTTTCATCGCAGAGATCGCTGCAGTCACAATGGCCACATTGGTTGCTTCATGGGAACGGAAAACCAGCCAAAGAGGAGATGCAGGACGTAAGCAACATTGTAAGGGAAAATCGAGACAAGTGGTCTCCCTCCCCAGGCCCAGGGCCACGGAACAAGCACCCAAATGCCGAAGACCAGGGATGTGAATCGGCTGCTGAGGGATTGCAGAAACTCGTCGTTGAGCAGCAGATAGGCGGCTATGCAGGGAAAAGTCACTATCGCCAGCACCCGTGTCTCGTCACCGACGATTGGCAACAGCAGCATCAGTCCAAATAACGCAGCCAGGAAAGGGAGGGAGCTCTTGCCCCGCTCAACGAACTTGGCAACCACTATCCAGCCAGCGCCTAGCACGGACC
>Ga0070737_10001321_pt1 | contig 36274 bp, 24 predicted proteins | sample Coa_R1_10_FD_66438 | JGI IMG/M metagenome (GOLD analysis project Ga0070737, IMG submission 66438) | Surface soil microbial communities from Centralia Pennsylvania, which are recovering from an underground coalmine fire - Coalmine... | ecosystem: Environmental > Terrestrial > Soil > Unclassified... | reverse complement strand
ATAACCTATGGTTTGACTACAACGAGTTTGCCTGTAACGTGCCCACGCATAGGCATCCGATTGGGCGTGCGGGGCGCGACGCAGAGATCGACGCCTATATCGATCTTCTGAAGTATGTCAAGAGTCTATCGCGCGAAGTCCACGTCGAAATCACAACCGGCATGTGGTTGAGTCCTTGGTGGACGCTTTACGCTGACTGGGTTTGGCTGGGTGGAAGCGACATGGGCCAGGCGAGATCGATTCCGGCACTGAACCCTCAAGAGAGCGAAACCACCTATCGGGATAGCATTCTTTATGACGACTTTCGAATCCATCAGTACGTGTTTCCTTTTTCCGCAATCAAGGCGCATGGCTTTTGGGAAGAGAAAGGGACGCCGTTTTCATCATTCAAGAACGATTGCATGATGGTCGTGGGGCGCGGACTAAGTGATTTGGAGATTGAAGATTCTCCCGACAATCTCGATGCAAAAAGATATGCATTCCTGGGCCGAGTGATCCGGTGGGATAAGAACAATTGGAGCATCTTGTCCCATACACGCATGATTCTGGGCGATCCAGGCAAAGGCGAGGTCTATGGTTACACGCACGCCGGCAAAGGCGCTGCGCTGGTGGTACTGCGAAATCCGAGTCTAACAAGCCGGCTGATGGGCTTGCCCTTCAAGACGATCGGAATTTCGCCTGGCGTGGTCAAGGCAGGGTCCGTGTTTGAGATCTATCCGACTTACAGTCCCATGGATATCGGCGAACCGCCACATAGAAGCCTTTCGGTGCAAATTCTTGGCGCTCAGACCAAAGTGATCGCCATTGTATGGGATCGAAGTTTGATCAATCGCCTGAAATTTTAGTGATCAACAGAGAACATCCGCTGTCTAGCTTTTTCGAAAGTGCGCGGGCAAATTATTCTCCAAGTGAATCGCACATCTTCAGAGGTGAACCGTGAAGGAACTGACACGTCGCGAACTGTTTGAATCGATTGGCAAGTTGGGCGCGATATCAGGTCTTTCGGCTCTACCGCCCGTGAAGGCCGCCGCAGAACAGGCGCGCGTGGCAAGTGCGCTGGAAACTCCTCCTCCGCCTTCTGTGCTGCCTGGAACTGAACCGCTCACGCGAGAAGGCGACTTTGCCGCGCAGATGGTCCAAGGCATCCACCAGTTCCTGCTCCGACAGACCACGGAATCGGTGGAGACACGGCAGGCCCTGTGGCACCGCGATAGCACATCTCCCGAAGCGTACGAGCGATCTGTGGCACTGAACCGTGAAAGATTTCGCAAAGCTATCGGGTTGATCGACAGGCGAATTGCAAATCCCATGCCGATTATTGAGAGCGTCGTGGGCTGGCCTTCAGTCGTTGCTTCCGGCTCCGGCTACAAGATATACGGCGTGCGCTGGCCGGTCTTCGAGGGCGTGGATGCTGAAGGCCTGATGCTTGAACCAGCGGCAAAACCGGTGGCGCGAGTTGTGGCGTTGCCGGATGCGGACTGGTCCCCGGAAATGCTGGTGGGACTTGCTGAAGGAGTTCCCGCTGAGGCGCAGTTTGCGCGGCGCCTCGCTGAAAACGGTTGCCTGGTTCTGGTTCCCGTGTTGATCAATCGAGCCGATACGTGGTCCGGCAACAACGCCATTGGCAAGTTCACAAATCTAACGCATCGTGAGCATATTTACCGCATGGCGTATGAAATCGGCCGGCACATTATCGGATACGAGGTGCAAAAAGTGCTGGCGGCCGTGGATTGGTTTTCAAAGGCTAATCCCTCCAGGCCGATCGGTGTGTTTGGCTACGGCGAAGGTGGCTTGCTAGCGCTCTACAGTGCTGCGGCCGACACCCGGATTCATGCAACCGTCGTCAGTGGTTATTTCGAGCCTCGCGAAAACGTATGGCAGGAGCCGCTTTACCGAAACGTTTGGACGCTGCTTTACGAGTTTGGTGACGCCGAACTCGCGAGCCTGATTGCTCCGCGCACGCTGATCGTGGAAGCGTCTCAGGGGCCGGAGGTCTCCGGGCCTCCGCCGGCCCGGGAAGGAAGAGCGGCTTGCGCAGCTTCGGGACGTCTCAGGAGTCCGGCACTTTCAGATGTGCAGACGGAGGTCGAGCGCGCAAAAAAGTTAGGGGTGGCCGACCATATCAAACTGGTCATAAGCGGAAACAGGCAAGGGCATCCCGGCTCTGACGAGTCACTGCGCGCGCTTTTGCAAAGCCTTGGATCTAGAAAAAGTCTGGCGCATTCGGGGGCGGTGCCACGCGGTAATCGTCAGGGATTCGACGCGACAGACAGGCTGCATCGCCAGTTCCGGCAGTTAGTCGACTTTACGCAGCACGCGGTGATTGAGTCGGAATTGGCCCGAGCGAAGTTTTGGGAAAAGGCAGATGATTCTTCAGTCGGGAAGTGGAAAGAAACAACGGAGCCCTACCGGCGCTATCTGTGGGAAGAGATTTTCGGCAAGCTGCCAGAACCTTCGGAGCCGTTGCAGGCTTATACGCGACAGATCTACAAGGAAGTCGCCTGGACCGGTTACGAGGTTTACATTCCACTCTGGCCGGACGTCTACGCGTACGGCATTTTACTATTGCCACGCCGCATGGAACCCGGAGAGCGGCGGCCCGTGGTGGTTTGCCAGCACGGGCTCGAGGGACGGCCGCAAGACTTGATCAAACCGGACCGCGTTGCCATGCACTTTTACCATGAATTCGCCGCCGATTTGGCGAATCATGGTTTTGTGACTTACTGCCCTCAAAACCCTTACATCGGTGGCGAAACTTTCCGTTTTCTGCAACGCATGGCGAACCCTTTAAAGCTTTCGCTTTTCTCTTTTATTCTCAGCCAGCACAAGCGAACCCTCGAATGGCTGGGCCAACAGCCGTTTGTTGACCCTGCCCGCATCGGATTCTACGGGCTCTCATACGGCGGTAAGACGGCAGTGCGCGTTCCACCGCTGCTCGATCAATACGCTCTGTCGATCTGCTCCGGCGACTTCAATGAGTGGATCTGGAAAGTCAGCCGCGATGATGCACCGTTCACTTACGTGTTCACGCCCGAATATGAAGTGCCCGAGTTCAATCTCGGCAACACCTTCAATCATAGTGATATGGCCAATCTGATGACGCCGCGTCCTTTCATGGTGGAACGCGGGCACGACGACGGAGTGTCGGTCGATTCTTGGGTGACGTACGAATATGCTAAAGTTCGACGGCATTATGATGAACTCAATCTTCAAGGCAAAACTCAAATTGAGTTCTTCAACGGCCCGCATACAATCCACGGCGTCGGAACGTTTGAATTTTTGTACCATCATTTGGACTGGGGCGAGCCCTTCCGTTGGTAGAGGATGAAAACTCCATTCCCGCTGCTGCAAGCCGCCTGATCCATGCGAAGCCCGACTAGAGAGAGCCGTGGAAGGAGCATTCTGCCTCGACGGCCGTAGTGCTAAGTTTTGAGGCAATCACAATGTCGACGAACAGAAGAGAATTTCTAATAGCCGCTGGGCTTGCCTTCGCTGCTGCGGTGTCTCCAACACATTCGCTAGCGGACGCCGAGTCGTCAGCCAGTTCAGGACTGCACGTCCCGAATCTCGGAAATACGAGATCCCGCCTGAGATGATGGGCCTCGAACGCGGACGAGAATTTCTGGCTCTGGAATGGTGGCAATACCGATGGCTCGGGCGCTTCAAGGATAAGTTTGAAGTTGAGGTTCCTGCGGGCGACGTCGCGATGATCCACGCTCAGCCCGTAAAAGATGTTCCATCGCTCGTGTCAGTCTCCCATCACTATACCGGCAGCTACATTGTTGAAGACGTTCAGTTCGATCCCTCCACAGCCGTGTTGAAGGGAGTTCTTGCAACCAAGCCGGGCCTGCGCGTGGTTCTCTTTGGAAGTCAGGCGAAGGGTTGGCTGTTTTCGCCAAGGGCGACGTTTCATTCGGTGTCGAATTCGCTGGGAGGATGGCAAAGCGAAGTGATGATAACAGCCATGCGAACGCCATTCACAATCCAGTTTCAAAAAGATTGACGGCAGGAGCTCAATGGTGGGCTTTTTTCAAAATGACTCTTACGCCTGCCGCACACGGCCGTCAGGTGCAGACTCCCGAACTTCCTTAAATAACCGAATGAGTTCCGAGAGGACTTTGGGAAGGTGGTCCGATTTATGGAAAACGATGCCAACCTGCCGGATGACGTGATGGTTCCGAATTCGGAGGCAATGGAGTTCTTTCCGCTTTAGTTCCTCAGCGACCGCGCGAAGTGGGATGATACTCACTCCCAAGTCAAGTTTAACGAGGGGCTTAATCGCAGCGACGTTTTCCGCCTCCATTGCGATTCGCGGGCTGATTCCGGCTTTATGGAAGAAGGCATCGAGGACGCTTCGGGTATGCGCCCCTTTTGGAAATGCAATCAGAGGGTATTCCTGTAACTCTACCGCTTTGATCGAGTGTTTCTTGGACAAAGTGGGATGCTTCACACTTGTGACGACGACCATCTCCTCGGAGCACAGCGGAATAACCGTCAAGTCAGGATACTGAATCGGCAAAGTGAACACGCCCAACTCGATGGAATTGTCCCGCAATTTCGAAAGCAAAGTATCCGTCGGTCCTGTAACGACCTGGAGTTCAATGCGAGGGTAAAGCGCCTTAAACTTTTCGAGGGCTGGCGGAAGGATGTACGTACACGCGATCATTCCAGCGCCGATTCTTAGTTGTCCGCGCCCCAAGTGCGCAAGCTCGGAGATCTCAAGCGACGCGTTCCGGAGGTCCTGAAAGACTTTGCGGGCATAACGAAGCAACGTTTCACCCGCAGGGGTGATATACACTCTTTTGCTGACCCGCTTGAAGAGACGCTCGCCACACTCGTCTTCCAGCAGTCGGACTTTGCGACTAATCGCGGATTGCGCCACGTGAAGCTGCTGGCCGGCCTTAGTAAAACTGGCGTTGTCAGCGACGGCGATAACCATTTCCAATTGTCGCAGATCCATGGGGCGCATTATATCATGATTCGCTGCTTCATAGATCGAAACTATGCAATTGCGTATCGATATGAGCCCAGCTTTCCATTTGACACCGGCACTTCGGAGCGGTATTCGATCATGGGTATTTTTATGGCCTGCTTGCATCAAAGAACATTCTCTATAAGGAAATATGATGAGCGCCCCACCTCTCAAAATGAATCGCCGCCAAGTCTTAACAGGACTCAGTGCCGCAGGGGCGGCAATCTTCTCTGAAAAGGTAGCGGCTTTTCCACAGACCGATACCAGCGATCACGTCCTCCAATCTCACAGTCCCAAGGAGGATAAAGCTCTCATCGCCATGACCTTTGACTTGGAGATGTCCGAGCACTATCCCACCTGGGACCAAATGGAGTGGAATTACGAAAAAGGCTTGCTGAACGGCGCTGCAAAAGATTACGCAGTCAAAGCTGCCCAACGGGTTAAGGCTGCGGGCGGAGTGATGCACGACTTTGTTGTGGGAAGAGTCTTTGAAGAGGAAAACGTGGATTTCTTGAAAGAAATCCTGAGTGAGGGCCATCAGCTCGGCAACCACACCTACGACCACGTTGATATTCTGGCGACACGGCCTGAGGATATCCAGTTCCGCTTCAGAAGGGCCCCGTGGCTCATTTATGGCAAGGAGCCGAGAGAGGTCATCATCGAGAACATTCGCATGACTGAACGAGCCATGAAAACCCGCCTGGGTATTTACCCCAAAGGCTTCCGCGCACCAGGAGGATTTCGTACTGGCATTGACAACCGTCCGGACATTCAACTGATGCTCATCTCGCTCGGATACGAGTGGGCCAGCACGAAATATCCTTCGCACCCTCTGACCAAGCCCGGCGAAAACCCCAATGATGAAATCTTTGACGCCATCGTGCGAGCACAAAAAGACGCCCAGCCCTATGTTCAACCTTCTGGACTCGTGGAAATCCCGATCAGCCCTGTCAGCGATGTGGTTTCACTGCGCACCTGCCGCTGGAAGCTCAGGGATTTCCATCGTGCTCTTCGCGCGGCTTTGGGCTGGGTCATCGAAAACGGAGCGGTATTCGATTTCCTCTCTCATCCTTCAGTGATCGGAGTTGAGGATCCGGGCTTTGAAACAATTGACATGATTCTGGACATCGTCAAGAGCGCAGGAGATCGTGTTGCAATCGTGGACCCGGAGATCATTGGTCATCGCGTGCGATGGCGAACACCCAAGACACTGGCGCGAGTGTAAGTTGCATTGACCCCAAGGGCGGTGACTATTCGCTGCCGAGCGCTCGGAAGCGATCAATGGCGCGAAGGATCTTGACCATTTCATCCCAGCTCACGAAGCTGTCATTTCCATGGCAGGCGCGAAGAAATTGGACGTCTTGAGCGTGAATGGCTTCTTCGTACGTCTTCTGTTCGTCCCCTTTAAACTCAAGCTCCTGAAGATCTGATTTCATATAACTGAAACCATCGGTTTCAACGCTGTGTTTCTCGCCCACAATCAGCATCCGGATTTGATAAAGGCGCGACGTATACGTCACTGTGATGGTCGCCGCGCCGCCATCAGGAAGCTTTCCAAGCACCGATACGCTTTGCGGCATGCGCACGTCGGGAAGAGCCACGCAGCCCTTCGGCTCAATGCCACCACACCAGTAGAACAGTAAATCAATTGGGTGAGCGGCGTGGTGCAGGAGCGCATTATCCCTCCAACTGCGATCGCGCAGCTTGTGGCAGCGAATGTAGTTGATCTCTTGAATTACACCGATCACTCCTTCTTCGATGCTTTTCTTCAGCCGCGTGTGCGGAGCCGCAAAGCGGCTGGTATGCGCACATCCAAGTTTTACGCCGCGCCGGCAAGCAAGGTCTCCCAACTCCTCGGCTTCCGCAGCGTTTTCACACGGAGGAAGTTCGACGAGCGTGTGAACGCCGCGCTCGAGGCATTCGCGGGCTTGCTGGAAGTGATCCCCGGAAGGCGAGCAAATGATTGCGGCGTCTGCACGTAAAACCGCATCTGCAATTGTCTCGCTGGCGTGCTGGATGCTATGTGCCGAAGCAAATGCCGAAGCTTTATCGAGTTTGGGTCCGTAAACAGCAACCAACTCCACATCCGGTTCATTCGCCAATTGGCCTGCGTGAATCGATCCCACCGCACCGTAACCGATCATTGCCACTCGAATTGCCATGATGTGTGATGCTCCTCGTCAATCGCGCTCGGCCGCAATCGGCGGATTGGACATGCGGTTTCCCTCCTATTGAGGTTGGTCGACCGTTTATTTATTGCACGTTGTCTAAAACGTGGTCCGGATCGATCCAGCCAGATCGCTCCAGAAACTCACGCAGTTTGCCTTCCTGTTTTCCATCAAGGGGAAAGAACGGATCACGGCAGTATCCACCTTTCAATCCCCAGAAGTTCAGTATCGAGCGATAGATCGCCAGATCACTGACAGGGCCGATCTGCTGGTAGGTCCAAAGATGAACGATCGGGAGAATCTTCTTCCAGATGCGAAAGCCTTTTCTAGCATCATTCTCAGTCACAACCGCCTTATGCATGACTTTCGCGGCTTTGGTCACGACGTTGAGGATGCCGCTGATCCAGCCGTGAGCGCCCGCACACAATCCTTCGTAAGCCGCGAGAAACGAGCCGTAAAAAACCGCCATCCGGTCGCCCACCAGGTAGCTCAGGTCGTGCACGGGTTCAACTGTTCCGTAGGTGGACTTGACCATGTGTAGCACATCTTCATCCACGAGCTGCGCAATCTCACGAGGGTTTAAATCAACACATGCCGAGTTGTGTGGATTGTTGTACAGCATGATCGGCACGTTCGTCGCTTTGCGCACCCGGCGATAGTGCTCGATGACCGCCGGTTTCGGAGGTTTCTGGTAATAAGGGAGAATGATGATCAGCCCGTCAGCACCGCACTTTTGTGCCTCCTCGGAGAGTTTGATCGTCAGCTTGGTGCTGTAATGGCCCGAACCGAAAATCACCGGCACCCTTTTTTGAATGACACTCTGCGCCAACCTAAATACCCGAAGGCGCTCTTCGTCGGTCAATGCAATGAATTCGCCGCTCGTTCCGGTGATAATCAGCCCATCCGCGCCCTGATGTGTAATCAGCCAGTCCCAATGACGCGCTGTAGCTTCTTCATCAAAGTTGTTGTCACGATCAAACATTGTGAGCGCCGCCGGAAAAATCCCGCGAAAGCGTTCCAATGCGTAAGGCATGGTTTTCTCCTCCACCTAACATCCTGTCGTCGCGCTGTCCTCCGCGCTACGCCATGCGGCCGAAACGTCGGCCCTATAGCATCAGCTCTCAAGAATTCTTGCGTTCTGGAATGCCGCGACCGCTGTCTGCCGGCTGACTCCGCGACATTCCAGGTACATCTTCGGTCCGAGCGGCAAGGTTACTGACTTCTTCCCACCCTTGAAATTCATGGGCTTTCCGAGGTTCTTCATCAGCCTCACCTGCTTGTCTCCGAGAGGAACTTCGATTTTTCCCCCTCCCGACGCGTGCCAGAAGACGACATACGTTATTCCGTGTCGCTCAAACACGAAAGCGCGGCCTGGCTTGTCAGCCCCAGCCACTTTGCTGATCTGTTCGCAGGAGACAAGCTCAAAGTTCCCTTGCTCGTTAACCAGCAGCGTGTGCTCCCGTTCAAGGTTTCGCAGCGCCTCTTTCTGATCGGCTGTTAGCCAGCTATTTACTCGTACATCTTCCCATCGCCTCAGTACCTCCAGGTTGTCCGGCGTGCGCGGATGTGCCTCGAGAGCGGGCAACTGCCCAACAAAGGAGATGGGACAATCCCATGCCGCCGCGCGGCTCGTCACGTACTCCAGCATGTCCGGCTGGGTGCCGATCGTCTGCTCGCTGGGTGCCCAATAGCCAATCCACCCAAAGTTGATGCTTGTGAAATCTTTTGAGACTCGTGTTATTTCCGTCGCCGGATAGGCGCGGATTGCAACCTTCATCACTTCCGGCTTGAACACATCGAAGGCGTTGCCGCGCGTCAGGATGTGCCAGGAGAAATGCGATTTGCACGCTCCCTCGCCCCACAGCGGTGGCTCGCTCCACTGCTGGTAAACAACCCCTTGTGCGCGTGAAACCGTGAACCAATAGGGAGGTGGAACATCTTCGGCTCCGTCGTAATAGATGAAGCGGAAACCCGCAACCCGGGACAACTCGCCCAGACGCACAGCAACCTCGTGCTGGATGTCAGTGTTTTGTGAGATCAGGACAAGGGTTGGCTCATCATCTACGTCGAGCTGTCCAATCTTTTCTCCCGCTTTGTAACTCCCTGCGTGAGTGCCAAGCGCCGCCCGCTTGCACCCCTGGAACTGGTAAGGCGGTGTGGTCGTGAAGCTGTCGTATTCGATCAGTTCGGTCGCGATTCTCAAGAACCGCCGCCGGTCATCCAGGGTACACAGTCGCGGGTTTTCTTCCACCGTGATGGTAGTAGATACTGTATCCACCGGTGCGGACAGTGTGAAAATGTGCGACAAATTCAATCGGGGATCGGGAACGGGTGTCACATAGGAATCTGTCTTTTCGACCTTGTTGTAGTGAATATGACATCCTGGAATCATCCCTGCCATGTTGATCTTCGCAATGATACCTTTCAGATCCTCCATTCCCTCGGGGTACTCGGGCCGCCAGTCGAAATGGCCACAGGCCCTGGAAAAAGCCCGGTAGTAGATTTGCATGGCTCGAAATCCGCCCATCTTTGCAAACTGGATATGCCGGTCAGCATTTTGGGGAGTCATCTGCAGCACTTCGTAGTAAGAATATTTGTATTCCTTGCGGCGGCGGCTCTCCACACCCCACGGGAGATTGAAGTCTTCTTCCACGCGGGCGACGCGATCCAGCAATTGAGAGGTCTTTGTCACAATCAGCGCGGCACCTACACCTTCCAGTTGCACATCGCGGACGCTTCCCGCCTGAAATAGACGGTAACCCTCGCGGGGCTGCGCGTCGATTTGTGCATAGTGATCTACCCCCAAGAGGTTGACGGCGAGATCTTTATCCCACGTCGTGTTAAGCCATTCGCCAAAGTTCTTCCGGTTTCGTATCGGCAACTGCACAAACATTGCCTCGTCAATCGGAGTTTTCCTCTTGGGCCTGAGCGATGTGTAACCTTTGTAGGTTAGTTCTTCCAGCCGGAAGGCGATGTAGGCGTCGGTGGTCTTAATCCCAATGGTGGCCTCATATCCTACCAGCGCAAAGCTTACGATCAGCCGGTCGCCCTCTCGACGGACTTGCTCAGCGGGGAAATGTATGATTTTGGCGGGGTAGGAGAGCTGCAGTTCGTTGTCGTATGGCCGGTATTGCGTCACGGTAAACATTGGTGCCCCGGCGCCTTTTGCAAGGCATTCCTGCCTCGTTGGCTTGTGAATCAGACTCTCAGCCGAGCCGTTGGGATTAATCACGAGGCGCATTTCTGTGTTCTCCAGAATCACCGTGCCTGCTTCAACAGCGGCCCCTCCAGTTTGCCCACCCTCAGGCTCCGCCCCAGACCGGCTCGGCGAGCGCTTTGAGAAAGGAACAAAGCCCAGAAGTCCTGCGTGTTTCAGAAACTCTCTTCGGTCACTCATGGGGCATCTCCTCTGCAATTGGCACTAAGATAACGAGAATTCCGGATTAACAGCTCTGTAAGGCAGCACAGGGCAGGACTAGCGCTTGGATATGTCTTCGGTCTCACCAAATTTCCGATTAATGTGGATAGCCCTGGTTTATCGGGACGTTTGCTCATTTTCCGGTACCCTGCCGAACTCATTCAGGGAAGTGATTAACGTTGACGCCGACTGGAGGATGCCATAAGAGTGCCTCTCCGAGCGGAGAGGGTTCATTAGGGCATGCAACCTTAGCCTACTTTGCAATCAATGCATGATTCCGCGCACGGTACTTCAACGCCTTGCGGCTTTCTTCGGGCGACCAGTTCTGGCGGGATTTTGCGAGTAACTCGCCCCGAATCTTACTATAGGCCGGGGCGCTTCCCAGGTCCCAAAACTCATGCGGATCTTGTTCCAGGTTAAACAACTGCGGTCGCATACCATTGAAATTTACTAACTTCCAAGTTCCTTTGCGGATCATCCTCACAGCGGGAATAGGTCCAATATCAATCGCGGGCAACTCGCTTAATGCTTCATTCGGCCAAGCTGTCGTACGACCTTCTAATAAAGGCACCAGGCTTCTGCCGGAGCTTGTCGGCATCGGTCCTGTCCCTGCGATATCACGTAACGTGGCACTGACATCGATGAGACTTACCACCTCCCGTACTCTCGTCCCCGGGCGAAATCGCCCTGGGTGAGAACCAATCAGAGGGACCGTTACGGCACCTTCGTAAAAATTTGTTTTCCACCACATTCCGTTCTCACCTGCCATTTCGCCGTGATCACTGGTGTAGATAACACACGTATCCTGTTCGAGACCTGCCTGCCCGAGCGCATCCAGAACTTTTCCCACATTCCGGTCCATTTCTGTAACTAATCAATGACGGTTTCATCCATTTTGTATTTCCGGCGGAAGACCACGGAGTCCACGTTCATTGCATACGTTTAATTCAAGGCCAACTGTGAGTCGAATAGCTAATGTCCATAATGATTTGGTATGGTTGAGATGGCCCTGCGATCCGGCGGTTGAGGGCCTTGCCTCGACGTGGGCGTCAACTTCTTTCACTTGGATGTCCTCTCCTCGGCAGCGGTGGAGAGATAGGGATCAGATGCTGCACCTCCAGTCACGCTCAACGAAATCCCGGATTCTCCGAACGCCTTCTTCCAGCATTTCGACCGAAGTAGCATAAGACAGCCTCAAATAACCCTCACCATACTCTCCGAAAGCTGTTCCAGAGAGCACGGCAACTCCCGCTTCGCGTAACAGCTTCCTGGCCAAATCAGATGAGCTGCGCTTCAAACTCTGAATATTCGGAAACACGTAAAATGCGCCCCGGGGCGTGCGGCACGTCACTCCCTTGATTTCGTTCAACAGCTTTACCAAGTGATCCCTGCGGGTGCGAAATGTTTCCACCATCTCGGCCACGGCAGACTGATCCCCATTTAAAGCCATGACACCAGCTTTCTGTGTAAAGGCGGCAGTGCAGGAGTTGGAGTTTGTCATAAGCTTCGTCACTTGCGCGGCTAGCCGGCGATTCATTACGCCATAGCCCAGCCGCCAGCCGGTCATCGCGTAGGTTTTCGAGAAGCCGTCCAGAATGACGGTTCTTTCTTTCATGCCCTGCAGCGATGCGATGCTGACTGGTTCGCCTTCATAGAGAATCCGGCGATAAATCTCGTCGGAGAGGAACATCACGTTGCTTCCCGCAAATGCCTCGGCCAGCCGCATCAAGTCCTCGCGTCTAAGAACCGATCCTGTAGGATTGTTTGGAGAATTCAGGATGACCATCTTGGTCCGCGGTCCGAAGTAGTGGACCAGCTCATCGACATCAATCCCAAAATCCAGCTCTTCGCGCAATCGAATAGGAACTGGTCGGCCGCCTGCATAGCGAATCATCGACTCGTAGATGGGAAATCCCGGATTCGGGTAAATGACTTCATCGCCTTCCTCAATAAGAGCCAGTAGGCTGAAAAAGATGATGGGTTTGGCTCCGGGTGTGACCACCACCTCATCAGGACTTACCTCGATCCCGCGCGACCGGGAGACAGACTCCGCGATTACCTCTCGCAATTCAAGAATTCCCGCGGAGGGTGTGTAATGGTGCCACCCATCGCGCAGCGCGCGAATCGCCGCTTCAACAATATGCGCCGGAGTATTAGAATCAGGCTCGCCAATCTCCATGTGGACGATGCTGCGGCCTGCCGCCTCCAGGGCTTTCGCCTCCGCCAGAACCTCGAACGCTGTCTCGGTTCCGAGACGCACCATGCGCGCGGCCAAGGGAAGTGTTGATAGAGGACCAGATAGCGCAGTGTTGCTTCCGCGTTTATATGGCATATACCTTTCTCCTTACATTTGGCTGAACTGAATGGGCGCGATCATTTGCTGCTGCGTTCTCCCGGCACTGCAGCACCAAGGGCGGAAAGCCTCATTAAAAGCAGATCCTCTATTTCGCCAATTTTCCAGCGAACGAGATCAGGATCAAACAGCCCACCACGGGTTACGCCTCCGCCTTCCGAGGCATACCCAAGCCTGGTATCCGCGTCCAGGTCGGGAAGGATTTGTTGCGCATTGGAACGCTCGGCTAAGGCCACGGTTTCCATCTCATTCAGAGCCGCCTTGCGCGAGGCCAAGGAATTGCTGCTGTAGTAGGCAGCCCGCGCCTCGAGCCACTTGATCAAGTTGAGATCGCTCCGCACCGAAGTTGCGAGCGTCTGACCGATTCTCAATTCTCCTTCGATCTCCGCGTCATAACCTTGCGGCGTGCCTTTTAATGCGGCCTCAAGTTCGGAGTTTCCTTTCTCAAACCAATCCTCAACCTGCTGGAGGTATTTCGAGGTAATCTCAGGTCCCCACGGCTTCGTCCACTTCAAGTCGTTTTGCCATGAGCGGGATTTCCCGAAATCTTTGATCGAAAGGTCAATAAAAAACGGGTTGCTCGGTCCTTTCTGAATGGGTCCGGGGTAGCGAGCGACGGCATCGGAATAAGGATATTCGAGAATGCCCTCACTGTAGTCGTGCCATGCTCGGAGCGCAAAAGGCGTCGCCGCAGGCCCAAAGTCGCGCAGCGCTAGCTCACGAAGTAGTTCGCCCTGTGATGGTGCGGGGTCGAAGGCCATTCGATTGATCAGCAACGCCGGGCGTGAAGGAGTGTATCCATAGTGATCCCAGTTTGCGAAAAAGCCGCCGAGGTCATATTCTCTGATTTTCGCAATCCGCCGGTACCACTGTTCCATGCACGGAATGTAAGGAACGAAAATGAACTCCTGACTGACGGCGTGTTCGGTTTTAGCCATTACCTTCAATCCTTGCGCGCGGGCGGCTTTGTATTCCGCAATGAACAGGTCCGGAGGACCGACATTCGAGATGTTATAGTCTTCGGTATGGTTCTTGATGCCATCTTTGACGACATCCATACCTTTGTCAAAGTCAGCCTGAATAATAATGTCCTTGGGAAGAAGCGAAAACATTCTTACAACCCACTGCGAAGCCACGTTGTAGTTCCACGCAATGAGCTCCTTGGAAGGTCCGCCCGCCGCATGCATGGCTTTATCCAGCGTGGTTAAAAGCTGAGCGGCAACTTCCTGCTGTGTAAAATGGCTGCAACGCGGGCATTTTTTCAGGCTGCGTTCGGAGTTTCCACAATACCAGAAACCTTCGCTGTCGTAGATCACAACCAGCCCTTTAACATCCGGTGCGTGATGGAAAAGACCCTCCACCACACCCGAGTAGTATTGGCGCACTTGCGAGTTCGAGGTGCACATCGGTGGACCCCAGCCGTAACCTCGGGCGTCCGGATGCTTTTCGAAAAACGACTCCGGCAGATGATGGTTGTAGCCGGTCGAGAGGTAAACATAGACATCGATGCCGTATCTGCGCGCTCGCCGTGCAACATCTTCCACCCGGTTTAGCCGGACCATCGCGTACGGATCGTTAAGCTCGGGAAAAACCTTTGAATGGAGTGTCAATTCCTCTGTGCTTGCCCAGACCCAGATGCCGTTGAAGCCGCTGTGCGAGATTCGCTGAAGCAGGCCATCGGTGTAAACGAGAGGGTGCGACGTTTCAGTGTATTGGTCGCCGCCGGGAACCACGGCGGTCGTGATTCGCCGGGCCAGGCGGCAATTGCGGATTGTCACGCCAGCCTTTAGAGACGGGCGGTGCTCCAGCCGGAATTCATCCTCCAGCCAATAAACGCCCCGCATCACACCTCGCGGCGTAAGCGCTGCGATTCGAATCAGGTCTGGAGACACCGCCGCCCGGAAACCTTCCTGCGTCGAAACGCCTTCCACTCCCCCCGGCAATACCTGGAGCTGAATCGCAGGCCCTAATGAAGAAGGGTTGACATTGATACCGAGCGCATTCTGAAAGAAATTGTGCAAATCTTTCGCTGCTGTTGAGACGACCTCATCCGAACTTTCCGCTTGGATGGACCACTGTGGAGTCACCCTCACATCTCCATGCTCGAAGTTGGACCCGACCTGGATCACGGAGGGACCGCCGTTGTAACCGGCCATATATGCCTTAGCGAATCTAAATCGCTGGTACGGCGTGGAAAGGTGCGGCTGGGCTTGGGTGAGCACCTGATAAGCAACCGGGAAATCGGGCGGATAATCGAGGCCACCCAAAGGCTTGGGGCCGTACACAACGTAATAGTTGTCATCCGCAATCGAGCCAGAGGCCACGGATAACTCGAAATAATATTCTTTGCCAGGAATTAATCGAACCGGGCTGACGTGTCCTTCCCACCAAAGGTCAAAGGTTGGATCGACTCTGCCTGCCGGAATGCGCGCCGCGCCGATATCTGCGTCTCCCGCCTGCGTTCCGAACTTGATGATGAGGTCCCCCGGGTGGCCCACTCGCGACGCCCGGATGGCCATGCCAGTAAAGACGGGTGAGTCAGTACCGACTCGGAATCTCCCGCGCACCAGGGTCTCCTTGCTGGCATCAAGCGCATGAGCCAGATAGGGGAAATCCGCCGTCTCTGACCGGTACAGGTGAGGGGTATCATCCTGGTCCTGCAACCGCTGGACCTCTGCGGCGACCGGCGCCCTGCAGCCCCGGCAGATGGTTTTAGGCCAGTCGTGGTAGACGTATCCCCGGCCGGAGGCTTGTTCGGGCCGCAGCCAGCGGTCAATGAAGTCAAGCGTGCCCACACCGTGAATTTCGTGGATGCCATCGAAATGACTCTGCACAATGTGGTCCGTTATTCCCCAGGCTTTGGCGTAAGCCATCACCTGGTCCCAGGCGCGGCGGTGCCATTCGGGCGTGGTCGTCCCGTCATGTTCCGCAAACTCGACGCAAATCGGCCGAGGATACATGGAAGCGATCAGCTCTACGTGAGTGAAGCGATCGAGAACATCCCAGTTGTGGAAGTCCAGGTCTGGATGTAGAAGATAGCTGGTGGGATAATCCTCATTCGTGATCTTGGCCCTCCAGTCATTGAAATGACCCGAAATCACTGTGAACCTCAAACGAGGCTCAAGCGGCGGCATCCAGGTGGAATCGTACCCACCGTAAGACAATCCGTAGTACCCAATTCTTCCGGGATCAACCACCGGCAACGACTGCAGGAAATCAACGATCTTGTGGAGCTTCTTTTCTTCCAGGCTGGTGCGCATCATCCCCAGCGTTGCAGTCAGTCGCACAAGATTTGGGCTGGAAACCTCTCCCACCGCCAAGGGCGTCGTGACGTAGGGTGCGAACACAACATAGCCTCTATTCGCCAGGGCGCGCCCGAACTCCCAATAAACTTCAGAAGTTTCCCACGGCCAGAGGGCCGTACCCGTAATATCCAGGGGCGCGCCTCCGTAACCGTGCTGGCAGATCACTGCCGGCATGCGGGACTTGGCGTGACGCGGGATAAGCAATTGGCCATACGCGTCAACTCCGTGGACCACCCCGAGCAACACGTCGTAAGCCATATAATGGTCGGTAACTTGGATCAGCTTGGTGCGGGGATTCAAAGGTGTGCCGTCATCGGGGATCACTCCCATCAACTTTGCTAGCTCCTTGCGCAGTTGTTCCGCCCGCCGGGATCGTTCTTCAGGTGCCGTGGAAAGCAACTGCCAGCGCTTTGCTCGCACTTGATCGCTTTCCGCATCGAGGCGGCACAGATAGCTGTGGAGTTGGTTAAAATGATCGCGGCTGGCTTCCTCAGCGTCCTTCTTTGATATCCGCGCGGTAATTTTAATCGCTCGGGAGTCTTGTTCTCTGCCCAGCCGAGTGGCAATCTTCTCTGCAGCGGCTTGAAGCGCCCGATCCTTGGCCTCCTGCGAAACAGTCAACTCATCCGCATGGTTCAACCCTGCATAAAATCTGTGCGCTCGTGCTTCTTCCGCATGGACACTCGAAGCCGGAGAGGGTCCGTCCGGTGTATAGATAACATCCAGCGGCCGAGGAGCAACCAGTGCGGCTACCTCTGCGTCTCCGAACTCGTTCAGTTGGCCATAGAGCATGCGGTCAACAGGTTCCTCCCAGGAGTCTTCCCGTTGCTGGAAGTAATCAACCACGCAGGCGCCCAAAAAATGTGGGTCTGCTGCTGCCGCATAAAGGGCAGTCATTCCGCCTTGTCCAATTCCCAGCAACCCGACTCGGTTGCCTTTGATACTCATCCAGGTTGTTAGGTAATCGCGCACCGCCATAACTTGCTGTACATCCAGGCCGGTCATTGTCCGGCCCACGATGAAGCCAAGCAACTCCAGGATATGCCGCTCGTCTTTCGGGCCGCCGTAATTGCCGAGCTTTTTGCAGAGCGGAGAGTCATCGCTTCGCTCGACCATCAGAGGAACAGCAACTGCGATGTCGCTTTCCAAGAGAGTCTCAAGCCACGAAGATGGTGTCTCACCCTCGAGAATTCCTGCAAAATCCTGTGGATTTTGGTTGGCGTCCGGAATGGCAATTACGGCTCCACGAACCGTTCCGCCGTGGGGGCTGAACACGAGCGCCTTTGCACTGAAGTCAGGCTGCAGCCAGATTGTGACCTTTCCAATTGTCACGGTGTCATTTTCAATGATGAGGCGGTCGAACTCCGTCGGCTTCATGTCGAAAACGCCCAACATCTTCCGCAAGTCGTCACGGTGCTTTTTTACAGACGCTGAGTAGGCGGCAACCGAAGAAAAATTGACGTCGTGCCATGCACGATCTCGCACTACTGGAGTTTTTGCGATTTGGTTAATAAAATAATGTTCGGCCTGCCAGTATTGCCAGGCGACAACGGGGCGATGGTCGTTCTCGGGCATGCATTTTGGGCATGACCAATGGGGCGGAAACCGCTTAGGCAGCGTGAAAGGTGCGGTGCCCTCCAAATGTGGGAAAGGAATCGGCTCAATTCGTTCCTCTTTAAGAATACCGCTGAGAGCCTTGAGAACGGCTGAATTCTCTGCGGCCTGCGCCCGCGAATTTTCCCCAGAAAGTTCGCGGGATTTTGCTATGGAATTTCCGGTCAGCGCCATAAGAGCTAGAAGGATGATGACCGATAAACTAAAGCAGACCGCCCCGTGCATTATGAATTTTTTGACCATGTTTTAATCTTCCGTCGGAAGAACTCCTCTATCTCTGCTACCGGCCCCTGCCGAGATGTCAAAACCCTCTGGCGCCAACTGACTCTAGAAGTACACATTGACAGCGCATGGTCCGAAGCCGATTCCGAAGTCCCCCACGGTCAGTTTCGCCCTCTCGGAATGCTGCTGAAGAGGAACATAGCCTATGAAGTGTACGCGTTCGTGTCAAATAGAATGATTGAACAATATCGATTCAAATCTGATATCAATCATATTCTGGCTCACAAGGAGTGCTCATTGCCGGAAACGTTGCTTGCGTCACATTAGCCGGCGACCGACGTTCGATCGCAAGCGGTCCCTAAAGTACACGATGGTAAATATCGCGTGTAACCTCTAGGGTGGCGCAGACGCGGCGCCCGCCGCGGCGAGCTGTGTCTCTGAGAGATGACTGCGATTCTCGTGAAAGCACACACCGCACAAAGTGCGGCGTGTGCGCCACCCTCTCGTGGATAAATTGAAACCTATTTACTGTCGTGCGCTTAGTCAAGTTTGAGCGCGGGACCCGCATCATCTCAAAATTCGATGAGTCTCATCGGAAGTTTGTATTTGACAGCGAAAGCTTCTTTCAATAGCTTGGTGGTTCTGTTGGTTTTTAATCAACTGCCAGAATCTTTTAATTGAAACAGGAAAGCCACAACCACTGCGCGCGGAGGTCAACAATGGGCTGGCATTTCCGCTCTATGCTTTTGAAAGGTACAGCCGCCACATTACTGCTGGTTACCTTTCAGTTGCAGACGAGTTTTGTTCGGCCCTTCTGCATAACGGTCCCAGCCGCTGTGCCAAAGCGCCCTAAAAACACGCGCGGCGCTGTTGCCATTGGCTTTGACATTGAAAGAATGTTTGAAAACGAGGAGCCCTACTTTACACTCACACCTCCGGCTTTTAAGCCTGTCGTCTATCCAGGGCCGAAGTGGGATGTGAGCCCGGCGTGCACGGATTACGTGAGAAAACTGATGGATATCGCGGATGAGAATGGCGTCAAATTACAGTTTTTCGCGCTAGGCCATTCGGTGGAGGTTTCGTCGGAAATTTTTCGGGAAATCCTTACCCGTAAATATCATTTGCAACAGCACACCTATTCTCACCTGTCGCTGTTGAGCAACATCGATCAGGTGATGCAGGAAGTGAACCGGACACAGAGAATCTTCGGGAAAGAACTAGGATATCAGCCAATAGGACTGCGCGCTCCGGGAGCGTATCCTCATGGGATCACCTCTCGCTTAGAACTTCAGGAGCAGCTTCGGGCTGCAGGAATTCAATATGTGAGCACGATGTACGATCAGACCGCCACGATGGAGAATATGCAGCCGTTTCTGTTGCCTTCCGGCTTGCTCGAAATTCCCATGTACGGCTATTCCGATTGGAACTTTGCACTCCGTCCTGGTGCCACTCTTCGACAATGGCTCACTTACGTCCGGGATCAAGTAAACCAGACTTACCAGAAAGGGCTGGTCTATGCGCCAGCCCTACATCCGTGTCTCGAGGCGGCATTGGATCCAGACGCCAAGACCCTTCAGACCATCATCAGGACCGCAAAAGGCGAACCGCAGAAGATGTGGATTCCCTCCTACGACGAGTTGGCCAAATGGTTTTTAAAGAATGGGCGACACTAAAGCAATATTTTTCGGGGAAATCCCGGAAATCACCTCAGCGCTTAATTTCTTCGTTGCGTAAGGCTGGCCTCTGTAAGGAGGGAGAAAAGTCCTTTGTCGCAAAGTTTGATCCCACCGTTCGGATGCGGAAGACGGCATGCAACCCGGAACGTTGTCAAAAACGAATTCACTTGATCTAATCATTGTATTTGACTCTTGTGAACTGCTCACATAGCCTAAACCCGAATGCACAGAACAGTGCTTTTTCGCATGGTTTTTATCCGATGAGGAATCGATGAAAGTAACGGACATCAAAACCCGACTGGTGAATCTCAACTTTCGTAATGCCGTGGTTGTCACGGTGGAGACGAGCGAAGGCATTACAGGGATCTCCGAGACCGTCATGAAGCGCAAGTCCCACACCATAGAGCAGTCGATCCTTGAATTGAAGAGATATTTGGTCGGCAAGGATCCCACGGAAATTGAGAGTCATTGGGAGAGAATGTATCGCGATTCCTTTTGGGTTGGGGGACCTATGCACTCCACTGCGATTAGTGCAGTGGACTGCGCTTTGTGGGACATCCTTGGCAAGGCAACCGGATTGCCTGTCTATAAGCTGTTTGGAGGACCGACGCGTCGGCAAGTGCCGGTGTACTGCCATTGCCCGGCGGACGAGACTCCTGAGGCTTTCGCGCGAAATGTCAAGGATTGTGTGAAGCTCGGCTATCAATCGATCAAGACCACGCTCCCGCTATTTTATGGACGAGGAAGAGAGAGTAAAGAAAGCCACTCGGCGAAGGAGCACGGTTACTCCGGGACGAATGGAATCATCCGTGCCGAGTGGAAAGAGACAGAATTCCTGAACCCCTCCATTTTTTGCCGGATTCGGGAGTTTTTCCTGGCCGCCCGCGAGGCGGGAGGTCCCGAGTTTGGGATTGCAGTTGACTGTCATGGGAGGTTAAGCCCTAAGGCAGCGATCCGGTTATGCCGAGCGCTGGAGGAAATAAACTTAATGTTCCTGGAAGAACCGGTGCCTCCTGAGAGCCCGGAAGAGTTGTGCCTGGTTCAACGCGAGACTTCCATTCCAATTGCGGCGGGCGAACGCTGGGCAACGATTTATGGAGTGAGGCCTTTTCTCGAAAAGCATGCTGTGGACCTACTGCAGTGCGACTTGGTGAACTGTGGGGGGTTCACGGGACTGAAAAAGATAGCGGCTCTCGCAGAAGCCCATTATATCGGGATGGCGCCTCACAATCCGAACGGCCCATTGGCGACGATCATGAATCTCCATTTCGCGGCTGCGATTCCCAACTTCTTCATCCTTGAAACGATCGGATCTCAGACGGAGCAAGAGTTAGCAGCCGAGCTCCTGAACAAGCCTCCGAAGATCTGTCGAGGGGAGATGCTGCTTCCCGAAGGGCCGGGCTTTGGTGTGGAACTTAACGAAGCAGCGATAGAGCGTCGCCCCTATCAGCCTTTCGAAGGTTGGCGGTAGAAGCGGGGCAGCCGCGCTAGACCTCGCGCCTGACGATGATGAGTCGCTGACAACGAGGCCGGAGATTGAGCTTCCTGTCACTGAAGCGCCCTCATACCCTACTCCACGTGTGATCCATCGGGAGAAGCATGGCTACACCTCCACAGGCAGAGACCCGCGAGCGGGTCTCCGCAAGAACTTGGTGGATTTGCATCCTGCTGTTCCTCGCCACGGCGATTATTTACCTCGATAGGCAGGTGATGGCCCTCACCGCCGAAAAGATCATTGCAGAATTCGGATTGAACAAGGAGGGCTTTGGCAGGATCATTGCCGCCTTTCGCTACTCGTACGGAATATTTCAGATCTTCGGCGGCTTCTTGGTGGACGCGCACGGCCCGGTGATTGTCTTCCCGGTCGCAAGCGGCTTGTGGGCGATTTCGGGTTTGCTGACAGGTCTTGCTGCTACGGTTGGCATGTTGACCGGATTCCGCTTTATGCTGGGTATCGGCGAGGCATTCAACTGGCCGTGCGCACTCAAGGTAACCAACGAGCTCCTTCCCTCAAAAGACCGCCCACTCGCTAATGGAATCTTTAATGCCGGCGCACCCGTCGGCGCCCTCGTGGCTCCTATCATCGTTACCGTGATCACCGTCTATTTCAGTTGGCGCGCAGCCTTTGTCACCACCGGCGCCATCGGAGCGATTTGGGTCGTCGTTTGGATTTGGTACACCAGAAGCGAGTCCTCGCGGCTCAAAGGAAGCCCCTTTCCTTTCAAACGAAAAATCCAGATCATGATCCGAGTCCTCAGCATGCGAGGGTTCTGGATGCTTGCGGTTTCAGCCATCATCATCAACGGCGTCAATTATTATCTGGCAGATTGGGTTCCGCTTTACCTCAAAACGTCTCGTGGATTCAGCTTCGCCGTGGGGAATATCCTTACGATCGTTATTTATGCAGGAACTTCAGCAGGGAATATCCTTGCGGGTCTTTGGGTGCGCAAACTGGTCGCCTCAGGCGTCAGTGTCGCAAATGCCAAAATGTGGACACTTTTCCTGAGTTGTGTTCTGATGGCCGCTGCTACAGCGGCGGGCCTGACACCCTCACGAATCCTTGCAGTATTCTTCCTCGCGCTCACAGGAGTGGGCGTTGCCGGTTTCCTGGTGATCTATTTGACCCTGGCTCAGGATCTCAACCCCTCTTATGTCGGCGTAACAACGGGGCTGCTCGGCGGATTGGGTAATCTCGCCTACGGTTACCTTAGCCCTTACATTGGTCTTCTAGCCGATCTGCATAAAACGTTTCTTACGCTAACTCTCATCGGAGTTTTGCCATGGCTGGCGTTTTCCGCCATATTTTTTGGCATGAGGAAAGAAACCCATGATGGACGCTTACACTCATCTTGATGTAACAGCCTCAAATCCTATCTCGGACTTCAAGGCGCGTATGGCATCGGCGGGAATCGATCGTGCGCTCATCGTGGAGACCTGGAAGGGCGACAATTACTCATATCTACAATCGTTGGTCGCTGCGACGTCGCTTCAATTTCGTGCTGTGCCTTGCTTCCGGCCTGCGGTAGGCCTCCCGCCAATTGATCTTCTTGAGCATGACATCGTGGTGGGAGTTCGCGCTAAGACTGCGGATTTGAATCGCTTGGGAGATCTGGCCGCGTTTTTGGAATCTTCGGGAATGTGGCTCGTGCCTCACGCTGAACAAGGCATCGGGTTCTTAGCGGCTGAACTTATAAACCTTGCGGGCCGTTATCCACAACTGCGGGTCTATTTGCCGCATTGCGCATGGCCCCGTCGGGATAAGCAGGACGACAAGGATTGGGCGAAATCGATCACCAGTTTGAGCCGTCTGCCGAACTTGGTTGTAGGCATTTCGGCGATTGCGCACTTTTCTCGAGCGACCTTTCCGCACAATGATATCCAACCTTTTGTAACCCGGTTGATACAAGCTTTTGGACCCGATTCCGTCGTGGTAGGCAGCGACTACCCGATGTTGGAGAAGACGCTTTACTCGGATTACGTGAATCTTGCTCAGGAGTGGATCAGGCAGGAGGATCCCAAGTGGTCGCCACGTTTTGAGTCGCTGATTTTCGGCTGACGGCCTAATTAGGACGCCCGGATCGGCACGACTTGCACGTTCGAGGAGCGTAGAATCCGCCGAAAGAGCGAACCCTCTTGGACCGTTAAAAGGCTGCTAAAAAGTTCTCCAGACTCTCATTCTGAGGAGCCGAAGGCGGACCCTTTGCTCTGCTCAGGGCGACTTCTGAGCAGAGCAAAGGAAGAATCCAAAGCGCGATTCTTCGTTGTGCTCAGAATGAAATGACGTTGAAAAGCATTTTTCAGCGTCCTGCTAGACTCTTCACTCAGAATGAGGTATCCCAGCGATGACTAAAATTGGATTTATCGGATTAGGGATCATGGGAAAGCCGATGGCAGCAAACCTTCTCCGTGCTGGCTTTCCCCTGACAGTGTTCAACAGAACTCGTGAAAAGTGCGCAAGCCTCGTTTCACTAGGCGCCGTGACGGCAGAATCGCCACAACAAGTTGCCCAAAAGAGCAACACCGTCATTACGATGCTTGCGGATACGGCGGCTGTGGAGGAAGTTCTGCTCGGGGAAAATGGAATTGTCTCGGGAATCCGACCAGGCACAGTTGTTATTGATATGAGCACGATTTCTCCTTCCGCGACCGTCGATTTCGCGCGGCGGCTTGAAGTCGCGGGAGCCGATATGCTCGATGCTCCCGTGAGCGGGGGAGAAAAAGGGGCGACGGAAGGTACGCTCGGCATCATGGTTGGTGGTCGCCGCGAGTTATTTGAGAAAACTCTTCCGATCTTCCAGGTGATGGGGAAAACAATTACCTACACCGGCGCGGTCGGCAATGGGCAGAAAACAAAGCTGGTTAATCAACTAGTTGGTGCGACCAATTTGCTTGCGGCTGTAGAAGGTCTGCGGCTGGCGCGCACGGCGGGTTTGGATCCTGAAACAACCTTGCGAGCTGTGTCAAGCGGGGCTGCTTCATCGTGGATGCTGGCCAATCTCGGCCCGCGCATCCTAAAAGGCGACTTCGCTCCCGGGTTTAGCATCCGGCTGCAATTTAAAGATCTGAAACTCCTTGAGGACTGGATTTCAGAATTGGGAGGGGATTTCCCTGCAGCATCGCTGCTCCACTCGCTTTTTGGAAAGGCCATGCAAATGGGCCTGGAGACACAGGGGAATCAAGGTCTGTATAACGTCTGGCCGTCGTCGTGACCCTTCGGCTCACGGGTAACTCTCCAGGAACGGCTGAGTTTCGGTTCTGAAGGCATATCAAGGAGGGTCACAAGTCAGTAGACACACAATCCGAATCCGACGCCTTGTTTTCGAGCAGTTGCGCGCTGCGGAGTATGTCTTCTTACCATCTGCAATCAATCTAATTTGACTATCGAAATTAGCAAAACATTCTATTGGACCGTCATACGAGCTTCGGAATAATAATATTGCAGGTTGCTAAATTCACTTCTGAGCGTGGTGGAGGGAGCATGCGTGGTCCAAGTATTCCTCCAAATTGCCGCACGTCCCTATTGCCTGGGATCTTACGTATCGTCGTAGGAGAATCGTTCCTTGAATTATAAGCGCAGGTCAGGAGGCGTGACGAATAGGTTTCGCCACCCATGATAATGGCATGGATCACGAAGCGGTGCGGTTGGCGACTAGTCCAACTGGACTAATATACGATCGATCTAAGGAGCTCCCGGGTGTGTCGGTCGGGACAAGGCAGCGTTTGAGAGGAGAAAACCAATGGCAACATTTACTCAAAAGGGCATTTCGAGTATTTGGCTCTATTGGTGCCTGGCATTGTCACTTTGCATCGCGAGCCTCGCGTGCAGCGCTGGCGCACAGGTGCAGACGACCACTTCCATTACCGGAATCGTGAGTGATCCAAGTGGCGGTGTCGTGCCGAGCGCCTCGGTCACAGTCAAAGAACAGAATACCGGCGTGACCTATGTCACGACGACCGATGTTGGCGGTTCTTATTCATTTCCGTCTTTGCTACCAGGAATCTATACCGTAACCGTGACTCACCCTGGTTCCAGACGGCGATTGTAACGAATCGGGAAGTTCTGGCTGCGCAACCGGCCCGTGTCGACATCACTTTACAAATCGGATCGACGAACACCTCAGTAACTGTATCCAATGCCGGCGCCATGGGCACCGATGAGGAGACCTGTCGAATTTTCGGCAAGGAGCGCGGCCGTCTTCGTGCAGGCAAGAAGAGCCTGGGCGATTTCGACTTACTTATTGGCGCCCCTGCCGCGCGGCACGGCCTCCTGCTCCTCACGAATAACCGACACCATATCGACCTGATCGAGGGTTTGAAACTTGGGTCAGTGGTCTGAGGAGCTCCAGGTGATTTCCGGAAACTGGCACGGCAAGCGGAGGGGAGGCAAAAGCGGGGATCAGAAGGGGTTGTGTGATCGGGGTCCAGATTACAGCCTCGCACGCTCGGCATCAAAGGTCGCTCTAAACGGGTACAAGATCGGTACAACTTGAGCGTTCCGAACGTGATTTTCAATAACTTACGGTTGCCAACTATGCCGCAAAATCAACGAGTTAGAACGGCTGTGCTTGCGCCCAAGGCAAGCGCGCTACCAGACTGCGCCACGCCCCGAAAGGTAGGAACTTCTCCATTCTGCCAATCTTCATCGGCTCTGTCCATAGCGCGAGCCGAAGCGCCTGTATCGAGTTCAGGGATAGGGGAAAACTGGCGGACCGATGGTTGATACATGATCGCCCGCTTCGGCCATCCTTGATTGCAGACGCTGGCGCAGCTCTTGGGCCGCCTCGAGACTGATATCACGGCCAGCCAGGTTGACGAGTTCATAGGGGTCGGAAAACAGATCGTAGAGTTGATATTCCACGTACCGGTCAGCATACGGGGCGGGCTTCGATCCTCCGCTATAATTGGGCGTTCTGTATTCCGAATAAATTTCGCTTCGTGGAAGCGGCGTCTCACCATCGCGCTCGGGGGAGGCGACAGCATACAACCATCGTTCCGTTCGCAGCGCTCGCCCCACCACAAATTCTGCCATTTGAATAAAGACTTCGTTGCGCCACCTTGCTGAGTTCCCATCCACCAGTTGAAGAGCGCTCTTCCCTTGCATCGTCTCGGGTATGGGAACCCCGGCCGCGTCGAGAAGAGTTGGAGCGATATCCACCATTCCCACCAGTTGGGGAATCACCCTGGAGCGGTCAAACCCCGGGCCTTGAATGATGAGTGGAACATGGATGGAGCTTTCATGCGGGCTGCGTTTGTATTCAGTGTTTCTGGTTTTGAAATGGCAACCGTGATCGCTGGTGAAGGCAAATAGGGTGTGGTCTTCAAGACCTTCCTCCGCCAAAGTTTTCAGGATGGTTCCTACCGCCTCGTCAATTCTGGCGATGCAGCCATAATAGTCGGGAAGCTGGCTTGGCCAATCGCCCGGAAAGGGTCGCAAGTCGTGAGGAACGAAGGGATTGGCATAACGCGCGGCGTAGCCCTTCGGAGCCACAAAGCGATTGATATCATTTTGAAAATGAGGTTCGATGTTGGCCACAACCAGCAGAAAAGGTTCCCGGGGTTTCTGGCGGAGAAAATGTTCCGCCAGTTGAGTGACGAAATCCACGCGGTAGATTCCCGAAAAGTGAATGGGTTTCCCTTGTTCATCATAGAGGTCGCCCTCATAAGGGTGGGAAGTGATCTCAAGTTCATTCGAGGCCTTCCATAAATCCAAAAACCCGCCGCGATACTCCGGAGCGACAGGTCCCCTGGTGTCTGGCGCTAGGTGCCATTTGCCAATATAGTTCGCGGTGTAGCCGGCCTGCCTGAAGGCGGTGGCAATGGTGTGAACGCCCGGGGTAAGTCCAAGCCCGTTTTTCCATACGCCATGTTTCGCCGGGTATTGACCTGTCATGAGGCATGCGCGCGAAGGCGCACAGACCGGCTGATTGGTGATGGCATTCTGAAAAAGCGTTCCTCGCCGCGCTACCGCGTCGAGATTTGGAGTCAGCCCCATAGGGTTAAGACCGTAAGCTCCGACCGCATCCCAACGAAATTGGTCGGCATGAAAGATGATCACATTCGGAGGCCTGCCTTTGGGACCAACGGAGCCTGCGCTTTTTGCCGCGACGACCCTAGGTAGAGTCGGTCGCGCTGCCACTGTGGCAGCCGACTGTTTCAGAAAGTCCCTTCGTGTTGCACCTGAACTTTGCAGTCCCAACCTATTGTTTTCACTCATCCTTGGGCCTCCACCCAACCATAGCTAGTAATAGGACGTCATTTTAGAGGTATTGCACTTGCCAGAATAGTGGACGGCGTCCGCGTGTGTGCGAAAAGGTCTGAAGATTCGCTCTAGCGGCGGTGTTTCTATCGCCGAACCAATTGAAAAGAAAAGCCGGCGGTGAGGACACCACCGTTACAGAAGCGATTTTCACACAGACTCACCTCTGCTCAGGTTCTTCGTCGAAAAGTCTCCATATTAGCCTAAAGTCCTTATGCCAGTCGCTGAAATTTGAGTTACGATCATTGAAAGCGTCTAAACAAAGTTGTGCGGCTGGCAGGTCGATCCCTCAGTAAATTCCAAGTTTTAGATTATGAAAAATCAGGTTATATATTTTTTGCCCACCCGTCCTAATTCTTACCTGTCTGGCTTGTTTTTGATCTTCCGTGATCCATTCACATCCCATTGATACAGCTAAAGATAAGTGATTTCGATCCCTCTTTGGCACACCGCTTGCCCCAATCAGTTCATGTCAGCTCGGGAGTCACCAATGCGAGCACGCTATGGTGATCGGAGCCTGGAAGTTACAACGCTTTTCCAAAGTCGCAAGCTGTCTGCAAAGTTTTAAGAACAAGGGAGTTATTTTGAGCCTGTCCTATACCCATAAGCCTTTTTTGTGCTCACGGGCCGATGCGCTCAGGGGAGTTTTCCTAAAGACTCTGGTCACAGGCGCATTGATCGCCTTACTATCGCTCCCAGCCGTCTGCGCCTCGCATCAAGGCCGAGGTCGTCATGCGCACTCAATTCAGAAGGTTCAGTACGGCGTGGCAAGCTGGTATGGGGCGGAGTTGCAAGGCCGCCTGATGGCGTGCGGCTGGCCATTTAACGACCATGCTCTCATTGCCGCTCACCGCACCCTGCCCCTAGGAACGAAAGTGAAGGTCACCAATCTCAGAAACGGGCGCTCCGTGGTCGTCAAGATTGAAGATCGCGGCCCTGCCGTCCACAACCGGCTTATCGACCTTTCCAAGGCTGCCGCAAGCCATTTGGGATTTGTCCATCGAGGGGTCACGCCGGTAAAAGTACGCGTGGTAAGTGTGCCGAAGCGCGTGCAGAAATCGGAGATCCTTCGCTGGCCTCCCGCGATTTGGCCGAAGCGCGATTCGATAACAGCCTGCGTTAGCCTTGCCTGCCGGTTTCCATCCAGACCTTTTCAGCTTTCCAGATGAATTCCTCTTTGCAACCTTCAAAATAACATATATATTAACCACATGATCACTAGCCCTAAGAATGAATCCCGCGAACGACCGTGGGCCCTGATTAACCTGCCGCCTTTCCCGGCAATTGCCATGCGGGTTTTATGGTTGCTCGCCCAAGAGGATATGGGGCTTAGAGAACTAAGCCAACAAATCCAGGCTGATCCGGCGCTTGCTTCGGAAATCCTGGCCATGGCCAATTCGGCCCTATTTGGCTTCCGCACCGAAATTCGGAACATTCTTCAGGCAACGACGCTTTTGGGCGCGCAGCGGGTTAAAGGCATTGCGCTGACGATCGCCATGAAGACCTATCTCGCGGAATCTTTTCAGATTCCGGCGTTGCTCGCCTGCTGGCAGCATAGCCTCGCCTGCGCATTGCTGTCTGAGGAACTTGCCAAGGTGAGCCTGATCGAATCGGACTTCGCTTATTTGGCGGGCTTGCTGCACGATATCGGCAGGCTGGCCCTGGGAATGATCAGGCCTATTGAGTACGCTAATCTGCTCTCCACAAGCCACAAGAATCAGGCTGATGTTTTCAAACGCGAGAAGGAGCTATTCGGAATCGATCATTGCCAGGCGGGGCGGTGGCTGGCTGAATCGTGGAAACTGCCAAAGCCTTTTGTTGAGGTCATCAGCCAGCATCACAATGCGGGCGACGGCAAGTTTGATATTCTGGCCCTGGTGAATCGAAGCTGCCTGATGGCCGATGCTTTGGGATTTACAACGGTTAATGTGGCTACCGCGCGGAAGTTTGAAGATATTGTCCTTTCTCTGCCGGAGCGCGAGCGCAGGCGTTTTAATCCTGACCCCCAACAACTCGCCATGTCCGTCGCCATCAAAATTCATGAGCTTGAATAACAAGCGCGATGAAAATTTGTTCGGCCAGAACCGATCGTGTAGAATGACTGGCTGGACATGACAGATTTCCTCAATCAGCTCAATCCCCAACAGCGCCGCGCGGTAGAATCAACGGAAGGCCCCCTGCTGATTCTCGCCGGCGCCGGCAGCGGCAAGACGCGCGTCATCACATACCGCATTGCGCATCTCATCGAAAATCTGCGCGTACCGCCGGAAACAATTCTTGCCGTCACATTTACCAACAAGGCCGCGCAGCAGATGAAGGAGCGCGTCGCCACGCTGCTGGGCGGCTCTCCGGGCGATGGCGGGCCGCACATCTCAACTTTCCATTCCTTCTGTGTGCGCGTCCTGCGGCGGGACATTGACCGTTTGGGTTACAACCGCGATTTTTCCATCTATGACGAGGAAGACCAGCAGCGGCTCATCAGGATTTCCACTCAGGAACTCGGTCTGACCGAAGAGGTTCTTTCCGCTCGCGCCGCGCAATCGCGCATCAGCCACGCCAAAAATCGGGGCATTTCACCCGCTGATCTTTATCGTCAGGCAACCGACGTGCAGACAGAGAAACTGGCGTCGCTCTATGACCGCTATGAGAAAAAGCTGCGGGAATCGAACGCTCTGGATTTCGATGACCTGTTGCTGAAGACGGTTGAGCTTTTTGAGAAGGCTCCCGACATCTGTCAACTCTACAACCAGTTTTTCCGTTATCTCATGGTGGATGAGTATCAGGATACGAATCGCATTCAGTACCGGCTCATCCGCCAGCTCACTCAGGGGCATCAGAACATTTGCGTGGTGGGCGATGAAGATCAATCAATCTATCGCTGGCGAGGGGCGGATATCGAGAACATCCTGAGCTTTGAGAAGGACTACCCTGACGCAAAGATCATTCGCCTGGAACAGAATTATCGTTCCACCCAGATCATTCTCGATGCGGCCTCCGCCGTGGTCAGTCACAACCGGGCGCGCATCGGCAAGAGGCTCTGGTCTGAGCGGGCGGAAGGCAGCCGCGTGGGGCTTTATCGCGCCGAGGATGCGGACGCCGAAGCCGCCTTCGTGGCGGATGATCTCGCCCGCGCCCTTGCCGAAGAGCCACACGGCACGGTAGGCGTGCTTTACCGCACTAACGCTCAGTCCCGCCTCTTTGAAGAAACGCTTCGGCGGAACAACACCCAATTCCAGTTGGTGGGCGGCTTCCGGTTCTACGAGCGCGCAGAGATTAAGGACGCTCTGGCCTATGCGCGGTTGGCTGTAAATCCAAAGGACAATGCCGCCTTCCTGCGGATCATCAATGTTCCACCGCGCGGCATCGGAGCTTCAACCCTCTCTGCGCTGCAAGCTGCCGCGCAGCAACTGGGCCTGAGCCTCTGGGAAACCGTTGAACACGAGCTTTCCAGGGGAGCGTCGCTCCCGCGTCTGCGAAAGTCGCTGGAAAGCTTCGCAGCCGTTGTACGTCCGCTGATGGAAAATCACGCGTCGGTCTCTTTGAGCGAATTTTTCAGAAATATTCTCGATCGCGCGGGATATCTGGCCATGCTTGAGGCCGAAGGAACGCTCGAAGCCGAAGGACGCATCGAAAACCTTCAGGAATTGGTCAATGCCGCTCGCGAGGCGGAGAGCCGAGGCGAAACCCTCTCTCAATTCCTCGATCACGCCGCCCTCGTTTCCGACAGTGATGAATATAGCGAGCGTTCGCGAGTCACCCTCATGACGCTCCATACGGCCAAAGGGCTGGAATTTTCAACGGTGTACCTGGTGGGCATGGAAGAAGGTCTCTTCCCGCATAAGCTCTCTCTGATGGAAGATGCGGCCCTCGAAGAAGAGCGGCGGCTGTGCTATGTGGGCATGACTCGCGCCCGTCAGCGGCTGGTTCTGACCTGGGCGGCCCGCCGGCGTTCCTACGGCGAAGACTACCTGCGCTCGACGCGGCCTTCGCGGTTCTTAAGTGAAGTTCCCTCCAGCCTTCTCGATCGCTTGGACGCCGAGGCTCCCATCTTCAAGACGCGGACATCCTGGAATAACGCTTTTAATAGCGTCGAAAGCATCGAACAGTTCTTTGACAAGCACAGGCCGAAATACTCGGAAGCGTCACAAGGGTCAGGAACGGAAGTCGCTTCAACTCCCCGGCGCTGGCGGTTAGGGAGCCGCGTGCGGCACCCCAAGTACGGCCTGGGCACGGTGGTGGATTGCGAGGGTGAAGGGCAGGACGCAAAAGTGACCGTCAGTTTTCCAGGTTTCGGGAAGAAAAAGCTCGTTGAACGCTATGCGTCGTTAACGCGAGCGTAAGACAGATGCAAGCCCACGGGGATCGCTGGAATTCACACTTCACGTTATCAAAGGAGTCTTTTCAACAGTTAACTTCACAAACCGTTATGGATACCAAAAAGATCACAGACAAGGCTGAACGAAAGAAGCTGAAGCGCGAGGCGCGCAGGAAACGACCTCCCAAGCCCAAGAGAACCGACCCTCGCGGCTCCCACAAGCCCAAGGTCAAGAAAAAGGGACCGGGAACCCCGCCACGACGATGAAAACCGCGCGCCGCCTGCGAATGCTATTTTCTCTCGCCACTCATCACTTGGCGCGGCATTGAAATGGCACACGCCTACTTTCGCACCAAGAGCATTGACAAGTTGCTGGCCTCGGCAGAACTGCCGGAGCATCGGCTGCGTAAAAGCCTCGGTCCATGGTCGCTTACCGCTCTGGGCATTGGCGCGATTGTGGGCGCGGGCATTTTTGTCCTCACCGGGACAGCAGCGGCAGGGGAATCGCTCCATGTGCATGATATTTTTAAAGCGCCCTTGCTTGAGGTTATTCTTCACGGGCAGCATGCGTTGGGAGCTTCCGGACGCCCCGGAGCGGGTCCGGCTATCGCCCTTTCTTTTCTGCTGGTCGCCGTCGTCTGCGGGCTGGCAGGGCTTTGCTATGCCGAACTCGCCTCCATGATTCCTGTTGCCGGCAGCGCCTATACCTACACCTACGCCACGCTGGGCGAAATCGTGGCGTGGATCATTGGCTGGGACTTGATTCTGGAGTACGCGGTCAGCAACATGGCGGTGGCCGTGGGCTATTCCGCCTATGTCGACAGCCTCCTGCAAAGTTTTGGGCTCACGCTGCCCCGGAAGTTGATGGAACCCATGTTAGTGGGAGGGCGATGGACAGGCTCCTACTTCAACGTTCCCGGCTTCCTCATCGTGATGATTCTGACCGTCATTCTGGTGATTGGCATCCGCGAGAGCGCGGGCGCCAACACCGCGATGGTTGCTGTTAAGATCGTCGCGATTCTGATTTTTGTGGCGGCTGCCGCGCCTCACGTGAAAGTCGCCAATTGGAAGCCGTTCGCGCCCAACGGCTGGCAGGGCATTCTCACAGGCGGCGCCATTGTTTTCTTTACCTATATTGGCTTTGATTCCGTTTCCACCGCAGCCGAAGAATGCCCCCATCCGCAGAAAGACGTTCCTTTTGGCATCCTGGCGTCACTCGTTGCCTGCGCGATTCTCTATATTTCAGTCGCAGTGGTTCTGACCGGCATTCAGAAGTGGCCCTCGCTGCGCAACGCCGCGCCGGTCGCCCATGCCTTGCAGGCCGTCGGATTGGTTACGGTGGAGCGTTGGGTGGTGATCGGCGCGCTGATGGGTATGACCAGCTCTCTCCTTGTCTACCAACTTGGCCAGGCGCGCATCTGGTTTGCCATGTCGCGCGATGGGCTGCTCCCACGCATTTTCTCAAGCGTGCACAAACGGTTCCGTACTCCCCACATCAGCACCTGGACGGCGGGCCTTTTTGTGGCGCTTCCGGCGGGGATTTTCGACATCGGTACGCTCGCCGATTTATCCAACATCGGAACGCTCTTCGCGTTCGTTCTGGTGGCTTTGGGAGTGCTCATTCTGCGCCGCAGGCAGCCCGACCGGAAGCGCGGATTTCGCGTCCCCTGGGTTCCGGTGATTCCTGTAGCTTCCGTTCTGTGTTGCCTGGTGCTGATGGCAAGCCTTCCTCTTGAGACCTGGGTTCGCTTTGGGGTGTGGCTGGTGATCGGCCTCTGCATTTACTTCGGATATAGCCGCTACCGGAGCGAATTCGCTGAAAAATGACTCGGCTTGCGGCGTTGTTGGATTGAAACTGATGGGAGACTCGCTGCGGTGGCTCAGAAGATTGGAGTGGCCTGCAAACATTGCGGAAAAAGGATACCCGTCGACGATGAGTATATCCCTGGCGTACGAGGCGCGGAACTGGCAGCTAGCCTTTATCAGCCGGGCGGACGAAGAAATTTCGACTTTGTGAATAGGACGTGGCAAAAAAGGCTAAGCTGCGAAAATCCTGGTTGTCGGCAAACGCACGAGTATACAGGCAGCGATCTGCTGCTTTATGATGACTAGGCCCCACGACCTGCTTTCGCAGGCGGTAATGCGGTAAAATCCTTTTTGAGCGCCTGTAGCAGCTTGTTGAAAATGCTGTATTGCCGTTCGTGACGGGCGGTCTGCCGGGCTTGAAAAGCTCGACATTACAGCGGCGGACCGGATGCGGGTGACGCCGATTGCGAGACCGACGACGCTTTTCAACAGGGTTGTGGAATCCCGATCCGCTGACTATGAAGAATCCTTCCCGCTGCATTTTCCATTCAAAGCGAGTTTGCCGCAATCTTCGCGCCGCAGGCGTGTCGCATTTTCTCGGCATCTTCATTCTCGGTTTGCTCGCTTCCTCACCTGCGCTTGCCTGGGGACCGGAGACGCATCAACTGGTCACCAACTGGGCTCTTGAAACTTTGCCGCAACCCCTTCAGGGCTACTTCCAGGCCTATCGACAGTTTCTGCTGGCGCACGTCAACGATCCTGACGTGTGGATGAAGAAAGATCGCTTTGAACGCTTCCGGCACTTCATCTACCTGGATGATTATGGGAGATTCCCTTATGTGAAGCTTCCACACTCCTATCAGGAAGCGGTGAAGCAGTATGGGGCGCGGCGCGTCGGGCGAAGCGGGACGTTGCCGTGGCAGATCGGCGAATTCAGTCTGCGGCTCACCAATGACTTTCGGGAAGGGAAGTGGGATCGGGCGCGCGAGGATGCAGCGGTGCTGGGGTATTACGTCGCCGATGCCCACGACCCGTTGAATACGACCGAAAATTACGACGGCCAGTTAACGGGCCAAACCGGCCTTGCCGCGCGCTTCGGGATCAACCTGGTCGACCGTTACAAGAATTTCATCCTCTTCCGCTCCGTTCCGGCGGTCAAAATCAACGATCCCACGGAATATGCCTTTCAGATTATTCTGGAAGCCAACACGTGGGTCGATCGCGTCTTGTATGCAGACCGCAACGCGCTGGACGACTTGCCCGATTATAATGAGGATTACTACGACCGCTTTTACACGGCCGTCAGCTCGATTGTGATCGATGAGCTTGGACGCGCCGCGCATGACATCGGCTCTTACTGGTATACGGCCTGGCTCAATGCCGGTCAGCCATCAGTTCCCAACCGTTAATGCAAAATTTTTTTCCTTGCCTGGCAGCCTTGGAAACCGATTCCACGCAGAGCCTTGAATCATGGATCCATACTCTTCCAAAAGCTGAGCTGCATCTGCATCTCGAAGGCAGCATTCAGCCGGAAACCTTAAGAGAACTTTCACGCGCCAAAGGGCGGCTTGAGCAGGAAACGGAAGCCTGGATTCGACGGCAAGAGGAGCGCAATTTCCGCTATGGCAATCTTCCCGAGTTCCTGAATGCCTTCAAGTTGGTGAGCCTCCTGCTTGAATCTCCTTTGGATTATGCGCTGGCCACTGAGCGCCTGCTTCAAGCTCTCGTCTCACAGAACGTCCGTTATGCCGAAATTACGCTTTCGACGGGCGTCATTCTCTGGAAAAAGCAGTCCCTCCCGGAGACTTTTGAAGCCATCTCTGAGGTTGCCCATCGCTTCGAGTCAACCACGCCGCTTAAAGTGCGGTGGATTTTCGACGCCGTGCGCCAGTTTGGAACCGATCACGCGCGAGAAGTCTTAGGCTGGGCGCGAACGTTCCGTGACCAGGGCGTCGTGGCTTTTGGCATTGGCGGTGATGAAGAGCGCGGGCCGGTTGAGCTTTTCGCAGACGTATATCAGGAAGCCCGCCACTTGGGGTTGCATTGCACCGCCCACGCGGGGGAGTGCCACAACCCAGCGGGTATGCGTCAGGCCATTCATCTGCTGAAGCCGGAACGCATCGGTCACGGCATTGCCGGGGCTCGCGATCCTGAAGTGGTCCGACTTCTATGCAATTATGAAATTCCTCTGGAAGTTTGCCTCACCAGCAACGTGTGCACAGGGCTTTTTGACGATGTGCAAGACCATCCGTTGAAGCAACTGTGGGATGCCGGCGTTCAAGTGACGCTGAACACGGATGATCCTGCCATGTTCGCCACAAGCCTGGAAGGCGAGCTTGCGCTGGCCGCGCGAACGTTTGGATTTGGCCCTGCGGAAATTATGAAGCTTTGCCAGAATGCTGTTGAGGCCAGTTTTATGACAGAGGATGAAAAGCGGGAGTTTCAAACGAGTTTTCATCAGGCGGCTCGCGGCATGGCCGGACAGTTGGGCGCATCTTTGGCATGAGACCCGGTGGGTGCTGGAAATCCTTCAGACATGTCAAGCTGAACCTATTGAGGATTACAAATTATAGTGACGACTTCTTCTGTAGCGCCGGTGTCCCCACCGGCGTCTTTCGGCGCTGAGGACAGCGCCGCTACAGCAAATAGTGTCACTATAATTTGTAATC
>Ga0070737_10001318_pt1 | contig 36332 bp, 34 predicted proteins | sample Coa_R1_10_FD_66438 | JGI IMG/M metagenome (GOLD analysis project Ga0070737, IMG submission 66438) | Surface soil microbial communities from Centralia Pennsylvania, which are recovering from an underground coalmine fire - Coalmine... | ecosystem: Environmental > Terrestrial > Soil > Unclassified... | reverse complement strand
CCTCTGCCATGCCGACCTCACCTTCAAGGACGGCTCTCCCGTGGAACCCGCTCCCCGCCACGTCTTGCGGCGCCAGTGCGAGCGGCTCGCCGAGAGGGGATGGACCGGCTTTGCCGGGACCGAGCTCGAGCTCATCGTCTTCGAGGAGACCTACGAGGAGGCATGGCGTCGCGGGTACCGGGAGCTCACCCCGGCGAGCAGCTACAACATCGACTACTCGATCCTCGGCACCTCCCGGATCGAGCCGCTCCTCGGCCGGATCCGCCGCGAGATGCGGGCGGCCGGGATGCCCGTCGAGTCCGTGAAGGGCGAGTGCAACCGGGGGCAGTGCGAGATCGCCTTCCGCTACGCAGAGCTGCTCGCGAAGGCGGACGAGCACGTCCTGTACAAGACCGGGGCGAAGGAGATCGCCGCCCAGGAAGGGCGCTCGCTCACCTTCATGGCCAAGTTCGACGAGCGCGAGGGCAACAGCTGCCACGTCCACCTGTCGCTGCGAGACGGGGCCGGCGCGCCGCTGTTCGCCGGGGAGGGGGCACACGGCACCTCGAAGCTGCTCGAGCACTGGCTGGCCGGGATGCTCGCGACCCTCCCGGAGCTCACCATGCTCCTCGCTCCGAACGTGAACAGCTACAAGCGCTTCGCCGAGGGGTCCTTCGCCCCGACGGCCGTCGCCTGGGGGCCGGACAACCGCACCTGCGCCTTCCGCCTCGTCGGTCGGGGCGAGTCGCTCCGGGTCGAGTGCCGCGTCCCCGGGGGCGACGTGAACCCCTACCTTGCCCTCGCCGCCCTCGTCGCCGGCGGCCTGCACGGGGTCGACCACGAGCTCGATCTCGAGCCGGCCTACATCGGCAACGCCTACACGGGCGACCTCGATCGCATCCCCGCCAACCTCGGGGAGGCGGCTCGCCGCTTCGGCGAGAGCGAGGTCGCCCGCGCCGCCTTCGGAGACGGCGTGGTGGAGCACTACCTCAACATGGCCCACGTCGAGCTCGCCGCCTTCGACCGGGCCGTGACGGACTGGGAGCGCTACCGGAACTTCGAGCGCTTCTGAGCACCGGCGCTGGTAGAACCCCGCCGGCTGTCGGCGCCGGCGGGCCATCAACTACAACAGGGGCCATGGCTCGGTCATCGGCGAGAGTGTGAGCGGATCCATGGAGCACGAGCGGTGAGCGGCCGCCTCGAGGGCAAGGTGGCGGTGGTCACGGGCGCCGCGAGCGGCATCGGGAGAGCCTCCGCGCTCCGGTTCGCCGCCGAGGGAGCCCACGTCGTCGCCGTCGACATCGACGAGGCGGCGGGCCGTGCAGTGGCCGAGGCGGCGGGCGGGCTGTTCGTCCGGGCCGACGTCACCGAGGCCGCCGAGGTCGAGGCGATGTACGACAGCGCCGTCGAGCGCTATGGCGGTGTCGACGTCTGCTTCAACAATGCCGGCATCTCCCCGCCCGAGGACGACTCCATCCTCACGACGGTGCTCGAGGCCTGGGAGCGGGTGCAGCGGGTCAACCTCACGAGCGTCTACCTCTGCTGCCGGGCGGGGATCCCCCGCCTGATCGAGCGCGGGGGCGGGAGCGTGATCAACACGGCCTCCTTCGTCGCCGTCCTCGGCGCCGCCACCTCGCAGATCTCCTACACCGCCTCGAAGGGCGGGGTGCTGGCGCTCTCGCGGGAGCTCGGCGTCCAGTTCGCGAGAAAGGGCGTCCGCGTGAACGCCCTCTGCCCGGGACCGGTCAACACCCCGTTGCTGCAGGAGCTCTTCGCGAAGGACCCGGCCCGGGCGGCGCGCCGCCTCGTGCACGTGCCGATGGGCCGCTTCGCAGAGCCGGAGGAGATCGCGGCGGCGGCCTGCTTCCTCGCCTCCGACGACGCCTCGTTCATCACCGCCACGGCGTTCATGGTCGACGGCGGCATCCACGCCGCCTACGTGACGCCGGCCGAGGGAGAGTGAGCGGCGTGGGCGAGAAGGAGCGCGACCGGTGACGCCGGAGCCCGTCGTCGGCATCACCTGCTACGAAGAGGAGGCGGAGTGGGGGAGCTGGCACCAGGAGGCCGCCCTCCTGCCCCTCAGCTACGTGCGGGCCGTCGAGCGAGCGGGGGGCATCCCGGTTCTCGTGCCGCCCCAGCGGCTCACCGCCGCCCAGGCGGCCGTCCTCCTCGGGCGCCTCGACGCCCTCGTCGTCGCCGGCGGCCCCGACGTCGATCCCGCCCGCTACGGAGCCGACGCCCACGAGTCCACCGTCGTCGCCCGGGGCGAGCGAGACGCCGTCGAGCTCGCCGCCGTCGAGGCCGCCGTAGCCGGGGAGGTGCCGGCGCTCGCCATCTGCCGGGGCCTTCAGGTGCTGAACGTCGCCCGGGGCGGAACGCTCATCCAGCACCTGCCCGACCGCCTCGGCCACGACCGCCACTCACCCGTGGCGTCGGGCTACGGTCGCCACGAGGTGCACGTCGCCGCGGGCTCGCAGCTCGCCCGGCTCGTGCCCTGGCGCTCCGCCGAGGTGCCAACCCACCACCACCAGGCGATCGACCGGCTTGGAGAGGGCCTCGTCGCGAGCGCGCACGCCGACGACGGCGTCATCGAGGCGGTGGAGGACCCCTCGGTCCCCTTCCTCGTCGGGGTCCAGTGGCATCCGGAGGCGGGCGAGGACCCAGCCCTGTTCGAGGCGCTCCTGGCGGCTGCTCGCGAGCGTGCCGCTCTCCGCGGGAGCGACGGCTCCTGAAGCTCCTCATCGTCGCCCACTCCCGCTCGGGCCACACCGCCGAGCTGGCCGCGATCGTCTCGGCGGCCGCGGACGAGGCGGCTTCCCCGGGGAGCGAGGTCGTGCTCCTCGACGCCTTTGCCGCAGGACCGGAGGACGTTCTCGGCGCGAACGGCGTCATCCTCGGCACGCCCGCCCGTTTCGGCTACATGAGCGGGGCGATGAAGGACTTCCTCGAGCGGGTCTACCACCCCTGCCTCGACCGCACGCCCGGGCTCCCCTGGGCGCTGTTCGTGAAGGGCGACACCGACACCTCGGGCGCGGCGGCGAGCGTGGAGCGGATCGTGGCCGGTCTCAGGTGGCGCCGGGTCCTGCCCGTGCTCGAGGTCGTCGGCCCCATCACGGGCGAGGCCGCCGAGGCGGCGGAGGAGCTCGGCGGTGCCTTCGCTGCAGGGCTGGAGGCGGGCATCTTCTGACCTCGCCGGAGGCCGGCGAACCTACACTGGCACCGTGGACACCGAGCGCGGGCCCGTCGTCGAGGACGGGGGCGCCGACGGTCTCGACCGCATCCTCACTGTCCCGAACCTGCTGTCCGTCGGCCGCCTCGGCCTCCTCGCGCTCTTCCTCTGGCTGTTGTTCGGAGCGAACGAGCGCATCGCGGCGGTGGTCGTGCTCGCGGTCGCCGGCGGCACCGACTTCGTCGACGGCTACGTCGCCAGGCGCTTCAACCAGGTGAGCACGCTCGGCAAGGTGCTCGACCCCACCGCCGACCGGGTCGTGCTTGCGACCGGGGTCGTCGCGATCACCGTCTACGGGGCGGTCCCGTCCTGGCTCGCTGCCGTCGTCCTCGGCCGCGAGGCCGCCGTCTCCCTCGCCGTCGTGGGCCTGGCCGCGGCTGGCGCCAAGCGGATCGACGTGCTGTGGGTCGGCAAGGCGGGGACGTTCGGCCTCATGGGCTGCTTCCCGCTCTTTCTGCTCTCGGATGCCACCGGCACCTGGGCCGAGGTGCTGCGCGACGCGACCTGGGTCCTCGTCGTGCCGGCCCTCGCCTTGAGCTTTGCCGCCGCAATCTCCTACGTGCCCCACGCCCGCAGGGCGCTCGCCGAGCGGCACCGGCCGGCGGACCCTGAGCAGGCCGAGCCCGTCGCGGCAGCCACCCGGACCCGATGAAGGCCGTCATCATGGCCGGCGGCGAGGGCACCCGCCTCCGCCCGCTCACGGCGAACCAGCCGAAGCCGATGCTGCCGATGGCGAACCGGCCCATGGCCGAGCACGTCGTCGACTTGCTGAAGCGGCACGGCTACGACGAGATCGTGATCACCGTGGCCTTCCTCGCCAACACGATCCGCACCTACTTCGGGGACGGCTCGGAGTTCGGGGTGCGCTTCCACTACGCGACCGAGGAGACCCCGCTCGGGACGGCCGGTTCGGTCCTGAACGCGAGGGAGGAGCTCGACGAGCGGTTCCTCGTCATCTCGGGGGACGTCCTCACCGACATCGACCTCACCGAGCTCGTCGAGCACCACGAGCGCACCGGTGCCGTCGCGACCCTCGCTTTGAAGGCGATGGAGAACCCTCTCGAGTTCGGCATCGTGATCACGGGAGAGGACGGTCGGGTCGAGCGCTTCCTCGAGAAGCCCGGCTGGGGCGACGTCTTCTCCGACACCATCAACACCGGCATCTACGTCCTCGAGCCCGAGGTGCTGGAGTGGATCGCGGAGGGGCGCTCGGTCGACTTCTCCGGCGAGGTCTTCCCGGCCATGCTCGAGGCCTCCCGCCCGCTGCACGGCTTCGTCTCCGAGGGCTACTGGGAGGACGTGGGCACGCTCGACGCGTACCTGCGCGCCCATGTCGACGTGCTCGACCAGAAGGTGCAGGTCGGGATCCCGGGGTTCCCGCTGCGTGAAGGGGTCTGGGTCGGGGAGGGTGCCGAGATCCACCCCTCGGCGGTGGTGCGGGGCCCTGCCGTGATCGGAGGGAACTGCCGAGTCGGGCCGTCGGCCGAGATCGGCCCGTACGCCGTGCTCGGCTCGAACGTCCGCATCGGCGACGGCACCGTCCTCGAGCGGACGGTCATCCACGACAACACCTACCTCGCCCCCGGCGTCACCGCCAGGGGCGCCGTCATCGCCCGCTCCTGCGACATCCGCCAGGGCGCCCACCTCGAGGACGGCGTCGTCCTCGGCGAGGGCTGCCGAGTCGGCCGCCAAAGCGTCCTCACGGCGGGAGTGAAGGTGTACCCGAACAAGACGATCGAGCAGGGCGCCGTCGTCAACTCCTCGATCGTCTGGGAGACCCGGGGCTCCCGGAGCCTGTTCGGGCGGCTCGGCGTGAGCGGCCTCGCGAACGTCGACCTCTCGCCCGAGCTCGCCATGAGGGTGGCGATGGCGTACGCGACGACCCTGCCGAAGGGCACGACCGTCGTGACCTCCCGGGACTCGAGCCGGGCCGCCCGGGTGCTGAAGCGGGCCGTGATGGTCGGCCTCACGGCGGCTGGCTGCAACGTCGACGACCTCGAGGCGGCCACCGTCCCGCTCACCCGGTTCCATGCCCGCAACGCGGCGGTGAGCGGCGGCGTCACCGTCCGCCTCCTCGCCGGAGACCCCCAGTCGGTCAGCCTCCGCTTCCTCGACGCGGCCGGGGTGGACCTGGACGAGCCGAGCCAGCGCAGGATCGAGCGACTCCATGACCGGGAGGAGTCCCGCCGCGTCCTCGCCGCCGAGATCGGCGACATCTACTTCCCCTCCCGCACGATCGAGATGTACACGGCAGAGCTGGTGGGCAGCGTCGACTTGGAGGCGGTCCGCACGGCGAGGTTCAAGCTCGTGCTCGACTACGCCTTTGGCACCACGAGCTTCGTGATGCCGAACATCCTCGCCAAGCTCGGGGCCGACGTCCTCGTCATCAATCCCCACGTGTCGACTCCTGGTGTGCTGAGCTTCGACCGGGCGGTCCACTCCGCCCGGCTCGGGGAGCTCGTGCGAGCCTCGGGAGCGCACCTCGGGGCGATGTTCGAGCCCGACGGCGAGCAGCTCACCCTCGTGGACGACACCGGCAGGGTCCTCTCGGACGAGGACGCGCTCTGCGCCATGGTCCGGATCGTGGTCGAGGACGAGCCGAAAGGGACGATCGCCGTGCCGGTCGACGCCCCGCGGGAGGTCGAGCGGATCACCGCCCGATCGGGGAGCGAGCTCGTGTGGACCAAGCTCGCCCCGAGCGACCTCATGGCCGCCTCCGCCAGCCCCGGGGTCGTGTTCGCCGGCAACACCGCAGGCGGGTTCGTGTTCCCCTCCTTCCTTCCCGCCTTCGACGCCGTGGCCGCGTTCGTGCACCTCCTCTCCCTCCTCGCCCGGAGCGGCCGGCAGCTGTCGGAGGTCGTCGGGCGCAGCCGTCCCGGCCTCGCCCGGCTCGAGGTGCCGACCCCCTTTGAGTCAAAAGGGCTCGTCATGCGCTCGCTCCTCGAACGCTCCGCCGCTCGGGAGCTGGTCCTCGTCGACGGCGTCAAGCTGCTCGACGAGGACGGCTGGACCCTCGTGGTCCCGGACACCGAGGGCCCGGCCACGCTCGTGACGGCCGAGGCGTCCAGCGCGGAGCGGGCAGAGGCCCGGGCGCGGGCGATGGCCGACCAGATCGCCTGGATCCTCGCCGAGACGGGCTCGTGAGACCCGGTGAGGTCACGGGACCGGGCGGGCTTCTAGAGTGCTGAGCCCCGAGGAGAAGGAGGCAACATGAACGTCCCCGAGGACCTGCGCTACACGGCCGACCACGAGTGGGCGCGCAGCGAGGGCGACCGGGTCCGGGTCGGCATCACCGACTTCGCCCAAGACGCCCTCGGCGACGTCGTCTTCGTCGAGCTGCCCGAGGCCGGCACGACCCTCGAGAAGGGAGGGCCGCTCGGCGAGGTGGAGTCGACGAAGTCCGTCTCGCAGGTCTACTCGCCCATCTCCGGAACGGTCGTCGAGGTCAACTCGGAGCTGGCCAACGCGCCCGAGCGGTTGAACCAGGAGCCCTATGGGGGCGGTTGGCTCGTCGTGATCGAGCCCGCCGACCCGGGCGAGCTCGACGGTCTCCTCGACGCCGCGGGGTACCGGGCCACCACGGAGTAGCCGTGCCCCCCGAGCGCCCCTGCCCGGCGGCGGCGCCAAGAGCGACCACGCTCGTTCGCGACTAGGTTGATCGAAGTGTTCTGCAACAACTGCGGCCACCGCAATCCTCCGGATGCGAACTTCTGTTCGTCGTGCGGCAACGCACTCGCGACCGGTGCGGACGTCACCGTCTCGTTCATGCCGGAGGACCCGGGGGAGTCGGCAGAGGCCGAGATGACGGTGCCGTTGTCGGACATCCAGGCGGGCGCCGGCATCCTCGTCGTGAAGCGGGGACCGGACGTGGGCGCGAAGTACGTCCTCGGGCCGGCGACGACCCGCGTCGGACGCCATCCGGAGAGCGAGATCTTCCTCGACGACATCACCGTGTCCCGCCGCCACGCCGAGTTCCTCCGCGACGACATGGGCTACGTGGTGAAAGACGTCGGCTCGCTGAACGGGACCTACGTCAACCGGGAGCGGATCGAGGAGGCACGGCTCTCGAACGGCGACGAAGTGCAGATCGGCAAGTTCAAGCTGGTCTTCCTCACGACCGGCCAGAGCTGAGCATGGTCGTGGGCGAGCGCTCCTACCTCTCCATCGGCGACGTCCTCGCCCTCCTGCGCGAGGAGTTCCCGGATATCACGATCTCGAAGATCCGCTTCCTCGAGAGCCGGGGGCTGCTCGTGCCGGAGCGGACGCCCTCGGGCTACCGCAAGTTCTACGACCACGACGTCGAGCGGCTGCGGTGGATCCTCCGCCAGCAGCGCGAGCACTTCCTCCCGCTCAAGGTCATCAAGGGCCGCCTCGAGGGGGCTGAGGGCTCCGCCCAGCCCGAGTCGCTCCTCGACCCGGCCGAGGCACCGCCCTCCTCCCTGTCACGGGCGGGAGCGGCGCGGGCGTCCGGCTCGGCCGGTGCCCACCCCTCCACCGGCGCGCGGCTCGTCGACGCGACCGCCAACGGCAGCCGCGTGGCGACGATCCACCGCGTCGAGGAGCGTGAGCACGACCGCGCCCATCCCCTTGGCCTCGCCGCCGCGGCGGCCGTGACCGGCGGCGGCCGGGAGGAGACGGCGCGTGCGCATGCCGCTGCTCTCGATCAGCCGGAAGGCCGCACTCCGCACTGGGCAGGTGCCGGCGCCACCGGCTCCGACCCGGTGGCGCCCGCAAGGCAGGCGGCGGCACCGGCTCCGAGCACCCCGACCCCCCAAACCGAGACCACCGCGGCCGCCTCCGGCCGGGGCGGGGCAGGCCAGAGCCGCGCGCCAGAGACGCCCGCCCCAGCTCCTGCCATCCCCGAGGCTCCGCCCGCCGCGACCCCCCGCGACCCGGCTGCCGACGGCGCCACCTTCACACCGGCCGAGCTGGCCGAGGCAAGCGGCCTGTCGCTCGCGCAGATCGAGGAGCTCGAGTCCTTCGGGCTGATCGAGGGCCGCATCCTCGCCGGGGTGCTCTGCTTCGACTCCGAGGCGCTCGCGGTGGCACGGCTCGCCGCCTCATTCAGCCGCTTCGGCATCGAGGCTCGGCACCTCCGGCTGTTCAAGCACGCTGCGGAGCGCCAGGCGGGGCTCTACTCCCAGATCGTGATGCCGCTGCTACGCCAGCGCAACCCGGCGGCCCGCCTCCGGGCGGGCGAGGACCTCCAGCACCTCACCGAGCTCGGGTCGTCGCTCCAGGCCTGCTTCCTCCGGGCCGTCCTGCGCGAGCTGACCGGAGGATGACGGGGCCCGGCGCGGCCGGGTCGCCGGTGCTGTCGGGCAGCGAGCTCGCCGCCACCGTCTCCCGCCTCGGACAGGCCATCACCCACGACCACCCCGACGGACTCGTCCTCGTCGGGCTGCTGAAGGGGAGCGTCTGCCTCGCCGCCGACGTCGCCCGGCACATCGAGGTTCCCTGCGCGGTCGACTTTCTCTCGCTCAGGCCGTACGGAGCCGGCGGCCAGCGGGTCCACCTCTCGAAGGACCTCGACGTCGACGTCTCGGGCCGGGCCGTCGTGCTCGCGGTCGACATCGTGGACCGGGGCCTCACGGTGAGCTACGTCCACCGCCTCCTCACCGAGCGGGGCGCCCGTTCCGTCGACGTGTGCGCCCTGTTCGACCGGGCGACGCGGCGCCTGTTGCCGGTCGAGCTCCGCTACGTCGGGAGCACGATCGGCGACGAGTACGTGGTCGGCTACGGCCTCGATCTCGACGAGCGCTTCCGGAACCTGCCGGAGGTCCGCGCGGTCGACCCCCACGCCCTGCGACGGGCCCCGGCTGCGAGCGTCGAGGCCTTGTTCGAGCGGTAAGTTTCTTGCATGGTCGAGGTTCGACTCTCAGCGGTACGAGTGGACCTGCCGTCGAGCACGCCGGTCGTCCTGCTCGAAGAGACCGAGGGGGCCCACCGGTCGCTCCCCATCTTCGTGGGCGCCCCGGAGGCGACGGCGATCGCCTACGCCCTCCAGGGGGTGGAGGTGAGCCGCCCGATGACCCATGACCTCATGTCCCAGCTCCTCACGACGCTGAGCGCCCGCCTCGAGCGGGTCGTCGTGACCAAGCTCGTCGAGTCGACCTACCACGCCGAGCTGCAGCTGCGGGCCGGCAACACACTCCACGCGGTCTCCTGCCGCCCCTCGGACGGCATCGCCCTCGCGCTCAGGGTCCATGCCCCGCTGTACGTCGCGGACGACCTCATGGACTCCGAGGGCCTCCTCATCGAGCCGGACGAGGACGACGTCTCCGAGCAGGCCAACCCCGAGGAGATCGTGGGGGAGTTCCGCGAGTTCCTCGACACGCTGCGGCCGGAGGACTTCACGGGCTGAGCCCGTCGCCTCGGCGGGGCTGGCACCACGGTGCCCTTCGGCCCAACCCTCTACCTTCACCTGAGATCGAGGGTTCTTCACGACTCTCACCAGCGGTATCACGGCGCGGCTCCGGCGACGAGGACACGCCGCTCCCCGAAACGTCCTCACCGGGGGCGACATGGACCGGGCCGTCGACCGCCGAACCGCTCGCTCGACTCCTCGCAGCCCGCTCGACCCCCCACGCGCTTGCAACAGTGCGCAAGGTCGAGCGGTTCGGGTTGCTCGCGATCGCGAGCGCTCGCGACAGGCAGCATCGTGTCTACGAACGCGAACCTCTGCTTGACGTTGACGGTTGGCGGCTGACGCCGTAGGCTACTGACGCAGGTGTAGTTACGACGCTGTCGTCCAGGCTCGCCAGGCCGGGGGGCAGCCCCGACGAGCGGGGGCCGAGATGCGAGCAGGCACCGAGCAGGGCTACCGGGGTCCCCAGGTATGCAAGATCGTCGGGATCACCTACCGTCAGCTCGACCACTGGGACCGGACGGGCCTGCTCCGCCCGTCGCTCGCCCTCGCACGAGGAAGCGGCACGCAGCGCCTCTACTCCTACCGGGACGTGGTCGTGCTGCGCATCATCAAGCAGCTGCTCGACGCCGGCGTCACCCTGCAGCGGGCGCGCAAGGCGATCGGATTCCTTCGCGAGTCGCTCGGGGACGACCTGGCCTCGGCCAACCTCGTGCTCGGTGCCAACGACTCCGTGCTCGCCCGGGACGGCGAGGAGCTGCTCGACCTGCTCCGCCAGGGTCAGGGCGTCTTCAACGTCGTGCCGCTCTCGGGAGTGGTCGACGACGTGGCGAGCCGCATCGTCGAGCTCGGCGTCGAGCCGCAAGAGAGCGCGGGCACCGGCGCAGCGGACCCCGAGCCTCCCGGCGACACCGTCGGCCGCTCGGCTCCCCCGACCTCGAGGGCCGCGAAGCAGGCCCGGGCTCGTTGACGAGGTTCGCCCACGACACGGAGCGGTTCTTCGCGGAGCTGCTCGACTACTACCAGATCGCCTGGGAGTACGAGCCGGTCGAGTTCGTCCTCTCATGGGGCCCTGACGGCACACCGACCTGCGGGTTCCGCCCGGACTTCTACCTGCCCGCCCACGACATGTTCGTGGAGCTGACGACGCTTCGCCAGGACCTCGTGACCGAGAAGAACCGGAAGGTCCGCCAGCTCGAGCGGCTCTACCCGGGCGTGCGGGTGAAGGTGCTCTACCGCCGGGACGTCGAGGACCTGTTCGAAAAGTACCCCTGGTCCTGCCCCGTTAGATTGGCCGGGTGACCCTCCGGCGAAGCCCCCTCTACGCCGAGCACGTCGCGCTCGGCGCCAAGCTCGTCGACTTCGGCGGCTTCGAGATGCCCCTCGCCTACCCGGCGGGCACCATCGCCGAGCACCTCGCCTGCCGGCGGCACGCTGCCGTGTTCGACGTGAGCCACCTCGGCACGGTCCGGGTGACGGGCGGAGGCGCCTTCGAGCTGCTCCAGCGCCAGCTCTCGAACGACCTGCGCAAGATCTCCCCAGGGCGGGCGCAGTACACCCACCTCCTCAACGACGAGGGAGGCGTCCTCGACGACATCATCGTCTGGTGGGTCGACGAGGACCGCTTCGACGTGATGCCGAACGCCTCGAACACCGAGCGCGTCCTCGCAGCGCTCGGCGGCGCGGACGTGACGGGCGAGCGAGCCGTCATCGCCGTCCAGGGCCCCGAGGCGAGGCAGCTCGTCGGCAAGGTCGCTCCTGCGGCCGCCGCCGTGCGGCGCTTCGGGGTCGCGAGGTTCTCCTTCGAAGCCGAGGAGTGCCTCGTCGCGGGGACCGGCTACACGGGCGAGGACGGCGTCGAGTGCGCGGTGCCCACGGCCGTGGCCGTGCGGTTCTGGCGGGAGCTCATCTCCGCCGGCGCCCAGCCGGCCGGCCTCGGCGCTCGCGACACGCTCCGGCTCGAGGCGGGGCTGCCGCTCCACGGCCACGAGCTCAGCCCCTCGATCACTCCTCTCGAAGCCGGCCTCGGCTGGGTCGTCGGTTGGGAGAAGGACGAGTTCCGCGGAAGGGCCGCCCTCGCCGCAGTCCGTGCCGCCGGCGGCCCCGCCCGACGGCTCGTGGGGCTCCTCACGGACCAGCGCCGGCCGCCTCGCGGCGGCGACGCGATCCACCTCCCGCCGGGCGGCGCGCCGGCCGGGGCCGTCACGAGCGGGAACTACTCTCCCGTGCTCGAGCGGGGGATCGCGCTCGGCTTCCTCCCCTCGGCGACGAGCGAGGGGGAGGAGGTGGAGATCGTCCTGCGCAGCGGGCCGACACCTGCCCGAGTGGTGCGGCCCCCCTTCCACCGCATCAAGCTCGACGCGAAGGCCACCCACCCATGAACGCCCCCTTCGTCCCCCACACCGAGGCCGAGATCGCCGCCATGCTGGCCGACCTCGGCCTCGCGAGCCTGGAGGAGCTGTTCGAGACGGTCCCCGCCGCCATCCGCCTCGCGGGGGGCCTCGACCTTCCCCCGCACCAGAGCGAGGCCGACGTCGCCGACCGCCTCGCCGAGCTCGGCGAGCGGAACCGGCCCGCCGGCCGGGGCACGGGTGGGAGATCGCTCGTCTGTTTTGCCGGGGCGGGCGCCTACGACCACGAGGTCCCGGCCGTCGTGCGTTCGCTCGCGGGGCGCTCGGAGTTCGTCACGGCCTACACGCCCTACCAGCCCGAGGTCGCCCAGGGGGTGCTGCAGGCGGTGTTCGAGTACCAGACGATGGTGGCCCGCCTCTCTGGGCTCGAGATCGCGAACGGCTCTCTCTACGACGGGGCGGCCTCGCTCGTCGAGGGCGTGAACCTCGCCGTGGCCGCCACGGGTCGGGCTCGCGTGCTCTGCTCGGCGGGAGTGAACCCGAGATGGCGACAGGTGCTGGCGACCTTCGCCAAGGGATCTGGCCACGAGGTGGAGACCGTGCCTCTCAGGGGAGGTGCCACCGACTGGGAGGGGGCGGCCTCGACGCGCGAGGAGGCAGGAGCCGTCGTCGTCGCCTTCCCCAACTACCTCGGCTGCCTCGAGGACGTCACGGCTGCCCGCAAGGTGGCCGACGCCACCGGAGCCCGCCTCGTGGTCGCGTTCGACCCGGTCGCGAGCGGGCTGCTCCGCACGCCGGGCAGCCTCGGTGCCGACGTCGCGGTCGGGGAGGGGCAGCCCCTCGGGGTCTCCCTCGGCTTCGGCGGGCCCTATCTCGGGCTGTTCGCCTGCCGCGCCGCCGACGTGCGCAAGCTGCCGGGCCGCCTCGTCGGGGAGACGGTCGACGCCGAGGGCCGGCCCGCCTATGTGACCACGCTGCGCGCCCGGGAGCAGGACATCCGCCGGGAGAAGGCCTCGAGCAACGTGTGCACGAACCAGACCCTGATGGCCGTCACGGCCGCCATCCAGCTCAGCTGGCTCGGGACGGCGGGCCTCCGGGAGGTGGCCCTGCGCTGCGCAAGGGCCGCCCGCTACACCTTCGAGTCCCTCTCCGCCATCGACGGCGTGGAGCCCGTGACGACGGCGCCCTACTTCCGGGAGCTCGCCCTCCGCCTCCCGGTCGAGCCGGAGGCAGCGGTCGAGCGGCTCGCCGAGGAGGGCTTCCTCGCCGGCGTCCCGGTGAGGGAGGGCTTCGAGAACAGCGACGCCGAGGGCTCGCTCCTCGTCGCCGCGACCGAGCGCCGGACCCGCTCGGAGATCGACGGGTTCGCCGCCGCGCTGGAAAAGGCGGTGCGATGACCACGACCAGCGGCGAGGCCGCCCTCATGTCGCACGGCCCGGAGCCGGGCGGGCGGGCCGCGAGCGCGCCGTTGCTCGGGGACGCCCGCGAGCCGACGGTGTTCGAGCTCGCGGTGCCCGGGCGGCGCGCCGCCTCGTTCCGCACCTCCTCGCTTCCCGAGTGGACCGCCGAGGAGCTCCTCCCGCCCGAGCTGCTCGCGACCGAGCCCGTCTCGCTGCCCGAGGTCTCCGAGCGTGACCTCGTCGGCCACTTCACCCGCCTCACGCACCGCCAGTACTCGGTGGACCTCGGCGCCTACCCGCTCGGGTCCTGCACCATGAAGTACAACCCGAAGCTCTGCGACGAGGCGGCCGCGGCCGCCGCGTTCGCGAACGTCCACCCGGCCACCCCCGCCAGCAGCGCGCAGGGCTGGCTCGAGGTCCTCGTCGAGCTCGAGGAGGCGCTCTGCGCCGTCACCGGCATGGCGGCCGCCACGCTCCAGCCGGCCGCCGGGGCGGCGGGGGAGCTCACGGGGCTCCTCCTCATGCGGGCCTACCACGAGTCACGGGGAGAGCGCCGCACCCGGGTCGTCATCCCCGACTCGGCCCACGGCACGAACCCGGCCTCGGTGACGCTCGGCGGCTACGAGGTCACCACGGTCGGGACGAACCCGCAAGGCGGCGTCGACCTCGACAGCCTCCGGGCAGCCCTCGGTGAGGACGTCGCCGGGATCATGCTCACGAACCCGAACACCCTCGGACTGTTCGAGGAGGACATCGTCGAGATCGCCCGCCTCGTCCACGAGGCGGGCGCCCTGCTCTACTACGACGGCGCCAACCTGAACGCCATCCTCGGCGTCGTCCGGCCCGGTGACATGGGCTTTGACATCGTCCACCTCAACTTGCACAAGACCTTCGCCACCCCCCACGGCGGGGGAGGCCCGGGCGCCGGCCCCGTCGCCGTGAGCGAGCGGCTCGCCCCCTTCCTCCCCGGCCCCCGCCCGGTCCGGGAGGCCGACGGGCGCTTCGGCTGGGCAGTCCCCGAGCGCTCCATCGGGCGCATCCACTCCTGGCACGGCAACGCCCTCGTCCTGTTGCGGGCGTGGACCTACATCCGCCTCCACGGCGCCGACGGGCTGCGTGAGGTCGCCGACGTCGCCGTGCTCAACGCGAACTGGCTGAAGAACGCCCTCCGGGGGAGCTACGACCTGCCCTACGACCGGACCGTGATGCACGAGTGCGTCGTCTCCGCCGACTCTCTCGAGAAGGCGACCGGGCTTCGCGCCATCGACGTGGCGAAGCGGCTCCTCGAGCTCGGCTTCCACGCCCCGACGGTGTACTTCCCCCTCATCGTGCACGAGGCGCTCATGATCGAGCCGACCGAGACCGAGAGCCCGCAGACCGTCGCCGCCCTCGCCGAGGCGCTGGTGCGGATCGCGAGCGAGGCGAGGGCTGCCGGATCGGCCGGCGAGGCCGCTGCCGCACCGAGGACCACCCCGGTGCGCCGTGTCGACGAGGCCCGGGCCGCGCGCCGGCTCGTCGCCACCTACGACCAGCGCCCCTGAGGAGAGCCCCGTCAGTCGAGCAGGTCGGGCTGCTCCCGCACGATGCGCTGGTAGAGCGGCTGGAAGCTGAACCACCCGGCGAGGTGGGAGCCGACCTGGCCGGCGGTGAGGGTCGCCATCTCCGGGTCGATGAGCTTCGGGGTGCCGGCGGCCTCGGCGAGGAGCTGCACCTGGCAGGACCGCTCCATCGTGATGAACCACCAGGCCGCCTCGTCCACCGAGTGGCCGACCGTGAGCAACCCGTGGTTGCGCAGGATGACCGCCTTGTTCCCTCCGAGGGCATGCGCGATCCGCTTGCCTTCCTCGACGTCGAGCACGACGCCCGTGTAGTCGTCGAACACGGCGTGGTCGCCGTAAAAGGCGCACACGTCCTGGGTGATCGGGTCGAGCGGCCGGCCGAGGGTCGACCACGCCCGACCGTAGGTGCTGTGGGTGTGGGCGGCTGCGACGACGTCCGGGCGGGCGGCGTGGACCTGGGAGTGGATGGCGAAGGCGGCGCGGTTGAGCGGGGCGTCGCTGCCGACGACCTCGCCCTGCTCGTTCACGAGGATGAGGTCGGAGACCTTGATGTGGCCGAAGTGCATGCCCCACGGGTTCACCCAGAAGTGGTCGGTCAGCTCGGGGTCGCGGGCGGTGATGTGGCCGGCGACCCCTTCGTCGAAGCCGAACCGGGAGAAGAGCCGGTAGGCGGCCGCCAGCTTCTGCTTGCGCTCGAGGCGCTCCTTCTCGAGGTCCTCGACGGGGGCGCCGGTCGGGACGTTGAGGGCGTTGTCGGTGTCGGCCATGGGATCCCTCCTCGCAAGCTGCGGGTGGCGCGCGGCGCGCGACGGCGAGGCTACCGCAGGATGTTCGAGACCCTTGCCACGACGACGGCTGCGGTCACCAGGGAGATGGCGGACTGGACGAGGAAGAGCATCTTCGCCCAGCGAGACAGCGGCATCGTGTCAGTCGGGCTGAAGGCCGCCGCGTTCGTGAACGAGGTGTAGAGGTAGTCGAAGAACTGCGGCACCCAATCCGGGGGCGCGAGGTCGGGCTGAGCCTGCTGGGGGAACATGAAGTCGGGGTGGGGGCGGAGGGCGAGCGCCCGGCTCGCCGGCCCCCCCCGGTCGAACTCCCAGTACCAGATGCCGAAGACGATGACGTTGGTGAGCCAGATCGAGGCCCCCGAGAGCAGCAGGGGGCCGGCCTGGCTCACGCTGCGGCTGCCGTTCAACAGGTCGCGGAGCAACAGGACGAGCGAGGTGGCGTTCGCGACGCTGATGGCGGCGACGAGCAGGAGCGTCACCGCCCGGATCGGCCGGTTGCGCCGGGCGATCCGCCCCGGGCTCGCCGCGACGAGAGCAAGGAAGATGGCCCCCTCGAGGGCCGGCATGACGTAGTGCGGCTGGAGGCCGAGGTCGGGCGGGAGGGCGAGCTGGAGCCCGATCGCGACGAGCACGGCGGCAGCCATCTGGACGCGGTGCTCTCCGGCCGAGGGACGGCGCCAGGCCGGCAGCGGGTGGCCGTGATGGTGCTCGGCCGGTGCCGCGCCGACCGACGGCTCCAACCCCTGCGACACGCCCGCGAGCGTAGGCACGTAGCCTGTGCCCGTGCGCACGACCTGGCTCTCGGCCCGGGCACTCCGCCTCCACGCCGCCCTCGTCGTCGTCGTCGGCGCCTGCCTCGCCCTCGGCTGGTGGCAGCTCAGCAGGGCGCTCGGCGGCAACGCCCTCAGCTGGGTCTACACGTTCGAATGGCCGTTCTTCGCCCTGTACGCCTGCTACATGTGGTGGAAGCTCATCCACGAGCCTCTCGCCGAGACCCGGGCGGCCGAGCGGGCCGCCGCGAAGGCCCGGCGCATCGAGGCGGCCAGGCGGATCGCGACCCAGCACAGCGTCGTGGAGCAGCTCGACCACCTCGGGTTCGACCCCTACGACGACGCCGACCCGGAGCTCGCCGCCTACAACCGCTACCTCGCGAGCCTTCATGAGCGCGACGCCGAGCGCCGGCGGCCCGCCGGCCGGCGCAGCCCGGCGGACACGTGAGCCTGCACGACCGGCTCGTCGCCGACGACCTCGCGGGCGCCCTCTGGCGCTACCGCCTCATGGCCTGGACGGTCGGCGTGATGCTGCTGTTCCTCTGCGTCGTCGCGATCCCGCTCCAGTTCGCCGCCGGCAAGCCGGCCGTCGCCAACGTCGGGTTCACGATCCACGGCATCCTCTACATCGTCTACCTGCTCACGGTCGCCGACCTGTGGCGCCGGGCCCGCTTCCCGCTCCCGCAGCTGATCGGCCTTGTCTGCGCCGGCTTCCTCCCCGGCCTCGCCTTCTACGTCGAGCACCGCATGACGGCCCGCATGATGAGCGAGCACCCCGAGCTCTCCCCGGCCGTCGGCGCGGCAGGGAGCCGGGCCGAGCTGTAGCCGGCTCGGTCAGCTCGCGAAGACCTCCGCCAGCTCGGCGGGCACGGCCGCCTCGAGCTGGTCGTAGCGGCAGGAGGCCGGGTCCCGGTCCGGGCGCCAGCGCCGGAAGGTCGTGGCGTGCCGGAAGCGGTCGCCCTGGAGGTGATCGTAGGAGACCTCGCAGACGAGCTCGGGGCGGAGCGGCTCGAAGCTCAGGTCCTTGCCCTGGTTCCAGCGGCTCTGAGCACCCGGGCGGCGCGATGGCGCCTCACCGGCTGGCCGTTGCGCCGCCCAGGGGTGGTCCTCGACACCCGTCCGGTAGGGTGCGAGCTCCTCGACGAGCTCGAGCCGGCGGCGGTCGGTGAACGATGCGGTCACCCCGACGTGCTGGAGGTGCCCCGAGGCGTCGTAGAGCCCGAGCAACAGGGAGCCGACCCTGCCGCCCGAGGCGTGCCAGCGGAACCCGGCGACGACGCAGTCGGCCCGGCGCTCGTGCTTCACCTTCGTCATGACCCGCTTGTCCTCGAGGTAGGCGAGGCCCTCCTGCTTCACGACGACCCCGTCGAGGCCGGCCCCCTCGAAGCGAGAGAACCAGTCCCTCGCCACCGCCACGTCACGGGTCGCCGGCGTCAGGTGGACGGCTCCACCGAGGCCGCCGAGCGCTGACTCGAGGAGCCGGCGCCGCTCGGCGAAGGGCGCCCCCCGGAGGTCCTCGTCGCCGAGGGCGAGCAGGTCGAAGGCGACGAACGAGGCCGGAGTCTCGGCGGCGAGCCGGTCGATGCGCGACTGGGCGGGATGGATCCGGGCGAGCAGGGCCTCGAAGTCGAGCCCGTCCGGCCCGGCGATCACGACCTCGCCGTCGACGACGCAGCGGGCCGGCAGGTGGGCCCGGCACTCGGCGACGAGCTCGGGGAAGTACCGGGTGAGCGGCCGCTCGTTCCGGCTCCCGAGCTCCACCTCGTCGCCGTCGCGGAACACGATGCACCGAAAGCCGTCCCACTTCGGCTCGTAGACGAGCCCCTCGCCCTCGGGCAGCGTCGCCGAGGCCTTCGCCAGCATCGGTGCCACGGGGGGCCGGACAGGGAGATCCATCGAGCTAGCGGCCGTGGCTCCGGCGACCTGCCGGCAGGGCCGCCGCCCGGTGCCCGGCGCGAGGGCCGCTTCGAAGCACCGCCGCGGTCACGCCGTCTCCCGGTGCACGAGGTGGACCCGCGCCTGGTCCCGGGGCCGGACCACGATGCGGTCGATGTCGACGTGGGAGGGCCTCGTCACGGCGAACACGATGCAGTCGGCGACGTCGTCGGCCTTGAGCGGGGTCATGTGCTCGTAGACGGCGGCGGCTCGCTTCGCGTCCCCGCCGAAGCGCACGAGGGAGAACTCCGTCTCGACCATGCCGGGATCGATCTCGCAGACCCGCACCGGCCTGCCGAGCAGCTCCATGCGCAGCACGTCGCTGAGGGCGCGCAGCGCATGCTTGGCGGCGTTGTAGCCGGCGCCGCCGGGGTAGGGCTCGAAGCCGGCCACCGATCCTACGTTCACGACGAACCCGTCGCCCGAGTCGATGAGCCGGCCGAGGAGCGCCTTGGTCATGCGCAGCGTGCCCATGACGTTCGCCTGGTACATCGCCAGCCACTTCGCCTCGTCGGCCTCCTCGATCCGCTCGGACCCGAGCGCCCCGCCGGCGTTGTTCACGAGCACGTCGCAGCGGTCGAGGCCGGCGCAGAAGGACTCCACGCTGGCCGGGTCGGCGACGTCGAGTGGCCTCGCCACGGCGGAGCCGCCGAGCTCTGCGGCGAGCGCCTCGGTCCGATCGAGGCGCCGTGCCCCGAGCACGACGGCGTAGCCGGCCGCATGCAAACGGCGCGCCGTGGCGGCGCCGATCCCGCTCGAGGCGCCCGTGACGACGGCGGTCTTCGTCATCGCGGCGACCTTAGCGGCCGGCCCGCCGGGCCCGAGGAGCACCGTCGCTCATCGCGCGAGGGCGGTGGCGCCGTCGACGACGAGCTGGACGGCGATGGCGGCGAGCAGGAAGCCGAAGATCCGGGTGAGGAAGTGCAGCGCGCTCGCCGGGACCCACTTCGCGAGCTGGTCGGCGAGGAGGAAGACGACGGCGATGACGGCCACCGTGGCGAGGATGCCGAGGTAGATGCCGAGATGCGAGGCCGTCCCGCTGTGCCGGCTCACGAGCACCATCACCGTCGCGATGGCGCCGGGGCCTGCGAGGAGCGGGGTCGCGAGGGGCACGAGGGCGATCCCGGTGTCGCCCTCTGCAGGCGCTCCCTCGCCCTGGAGCATCTCGAGGGCGACGAGGACGAGCAGGAGGCCACCCGCGATGGACAGGCTCGGCAGCGAGACGTGCAGGTAGCCGAGGACGACCTTGCCGAAGAGCGCGAACACGAGCACGACCACCATCGCGGCCACCGAGGCCGCCACGGCCGCCCGCTGGGCGCCTCTTCGCGGCTGGTGGCGGGTGAGCGAGAGGAAGACCGGCGCCGTGCCGATCGGGTCCATCACGACGAACAGCGTCACGAACGTCTCGCCGAACGTGGTCCAGCTCACGGGCCACTGTCTAGCTGGTGCCCAGGCCCCCGGCTGAGCCGAGCCCGGCCTCCTGGCACGAGCCGCCCGCACGCGCAAGGATCGGGCCGTGCGCGAGCAGGACGCCTCATGACCAGCCTCGAGGGTCTCCTCGCCGACCTCGCCGCCGAGCAGGACGAGCTCGACGCCGTGCTCGGCGCGCTCGCGCCCGAGGACTTCGAGCTCCCCACGCCGGCCGAAGGATGGGCGGTGCGCGACCAGGTGAGCCATCTCGCCTACTTCGACGCCTCGGCCGTGCTCGCCCTCGCCGCTCCCGAGCGCTTCGCCGAGCACCGGCGCTCGCTCATGACCGGGGCCGAGGGGCGAGAGCCGGACCTCGCCCTCGGCCGCTCGGTGCCCCCGGATGCCCTCCTTCGTGCCTGGCGGTCGGGACGCGAGCACCTCGCCGCGGCCGCGAGCTCGGCGGAGCCGTCGCGGCGGGTGCCGTGGTACGGCCCGGAGATGAGCCTCGCGAGCTTCGTCACGGCCCGGCTCATGGAGACCTGGGCGCACGGCCAGGACGTGCGGGACGCCCTCGGGCTCCGGCCGAGCGAGACGGACCGGCTCCGGCACATCTGCCACCTCGGCGTCGCCGCCAGGGCCTATGCGCATGCCGTGCACGGGGCCGAGGACGACGGGCGCCCCGTGCGGGTCGAGCTCCTCTCCCCGGGCGGGACCGTCTGGTCCTTCGGTCCCGAGGATGCGCCCGACCGCATCACCGGGAGCGGGCTCGGCTTCGCCCTCGTCGTGACCCAGCGCCGCCACCCCGACGACACCGACGTCACGGCCGTGGGCTCGGCCGCCACGAGGTGGCTCTCAGTGGCACAGGCGTTCGCAGGACCGGCCGGGGCGGGCCGCCCTCCCGGCCTCGGTGTCGTGGCCCCCGGCCGCTGAGCACCAGTGCCCGTCCTTTCCTCCTCCCTCGACCCGTCCTCGCCGGAGCACCGCGCCAACGCCGCCGCGATGCGAGAGCAGCTCGCCGAGCTCGACCGCCTCCTCGCCGAGGCGGCCGCCGGAGGCGGGCCGGAGGCAACGGCACGGCTCCGCTCCCGCGGCAAGCTCCCGGTCCGGGAACGGGTGGCCCTCCTCGTCGACCAGGACTCTCCCTTCCTCGAGATCTCGCCCCTCGCGGGAGTCCAGACCAACTACGCCGTCGGGGGCGGACTCCTCCTCGGGATCGGCGTCGTCGAGGGGACCGAGTGCGTCGTGCTCGGCAACGACCCAACCGTGCTCGGCGGTGCCATGACCGCGATCGCCTACAAGAAGATCGAGCGGGGGCTGCGGATCGCCCGGGAGAACCGCCTTCCCTACGTGCAGTTCGTGGAGTCGGCGGGAGGCGACCTCCGCGGCGGGGGCGGTGGCGGCGACCCCGAGGCGGCGCTGCGAGCCAACATGTCCCACTTCGCCGAGACCGGGAGCATCTTCCACGACATCACGGAGCTGTCGGGGCGCCGCATCCCCTCCATCTCGATCGTCTGCGGCAGCTCGACGGCCGGGGGCGCCTACCAGCCGGGCCTCTCGGACTACAACATCTTCGTGAAGCGCCAGGCGAAGGTCTTCCTCGGCGGGCCCCCCCTTGTGAAGATGGCGACGGGGGAGGACGCCGACGACGAGGAGCTCGGCGGAGCGGAGATGCACGCCCGGGTGAGCGGCCTTGCCGACTACCTCGCCGAGGACGAGCACGAGGCGATCCGGATGGCCCGGGAGGCCGTGCGCCACCTGCACTGGCGCAAGCTCGGGCCGGTGCCGACGGAGCCCGCCGACGAGCCGGTCCATGACCCCGAGGAGCTGCTCGGGCTCGTCTCACCCGACCTGCGGGCGCCCCTCGACGTGCGCGAGGTGATCGCCCGGGTGGTCGACGGGAGCCGCTTCGAGGAGTTCAAGCCCCTCTACGGCGAGACGCTGGTCTGCGGCTGGGCCTCCATCCACGGCTTTCCCGTCGGCATCCTCGCCAACAACGGGGTGCTCTTCTCGGACTCGTCGCAGAAGGCCGCCCAGTTCATCCAGCTCTGCAACCAGATCGACACCCCCCTTCTGTTCCTGCAGAACATCACGGGCTACATGGTCGGCCGGGAGTACGAGCGGGGCGGGATCGTGAAGCACGGCAGCCAGATGATCAACGCCCTCTCGAACTCGACCGTCCCCCACGTGACCGTCATCCTCGGGGCGAGCTACGGCGCCGGCAACTACGGCATGGGGGGAAGGGCCTTCGACACCCGCTTCGTCTTCTGCTGGCCGACGGCCAAGATCGCCGTCATGGGCCCCCGCCAGATGGCCGGCGTCATGTCCATCGTCCGCCGCCAGCAGGCCGCCCGCCGGGGCGAGACCCTCGACGAGGCGGCCGAGCAGGCCCGAGCGGCGGCCGTCGAACAGACGGCCGAGCGAGCCTCGCTCGCCCTCTACGCGACGGGCCGGGCCGCCGATGACGGCGTGATCGACCCCCGCGACACCCGCCACGTCGTCGGCATGGCGCTCTCGGCCTGCCACTCGAACGTGGTGGAGGGGGCGCCGGGCTTCGGGGTCTTCCGGCTGTGAGCGGCGCCGGGCGCCAGATCCGGCGCCTGTTCGTGGCGAACCGCGGCGAGATCGCCCGCCGGGTCATCCGCAGCGCCCACGAGATGGGCATCGAGACCGCCGTCGGCTACGCCGATGGCGACGCACTCGCGCCCTTCGCGGCAGAGGCCGGCGCCGCCGTCGCCCTCGGCGGCCGGTCGGCGGCCGAGACCTACCTCGACCCGGCACGGCTGCTCGAGGCGGCCCGGCGCACCGGCTGCGACGCCGTCCACCCGGGCTACGGCTTCCTCTCCGAGAGCGCCGGTTTCGCCGAGGCGGTCCGCAAAGCCGGCCTCGTCTTCGTCGGCCCGCCCACCGCCGCCATCGCCGCCCTCGGCGACAAGCTGGCCGCTCGACAAGCGGCCGTTGCGGCCGGGATCCCCGTCCTCGGCGACCCACCGAGCCGAGCCGGTGACGCGATCGCCTGGTCCGATCTCCCGCTCCCCGTCATCATCAAGGCGGTCGCAGGCGGCGGGGGCAAGGGGATGCGGATCGTGCGCCGCCGAGACGAGCTCGCTGACGCCGTGGCGGCCGCCGCGCGCGAGGCGAAGGCGGCCTTCGGCGACGAGCGGGTCTTCGTCGAGCCCTACCTCGAGCGGGCCCGCCACGTCGAGGTCCAGGTCCTCGGCGACGAGCACGGCAACCTCGTCCACTGCGGCGAGCGCGAGTGCTCGATCCAACGTCGCCACCAGAAGGTGGTCGAGGAGGCGCCCTCGCCGGCGGTGAGCCCGGAGCTGAGGGAGGAGCTGGGCCAGGCGGCGCTTCGCATCGCAGCGGCGTTCGGCTACGTGAGCACCGGCACCGTCGAGCTCCTCCTTGCCCCCGACGGTCGCTTCTTCTTCCTCGAGGTCAACACCCGCCTCCAGGTCGAGCACCCGGTCACCGAGCTCGTGACCGGCCTCGACCTCGTTCGCGAGCAGCTGCTCGTCGCGATGGGAGCACCGCTCTCGTTCTCCCAGGACGACCTCACCCTGCGCGGCCACGCCATCGAGGCCCGCCTGTACGCCGAGGACGTTGCGGCGGGCTACCTCCCTGCCGCGGGGCGCGTCGAGCTCTGGCGGCCGGCCGGCGAGCCGGCCGTGCGCGTCGACTCCGGCATCGAGACCGGCTCGGTCGTCGGGATCGAGTTCGACCCGCTCCTTGCGAAGGTCGTCGCGCATGGCCCGACCCGCCGGGAGGCAGCCGGCCGGCTCGCCCTCGCCCTCGCCCGGACCGCGGTCGTCGGTCTCACGACGAACCGGGAGCACCTCATCGGCATCCTCCGCGACGAGGCCTTCTTGAGCGGCGACACGACCACGGCCTTTATCGAGGAGCGCCAGGTGCCGGCCCGGATCGACCCCGGTCCGACGGGCCGGCGCCTGGCGGGGCTCGCGGCGGCCCTCGCCGCCGAGGAAAGTGCGCGGGCGGCTGCCCCGGTGCTCGCGAGCCTGCCGAGCGGGTGGCGCAACGGCGTGCTGCCCCCCGAGCGCCGGACCTACCGGATCGAAGGCTCCCCGGAAGGCGGGGCCGGTGAGCCGGCGACGGTCACGGTCGAGTACCGCCGGCGCCGCGACGGCAGCTTCGCCGTGAGCGTGGCGGGACCCGAGGGCGAGGAGGAGTCCACCGTCGTGCGCCGGGGCGGCGGCCTCGAGGTGGAGGGCGTGCGGCACCGCCTCCGTGTCGACCGCGTCGGTGCCCGCACCGTCGTCGGCTTCGAGTCGGGTGCCGCCCTCGAGCTCGTGGAGCTCCCGAGGTTCCCCGAGCCGGCCCGGCCCGGCACCAAGGGAGCCCTCGTCGCCCCGATGCCCGGCAGGGTCCTCTCCACCCACGCCGAGGTCGGGGAGGAGGTGGCCCGAGGGCAGCTCCTCGTCATCGTCGAGGCCATGAAGATGGAGCACCGGATCACCGCACCGGTTGCCGGCACGGTGCGGGAGGTGAGGGTGACAGCCGGCTCGCAGGTCGCGAGCGGCGACCTCCTCGTCGCGATCGACCCCGCTCTCGACCACGACGGGCGGGCTGCTCCCGAGCAGCGAGACGGGCGGGCGGCGCCGACACCACCGGGCAGGGCGGGGGCGAGATGAGCCCGGCGCCGCTCAAGGTGGCGAACTGCAGCGGGTTCTACGGGGACCGGCTCTCGGCCGCCGCCGAGATGGTGGAGGGAGGCCCGATCGACGTCCTCACGGGCGACTGGCTCGCCGAGCTCACGATGCTCATCCTCGCGAAGAACCGGATGAGGGACCCCGCGGCCGGCTACGCCCGCTCCTTCCTCACCCAGATGGAGCAGGTGATGGGAACCTGCCTCGATCGGGGCATCAAGGTCGTCTCGAACGCCGGTGGCCTCGCCCCCGCCCGCCTCGCGGAGCGGGTTGAGGAGCTGGCCGACCGGCTCGGCCTCGCGCCCGCCGTCGCCTACATAGAGGGGGACGACCTCATGGGGCGGCTCGCCGAGCTCCGCGAGGCCGGCTGCGACTTCGCCAACCTCGACACCGGCGAGCCGCTCGCTGATCGCGACGTCGTCACGGCGAACGCCTACCTCGGGGGGTTCGGCATCGCGGAGGCCCTCGGCCAGGGCGCGGACATCGTCGTCACCGGCCGCGTGACCGACGCCGCCCTCGCGCTCGGCCCGGCTGCCTGGCACCACGGCTGGCGGCGCGACGACTGGGATGCTCTCGCCGGCGCCGTCGTGGCCGGTCACGTCATCGAGTGCGGGGCGCAGGCGACTGGGGGGAACTTCAGCTTCTTCGAGGAGGTGCCCGGCCTCGAGCACGTGGGTTTCCCGATCGCGGAGATCGCCGGCGACGGCTCCTCGGTGATCACGAAACACCCGGGCCACGGCGGGCTCGTCTCGGTCGAGACCGTGACGGCCCAGCTGTTGTACGAGATCGCCTCGCCTCGCTATGCCAACCCCGACGTGACCGCCCGCTTCGACACGATCGAGCTCTCGCAGGAGGGTCCCGACCGGGTCCGCATCTCCGGGGTACGGGGAGAGCCGCCGCCCACGACCACCAAGGTGGCGATGAACTACCTCGGCGGCCACCGCACCACGCTCACGATGATCCTCACGGGCCTCGACGTCGAGACAAAGGCGGCCGCCTTCGAGCGGGCGCTGTGGGCATCGGTGCCGGGCGGGAAGGAGTCGTTCGCAGCGGTCGAGGTGGACCTGCTCCGGACCGACCAGGAGGACCCGCCGACGAACGAGGCCGCGATGGCGCAGCTGCGGATCACCGTGAAGGACCCCGACGAGCGCAAGGTCGGGCGGGCCTTCAGCGCCAAGGTGACCGAGCTCGCCCTCGCGAGCTACCCCGGACTGTTCGGCGCCGGATCGGCGACCCAGGCCTACGGGGTCTACTGGCCGGCCGCCGTCCCGGCGGAGCTCGTCTGGCAGGAGGTGGTGGTGAACGGGAAGCGACACCTGGTCGAGCCGCTGCCGCCCTCGACGGCGGCGGCGGGCGCTCCTCCTGCCTCCGCAGGCGGCGTCGCGGCCTTCGAGGGCGGGGAGACGGCTCCGCTCCCGCTCGGGCGGATCGCCGGCGCCCGCTCGGGCGACAAGGGGGGCAACGCCAACCTCGGCGTCTTCGCACGGACGGACCGCTCCTTTCGGTGGCTGTCGTGGTGGCTCACCGTCGAGCGCCTGCGGGACCTCCTCCCAGAGGCGCGCCCGCTCCGGGTAGAGCGCTTCGACCTTCCCAACCTGAGGGCGCTCAACTTCGTCCTCTACGGCCTCCTCGGCGAGGGGGTGGCCGCCTCCTCCCGCATCGACGGCCAGGCAAAGGGGCTCGGTGAGTACCTGCGGGCCAAGGTCGTGCCGGTCCCGAGGGAGCTCCACCCATGAGCGGGCCCACCCGGTGCGAGCGGAGCGACGGGGTCACGACGATCACCCTCGACGACCCCGAGCGGCGCAACGCCCTCAGCACCGCCATGCTGAACGCCCTCGGCGACCATCTCGCCGAGGCGAGCACGGACCCGTCGTGCCGCGCCGTCGTTCTCGCCAACACCGGTCCGTCGTTCTGCGCAGGAGCGGACCTCAAGGGCTCGGAGCCCGGCGAGCCGCTCCGGCACCGCCTCGCCGACGTGCTCACCGCCATCGTCGAGCATCCCAAGCCGGTGATCGGCCGGATCGGCGGCCACTGCATGGGCGGCGGCGTCGGGCTCGCGGCAGCGTGCGACATCTCGCTCGCCTCGACCGAGGCCCGCTTCGCCTTCACGGAGGTGACGATCGGGGTCGCCCCGGCGATCATCTCGGTCGTCTGCCTGCCGAAGCTGCGCCGGGCGGATGCCCTCGAGCTGTTCCTCACCGGCGAGCGGATCGAGGCCCAGCGAGCCGCCGAGGTGGGCCTCGTCAACCGTGCCGTCCCGCCCGAGCGGCTCGACGAGGCGGTCGCGTTCGTGCTCTCGGCCGTCATGCGCGCCGCTCCCGGCGCCCTCGCCGCCGCGAAGCGCCTCGTCTACGACGTGCCGGGGATGCGGCGGGACACCGCCTTCACCTGGACCGCCGAGCTGTCGGCGAGCCTGTTCGCCTCCCCGGAGGCCGCGGAGGGCATGGCGGCGTTCCGGGAGCGGCGGCCGCCGTCGTGGGCGCCCGGGCAGGCCTGAGCACCGGAGGCGGACGGTGGGCGAGGAAGGGAGGACGGCGTGAAGGTGACGGTGCTCGGGGCGGGCTCGTGGGGCACGACGATGTCCGCCCTCATCGCCCCCCGTCACCCGACGATCCTCTGGGCTCGTGACGAGGCGGTGGCCCGCCAGATCCGCGAGCGTCACGTGAACGAGCGCTACCTCGCCGGGCACGCCCTCCCGAGCGCGCTCCGGGCGACGAGCGACCTCGAGGAGGCGGTCTCCGGCGCCGACCTCCTCGTCGTCGGGGTGCCGACGGGCGGCTTTCGCGAGACCCTTCTCGCCGCTTCGGCCCACGTCCGGCCCTGGATCCCGGTCGTGAGCCTCTCGAAGGGCTTCGAGCAAGGGACGGGGCTCCGGATGACCGAGGTGATCCGCGAGGTCCTCCCCGGCCACCCGGCCGCAGCCCTCACCGGGCCGAACATCGCCAGGGAGATCATGGAGGGCAAGGCGGCGGCGGCCGTCGTCGCGACCGAGGACCTCGCCGTTGCCGCAGAGATCCAGAAGGTCCTCATGCGGGGGCTCTTCCGCGTCTACCTCAACCACGACGTCATCGGCTGCGAGGTGGGCGGAGCGCTGAAGAACGTGGTGGCGATCGCGGCCGGCATCGGCGAGGGCCTCGGGGTCGGGGACAACACCCGCGCCGCGGTCATGGCTCGCGGGCTTGCGGAGCTGACCCGCCTCGGGATGGCCATGGGAGCCGAGCAGCCGACCTTCGCCGGACTCGCCGGGATGGGCGACCTCGTGGCCACCTGTATGAGCCCCTACTCCCGCAACCGGATGGTGGGGGAGCGGCTCGGCCGGGGGGAGCGCCTCGAGGAGATCCTCGCCGGCCTCCACATGGTGGCCGAGGGGGTGAAGACCGCCGAGCTCGTCCTCGACCTCGCCGAGCGCTATGGGCTCGTCCTGCCGATCTGCCGGGCCATCCACGAGGTGGTGAAGGGCGAGCTCGCGCCGGGCGAGGCGTACTGGGGCCTCCACCCGGCCGGCCACGAGGCCGACCCGGGCTGACCGGTCCCGTGCCGCCCGCGAAATCGCTGGCGCCCGAGCCCTGCGTCTCCTATGGTCGGTGGTGGCGGTGCACGACGTCCCCACACCAGGCGGCGGAGCAGCGCCTCGGAGCCCACGAGCAGCAGTGCTGCTGCCTCATCCCAGAAGGGGGATCAGTGAGAGATACCCTGCACGACCAAGCGCCGAAGGCGAGCCGGCGGCGGCGCCGGTCGATCGCCGGCGCCCTCGCAGGCTCGGCCTGCCTCGCCGTCACCGTCTTCGCCGCTCCTCTCGCAGGAGGGGGGGCCGGCGCCGCCACGAAGGCGAGCACCCACCCGGCTGCGTCGCAGACCCCGCACGTCGCCATCAACAGTCCCCGGCTCGTCAGGATCGGGAAGGTCAACCTCGAGCAGGCGATCGGGAAGTACGCACCCCCCGCCGCCTCCCGCACGGGCGCCACCCGCCACGTCGTCCCGCTCGGCCGGGTCCCGCGCCGCTCAGACGCGAGCGCGCCCCGCACCGCCCTGCCGAGGGCGACGAGCCTTGCCGGCTTCACGGGCAACGTCGCCGGTGAGCACGGCTTCGACGGCATCACGGCGCTCATGAACGGGGGCGCCAACTCGCCCGACGCCGGCGGCGTCGGCGACGTCTCGCCCCCAGACCAGGGTCTTGCCGTCGGGCCGAGCCCGATGGGCACGGTGCTCGTCGAGTTCGTGAACGACACGCTCAACATCTACAACACGAGCGGCCAGACCCTGCTCGGAGCGGTGCCCGCCTACGACCTGTTCGGCCTTGCGCCGAGCACCTTCCTCTCCGACCCCCGGGCGTACTGGGACCCGAGCACGGGCCACTGGTTCTTCACGATGTTCCAGGTGGGTACGCCGGACGGGAGCGTTCCGAGCCTCCAGTTCATCGCCGTGAGCACGACGACGAACCCGTTCGGGAGCTACACCATCTTTGCCATCAACACCACCGACGCCTCGAACACGGCCGGCGCCTGCCCCTGCTTCGGCGACTTCGACCAGGTCGGCGCCGACAAGAGCGGCTTTTTCATCGCGACGAACGAGTTCTCCGTCGTGAACGGCGAATTCAACGGCGCGGTGATCTACGCCCTCTCGAAGGGTGGGCTCATCTCGGCTGCGAACGGCGGCAAGATGCCGACGCTCGAGACGTTCACCGACCCGTTCACCTCGGACCCGTACGCCGGTTACCACCTCTCGCCCTCGACGATCACCGAGGGCTCGAACCTCGTCGACACGGAGTACTTCGTCGAGTCGAACGCGAACCTGCCGAACAACGTGACCACCAAGGGCCTCGAGGTCTTCGCCCTGCTCCACACGAACCGGCTCAACCGGGGGGCTCCCCTCACGATGGTCGAGAAGACCATCACGAGCGAGTCCTACACCGAGCAGCCGCCGAACGCGATCCAAAAGAGCGGGCCCACGCCCCTCGGCACCTCCGTGGGCTTCTCCGGCACCGCGCAGCTCGAGACGGACTTCAACGCCGTCCAGGAGGTCACCTACGCGAGCGGCAACCTCTACGCCGAGCTCACGACCGGCTTCGCCTACGGGACTGGTGAGAACGCCGGCGCGGCCTGGTTCGTGCTGCGCCCGTCGATCTCGAGCGGCAAGCTGTCGGCGACGATGGTGAAGCAGGGCTACGTGGAGACCTCGCAGAACCTGCTCTACCCGGTGATCGGCGTCAACGCGAGCGGCGTCGGCTTCATCTCGTTCGCCGTCGCCGGACCCGACCGGTACCCGAGCGCGGCCTACGCCACCTTCTCGGCCGCGACGGGCGCCGGCAGCGTCGTCCACGTCGCCGCGAACGGCGTGGCACCGCTCGACGACTTCACCTGCTACCCGCCCTTCTCCGGCGGCACGTGCCGGTACGGGGACTACTCGATGGCCCAGTACTACAACGGGGACATCTACATGGCGAACGAGTACGTCGGGCCCGAGGCGCGCGACACCTACTCGAACTGGGGCACCCGGGTCTACTGGGCCCCCGTCTCGGCTGGCTGACCTCTCAGCACTCGCCGCGCACTCACGGCGCCCCGGCGACCTGGCACACCCAGGGAGCCGGGGCGCCGGCGCGCGAGCCCGGTGCCGCCGGACCGGACCGGGCCGATGCTCGGGTAGGCTGATCGACCAACTTTGCGCCGCGCAGGGCACGTGACGGTCGGCGCGGCACGGGGCAGACGCCGAAGCGAGGGATGTGACGCACCCGGAGATCGAATCCGAGCAGGCCTACCTCGACCGGGCCCACGAGCGGCTCGACGCCATGCGGGACGCGGCACGAGCCCTCTCGGCCGAGGTGGTCGGGGAGGGGGCCGGGGGCACCTTCGCGAACCGCCTCGAGCGTGACATCCGCGTCGAGCTCTCGGGGCGGCGCCTCGCCCAGCTCAACATCGGCGACGCCTCGGTCTGCTTCGGCCGCCTCGACTACCTGGACGGCCTGCGCGCCTACGTGGGCCGCATCGGCGTCTCCGACGAGGACGGCGAGCAGCTCGTGGTCGACTGGAGGGCACCGGTCGCCGAGCCCTTCTACCGGGCCACGCCGGCAGAGCCCCTTGGCGTGGGCCGCCGGCGGCACTTCTCGTTCCGGGGCCGGCGCATCGCCGGCATCGACGACGAGCTGCTCTCCCAGCAGCTCCCGGGCAACCTCGTCCTCGTCGGCGAGGCGGCCCTGCTCGCGGGCCTCGAGCGGGCCCGCACGGGGCGGATGCAGGACATCGTCGCCACGATCCAGGCGGAGCAGGACGCCGTCATCCGCTCCGAGCTCGCGGGGATCCTCGTCGTCCAAGGCGGTCCCGGCACGGGCAAGACGGCGGTCGCCCTCCATCGAGCGGCCTACCTGCTGTTCACCCATCGGCAGCGGCTCGAGCGCGACGGCGTCCTCCTCGTCGGCCCGAGCACGGTCTTCCTCCGCTACATCGAGCAGGTGCTGCCCTCGCTCGGAGAGCACACGGTCGCCCTCGCCACGCCCGGCGAGCTGTACGCCGGGAGCGCGAGAGTCGGGGCGAGCGAGCCCGACGCCGTCGCCGCGCTGAAGGGCGACCTCCGCATGGCCGAGGTCGTCGCGAGAGCCGTCGCCACAAGGGAGCGACCCCTGCGGCACCCGCTCACCATGAGCTACGGGCGCCACGAGCTCACCCTCGGCGTCGGGGAGCTCCGCCGGGTCGTCGAGACCGCCCGCCAGCGCGGCGGCACCCACAACGCCCGCCGCTCCCTCGTCGAGCGCCTCCTCGCCCGCGCGTTCGTGAGAGCGTGGCGCCAGGCGGAGGACCGCTCGGCCCGGCATGGCGACCGCCTCCCGGTGGAGCGGGACGAGCAGGCCCGCGTCGCTGCCGCCATGCCGGGCGAGCTGCGGCGGAACCCGTCCGTGCGCGCCGCGCTCGAGCGGATGTGGCCCCTCCTCACGCCGGAGGAGCTGCTCCACGACTTGTTCGGGGCGGCGCCGCTCCTGCACGCCGCTGCGAACGGGGTCCTCTCAGAGGACGAGGAGCGCCTCCTTCTCCGCCAGCGCTCCGCCGCACTTTCCGAGATCACCTGGACCGTGGCCGACATGGCGCTGCTCGACGAGGCGGCCCAGCTGCTCGGACCGGCACGTCGCCCGGGTCGGCGCCGCGGGGGCGGGAGCGCCCTCGACGGAGCCGACGCCTGGATGCTCGAGCGGATCCTCGACGACGCCATGCCCGACTGCCCCGCCTGCGACGAGCAGCTCGAGCTTGCCGGCGGCGAGCGGCCCTGGCACTGCCCGGCCTGCGACCGGCGCTGGCGTGACGACCAGGTCGCAGGCCCGGGTGACCAGACTCATCGCGTGCTGCGCGACCGTGTCGCCGGCTGGGCGAGCCCTGGCTCCGGCCCGATCCTCGACAAGGGAGCCAGGGTGTACGGACACGTCGTGGTCGACGAAGCCCAGGGGCTGTCCCCGATGCAGTGGCGAGCCATCTCGCGCCGCTGCCCTTCGGGCTCGTTCACCGTCGTCGGCGATCTCGGTCAGGCGAGCGCGTCCCGGCTCCCGGCCGACTGGCACGAGGCGCTCTCGCAGCTGCGGAGCCGCAGCGGGCTACGGGTCGAGGAGCTGACCGTCAATTACCGCACTCCGGCCGAGGTCATGGCGGTCGCCGCCGAGGTCCTCGCCGAGGCGGCGCCGAGCCTCACCCCTCCTCGCTCGGTCCGAGAGGCGCACGAGCTGCCCGAGCTGTGGCGGGTGGGAGCTCTGGAGCTCCTCGACGAGGCCGTCTCGAGGGGCCGGGGGGAGAGGGCGGCCATGACGGCGCGTTCCGGTGCCGAGGAGGGGAAGGTCGCCCTCATCGCCCCTCGCGGCATGCTCGCCGACCTCGCCCACCGCCTCGAGGCGCCCGTCGCCGACGGCCGGACGAGCCTCAGCGCCTCCGAGGCACGCCGGCTCCTTGACGCGCCGCTCGCGGTGCTCGGACTGGAGGCCGCGCGGGGCCTCGAGTTCGACTCCGTCGTCCTCGTCGAGCCGGCTGCGCTCGTCGCGGAGCACGCCCAGGGCCTCCGAGCGCTCTACGTGGCCCTCACCCGGACGACGAGGAGGCTCGTCGTCGTCTACTCCGAGGAGCTGCCGCACAGCCTCGAGCGCGGGCTCGTGCTCGCCCGTGGCGGCGCGGGCGCCTCGCCGGAAGGCTGATCTCGCAGATCGGCTGCGGCTGCCGTCGCAGCGATCTCGTTGGCAATGCGCCCCCACAACTCCCGGGGCAGGTCGTGCCCCATCCCGGCGAGGCCCACGAAACGGGCCCCGGGGATGGCCGTCGCGAGCGCCCTCCCGCCGCTCACGCCGACGAGCGGATCGGCGAGACCGTGGATCACGACGGTCGGCACCTCGATCGAGCCGAGCTCCGGAGTCCGGTCACGCTGGGCGAGGATCGCCCCGAGCTGCCGGACGGCGCCATCGGGGTCGTAGCCGCGGTCGTAGGCTCGTTCGGCGAGGCTCCGCAGGTACGCCTCGTCGAAGCGGTAGCCGCTCGATCCGACCGCGCGGGCGACGGCGAGCACCACCGCCACCGCGGCAGCCCGGTCGGCCTGTTGGTCCCGGCGCCGCCCGACTACGCGTGCGAGCCGGGGTCTCGGCAGGCCGACCCGGCGCGAGCCGGTCGAGGTCATGAGGAGCGAGAGGCTGCGAACCCGCTCGGGGTGGCGGATCGCGACGATCTGGGCCACGAACCCTCCCATCGAGGCGCCGACGACGTGGGCGCGCTCCATCCCGAGGCGCTCGAGCAGAGCCACGGCGTCCTCTGCCAGGTCCTCCAGGCGGTACGCCGGCCGCGCCCACCCCAGCGCGACCTTGAAGGGATCGGGCGTCGGGCCGCCGAGATGGGTGGAGCGGCCGACGTCGCGGTTGTCGAAGCGGACGACCCGGTAGCCCCGGCGAGCGAGGTCGCGACAGAGCTCGTCGGGCCAGGCGATGAGCTGGGTGCCAAGGCCCATCACGAGGAGCATCGGCGCCCCGTCGGCGGGGCCGAGCTCCTCGTAGCAGAGCTCGACGCCCGTGCGGACGGCGACGATCTCCTCGGCCATCCCGGCACTCTAGGAGGTGGGCACCGGCGGCCGGCCGGAAGCGGCGCGCGGGCAGTCCCGTGAGGCAGCATGGGGCCCGTGGACCCACAGGCCGCCGCGAAACAGGCCGCGGCCGAGCACGCGGCGGCCGCGGTGGCACCGGGGATGCGCGTCGGGCTCGGCACCGGGACGACGGTGGCCTACCTGCTGCCGGCCCTCGCCCGCCGCCGCCTCGACCTCGTCTGCGTCGCCACCTCGCCGGCGACGGAGGAGGCGGCCCGCTCGCTCGGTCTCGACGTCCGTCCCTTCGGCGAGATCGACCGCCTCGACATCGCCATCGACGGAGCCGACCAGGTGTCGCCGGAGGGCTGGCTCGTAAAGGGCGGCGGGGGGGCGCACACGAGAGAGAAGATCGTGGCGGCAGCCGCGGACCACTTCCTCGTGATCGTCTCGCCCGACAAGGTCGTCCCTGCCCTCCATCCGCCGGTCCCGGTCGAGCTGATGGCCTTCGGGCTCGCCGCCACCGTGCGCGCCCTCGACGGCGTGCGCCTTCGCGACTGCGGGCCGAGCCCGGACGGGGGCGTCATCGCGGACTGGTGGGGCGATCTCGCCGATCCCGGGGCGGCCGCCGTGCGCCTGGCCGCCCAGCCGGGGGTGGTGGAGCATGGCCTGTTTCCCCGAGAGCTCGTCGGGACCGTCGTGGTGGGGGAGCCGGACGGGCGGACGAGGACCCTGCTCGGGTAGACCTGGCGCCGTGGAGCCCTGCACGGCCACAGAGCCGATCCGCGCCGTCGTTGCCCCTCAGTTGGAGTCGAGGGCGGCGAGGCGGCGGGCCCGATGACCCGGCATGCCGGCGGGACGGCCGATCCGTGCGCCACGCTCGTCGACCTTCAGCGCTACCCCGTCCTCGACCCCGATGCGGGCTTCGTCGGCGCCGCCCGCGAGGAGCTCGGGCGGCAGGGGTGGTGCGAGCTCCCCGGCTTCGTGCCGGCAGGTGCGCTCGGCATCCTCGTCGAGGACGCCGCCAGCCTGGCCCCGGCGGCCTGGCGCTCGGAGGGGATCGGGACGGCCTATCTCGCCGCTCCGCCCCCGGACGCCCCGGCCGGTGACCCACGCCGCTGGACGGGGAGGTACGGCACCGGCGTCGTCGCCTACGACCTCTTTCCTCCCGGCTCACCCCTCCGACGGCTCTACGAGTGGGAGCCGCTACGCTCCTTCGTCGAGGCGATCCTCGGGCGGGGGCAGCTCTACCGCTACGCCGACCCCTTCGGCGCCCTCAACCTCGCCGTCATGACCGAGGATGACGAGCTCCAGTGGCACTTCGACCAGACCGACTTCGTCGTCTCCCTCGCGCTCCAAGCGGCCACCGAGGGCGGCGACTTCGAGGTGGCACCGTTGATCCGGACCGACCGTGACGAGTGCCTCGAGGCGGTCTCGCAGGTGCTCTCCGGCGCCAGCGAGGAGGTCCGGCGGATCGAGATGGTGCCTGGCACGCTCCTTGTCTTCGAGGGGCGGCGGTCGATCCACCGGGTGAGCCCGGTTCGGGGCAACGTTGCTCGGCTCGTGGCGCTCCTCGCCTACGACACGAAGCCCGGCACGGTCTCGACCCCCGCGTTGCGCAAAGCCCGCTACGGCCGGGAGCGCTGAGGCCCGGCGGCGCCCCGCCGGCGGGACCGGCGAGAAGTGGGCAGATCGAGGATCAGGGAGGCTGGCTTGGAGGTCGGAGAGGGTTTCGCCGGGAGCGGCGCCGAGGCCGCCCACGTGAACACGGTGCTCGGTGAGCGCTCAGGCCCCGTCGGCGCCGCTTTCGTCACGATCCTCGGCAGCCCGAGCGCTGGCCACGTGCCCTTCCTCGTGGTGGCCCGGCCCAACCTGCCGGTGCGGCCGCCCACCCTGTTCGTCAACAAGGCCCCTCTCGCGGGACCCCGGCACGAGCGCCTGACCTGGGGGGCGGCACAGGCAGGCGTCGCCGCCGGCGTCGTCCGGGCGGTCGCCGACGGCACGCTCGACCCGGCACGCACGGCCGACGTGGTCCTCGTGGCCGCAGTCTGGGTCGATCCCGCCGCCGCCGACGAGGAGGCGGTGTTCGCCAACAACGCCGCCGCGACTCACCTGGCGCTCCAGCGCGGGGCCGGCAGCGAGCCTGATCTGGCCGAGCTCCTCCTCGCAGGAGCCGATCCCTTCAATCCCTTCTTCCGCAACAGCCCTCCGCCGGAGCCCCACGTGGCCGCCCCGGAGGGGGGAAAGGCCTAAAGGCTGCTCTCACAGGTGCCGATACACACCCGCAGCGACCGGAGCCGGCGGGGGGCATCGGCACGGTCGCGGCAGTTCGACGAACGGAGTGGTGATGCAGCTAGAGCTTGGCAGCGAGGAGGACTTCCAGGCCTCGGTCTCGAAAGACGAGCTGACGACCCTGCTCGACGGCGACCAGCTCTCGATCGCCTGGCAGCCGATCGTCTCCCTCTCGTCGCACGAGGTCATCGGCTACGAGGCCCTTGCCCGTTTCGCCCAGCTCGCCGACGCGGAGCCGCTCTCGCCGGTGGTCTGGTTCAGCGCCGCGAGCCACCACGGCCTTCGTGAGCGCCTCGAGCTCCTCGCCGCGCGCTCGGCCTTCTCCGAGCTCGACCGCCTCCCGGCCGACGGCTTCGTCTCGCTCAACGTCTCGCCCGCCACTGCCGCTCACCCCGACCTCGAGAGCCTCGTCGTCGGGGTCGGCCCGGACCGGGTCGTGCTCGAGATCGCCGAGGATGCCGTCGCCGGGGCGGCGCCCGACGTCGTGGACGCCCTCGCCCGCCTTCGCGACAAAGGGGTCCGGATCGCGGTCGACGACACCGGCTCGGGGCTCGTGAGCCT
>Ga0070737_10001316_pt1 | contig 36355 bp, 31 predicted proteins | sample Coa_R1_10_FD_66438 | JGI IMG/M metagenome (GOLD analysis project Ga0070737, IMG submission 66438) | Surface soil microbial communities from Centralia Pennsylvania, which are recovering from an underground coalmine fire - Coalmine... | ecosystem: Environmental > Terrestrial > Soil > Unclassified... | reverse complement strand
ACTGCCGAGCAGAAATCCCTACTCCGTCAACTTGGCATCAGCCTGCCAGACCATCTTCAATTCCATCGCGATTGTAGTGCAGACTCGGCCATCGCCTGAACCTATTTTCAATAGTTTAGGCGAGGTTTCGCCGGTTTGGTGACGAACTTGGGTTAGCAGCGGGCTTTTGCCTGAACTCCGGTCCGAGATGTTTCTCGCGTCGATCGGGAACGGCGGAACTGGGCCGGCGGACATCCAAATTCTCGCTTGAACACGCGGTTAAACGCCGCTTCCGAAGCATAGCCGACCTCGGCCGCGACCTCGCAGACGTTCGCATTCGAAGATATAAGGATTTCCGCGGCCAGTTTGAGCCTCCACCGGGCTAGATACGCCATGGGAGGCTCGCCCAGGAAATGACGAAAGCGCTCAGCGAATCGCGTGCGCGAAGCCCCGACCTGGTGGGCAAGGTTGGCGACGGTCCAAGAATGCGCCGGGTTCTTATGCAGCAGCGCGAGCGCCTCCCCGATTACGGGATCGCGTGCTCCGGCAAGCCATCCTTTCTGCTCGTCCGCGAGGTCCCGAACGAAACGCCGCAGCGTCTCGATGAACAGCACTTCGGATAACTTTGCGAGGACCACATCGCTTCCGGGGCCTGGCCCGCCGGCTTCGCGAACCGAGAATCGGATCGAATTCGCCAGCCATTGGCCAGCGGAATCCTGGGCGATATTGACACTGAACATCGGAGGCAATGCCGCAAGCACCACTTCGCTCAATAACGGATCGCACGCCATATAACCGCACACGAAATTCGTCAGTTGCCCTCCGCCGCCGTAGCAGGCGACTTTGAGCCCATTATTGAAATTCCCGGCGAAGACCTTGAGAGCATCGACCGGCTTACCTGCGCCGTTGCCCAGGACGTGAGCATCTCCGTGCGGAAAAATCACCACATCGCCTGATTCCAAATCGCGGCGGGTCCCGTCGCGCAATGCGGCATAGGCACGGCCACCGGTCAGGTGGTGGTAGATGATCACGCGGTCCGCTCCGGGGCATAGAAGCGGAGCGATCCGGCTCGATTCGGGTGAAGCCACGCACCAGGGAGCGGAAAACTCGGCGTTGAAAAACAGGGCTCCTCTGAGCTTGACGATCTTCAGAACTTCGGAGAGAGCATCCATTGAATCCAGGTTCGCTCGATTTGGACGTTTTCGGCAAGAGTGCGGAACGATCGGGCAAGTTCTGGAATCCGATCCGCCGCATAGTAAGACCAGGAGGCAGCGATCATGAAAAGATTGGAAAAACAGACCGGGCTCGACGAGTTGAAGACCCGCTTGCGCGATACCTGGATGACAGGCGACTATGGCCGCTTCAGCCGGTACATGGAACGCGACGCCGAAGCGTTCTACCGCCGCCTGCGAATCCGTCCGGGCGCACAGTTGCTCGATGTGGCCTGCGGCGCCGGGCAACTCTCCCTCATTGCGGCGAGAGCGGGTGCGCGGGTGACCGGGTGCGATATCGCGAGCAACTGGCTGGCCCAGGCACGCCGCAGCGCGGCGGCGGAGGGGCTCACGGTCGTTTTCGAAGAAGGCGACGCGGAAGCGCTGCCTTACGGCGACGCCACGTTCGATGCGGTGGTCAGCCTGATTGGCGCGATGTTCGCGCCTCGCCCGGAAGTAGTAGCTGCGGAGTTTACCCGCGTCTGCCGGCCCGGCGGCCTCATTGCGATGGCCAACTGGACGGCGGCTGGTTTCGTTGGACAGATGTTTCAGATGATCGCCAAACACATCGCACCTTCGGACATGCCGTCGCCGCTTTTGTGGGGCGATGAGCGGACAGTTCGCGAGCGCTTCCGGACCGGCATCGGGACAATTGAGTGCTCGCGCCACCTGTACGAACTGAGTTATCCGTTTTCGCCGGCGGATGTGGTCGAGTTCTTCCGTGCGAACTACGGGCCGATGACGCGCGCGTTTGCGTCCATCGGAGAAGCGGCACAACAGCAACTTCGGGGCGAGCTGACCCAACTGTGGTCACGTCACAATCGGGCCAGCGATGGAACCACCAAGGTGGATGCGGAGTATCTCCAGGTCATTGCGGTACGGGGCGAAATGGAGGGCGGGAACGGTCGCCCGGTTCCCGGTGCGGAGGGCGGCCCGTTACTGTGCGGGGGGCCATTGTGAGGAAGGGGCTTTCGATGCGCTGGCCGGCACGGCGATTTTGCGGCATGCCATACGTAGGCTACCGGCGCGGTCTGATAGTTGCCGCTTTGGCCATAAGCGCGATATTGGCGGCGAGCCACGGCGCCCGCGGAGGCGACGGGCCTCTCGTAAATCGATTCTCGTTGATTCCCAACGGCGTATTTTTCCCGAACGCGAACGGGGCGTCCCAAACTTACAGCGCAAATGGCGGTGGGATTGATCTTAACGGACCGTTCTTCCAGAGCCTGGGCACAAATGGCCGTACGTGCGCTACCTGTCATACGCCTGGCAACGCCATGGGCCTCTCGGCCGGGAGCGCCGAACTACGCTTCCTCGCGACTGGAGGAACAGATCCTCTCTTCCGCCCGGTGGACGGATCGAACTGCGACCACGATATTGACGTTTCCACCTTTCCGGGAAGGTACCGGGCGTATAGCCTGCTGCGCACGCGAGGCTTGTTTCGCATCGCGATTGCCGTGCCTGCGAATGCGGACTATGCCGTCACCAGCGTGGAAAACCCGTATGGCTGCAACGAAACCGGCACGATCTCGATGTACCGGCGCCCACTCCCGGCGACGAATCTGCGCTTCCTGAGCGCGGTGATGGTCGATGGGCGGGAATCGGCAGAGGCCACGGGCACAACCAAAATTCTCTATGACAACTATCCGAATTCGCTGGCAAGCGACCTGTTGAATCAAGCCATGGACGCCACCAACGGCCACGCGCAGGCTTCGCCTCCCCGGACGCTTTCCGATCCTCAGCTTGCAGCCATCGTGAATTTCGAGATGGGACTTACGACGGCCCAGGCGTACAGCAACCGCGCCGGGCTCTTGAACGAGCAGGGAGCGACTGGCGGCCCCAAAGCACTCCTCGATCAGCCATTTTTTATCAGCATCAATTCCATCGTGCACGCGCTTTTCCCGCAGTTCGAGCAACCAGGCGGCCTGGTGACGCCAGGAGATGGGCAGTTCACGCCGGCGGCTTTCAAGATCTTTGATGCGTGGGCGGACTTGCCCGCTGCCGATCCGCGCGCGGCAATCGCCCGCGGACAGGCCATCTTCAATTCCAGAATGTTCCCCATAACAGGCGTGGCCGGCATCAATGACGATGTCTCGGCGGGAGGGCTGGTCGCGGGTGGCATTCCATCCCTCGTGGGAACATGCAGTACATGCCACAATACGCCGAACTTGGGTGATCACTCGTACCCGACGCCGCTTGATATCGGAACCGGGGATCCCGATTCATCGAACCCGTCACGAAACCTGGGGGGCCTTGATATCAGCTACCTGCCAAGGATCACCATCTGTAAGCTCGATCCAGCGACGGGTCTGCCGACCCGTGTGTGCAAGACAACAACGGATCTCGGCCAGGCGCTCATCGATGGTAAATTCGATCACGCTGGGAAGATCAAGGGACCCATTCTACGCGGACTATCGGCACGCGCACCATATTTCCATAACGGATCGGCTCGAACACTGTTGGACGTCGTGCATTTTTATGAAACGCGGTTCGGCCTGGTTCTGACGCCCCAGGAAAAATCGGATCTGCTCGCGTTCTTAAGCGCTCTCTGACGCGATTTTAGCCCGACCCTGCGCGCTCGCGGTCAAGGCTTTGCGCGGGATGGATGTGGAGCGCATCTTCGAGCAGTGAGGCGGCGGCGGTTTCCATCGCCGAACCCTGCGCGGCGGCTGGCCCCGCCCTCTTGACTCCCGGCTTGCCGCCATAGGACGATGGCTACTCGAAGTCCGTGAAGGAAGGCGGAGGTTTTCATGCGGGTTTTAGCCATTTCGTCAGTTCTTTTCGTCCTGGCGGTTGCGGTTAAGGCCGCGCCCGCGGTGGGTTCGTGCGAAAGCCTGATGTCGCTGAATCTGGCTGGCGGCACGATCACCATGGCTCAGCCGGTGGCGGCCGGCGGTCTGGCGATTCCGGTGGGGCGCGGCGGCGGGAGCGTCTCAAACCAGGCGGCTTTCTGCCGGGTCGCGGCGACTCTGCGGCCTTCCGCCGATTCCGATATCAAGATGGAGTTGTGGCTGCCCACATCCGGCTGGAATGGCAAATTCGAAGCGAACGGGAACGGCGGCTGGACCGGCTCCATCAATCCGGCCACGCTGAATGAGGGTTTGCAGCGCGGTTACGCGGCAGCCATGTCCGATCTGGGGCACGAGGGCGGCAGCGCCAGCTTCGCCATGGGTCATCCGGAAAAACTGGTGGATTTCGGCTACCGCGCGGCGCACGAAATGACGGTGGCGGCCAAAGCGATTATCGCCGCTTATTATGCGCAGCCGATCAAGGAATCGTACTGGACCGGCTGCTCGGCGGGCGGGCGTTCGGCGCTGATGGAAGCGCAGCGCTATCCGGCGGATTTCGATGGCATCGTGGCCGGCTCTCCGGGGCTCGATTGGACGGGCCGCTCGCTGCAGGCGGTGTGGATCGCGCAAGCCACGCACAAAAGCGATGCCAGCTACATCCCGCCCGAGAAATACGGGCTGGTGCACCAGGCCGTGCTGGCGGCTTGCGACGCCAAAGACGGCGTGAAGGACGGCGTGCTGGAGGACCCCACGCGGTGCGCGTTCGATCCCAAACAACTCGAATGCAAAGGCGGCGACAGCGCCGATTGCCTCACGGCGGCCCAGGTGGAAACCGCGCGCGCCATTTACGCGCCGGTGACGAATCCACGCACCAAGGAAATCATCTTCCCGGGATTTGAACCCGGCAGCGAGGCCGGTTGGGCGACCATGGCGGGCCCGCGGCTTTTCGGGATCGCGGCCGACCTGTTCAAATTCGTGGTGTTTCACAACCCGGACTGGGACTACAAAACATTCGATTTCGACCGCGACACGGCGATTACCGCGCGGACGGCAGGCGAGGCGCTGAACGCCGAAAACCCGAATCTGAAGGCCTTTGCCGACCGGGGCGGCAAGCTGCTGCAGTATCACGGATGGGCCGACCCGCAAATCGCGCCGGGCAGCAGCGTGCGGTATTACAAGAAAGTGCTCGACACCATGGGCGGCGTGGAAAAAGTCCAGAGCTTTTACCGGCTCTTTATGGTGCCGGGCATGGCGCACTGCGGCGGCGGCGACGGCACCTCCAATTTCGATATGCTGGCGGCGCTGGAGCAGTGGAAGGAGCAGGGCAAAGCCCCGGCCGAGGTGCCGGCCTCGCGCGTGCGCCAGGGCAAGGTGGACCGCACGCGCCCCTTGTGCCCCTATCCGCAGGTGGCCAAGTACAAGGGCACGGGCAGCACCGATGATGCCGCGAATTTCGCGTGCGCAATGGAATAGCGCCTAACTGGTCTTCGCCAGCTTCAGCGGGCGCACGAGCGTGGTCAAGATCAATCCAATTACGAGTGTCGCCGCCAGCACGCGCAGGGGCGTATCGTAGATGTGAATCTTGCTCGCGCCGGGAGCGAGCGCGGCTTTGGCACGATTCGAAAGCTCTGTGATGATCACCGGCCCCGCAACCGCGGCGGCGCTCCAGGCCGTGAGCACCGAGCCGTGGATGGCGCCCACATTATCCACGCCGAAAATATCGGCAAGATACGCGGGGATGGTGGAGAATCCACCGCCGTACATCGTCAGGATTACGAACAGCGCGCTTTCGAAGATAATCCAGCTTCCGCTCGCGGCCCAGCCGGGAATCAGCAGAAATAACGCGATCTGCACCAGGAAGAAGGTCAGGTATGTATTGCGGCGGCCGATGTAATCGGAAGTGGAAGCCCAGAAGAAGCGCCCGCCGGCATTGAACAGGCTGATCAGCGAAACCACCAGGGCCGCCTCGATCGGCGTTTTCAGAAACATGTCCTGCATCATCGGAGAGGCTTGTGCCAGAATCCCGATCCCCGCGGTCACATTGATGAATAATATGCCCCAGAGCAGATAAAACTGCGGAGTGCGCAGGGCATGATTGCGGGTGACGCTGGTCTCCGCCATCACGTTGCGCGATTTGGCGGGCTTGACCCAGCCTGCGGGCGCCCAGCCCTCCGGCGGCCTGCGCAGAATGCGCGCCCCCGCCATCATAACCACGAAATACACGGCGCCCAGCGCCATTACCGTTTTGGCAACGCCCATGATGCCGATGAAATAGGCATTCAGATAGCCTGCCACAAACGCGCCACCGCCGAAACCCATAATGGCCATTCCGGTAGCCATGCCGCGGCGATCAGGGAACCATTTCACCAGGGTGCTGACGGGTGCGATATAACCCAAACCGCAGCCGATGCCGCCGATTACGCCCATTCCGAGGAAAACCAGAACCGATTGGCGAATCGCGAGGCCTATGCCCCCAATCATCAAACCCAAGCCAAAGAAAAACGCCGCCGCCGTGGCCGAAACGCGTGGCCCGCGCCGCTCGACCCAGGGGCCACCGAAAGCCGCGCTGAGTCCGAGCAGAACGAGCGCGGTCGTGAAGGTTGTGTACGGGGGGCGGAACCAGGAAGGGTCGTTGGGAAAGAGGGCCATAATCGGCCGGTTGAACGTGCTCCAGGCGTAAACGGAGCCGATGCAAATATGCACCGCTACGGCTCCGGCTGGAATCAACCAGCGGTTGATGGTTGCCGGCGCTGGTACAGGCGAAGCAGCCGCCTCGTAGTTTCTCTGGGGCATAGGTTGGAGTATTCTACCTCAAATGGAAAAACTAGCAGGTTAAGATTACAAACGCGTTACCGCCGGCCTGGGCGCGCAAGCTAAAAGGAATGTCTGGCCGGGTTGGGCACGGCTTTCTGGGCGGCCCCTTGACCTCCGGCTTGCGGCACGAAACGGAACACCTCGAATGTCGGCCGGCCGTAGGAATCGGAAATCTCCTCCAGCGGCTCAGCCCGGTATCCCGCGGCTGCGGCGAACCTCGCCAGTTTATCGGTGAGGCCGGGGAAAAACTCGAGGGGCTTGGGGTGGGTCACAAACACATGCCCGGGGCCGGAAACCATATCCAGCAGTTCGTCGCGGTCGCCAGCGGACAGTTCCGGCTTCTGGATCGGGTCCTCGCCGACGCGCACGGGCAGTTGGCCGTTGCTCAGCAGCCGCGCCTGGTCGAGGAAGCCCCAATCCATGCAGTAGATTTTCGCCGCGGTGGTCTTCCGCAGGTAATCGACGAGCGGGAAAATGGCGTCGGTCCAGGTGACCGTGCCGCCGTTGCGCAGCATGCGCACGAAATAGGAATTGACGAGCAGGAGTCCGGACGCCATGAGAACGACAGTAACGGCGGCAACTGCCGGGATTCCGGCGGCGCCCAGGCGGCGGCCGGCGGCAGCGAAGGAGACCGCCATAATGGCTTGCGGCAGCGGCCACAGCAGAACCGTATGATGCAGCCCGGTACCGGTGTGGGCCGTAATGGCCATCTGCAGCCACGCCACGGCAAACGTCACCATAAAAAAAATCAGGGCCCGCAGCGCCGCCCCGCGAGCCAGCGGGACCAGCAGCAGGGCGAGGAGAAATCCGTAGAGCTGGAAACTCTGGCGCGGCCGGCCAGCGGCCGACGCCAAAGCCGCGGCGCCCTGCTGGAGCATGCCGCGGGGCAAATGGGGCTGCGGGGTCTGCCAATCCTCCGGACTGAAATAGCCCATTAGTCCCGAGCCGCGGATGGTATCCACCAGCACCCGCGCCTTTGCCGGCACCCCCGCCGGATCGTAGACGGCGTTGCCATGTAAAGTGCCGCCGCGAGTATGGATGTTGTACAGGATCAAGGGGGAGGCGCCTACACACAGCCATAGCGCGGCCACACCCACATGGCGGAGCGTCAAGACCTGCGCAAGCTGTTTCGGCACAACCGCCAGGGCGGCCACGGCCATGCCGCTCAGCATCCAGATCGCGAGAGCCTTGTCCCACAGCGCCAGGCCGAAAAGGAAGAACCCGCCGGCCAGCGCGCGAACGTCCCGCTGCCGCCAGAACCGGAGCAGCAGGAGCGCGCCCCCCAGTACCAGTACATGCTGCACAGCTACCGGGCCCCAGTCGAACGTGGACGTTAGCAGGTAGACAGCGTCTGTCGCCAGAAGCACACACCCGATCGCCGCCGCGAGCCGCCCGGCGATCCGTTCGAGCAGCCTGTAAAAAAGCCACACGCTGGCCGCCCCCAGCAGCACCGAAGGCGTCCGGGTGGGTCCGATACCGGTCCCGAATACCCTATAGATCGGCTCGTCTATCCAGGACTTTAGGGTCCCTAAATAACTCAGGATCATCAGCGGTATGTGGCTGTGTCCGAGATGGTACAGATAGACGCCGCCGCGTGGTTCGTAGAATACGATTCCGAACAGCGCTTCGTCATCTTCCATACCTAACAGCGGCACGAAAGCCAGGCCGGCCAGCAGGAACCAGCTACACGCGATTGCGGGTATCCACACCCCCCGCAAGATCTTACTAATGATCAATGAGAATTTTCCCGCCAAGACTAACAGAATATTAGCATCCAGCCGATATGAGCTTGCGAGCATCGGCGGGATGGCCTGGGCGTCCCGGCGGTTCCGAAAAGGCGCTTTCTGAGGTGCGGGATGGATACGAAACCGAGCCCGAGGCTGGTGTTTGCGGAGGGAAATTTTTTTGGCAGGCCGATTGCTCAAACATGGTCTCGTGCGTACACGCCTCAGTGACGGACCGAACGGGTTATGGCTCGAAAGAAGCTCTGGGAAGCCTGAAACTTTTGCGGCAATCCGTCGTCTATATCAGGCGGACAAAAACGCTAACGAACACAAACAGAACAGAATCCGATTAGAGGGGGAATAGACCGATGACACAGACCGAACTCGAAAAATACAAACAAATGCTGGAAGCCAAACAGGCCGAAGTGTCCATGGGGTTGCGTAACCGGGACGAGATTGCGATCGAAAAAACACCGGACGCGCTGGACGAAGTGCAGCGCGCCGGCGAACGCGAACTGGCCATCCGCAACCTGGACCGCGAAGCCACGATGCTGCGGCAGGTGCGTGCCGCCCTGGCGCGAATTGCCGATGGCTCCTACGGGATCTGCCTGCACTGCGAAGAGGAGATCAAACCTAAACGCTTGCAAGCCGTGCCCTGGACAGCCTATTGCATCAGATGCCAGGAGGCAGCCGACCGGCACGAGTTTGAAGGGCCGGACACCGGCGAGAGTGTGGACGAACTGCTGCTGAACGCCGCCTGATTCGATATCGAGCCGGGGCGCGGAAGCGATTCCGCGCCCCTTGTGCATGGGGACAAGGTGTATGGGGACAATCTGGCGCGGCGCGCGGATATAGTGGCGCCGAGCGCAGGACGGAATCCCCCTACGGCGCCACCACCGGGAAAGTCACCGTATTGCTAATGTTCAACTGCTGCGCAATGTAAATCTGCGTGAAGTAGTCGGTGGGTAAGCTGGAGTTGAGCTGGGCCACTACCCGGAAGATCCCCACAGTTCCGGGCAGAAGGCTTGCGGAGAGAATGTTGGCGGTCGAACCACCGGCGAGCGAGGACACGAAACTTGCAGATGGCGGCTGCGTTTCCGGTCCTCCAGCCGGATAAGGCTGACCGGTGACGATCGCCGACTGCGTATTCGCGGTCACCTGCGGCAATCCCAGGCCGGTTGCATAAATCCACAGGATCTCCCCCGGAACCGCGGGATTATCGGGAGTTACCGGGCTGCCCGCGATATTGGCGCAGCACAGCGCCTGGTTGGAAGCGGTCAGAATCAGTTGTGCTCCTCCGGAAGAATTTGTGGTAGTAGCGGTAACTGGGATGCCGTTGCCATCCGGGCCGGGCACGCGCGCGTAGATCTGCAGGTTCACGGCGAAGGCCACGCCCGCTACCGCATAGATCTGCGGATCCTGGTTGAGTTGCGCCACCAGCGCGTCGCGCACCGATTCCAGCGTATCGTTCGCTTGCACGGTGTAGCTGTAGCTGCGGCCGCCCACCGTAATGGTCGCGACGTCGCCGGGGTTGATGGTGCCGTCGATCAGCACCGCATCGTCGGCGGAACTGGAGCCGTGAAACAGAACTCCGGGCAGGGGCTGCTGGTTGGAAGAACTGGGTAGGGTGAATATTCCGGGGTTCTGGGTGATGATGGTCACGGCCACCGGCGTTGTCACCATGACGGTGCCGTCGCTCATTACGGAACGCACATACACGCTGATGCTGGTGGTGTTGTTAAACTCCCAGGGAATCTGGGCATTGATCTGGCCGGGCGAGACAAACAGGAGCGGAACCGCGATTCCGTTCATGTAGACTTGCGTATCGCCCAGGGTCGTGGGCAGGGTGGCGGTCGGGTCGGCGCTAGCCGTTTTCGCGGACAGCGGGCCATTGCCGGCCTCGACCGTCACCAGCGTGCCCGGCGCCAGTTGGGACGCATCCCCGCCGTGTTCGAGAGTCGCCCCGGCGGCTGTCAGGGTCTCAGTCGCGTTGGTCGAAACCGAGGTCACGTAGGTCACGTTATTGCCATTCACGCCCTCGGCTTTGGCGGTGAGAACCACGGTCTCCGCCCCCGGGTCGGCGAAGGCGAATGCGTTGGGGTCGCCGCTCCCGGCGTTGATCGCGGCCACCAGGCCGTTCACGATATCTAGCAGCGTATCGCCCGATTTCACCGTGTACGTGTACGTGGTGCCGCATCCTTCCGGCGCATTGGCATTGCCCGTGGTAGAGCTGCTCACGCTGCTGTTCTGGTTGGGGCTGCTGCAAGCCGTGCCGTTGTTGGTGGCGGTGTTCCCGATGGTAATCGCCACGGTATCGTTGGCGGTGGCCGTGCCGCCCACGGTCACGCTTCCCACCGCGAAGATCTGCAGGCTGGCCGCGTTCCGCACGCCGGAGTACGGAATGTTGTTGGCGCCGATCGAAAATACTTCCACGCGCCGGTTGTACGTATCGGCCACGTATAGATTCACGCCATCCCACGCCAGCGCCGAAGGAGTCATCAGCGAATCGGTAGCCTGCGAAGCCTGGTTGATTTCGCCGCCTACCTGCCCCAGAACGATGTCCGCCGTAGCGCCGTTGGCGGTGGGAATCTGCTGGTAAACCAGCACGCGGTCGTTGCCACTATCGGAGATAAAAAGCCGCGTGCCATCGGACAGGGCAAAGCGGGGGAAGCTCAAAGTGGCGTTGCAGTAATTGGGATAGGTCGGATTGCCGTTATAATCCGTGCCGTTCTGGTCTGGGCAGAGCACCGGCTTTTCCTGCACGTTGGTCACGGTCGAAATAGCCGCCTGCCCGGTGAAGGCGTTGTTGGCTGCCGTGCTCGTCATGTCCGGCTGGCCCACCACCACATCCGCGGGCGTGCCGCTGGCCGTGGGAATCTGGTTCCAGATCAGCACCCGATTGTTGCCCAGGTCGCTGACGAAGAGGTGAACGCCGTCGGAAGTCACCGACACCGGGTTAAACAGATTCGCCGCCGTAGCGCTGGTGTTGGCGTCGAAGTTGGGGTTGCCCACGTTATCGAGCAGCGTGGGCTGCGGCGCCGTGGTCAGGTTCGGCGCGCCTAATGCCACGTCCGCGGCGGCGCCGTTTGCCGTGGGAATGTGGTTGTAGATCAGCACGCGGTTGTACCCGGTATCGGCTACATAGAGCTTGCCGCCCTGTATCCACACGCCCTGGGGTGAACGCAGCGACTTGGCTGTCGGCGTGGTCGCGCCGGGAAGGCTGGTCGAGAAGAAATCCGGCTGCCCCACGACGACATCGGCCGGCTGGTTGTTGGTGGTGGGAATGCTGTTCCAGATCAGCACTCGGTTATGATTGGTGTCGGCCACCACCAGGTGGACGCCATCGGAGGCCACCGCCGTCGGCTGCCGCAGATTGTTTTGCGTGGCCGGATTGTTCTGCACGGTGGTAATCATGTCCGGCTGGCCCAGCACCACGTTGGCCTGCCCGACGCATACCGGGCAGGAAGTGGTATACGCCGGCTGCGCCGTAGGCGCCGGGACCTGGCTTGATAAATTCTTAAAGATCAGGACGCGGTTGTTCTCCGGAACAGCCTGAATCAGGTTGTCGTCCGCCACGAACAGCATGTCCGCCGCATAGGCCACGCCGCTGGCGGCTCCCACCACGGTGTCGCTGGAATTCTGGCTCTGGGCGTCAAACCGCGGCTGCCCGATTACCGCGCGGGCGGCCTGGCCGGTGGTGAAATTCGGCTGCGCGAAGGCCCCCTGCTCGAATGCCAGAAGGGCTGCAAAACAAAAAAGGGAAAAGGATTTCATCGGCGAAATCGGACTCGCGGAATTGTTACAAATGCTCAATTATAACAAGGGCTTACGCCCAGTCCTCCGTGGATTGGCGAGCACACCCGTGAGCGCCCGGCACGTTTCCGCCGCCCACGGCTCCCGCAAGCTGTTGGATTGTCTCATGGGTTCGTTTTTTCGTTTCGCGTTGGTTGCACGCCGGGTGCCGCGGACGCAGCCCGCCCTCCCCCAGCTACGCTAAGCTGAAGGGAAACCAAACACGTTCGAAACCAGGAGAGTTCCATGGAATATCGCCGGCTGGGAAAGAGTTCGCTCGTGGTTTCCGCCCAAGGCCTCGGATGTATGGGCATGTCGGAGTTCTACGGCGAAACCGACGACCGTGAATCCATTGCCACAATCCATCGCGCGATCGACTGCGGTGTCACTTTTTTCGACACCGCCGACATGTACGGCGTGGGCAGAAACGAGGAACTCGTGGGGCGCGCCCTGGAAGGCCGCCGGCACCAGGCGATCATAGCCACCAAGTTCGGCAACGTACGCGGCGCCGATGGCTCGTTTAAAGGCGTCAACGGCCGCCCCGAGTACGTGACCGCCGCTTGCGAAGCCAGCCTGCGGCGGCTGCGCATACCGGTAATCGACCTCTATTACCAGCACCGCGTCGACCCGGCCGTGCCAATCGAAGAGACCATCGGCGCCATGGCCCGCCTGGTGGAGCAGGGCAAGGTGCGCTACCTGGGGCTCTCCGAAGCCGGCGCGCCCACCATCCGCCGCGCCCACGCCGTCCACCCGATCACGGCATTACAGACCGAATATTCCTTATGGACGCGCGACCCCGAGGACGGCATCCTGGCTACCTGCCGGGAACTGGGCATCGGTTTCGTCCCCTACAGCCCCCTCGGCCGCGGCTTTCTCACCGGCCGCTTTCAGAAGCCGGACGATATCGCTTCCCCCAAAGACTTTCGGAAAAACCACCCCCGGTTCCAGGCTCAGGCCATGGAGCAGAACCTGCGCATTGTGCGGGGCGTGGAACAACTCGCGGCCGCCAAGGGCTGCACGCCGGCGCAACTGGCGCTGGCCTGGGTACTGGCGCAAGGAGAAGATCTCGTCCCCATCCCCGGCACCAAGCGGCGCAAATATCTGGACGAGAACCTCGCCGCCGGCCAAGTCCGCCTCTCTGCCGATGACCTCAATCGTCTCGACGCGATCGCTCCGCGCGGCATCACCGCCGGCCTGCGCTATCCCGAACAGCACATGCGCGCCATAGGGATTTAGGCGGCATCGCCCGCCTAACGTCACCCGAGCAGGTAGATCAGCAGCATGAGGCCGATCCACATGACATCGAGAAAGTGCCAGAAAATGGCGCTCACGTCGATGCCCGTCCGTTTGGCGGGGCCCAGGCGAAAGCGGATGGCTTGCACGTCGACGTAGACGAGGGCCGCGAGGGCGAAGATGACGTGGGCGGCGTGGGCGGCGGTCAACATGTAGAAGAACGACACACTGGGGGTGGAGGCCATATAGAAACCTTCATTCGCCAATTGGCGCCAGGCAAGGGTTTGGCCCAGAAGGAAAAGGGCGCCGAGGACGGTGGCGCCGGTCCACCAGCGGTTAAAGGCGGTACGGTCGCGCTGTTTCAGGTGGCGGCGGGCCATTTCGACGCAACCGCTCGAAACCAGAAGGATAAACGTATTGGCGAAGAGGATTTTCGGCTTGGGCGCGCTCACCCAATCGCTGGCGATGCTGCGGCGCATGAGGAAGGCTGCAATGAAGGAGAGGAAAACCACCGTGCTCGAGACGAGCAGAAGGTACAAACCGAAAATCGAGGCTTGGCGGGAGACTCCAGGAGGGCCGGAGAGATCTTCCTCCGGTCCCCAGCCCGATTCAGAAGTAGATTGGCGATTCGTTACGATACCGGCGGCAAGGGCAGCCCGGCCTTGGCAAGCGAACGCTGGAGCATACTAATGGCGTGAAGTTCGGGGACGTTGCGGCTGATCGAAATTTCCGAAAGCAGCATATGCCGCGCCCGGTCGAGCATTTTCTTTTCTCTAAAAGATAGCGGCTTTTCCGTCTGAATGCGGACCAGGCTTTTGAAAACCTCGGCCACTTTCAAAAGGTCGCCACTCAACATCTTATCAGAGTTTTCCTTGAAGCGGGCTTTCCAGTCGGAATTGATATTGCAGGGGCCGTTGGCCACATAAGAAAGGACGCGGGAAATCTCGCGATCCTTGGTTACGCGCCGCAAGCCGATGTTTGCCGCGTTCGAGAACGGCACCATTACCGTAACGCTATTGGAGCCGAAACGCAACAGATAAAATTTCTCGTAAGCAGCGCCGAAAGAACGGCTGCTGATGTTTTCGATGGTCCCAACTCCTTGGTTGGGATACACGACCTTGTCGCCGATTTGGAAGGTCATACGGGGTCCCCCACTAACCACCGCGATACGGTTACAACTGCCAGATTGTGAACGACTATTGAATAGTACGCTTCAAGACGGCTTATGTCAAGGGGGCATGGAAGCGAAAAGGGCCATTTGGCAGGGGTTTTCGCATTTTCGGTAACAAATCTGGGCAAGTCGGATTGGAGCGCGAGAGCTCGGATGGATACTACGCAACAAGGTGTACACCTTGTTCAGGTGGTGTGGAAATCCCGAAGATTTTGAGTGGCATGCGCAGATCTGGGAGGATTAGGATAGCGCAACCGTACCATAACCGGAGTTTATAGGCTCCCGGGTTTACCTGCGTCCGGCAGGAACGGTTACGTTCACACGTTCGGAGAGGAACATGGTGCGCAAAGAAACGCCGGGGCGGCAGCTCCCTCCGCGACGAACGCGCCGCCACCCCGAGACGAAATAGATCGGCGGTCAGCCCGCCTTCCTGAGCTTTTCCTCCTCGACCGGCGTTGCCTCATGTTCGATCTCGATTTGCTGAACTTGGGGTCGGATACCGCCAGATGAATCAACTGCGCGTGTTCTTCGTGCAAGGTGACCTGCTGTTCCACCGGCCTCTCGGTGGCGAAGCGCCGGATGCGGGCAGTCCCCTCCTGCACGAGCCGTTTGCCGACCACCAGTTGTTCCTCAGCCAGGCGCATCTATTCCTCCTTAGCCATGGGAGTGACTACGGCGGGCTTAGTAGGGGTGACGCCTGCAGTCGTAATTCAATCCGTGTTCCGCAGCGCGATTTTCCACATCCACCACATTGTGCGCGTTCAGAATGCCCATGGCGCGCGGGACGTCCGACTCCGGCAGGCGAACGGACAGTACACATCCTCCCGCCTCGACTGTGCGGCCATAAACGGTGGCTTCACGCTCGCCGATCTCTTTACCGAACAGCCGATGCCAGTCCCGGCTCCCGGAGCGTGTTTCCGGAGGGCAGAGTATTCTTACCGACAATACTGATTTCGCCAGACTGGAAAACCCGCTGCTTCCAGGTTGTGTCTGGATTTACTTTTGCGTAGCCAGAAGCGCAATCCGCCGGTTCTTCTGGCGGCCTTCCGGAGTGGAGTTGTCCGCAATGGGATGCTGATCCCCAAAACCTTGTGCTTCGAGACGATCCGGGGAAATTCCCATGTCAATTAATTAACTGCTGTCTGACAGTGTCGGCGCGCTGCTGGGACAAATTCAAATTTGCGGCCGGATTTCCGGTGTTATCGGTGTAGCCGCCGATTTTGACGTGTACCTTCGGATAGGCCTTCATGATAGCGGCAACGTTTCCCAGCTGCTCCTGGGAATTGGGCGCGAGGGTCGTCGAATTCGTGTCAAAGCGCAAGCGGTCGAACTGAAACCACGTAGTGTTATCGACGGGTTTGGATGGATCCTCGATGAAGCGCAAAAGACGGTCCCCCACGCCGCCTGGCGGAATGTGCAGGTTGACATTTCCAGGCAATTCGCGCGACGCAGAGCCGGTGGACGGATTGGGCCCCGGCTGAATGGGCACGGGTTGGTTAGGCGCCGGCTGCGTCCCCGCCGTCTGGCTGGGTGCGGTCTGGTTGGGCGCAGGCTGCGTTGCCGCAGGCGGGTTGGGCGGCAAGTACGCCGTTCTCCGATGCGCTCCCCGGGTAGCGAGCCACGAGAACACACCGGCCAGTATCGCCAGCGCGATGAGCACGAACGGCCAGCGAGGCGTTCCACGCTCTCGCATAATGCCGGAAGCTACAGGAGGAACCGTGGACCGATCGAGCGGAGCTGTTGTTCTCTGCGCCCCCGCCCCAATGACACTCTCGATTCCGCGCGGCATATTGCCCCGAACGCCTTCCGCCTCACTGGTTATGAAGCTTGACAGCCGCGAGGCATCCATCCCGCCTTCGCGGACATGCTTGCCGAGCATCCCGAGGAGGAGGGGGCGCCCACGGCCATTAAGCCCGATGCGCTGGCAGGACTGTTGATCAGGCCGAACAGTTGCCGGACAAATCCGGATTGCCCGATCTTCCCCCGCATCGCCAGGAGCATTGCGCCGATACTGGTTTCGAAACCGCGGATAGACGACGATTCCGATTCACCGAATTTGGAGGCAAAAGGGCTCGCAACTTGCGATTTAAACACTTCTGTAAGGCCATTTACGAGAACGCTCGACATGGTAATTCCTTTCTTAGGGACCCACATATTGAGGCAGGTCCGGCTAATTTCGCCGGGGCGCCGGCTAGGGGAACAACGCGCCGGCTTTCCTCGTTCGCTTGATTGGCGGCGTTTGCTTTTGGTGCACAAAGGCCTTCTCTGATCGCACCGGAAGACATTGCTACCACAAACCGCCCGCCACAAACGAATTGTGGAAGCGATGCGAGTCGCGAGTATCGGCCGTGAGTAGCGTAAAGACAAGTAGTGAGAAAACGAGCGAGACAGGACGGCCAAGGATCCGCGGCGCGTGCTACTTTTTTCAGGTTTGTGCCAAGGTCAGACTCATAATTTCCCGCCGGGGTTCCGCCTTCGGAATTCGGCTGACCTGAGCCGGCGCATTCTTCGTGCAGTTTGGGGAGTGCATCGAGGTGCACCCCCAAGGTGCACGAATATGCCTGACCCGGCGCGATCATCCGACACGCCGGATTCCCGGCTGCTCCTCCGTGCCAAACTGCTGCGGCCTGCTGATTGTGTGCTGGCTTCGCTCGTACCAGGACTGGGTGATCTCGGTCGCCACGCCCCGGCCTCCCAATCCGAACGCCAAGCCTAGCGCCAGGCAAGCGGCCGCGACCAGGCCGATGTACAGCGTATTGACCACCACGGCGGCCACGTGAATCTGATCGAGGGCGGCAATCACGGCCAGCGCGATCACTCCGTATTCGACCATTCTGCTCACCAGCGCGCTATCCGCTCTGCCTTCGCCCATGGCCCGGCGTACGATACCCGCCAGAAACCGCCCCAGCAGCACTCCGATCAGCACCAGCGCCACAGCCACGATGACTCTGGGGATGAACAGCACGATCGAGTTCAGCAGCGACGTAATCTGGGGCATGTCCAGAAGGTTTGCCGCCCCCACAACGAACAGCAGGAACACGAACCACTTCACCAGCTCGCCGAGAAGCCTGGAGCCTGGCCATCTGGTGCCGGTGAGGCGGTGGCCGGTATTCATCCCCTCCATGTGCCGGTCAAATCCGGCCGACCTAAGGCCCTTCTGAGTCAGCCTGCCCAGGACGACTGCGACGATCCATCCCAGGATTAACAACAATATTGCGCCAATCAGCGTCGGCAAGAAATGAAAAAATGAGTTTGCGGACGCCATCAGCGTATTCCCCGTAGCTTGCATTGTTCCTCCCTGTGAAGAACGGCTGAGCGCCGTCCCACCCGCATTTTTTCTGCGTGCCTCTTTCTTGTGCATGCCTGGCTCCAAAGGAAGCTGCCGTGGACAAAGCCGCCCGATCGGATATTGCGATTGAGCGCGATCTCGCGATTTGGCGCGCGGGGACTGGGAAGTATTTCGCGCCGTGAAAAGACGAGCAGGGCAGTAATTTCAATTCGTGCGTAGGGAAGGGGGTGTGCCTGGCCTCATGGATCTTGGAGTTTGCGAGAATTCGCGCGTCCGGCGGCGTGTTGGATTTATACTTTTGCGCTGCGGGGTACGGAATCTTGCGAGCGAATGCCAGGCGCGCACATGCGCTTACTGGAAAAGCAGGGGCGCGAATTCGTTCAGATAATTGCGCCAATTCGTCCAGGTATGGGCGCCGGCGCTTTCCTGGAACACGGGGTGGAAGCCGAATTTTTCAAACAGCGCGACGGTCGAACGGGTATTGCCGATCAGGGGGTCGTCCAATCCGGTGGAGAACCAGAAGACTTTGAGGCCTTTTTTGAGCGCGGCATTTTCGAGTTGGGCGCGGTTTTGATTTTCCCAGGCGGGGTCGGGCGCGGGATCGCCGCCGGAATTGCTCGAGACATCGCCGCGGCGGACCGGAAACGTGCCCAAAAGGCCGGAGCTGAAGACGCCGATATAAGCGAACTTATCGAGATTCGCGATGCCGATGATGAGCGCGTGGTTGCCGCCCATGGACAGGCCGGCAATGGCGCGGTGCGCGCGATCGGTATAGACGCGGTAGCGGATTTCGGCCATGGGCATGATGTCGTTTTCGAAATCGCGCACGAAATCGTCGTTGAAATCGACGGTGCGCGCGCCGGCGGGGCGGTTCCGAAACGGATCGCGGGCGGTGTGTCCGGCGGGCATAATGACGACCATGGGCTTGGCGCGGCGGCCCGCAAGCAGGTTGTCTAAAATGAAGCCCGCGCGGCCGACCGAGGTCCAGGAATCGTCGCTATCGCCCGCGCCATGCAGCAGGTAGAAGATGGGATATTTCTGGGTGCTGGTTTCGTAGCCGGGCGGCAGATAGACGTGCAGGCGGCGGAATTTGTGAAGGGTTTTAGAGTAATAGGTAACCACGGACACGGCGCCGTGAGGCACGTCCTGGGTATCCATAAAGGCCGCGCCGGGAACGTAGACGAGGCTCCAGGCAGTGTCGTTCGATTCGCTGAGGGACGGGTTGCGGGGGTCGAGAACGGTGACTCCATCCACCTGGAAAGTGTAACGGTAAGCGCCGGGATCGACTGGGCCGAAGATGAGTTCCCAAATGCCCTGTTCGTTCTTCGTCATCTGCGAGTGCTGAGAGAGCCCGGGAAGATCGGTGCCGAAAACACGAACGTCGCGCGCGTTGGGAGCGCGGAGGCGGAAGGCGATCCGGTGGTCCGGCATCACCTCGGGGGAAGAATAGGGAGGCGGAGGCGGGGGCGGCGGTTGGGATAGCCCCAGGGCCGAAAAGCAGAGCGCCACGGCCAGTTTGCTCCACGGGCGAACTTGCATGACCTTGCCTATTTCCAGCATTGTATTTCGACTGCCGGCGAGGAAGCGTCGGGCCCCGATTGATAAGGGACGTTATTGGCCTCGAGAAAACCTGCCACGACGGCCGCGGGAATTTCCGTTTCCCCGAGTTTTACGGCGCTACTTCCCAGCGTAGCGAAAGACGAGGGCTTCTGATCGGAGTGCAAGAGGGCGAGGCCGTTGGTTTTGTCGGAGAAGGCGAGCTGCGATTTGCCGCCGCCGGCGAGACGCAACTCGGTGCAGCCTTCAACTGCGCTCCAAGCGGCCAGCACATCGCCGGAGGAATTCACGAACAGTCCCGGGGAGGTCACGGAAGGCGGACGGGATCCCGCCTGGGAGACAATGCGCATCGGTTCCACGCTCACGAGTTTGATGGGGAACAGCGGTTTATCGTTGCTGTCGCGGACGACATTGGCGATCTTGCGGGCGACTTCCTGGCCATCGACCACCTGGCCGAAGATGGTGTGTTTGCCGTTCAGCCAGGGAGTGGGAGCTTCGGTGATAAAGAACTGGCAATCGCCGGTGTTGGGGCCTTTATTGGCCATGGCGAGGCGGCCGGGCCGGTCGAAGCGCAGCGAGCCGATTTCATCGGGCAGCGTGAAGCCGCAGTTCCAGGCGCCGGTGCCGGTGGGATCGCCCGTCTGGATCATGAAATCGGGAATCACGCGGTGAAAGAGGAGATTATCGTAGAGCGGGCGGGTGACGGGCTTGCGGGTTTTGGGATCGAGCCACTGGCGAGTGCCGCGAGCGAGGGCGATGAAGTTGCGGACGGTGATGGGCGCCTCTTTATCGTAGAGTTCGGCGACGATTGTGCCCATCGAGGTTTGGATCACGGCGTAGAGGCCCGGCTCGAGTTTGGAAGTATCCACCTTCGGCGGCTGCTTCTGGGCGAAGGCCGCGGCGGCGATCAGCAGGAAACCTGGGAGGGCGCGCATACTTTTCGAGTGTAGCTCGCGCCCCGGCGGGAACGTGGGTGTTTGCACGTACGGCCGGGCCGGCGTGTGGAACCGAACCGAGATGCACGCCGCTCAGTGACAAACTAGGGACAGCGCGATGCGGGAAAAGCCCCGGAAAACCTCTCCGGTGGAAAGCGGCGGGCAGTTTCTGTTCGCCACCGGGATCGAAAACAGCTATCCCGTGATCGAGGGCAAGTGCGGCGGGAAGGTTCGGAGGGACGAACTGGAGAGCACTCACTTTTACCGGCACTGGCGCGAGGATTTCGCTTTGCTGGGCGAACTGGGGCTGGAGTACCTGCGCTATGGACCGCAGTATTACCGGGCGAATCCGGCGCACGGCCGCTACGACTGGGAATTCGCCGACAAGACATTCGAGCATCTGCGGAGGTTGGGAATTGTTCCGATTGCCGACCTGTGCCATTTCGGCGTGCCGGATTGGATTGGCGATTTCCAGAATCCGGATTTTCCGGAGCTATTTGCGGAATACGCGCGCGAGTTTGCGCGGCGGTATTCGTGGGTGACCTTCTTTACGCCGGTGAACGAGATTTTGGTGTGCGCCGGCTTTTCGGCCAGGCTGGGGTGGTGGAACGAGCGGCTGAAGAGCGAGAAAGCGTTTGTGACGGCGCTGAAGCACATGTGCCGGGCGAACCTGCGGGGCGAAGAAGAGATTCTCAAAGTGCAACCTGGCGCGATATTCGTGCAAAGCGAAGCGACATCCTGTTACCACGAGCGCAGCCCTTGGGCGCGCGAGCGGGCGCGGCATGAGAACGAGAGAAGATTTCTTTCGCTCGACCGCAGTTACGGCCACCGGGTGAATTGGGAAGCATACGAATACCTGATGGACAACGGCCTCGGGCGGGAGGAGTACCACTGGTTTCTGGAACACGGTGAACGGATGCGGCCTCACTGCATTATGGGCAGCGATTACTACGAGGGAAACGAGCACTGGGTGCCTCCCGAGGGGCCGATGGAAACCGCGGGAGCCGTGTTCGGTTACGCGATTCTGGCGCGGCACTACTTCGAGCGGTATCACCTGCCGGTGATGCTGACCGAGACCAACAACATGAACGCGGAGGAGGCGCCGGACTGGCTGCATCATTTATGGGCGTGCGTCCAGGAACTGCGGCCAGTGGCGATTCCGGTAATGGGGTTTACCTGGCACAGCCTGCTCGACCAGGTGGATTGGGATACATCGCCGCAAGAGGACAATGGGCGGCAGAACCCGGTGGGCCTTTACGATCTGGAGCGGCGGCCGCGGCCGGTGCGGCAGGCCTACAAGGACCTGATCGCCGAATGGCGGGGCCAGATGCCCATGGAAGTGCATTACGGAGGCCACGGCTTTGCTTGATTTCGAGTGGGCCTGATCTACAGCGGGCCTGAAGACAACACGGAGGAATGGAAATGCCGGAACCAGTAAGCATGAGAGAGGCGGGCGGCTTGCCGGCCGAAGAACGCCTGACACGGGCGACAGTGGCGATTGCGCACACCAGCGAGAAGCACCGTTCCTACGAGACGATTTATGCCCTGGCCGAGCGGGCGCTGAATCACCTGGGCGGCATGCGGGAGTTCGTCAAACCGGGCCAGACGGTGCTCATTAAGCCGAACGTGACCGTCTTTTATACAGCCGAAGAGGGCTGCACGACGGATCCCTACCTGGTCGCGGCGGTAGCACGCATGGCGAAAGAGGCGGGAGCGGCCCGCGTCATGGTGGGGGAATCGAGCGGCGGTACCTTCAATTCCATCCGGAACATGAAAACGGTGGGCATCGCGGCGGCGGCGGAACACGAAGGCGCGGAACTGGTGGACCTGGGCAGCGAACATACCCCCAACCGCCGGCTCGGAATCGAGTATGGCAAGGTGCTGCGCGAGGCGATCCTGCCGGCGCCGCTGCTGGATGCGGACGTGATCATCGACATGCCCAAGGCCAAGAACCACGAGCACACCAAGATTACCGGCGCGCTGAAGAATTGGGTGGGCGTGGTGAACCAGCAATGGCGTCAGCAAAACCACGGCTGGAAAGACACGGCGGCCCGCTTCATGGACATCATGACCGTGGCGCGGCCGCATTTGTGCGTGGCGGATGCGATTATCTGCGGCGAAGGCGACGGGCCGATTGCCAACCTGCCGCATTGGGCGGGATGCGTGATCGCCTCGACCGATCCGGTGGCTACCGACGTAACCATCGCGCGCTTGCTGGGGCACGACATCCTGAATTCGGATTACATCAACGAGGCTGCCGAGCGCGGAATCGGCGTCAAAGACCGCATCGATTACGTGGGCGACCCCTTAGAGATCGCTTCCTTCCAGGCCTGGCACAACCACGCGGATTTCAGTTATTTCCCGGTCAACTTCCTGGTGGGGAACGGGGTGACAATGGAAGGCACGGTGGGGCACGTCAAGAGCGCGCTCGATAGCATGGTGCGGCGGGGCGAATTGAACGAAGTGATTTGGCTGAATGGCACGCCGACCATCATGATCGGCGAAATCGACGACCCGCATTTCGAGGAGCACCTGCGGCAGGGGCCGTACCTGGTGTTCGACGATGCGGCTAAGCCGCAGTACAAAAACGACCCGCGCGTGTTTTTCGTGCCCGGCCATCCGGTGCTGCGCACGGCCATGCCGAGCTTGATGGTGGGGTTAAGCGCGCGTATTCCGGGCAACGCAATTCTGCAATGGCAGCAATTCCAGCGGTGGGGAATGTCGAATATGAAATACGGCACCCCGGCGCGAAGAGCGCTCACTGTGGCGCAGACCGTGGCCGCCGCGGCGGCACTGGCCGGCGCGGGGGTGCTGCTGGCGAACGGCGCGCGGAAATTCGCGCGCTGGCTGTTTTGGGCGGACTAACCCAACTCCGCCGCGGACCGAAATGCAGGGGCCTACACCGAAGCCCCGTCGCCGATCACCGTCGCCCATTTGCGCACGCGCCAGGATTTGACCAGGCCGTTGCGGACGTATGGGTCGGAATTGGCAAAGGCTTCGGCGGGCTCCGGGGCGCGGAAGATGAGCACGGCGCCATCGGGGGGTTCGGCCAGAGCGCCGGCCATGACCAGTTCGCCGCGATCGTGGGCGGCGCGGATCAGATTGAGATGTTCCTGGCGGAGAGGGGCGCGGCGGGCGATGTAATCGTCGGCTACTTCATAGAACAGGATGTAGAGCATCACCTCGTTGTATCAAAACGCCCGGCCCGGATAACGCGACCATCAATCGGTCCAAAGTTGCACCGGCTGGCTGGAAACCGGCGCGGCTGCGCCTGGGACAAGGACCTGTATCGCCACCATCGGGCCTCCATTGCCCGGCACCGGCGAACAGTCGTTTGGCGGAGTTGGCGGCGGCGGGGACGGCACCGCGACATCGATCTGGCTGAGACCTTCGACTTCCAGGGGAGCGGGACCCGCGTAGAGCGGATTGACGGTCACGGATTCGGAACTCATCCTCAGCGAGCACTGGGTCTGCCAGGTGAAGACCACTTGAACCTGGAAAGCTGGAGCGGGCGGCGCGGCCTGGCTGACGGCGCCATCCGGCGTGGCTGGAGAGGTGGCCCCCAACCCGGTCAGGTAGAGCGAAACCACAGTTCCGGCGGGCGCCGCGTTCTGTGAGGTGTTGACGGTTCCATCCTGATTGTATGCCGCGGGTTGGTTGCCGGACAACAAAAAGACGTCCGGCGACGCCGGCTGGACTGGCAAATTCAGGCAATTGGTGGCGGCGTTGTTGACAACCGCGCAAATGTGCGTAGTGGTTTTGCCCTGAAGCGCGCCGGGCGTCACCAGGTTGATTTGGCCTCCGCCGGCATACAGTAGCGGCGCGGCGATGCCGTCGAAAGTGACTTGGGCGCCGCCAAGCTGGAAGGGATACAAGCCGTTCGAATCGGGCTCTCCGGAAAGGGGGGCAGTGGGGCCAATTCCATACCCGAAGAGGCTGATGAGCTGGTTGGGAGCGATGGGCGCATTCGAAAACGAGGCGCCGCTGCCGGCACAGCTCACGACGACTTCCGAATTAGCCGGCCCGAGCCCGACGATCCCCACCGTCGTGCTGGCGGCCACCAGCAACGAAGCGCCTTTGGAATCGAAGTAGAGCGGCGTTCCGGCCAGGATACCGGAGGAGGTGTTGACAAAGGTCGATTGCAGGATCGCGCCGTTGTTGTCCAGCCGGGCAAGGAAAACATTCGACCCGGCCCGGCACACCGCCGTAGGATGGACTGCCGGCAGGTTAACGTTATTAGTCTGACCCCACAAGTAACTGATCCCCGCGCTATCTACGGCCAAGCCGTAAACAGTGGCCGGAAGAAAAAGTTGGGTATCGAATACATCCGCCGAAAGGTCCGCCTGGAAGCGGCGCAGGAGCAAATTCGCCGATGTCTGGCCAGGTGTTATGGGCACGGCAATCTCCGGTTCGCCAGCGGGATCTAAGGCCAGGCCAAGAAGCTGATCGTATTCGAGGGCTGTGGTGGCGATGACTGTTCCGGAGGGGCCGAGCTTCACCATACCGTTCGGCTGCGCCACGAAAAGGTCGCCCTGGCCATCGAGAGCCGCGTACGGGTACACATTCGAGACAACAGCCAGGCCCGTGTGGGTCAGGTAGACCGCGGCCGTTCCATCGGCACTGATCTTCTGGACACAGGTGTCGGTGGAGGCGCTCGCGCAGTTGCCTGCGATGTAGGCGGCGCCGGTCGAATCCACCGCCAGCGGGGGAAAAGGCGCGTTCAGGAAGGAAACGTCGACGAACGTGCAGAAAAGGGGATGGCCGTCCGTGGCGCTGAGAGCGCAAACAAACGAAGCCGGACCATCCGGCGGGCTTGGTTCGTAGGCGCCGGGAGTGGTGGCAAACCCCATACCGCCCGGATAGGAAAATCCGGCAATGTATGCGTTGCCCGTCGCGCCGGTAATCAGCGCATCCACCACGCTGACGCCGCCGATCTGAACCGAAAAAACGGGATTCCCCGCCGGGTTGGTTTTCGTGACGCAAAAGCTTTCCTGGGTAGCATTGCCTAGTTGCAGAGTGGGGGCCGCGCAGGCGGGGAAGCCGCCGGCGTAGACGCTGCCATCCGGCGCCAGCGCGATTACGGAAAGGTCTTGCGAATTGATGCCCGCATTTCGCGAACTCACAACCCCCCAGGCGGAGGTACTTCCAAACGAGACCGGCGCGACGGCCAGCACCAGGAACTGTGTCCAAACGACTCTGAAACTGCGGCCGAACGATACCCGGCCGCGACCAGCGCCGGTTATTTTCATCAGGTTGGCTCCCGCGCCGGTTTGGGTAGAGCACTTGGAGGGCCTTCGGGCCTGCGCGCGGCGATCACGCGGGGAATCCCGGCGAGATCGGGGGCGATTTCGACGTCCTCCCAATTGGCCAATAAGGCCGCCACGTGCTCGCGGCTGCCGAAGCCCAGCTCGAAAACCAGCCAGCCGCCAGGCCGCAGCACGCGCGGGGCATCGGCCACGATGCGGTCGTAGGCGTCGAAGCCGGTCTCGCCGGCAAACAACGCGACCTGCGGCTCCCAGTCGCGGACTTCGCGCTGCAGGCCCTCGCGCTCGGTGAAAGGGACGTATGGGGGATTCGAAACGATCAGGTCCATGCTCGCGCCGGCAATGGGGGACAGGAAATCGCCAACAATGATAGCGGCTTTCGATTCGAGCCGTCGGGCGTTTTGGCGGGCCACCGCGGCAGCGGCGGGGGAAATTTCGGTGGCCCAGGTTTCGGCTCCGGTTTCGAGTTCGAGGGTGATGGCCAGGGCCCCCGAACCGGCGCCGGCGTCCAGAATGCGTTGCGCGCCGCGAGCCACCTTAAGGGCCATTTCGACTACATGCTCCGTCTCGGGGCGCGGAATCAGGACATCGGGCGTGACATGGAATTCGCGGCCGTAGAATTCGGCGCGGCGGGTAATGTACTGGGTGGGTTTGCCGCGCAGGCGCTCGTGCAGATAGCGTCCGTAGTGCAGCCACTCCACTTCCCGCAGTTCCTGCTCGGGATGAGCAAACAGGTAGGGGCGCTCGCGATGCAAGGCATGGGAGAGCAGCACCTCGGCCGTGAGGCGCGGCGCCGGGACGTGGGCGTCCTCGAGCAGGCGCGTGCCCTGCAACAGGGCAGTCTGCAAGGTCATGGCGCGGGCCGATCCGCCAGCAGGCGTTCGTAAACGCCGCGGGCCGCGCGTTGCGCCGCGATTTTTTTGGTGCGTCCCTCGGCCTGGCCGGTCAACTCGGGGCCGACCGAGACCTCCACGGTAAAGGTCTTGGAGTGCTGCGGGCCGCGCTCGCGCACGATCGCATAGCGAGGCACCGGCAGCTTGCGAGCCTGCGCCAATTCCTGCAGGGCGCTTTTGAAATTAGTGATAGCGGGTTGGATATCGGTATCGGTTTCGCGGTCGCCTTCGAAGTGCGCGTCCAGAATTTGGCCGGTCACGAAGCGGCGCGCGGGTTCGATGCCGCCATCCTGGTAAATGGCCGCCAGCACGGCTTCCAGCGCGTCCACCAGCAGGGTTTTCTTGGCGCGGCCGCCGCTCATTTCTTCGCTGCGGCCGAGTTCGAGATAAGCGCCGAGGTCCAGACGGCGCGCCACGCCGTACAGGTGCGCGGCGCTTACCAGGTGCGCCTTAAGGGCCGAAAGTTCGCCCTCGCGGCGGTCAGGGAAGCGCTGCACCAGCGCATCGGCCACCAGGAAACCGAGAATGGCGTCACCCAGAAACTCGAGCTGCTGGTTATCGTAGACCGGCTCCTCCGGAGCGGCGCGCACCTCATGCGCGTGCGAACTATGGATAAGGGCGCGGCGCAACGTCTCCGGATTCGAAAAGCGGTGGCCGATTGCCACTTCGAGCGATGCCGGATCAGCCCGCATGGCCCGCCCGGACCTTACTGCTTGGATTGCGAATTGATCTGCGCCTGCGGCGGCGCGTTATTCTGTCCGGCCGATTGATCCTTCTTCTTGTTGGCAACCACGGCGCTCGCCCGGATCGCTTGCGCGACCGACTTGATCTGGGATGGAGTCTGCGCCTCGTTCATGACCTTCTCCGCCATTTTTATAGCTTCGTCGTTCTGCCCGGCATTCTGGTAAGCGGAAGCCAGGCGCACTTCGTAGGCCGGCTGCACGTGCGCGGCGCCATCCACGGCCAGCTTGAATTCGGCGATCGCCTTGTCGTACTGCTTGCGGTCCAGCGCTGCCATGCCCAGGGCATCGTGGCCTTCAGCCACCATATCCTTCTTGATCTCCGCCCACTGCTGGTCCTGGAGCTGGGGATTGGGCTTTTCGGCGGAACCAACGGCGGCGATGGCCTGGTTCGCGTATTTTTCGGCTTTGGCCAGCTTGTCGTCGCGGTCCAGATCGTGTTCTTTGGTGGTTTGAATCATCACTTCGGCCATCATCAGCCCGGCCTGGTAGTTATTGGCATTGGCGGCCAACGCGCGCTCGCCGAAAATTTGGGCTTTTTCCTTATCGCCCTTCTGCAAGTAGGCCTGCGCCTCAAGGAACAGAATGGTGTCCTTGAAGGAGGTGTCCTTGAATTTCGAAAGACAGTCTTCGGCGGCCGTGATGACGCCATCGGGATTGTTCTGCTGTTGGGCGGTCATGACGGCCTGAATGGCTTTGGCCTCATTCGGGGAAACCTTCGGCCCCTTTTGGGCCAGCAGGGTGGCGGTGGCGAGGCCGGTAACCATTGCGGTCGAAATCCAGCGGTTCATTCGGTAGACTCCTTTATCTCGGTTTTGAAATCTCTGCGCATTTGGCCGGAAACGGGCCAGCGGGCTGCGCATCGCCCGGGGGCGTTTTCGCAAGCGCGCCGCAAGCCGCCTCGAGCGCGCCGGGGGAAGCTCCCTCCACCTGCAATGCATCCCGAAAATATTCATTTGCCCGATCGGCTTCGCGTTCGGCGAGCGACAGGCGTCCCAGATACACCAGCGTCCAGGCTTTCACCTGGGGCTCCGGCGCCTGTTCGAGCGTCTTCTGAAAAAGCTGCGTGGCCGTCTCCGGGTCGTTACTCAAAGCGGCAATCCGCGCCAAACCGTAATAGGCCGTGGCGTGCATTGGCCTATCGTCGGTTTGCTGCAACACGGCCAGGTACAGGCTTTTCGCTTTCTCCAGGTCGCGGGCGGTGTAGGCGTGCTCCGCATCGTCCAGGGTCTTGGCGGCCCCTGTGAGTGGGGGCTCGGGCGCTCGCTCCGCCGGGGCGGCACGCACCATGTGCACGGCTGGCTCTTTGTCGAATTCGACCTGCGACAGGCGTTGGTATTCGGTTTGCAAGTCGATGGCGGACACCATCTCCGGATAATAAAACACCATGGCCTGCTCCTGCTTTTCGTAGAGCGGTAGATGCTCGGAAAAGTAGGGCGCCAGAATCAGCCCCTGGCGCAGCGCCGCTTGCACCTGGGCAGGGCGGCGGTCGAGCCGGGCTTCGATAGCCGCGATCAGCGAATCGGTAGTCAGCAGCAGAATATCGTTCTTCACCGCCGGATCGAGCGCCGGGGCGCGCTGCGCATGATCCATCAGCGGCTGCTTCCGGCTCACCACGTCCCGGTTGCGCAAGGCTAGCGGATCGAGCAGGTAATGCAGATAGGCGTGGCGCACGTCGGAGATCCGCGGCTCCGGGGAAGGCGTAATCACGATGGTGTAGCCGGTATCGTAGCTGCGGGTCTGGATCTGGTTCGGAGGAGCCAGCAGTTCGAGGTAAATCTGAAAGCGCCGCCCTTTGAATCCCGAGGTCTGCTGGCGCAGGTACGAGTTCACTTGCAGAACGGCTTCGGAGACGCCCTGGTGATAGCGCTCCAGGGCCTTGTCGATTTCCGGCTGCGCCTGCTGCCACAATTCGGCGATGTGCGCTTCTTTATAGAAGACGGCGAGCAAAGGAGCCAGGTCCCGCATGCCGCGCACGTCCGGCGGCAGGTCCAGGTCGCGGGTCTTGACGGTAAATGCGGGGGGAGGACCGGCAAACAGGCCGAAGGAAACGTATTGGGCGAGTTCCGCGGCATCGTTCGATTTGCGGTGGCGCTCGTAGAAGGCTTTGATTTTGGGGAGAGAAGGAAGGTCGTGTTTGGCTACCGCCTCGCGCACCTGCGCGCGCAGCGGGGAGTTCATGGATGAGGTGAGATCGGCATTGTAGCCGGCGGCCTGGATAGCGGCCATGATCGTGAATAGCGTGGGGCTAGCATCCAGTTGCGAATCCGTGTTTTGCGCGCCGGCAGGGGAGGGGGCGGCAAGGGCGCAGATCAACAGGCCGGCGGCGGTGAGGGAAATTTGACAGGCGACCGCGCCTGTCCCACTGCGAAACACCCCATTAGTTTACCCTAGTCCCTCGCGCGGTAATCACCGGCGTCACGTGGTCGCCGGGATTGAGCGGCTTATCGGTGGGAAGGGCTACCAGATCGCCTTCCGCCAGACCCTCGGCGATTTGCACCTGGCTGATATTGGAAATGCCGGCCATCACCGGGCGGCGCTCAATCGCATCGCCGTTCAGGCGGTAAACGTAGGTGCCCTGCGCATCGCGATGCAGAGTTTCCTTGGGAATCACGATGGCGTTTTCCGCCACCGCCGAAAGGATGGAAGCATCCACGTTGGTCCCGGGCAACAGCTCGCGGCCCGGATTGGCGATGATGCAAATCACTTCGCCTACCTGGCGGGTACCCAGGGGCTGAATGGAACTGGGCATCCGTTCGACCGAGCCGTCCCACTGCTTGCCCGGAAGCGCGTCCCAGGTGATGCCGACCGGCCGCCCTTCGGCTACGCGGCCCAATTCCGGCTCATCCACGTAGAGGCGCACGCGGACCCGATCCAATTGTCCGACATTGGCGAGCAGATCCCCGGGAGTGACATAGGCGCCGGTGCGCACGGCCAGACCATAAACGGTGCCATCGAGCGGGGCGCGAACGACGCCTTGCGCGGCCCGTTCGCGCGCCAGGCGAAGGGCGGCCTCGGCATCCTGCACGCGGGCGCGCGCGGCGGTCAGATCGGTTTTGGCCACCAGCGCCTGGCGGCGGCGCTCCAGGCCCTGAATGGTGGCCTCCGTTTGCGCCACCTTCTGCCGTGCCGCCGCAGCCTCCTGGCGCGTCGCGGCCTGCTTTTCGGCCAGCCGGTCGAGCGAGGCGGCATCCTTACGGAATTGATCCAGATCGAGGCGCGCTTGCTGGAGACTGCTTTCAATCCCGGCCAATTCCGCGGGGGGGCCGCCGTTTTCGAGCGCGGCCAGATTGGCCCGAGCCTCGTCCAGACGAGCTTCCCCGGCTTGAATTTCCGCGGCCAGGGAAGGATCGGAGATGGCCGCCATGACTTCGCCTTTGCGTACGCTTTGCCCGTCGCGCACGGTCACCTTCGCCAGTATGCCGGCGCGTTCGGCCCGCACCGCCTGCCATTCGAAGGGCTCTACTTTCCCGTTTGTGAGTAAGGTGCTGGTTAATGTGGCGCGGGCTACGCGGACGACATCGATCCGCGGCCCGGAAGTACGGCGAAATACTCCCATGGCGGCCACTGCCGCCACCACGATCAGCAGGGCCAACCCCAGCTTCTTCAAAATGAAGGCTCCAAATCTCATTTTAACCGGTAGAGCAGCGGGAAGTTACAAGTTAGAGAAGCCGGAAGTTAGAAGTTAGCAGGGCCGAGCACGCGGGCCGCTCGCCAACCCGCTTCCTGGAAACGCTCGGCGTATGGGGTCACCACGATCTTATAGGTGGAGTCTTCAAGGGGCGCTTCCGGAGCCCGCCGGCGCTGCGGATACACTATCGCCAGGTACCGCAAAATGGTGTAAATATCGCCTTCCTGCGGCGTGCGGAAATGAATACCCTGCGAGCGGAACAGGATGCCGGTACCGCGATTTGAAAGCTCCCAGGCCAGAAAGGCGCAGCATTCCACGGCGGTTTCGAACCAGTCCTCCATCTCGGGCGGGATGTCACGGTCCAGGAAGATTTCCACGGTCTGTTCCTGCTCGCGGGCGAATTCGCGGATCTGCAGCGCGCCCACGTGCGCGGTGGCTTTCCAATCCACGTGACGCGCGCTTTCAAAGGCTTCGTACGGGCGAATGCGGTAAAAATCTTTTCCGAGGCCGCGATAGTGGGTTTCGATTTCGCCCGCGATGCCGGCCAGCATTTCCTCAAAGCCGGGGCGCGGATCGATCGAGGGGTATACGATGCTGTCGCGGCGCAGCGTCACCCGCGCCGATTTTTGTAGAAAGCCGAAAGGGAACGCAGTGGAAAACGCGAAGCTGTTCTGGCGGTAAGTGCCGCGTTTGGGAAAGCGCACGTCCACGGTGGCTTCGATGGCTGTTCGCGCCTTCACCAGCGGGAAATAAATAGCCGATTCGAGAACCGGGCCGCCGCTCGCGGGAATAGCTTCCACCCGAATGGAAAACGATGGGATGAGCCATTTCTCGTTGCGCACGATGAGGCGTCCCGGCGTTTTCCGCCCCGCGCAGACGTGCTCGGGCACCAGGAAATCGAGATCGAGCGCGGCCAGGCACAACCGGCTGATCATGCCCGAGACCAGCAAGGTGGCCATCATCGCGGCCAATATCAGAAACAGCAGGTTGTTCGCGGAGACCACCGCCCCCAGACCGGCCAGCAGCATCCCGAGCGTAAACAGCGCTCCGCCTTTGGTGATGCGATAGCGGTTAGGGCCCGACAGCAAGCGGCGCACGATCTGCCAGCGAATGCGCATACGTTGCTTCGATTGTAGCGGGGCAAAGCTGGCGGCCGCGCGCCGGCAATCGTGCGCAAGCAATCAGGTCACGCCGCCAGTCGCGTCGGGCCCGGGATAGCCTCTCCTCGCACGAGCACGGTTCCGGCACGGCCCATCCAGCCGCCGAAAATCGCGGTGATAAAGCCTAGCAACACTCCTCCCCAGATGCGGAGCGACAGGCTGGAGACGATGTTGGCGGTATTCTGCGCCACCGGGCCGGGGTTCGCTTCGACCTCGCTTACCGCCCGGTTGGCCTGCTGCGCTGTGTTCGCCAGCGGAGGCGGCGTTTGGGGTGCGTGGGCCATTGCCTCGGTCGTGATTGCCGCGGCGCTCAGCACGTTCACACCTTCCCGCAGCACCGACCAGGTCCCTACCGCGAGGATCAACACAGTCGCCAGGGTCGCCAAACCCCAGGTTGCCATCCCGTGAAGGATACCGGTCTCGCGCACCGCGCTTCCGGAAAGGCGGGCAGCGCTCCAGGCTCCCAGGAACATGGAAACCGCCGCTGTAAACAGATACCAGGCCGTCGTCCACGGTGGTATGCCCGCAAACGGATTCGGCGCGCGGTAATTGTACATGCCGAATCCGATGAACAGGCCAAACAGCGTCATCAGCATTTCTATGCCGAGCGCGATCATAACACCTGCCCAAATCGCGCCCCACGAAACCCGATTGGTAATCTCACTAAGGCGCGCACCCACGGGCGCCGGATAGCGGGCTGGCTCGCCAGCAATAATTTCGTCTGCCATATCAGACCTCCGGAGTCGGAGGTGCATGCCGGCTTCCAGTTCCCGGTCACAAACAGAACCCGCCAGGCGTTCCCGGTCGGACCGGCTGCGCATATAGGAAATCCACCACATCCGGAGTGGCGCCGGTGTCGCGATTGGGAGTGAAGTCACGGAACGCACGGTTGTGTTACAGTTCTGGGTGATATGGCATCGCGAAGTGTCAACAAAGTCATTCTGCTTGGCCACCTGGGCAAGGACGCGGAAACCAAGTTCACGCCGAGCGGCGTGTCCCGTTCCACCTTCACGATCGCCACCAACCGGCGCTGGAAGGACCAGCAGTCGGGCGAGTGGAAAGAGGAGACCGATTGGCACAACTGCGTGCTATGGCGGTCCGAAAACCTGGCCAACTATCTGACCAAGGGGAAGCAGGTCTACGTCGAAGGCCGCCTGCAAACCCGCAGTTGGGACGATAAGGACGGGCAGAAGCGCTATATGACGGAAGTGGTCTGCGACGACCTGGTTTTGCTGGGCGGGCGCGGCGACTCCGCCCCCGGCGACTACGCCCAGCCCGTTTCCATGCCGCGTTCCGCGCAGCAGCGCCCGCAGCCCGCGCCTTCCGCTGCCGCTCCGCCCGACGATTTCAGCCAGGGCATCACCGACGACGACGTGCCTTTTTAAATCGCCGCACCCGAATTTTACCGGCCATTAGACTGACTTTACGGTCGACACTGTCGCATTTCCAGTGAGAGTTCCGCCTGTCCGCACGACTATACTCGCAAGGAGGTACAAACTTGACCGGTCCTTTCCCCACCGGCGCCGGCACGGAGCAACCAGGCCAGGCGCCGCAGGACACCCAAATGGCCCCCCTCGATGGAGCCGCGCAGATCCTTCGAGAACAGTTCACCTACCTGCTGAAGCACAATGGCACCTGCGCGCCTGCCTGCAGCGACTGCATGCGCTTCCGCCGCATGGCCGAAGTTCTGCTCGAACCGTTTCGCAGCCAGATATACAGCCCTCAGCCGACCAGTTGACGCAGGGCATTCCAAAAGCGCCTGCTACAATAAGAAAGTTATGGGAATTCCGAACGTGAAGCGATTCCGGCCTTTCTGCCCGACCTGCAACGAGAATTTTACGTTGATGGCCGTGCTTCCCAAGGAAGCCAATGTGGATCAATACCTGGCTGACGCCGTGGCACGCCACGATCACAAGGCGTTCCAGGAAGCGAAACAATTGCACTTCAAGGTCCGCGTCGGCCAGCAGAAGCAGAAAAAGGCCAAGTAATTCCGGCCCCGGCTTTTTGGAGCCGGGGTCGCTCTCCTCTTTTTCTATACCCGACTGTTTACAACTGTGAACGGCGAGCCGCGGCTGATTGAACGCATCCGCCGGAAAGTTCCGCTCCGCGCGCAAGCCGGTCTGGTCCTCGGCATCGGTGACGATTGCGCCATTTTCCGCCCGCGTGGCTCTCGGGACGACCTGCTGTTCACTACCGATCTGCTCCTCGAAGACGTGCATTTCCGCCGCGAGACGCACGCCGCCGCGGAGGTTGGCTGGAAAACGCTGGCGCGCGGGCTCAGCGATGCCGCGGCCATGGGCGGCGAGCCGCGGTTCTGCCTGGTCTCGCTGGCCGTGGCGGAGTGGGCCGGACGCGATTGGATCGACGATTTCTATCGCGGCCTGTTGCGGCTGGCGGCGCGCACCGGAACCGCGTTAGCCGGCGGCGATTTAGCGCGCAACCAGCGGCTCGCCTGCGATATCGTGGTCTGCGCCGCGGTGCCGCGGGGCCGGGCGCTGCGGCGGGATGGGGCCCGAACAGGAGATGCGATTTATGTTTCCGGGCGTTTGGGCGGGTCGGCTCTCGGCCTGGCCGAAGGACCGCGGGGACCGCGAACGGCATGGAGGCGGCATGTGCACCCTGAGCCGCGGCTAGCCCTCGGGGCTTTTCTGCGCGAGCGGCTCCGCGCCACCGCGGCCATAGACCTGAGCGACGGGCTTGCGCTCGACCTGCACCGGCTCTGCCTGGCCTCCCAGGTGAGCGCCGCCATCGAAGCGCCCCCGCGCTTTCCAGGCGCAACCCCCGAGCAAGCCCTACATGGCGGCGAAGATTACGAACTCCTGTTTACCGTCCCGCCGCGCACGCGGGTTCCCGCCCGGTTTGGCTTGACGCCGCTTACCCGTATCGGCCGGATTGAGAAAGGCCGCGCCGGCAGCGTCTTTCTCGATGGCGCGCCGCTACCACCGCTGGGCTTTGATCATTTCCGCCCGTCGGGCTTCGATCATTCCGCCGTAGAATGAGAACTTGATCGTAACCGTCACGATGAATCCGGCGATCGACCGCATTCTCAGCGTCGACCGGCTGGCGTTTGAAGACCGCGCCTACATCAATTCCAGCCGGGAGTCGGCGGGAGGCCGGGGGATTAACGCCTCATGCGTCATTCATTCCTTCGGAGGGCAGACGCTCGCCGTCGCCACCTCCGGCGGCCCCACCGGCAAGCGCCTGGCGAAATACCTGGAAGAGTACGGTTTTCCGTTTTCGCTGGTGCCCATCCGCAACGAAATCCGCACCAACCTCACCGTCACGGATAAGCACGGCCTCACCGTGAACCTCAACGAGGCCGGACCGAAGCTGAGCGCCGCGGAAATCGCGCGCTTCGAGCGGGTGCTGCGCGGCGCGCTGGAGAATGCTTCCTGGCTGATGCTGTGCGGCAGCCTGCCTCCCGGCCCGGGCGGCGCGCCCCCGGCTTCGCTCTACGCGCGGCTGATTACGCTGGCGCGGAAGAAGAAAGTGCGCACCCTGTTGCACACCGGCGGCGAGGCGCTGAGCGAAGGCATTGAGGCCCGGCCAACCGTAGTCACCCCGAACCAGCACGAGGCCGAACGGCTGTTGGGCCGCATGCTGCTCACGCGCACCCATTTTTTCGAAGCGGCCGAGCGCATCCGCGGCATGGGGCCGGAATCCGTGGTGCTGTCGCTGGGGCGGCGCGGCGCGGTGGCCGCGTTTGCGGGCGGGGTGATGGAAGCTCTGCCTCCACCCGTCCAGGCCGTTTCCCCGATCGGCGCGGGCGATGCCTTGGCTGCTGGCTATACCTGGGCGCTGGCCCGCGGCGCCAACTGCCCCGACGCCCTTCGCTGGGGTGTCGCCGCCGGCACCGCCTCCGCCCAGTTGCCCGGCATGCAGTTTGCTTCCCTCGCGCAAACCACCGAAATCTACAAGCAGGTAGAGCTGCGCAGCGCCGATTAGGGATCAGCCCCTGCCTGTTGTGCGTTCGGGGTGAGCCGGGCGCGTCCGCTGTCTTCGGCGCGCCAGTTCCGTAATTTCAGCAACCCCAATTCGCCTCCGATATTTGGGAGCAACGAAGGTTCGGGAACCGTCGAGGCGGCGGTCACGACAGTGGCCGTTAAACCTAAAAACGGCGGTTGGGCTTCCGTTTGAAAAGTAAAGTGGCTGATACTATTCGGAATGAACGACGAT